>Ga0307426_1001597_pt1 | contig 14760 bp, 15 predicted proteins | sample SalMarWE160340MG_FD_202165 | JGI IMG/M metagenome (GOLD analysis project Ga0307426, IMG submission 202165) | Salt marsh sediment microbial communities from the Plum Island Ecosystem LTER, Massachusetts, United States - WE1603-40 | ecosystem: Environmental > Aquatic > Marine > Intertidal zone >... | reverse complement strand
CGCATTCGTCCGGAAGCATTCTAGCTAAAAGATATGATGTTGAAAGCCGGTTCATTTCAGAGAGCTGGAAGAAAGAAGACCATTGAGGTAGCGGCAAAGCGCAAGGCTGTTTAGGTGGCTGTGATTTCCAGCCATGCTTTAGAACATCCAATTCCTAAGCCCAAATCCCGGCTGAAATTACTCTTGACAAATAAATTGCTTACAGGTTGGCACGCCAATTGCTGGTACTCTGATAAAGCCTGGACCAAAGGAGGATTCACCATCATGGACTCATTTGGGCCGTCTCCTTTAATCTATGCCCACAATCAAGCTTGATCATTATTAGGATATTAAGAAAGAGCAACCCATGCAGAAATTTAGCCATATCTTTAAACCCTTCGCTATCCCTCCTGCACAACTCAAAAATAGAATAACCATGGCCCCACTTTTCATAGCCTACGCTTACCCTGAAGGGACCGTGAGTCCTTTGCTTCTGTCTCATTTTGAAGAATTGGCAAAAGGTGGCGTTGCTATGATTGTCGTTGCAAATGTTTCGGTGGATCCAAGTGGGATATTATCCAGATATTCACTCCGGGCAGATCATGATCGCTTCATTCCAGGTCTTTCAAAACTTGCACAAACCATAAAAAAAGGGGGTGCCGTAGCTACCCTTCAAATTAATCATGGAGGTCGTTTCGCCCTAGGTGATAATGTGTATGCACCTTCATCGATTCCTTTAACTGACATCCATGCTGGCGGATTTTACAAAAACGTTTTGAAATCCCTGGATATTCAGCAGCAATGGGAATTCTTGTCGGAGGCTATTCATCGTCTCTCCAATCGACCAGAAGAGATGAGTTTGTCAGATATTCAGCGTATCCTTTCCGCGTATGCGGAAGCGGCTAAACGGGCGAAGAAGGCAGGGTTTGACATGGTAGAGATCCATGGTGCAACAGGGTATCTGCCGGTTCAGTTTCTGTCACCCCGTACCAACGTTCGGAAAGATAGATACGGAGGAAATCTTGAAAATCGAATGCGCCTTCCCATTGAACTGGTCAAGTCAGTTAGGGAAGCCGTAGGTTCGAACTTTCCGGTTGGTTACCGATTTCTGGCAGATGAACGGATGCCAAATGGGTTCTCTTTAGATGAGTCAAAGATATTTGCCAGAAAGCTCTCTAATCTTGATATCTCTTACCTTTCTGTTACCTGTGGCACCTACGAATTTTTTTACAATCCTGAAATAATAAAAAAAATTTATAAACCAGAACTTATGATATCTCTGGCTGAGCAGATCAAACAGGTTGTAAATATTCCGGTGATAGCATCAGGCCGTATTGCCACCCCTGAACTTGCCGAGAAAATTCTGCGTGAGGAAAAGGCGGACCTGATAGGCCTTGCCCGGCCGCTCTTCGCAGACCCAAAATGGGTTCAAAAGGCCCTGTCCGGAGAAGAGGATAAAATAGTACCCTGTACGGAATGTGGTACCTGTTTTCAGTCGGCCGTGACCGAACGGGCAGCTCTTTGCCCGCAATGGGAGAGGATCAAAATCATGAAACGAAAAAATATGATCAAAGATATGCAAAATCCAAGAAAAAATATATTGGTCACAATGGATGGATCTGAAAACGCTGCCATGGGAGCAGCCTATGCAGCCGATATATTGAGAAATCGAAAGGATGTAAAATTAACGCTTTTACACATTCAGAAAGAGGGCTCCATCCCTAATGAGATCGAGGTGAGAAAGATGATGGATATGGCAAAGGCCCTTCTTTTGGAGGCAGGTATCCCTAAGAAGGCCATAACTGTTAAACTCCTTCCAAAAAAAATGGGAGTTGCCCGTGACATCTTAAATGAACTAGAAGAAGGAGCCTATGGAACCGTTATCATAGGTCGCAGGGGTATTTCCAAGGCTGAGCAATTCCTGCTCGGAAGCGTTTCAAACAAAATAATCCAGAACGCAAAAAATTGCAGCGTATGGATCATTGACTAGGGTTGACTCTCAGCAGCGGGAAACATATTGTATATACAGCCAGATGGTTCATTTAATCATTCCAGCAATTGCCTTACAGTGGGGCGCCGATGAAAGCTGCGGTTGGCTTTCACGTGTCGCTCCTTCTCCCGGATGGAGATCAGGCAGGACAGACGAGGGCCAAGATCTTGATTTGCCATGGTGAGGGAGTTGCCAAACGGGGGACATTATGATCTTAGTTGAGACATTGAAGGGAAAGCCTGCTGCTTCGCAGAGCGTGGAGATTGTCGAGAGAAAAGGGAAAGGACATCCTGATTATATATGCGATTCCGTCATGGAAGCTATTTCTGTCGCTCTTTGCAAAGAATACATAAATGAATTCGGTACCGTCCTCCATCACAATATCGACAAGGGTCTACTTGCCGCGGGCCGGATAGAAAAGCACTTCGGCGGCGGCAGAGTAGTATTTCCAATGGAGTTGACAATCGGTGATAGGGCTACGTCTTGGGTACAGAGTAAAAAATTGCCGGTAAAGGATATCGCAATAGCAACAGCGAAAAGATGGTTCAAGGAAAATTTGCGATTCGTGGACCCGGATAAAGATGTTAAATATAGGTGTGCCCTGGGTGAAGGATCTGAGGAATTAACAGACATCTTTTCAAGAAAGGGTGATCTCAGGGGGGCAAATGATACATCCGCAGCGGTGGGCTACTACCCACTATCTCCTACCGAGCGTGTTGTACTGAAGCTGGAAAAGCATCTGAACTCTGCTGAGTTCAAAAAGAGATTTCCTGAAACAGGCGAGGACGTAAAGGTGATGGGATTGAGATTTGGAAGAGAATTGGATCTCACAATAGCGATGCCCCTTTTGTCCCGACTTATCTCCTCTGAGGAAGAGTATTTCACCAGAAAAGACTTGATACATGAGGAGATAAAGGCCTTCCTCGACGAATCTGTGAACTTGGGTTTGAAAAAACTAAAGGCCTATTTCAATAGCCTTGATGAGAAGAAGAGGGGGCTTGGGGGAGTGTATCTAAGTCTACTGGGCACCTCAGCAGAGGACGCGGATTCGGGCCAGGTGGGCCGTGGGAACAGGGTGAACGGTCTCATATCCGTGAACCGGCCAATGGGTACAGAGGCAGTGGCAGGGAAAAACCCTGTGAGTCATGTGGGTAAGATATATAACGTCCTCGCTCACAAAATCGCAAAGGAAATCTATGAAAACGTGGAAGGAGTAAGAGAGGTCTACGTTTCGTTGTTAAGCAAAATAGGCTCCCCCATTGATAAGCCTATGATGGCAATGGCACAGGCTCTCCTAGAACAAGGAAAAAGGCTCAGGGATATTAAACCGAAAGTGGAAAATATCATCGGGAGGGAGTTGTATAACGTTCGCAGCCTTTGTCTTGAACTTTCAGAAGGAAAGTACACCGTCTGTTAGCCTTAATAGCATTGTTCAGGGAAGAGACCATATTGCAGGCTAAGAGGTCTTAGGCTATGATGATAAAGATCAGTCGGTCTCCCATCTTGCCCGTTTGCCCCGAACATCAATGTGGACAAACGGTCCATGATGGAGCGCTTTCTTATATCGGCCCAATCCCCCGATAAAAGGAGTATAAAAGGGCTTGCCGTACAATTCATCCACAATATTGTAAAGGATTTCGGCATCCTTCCAGTTGATTTGTCCGTCCTTGTTCAGGTCATCCATCATCCCATCTTTTGGACATTCGTCAATAAATATATCGGCAGCGCCTCCCCAGAGGTGCCTACTGTATTTCACATTACCGATGATGCTGTTATAATAAGGGGTTTGATAACCGCTCATGATATGAAAGGCTTCACAATGCAATCCCTTTTCGTTTACCTTCTGAAGAACCAATTCGAGCTTCAATAATAGGCCTTCCTTGAGCACGACATATTTCGGATACCCGCTTTGCTCTTTGCAAACAAATTGCTTTAATTTAAAATGCGGCGACAGGCGGGTCCCCTGATTTTTTTCCGTAACCTCAATAAAGCCTTTAGGAGTCCTGTACATGGGTAAGAGATTTGCGGGAATCCTAGGATATCTTCCTATTCGATACCCGTTGAGATACTCCCCTTTGAGCTCTTTGAAAGGGACCATAACAAATATGTTCAACAGTATGGAATCTAAGGGTGGCTGGGTCGATATTCTTATTGAGTAAAGTCCTTTTTCATCGGGAGCCCGCCAGTTCCATCTGTTGGAGTCCAAGGATTTCAGTCGACCTCCAGTCGCCTCAAGGACATAGCGGATGCCGTCCTTTTTATTCAATGCTTCCAGCGAGAGCGTCTCCCCTGGTAGGACAAAGACACCAAATTCCCTGTAGGAGCATATATTGTCCTTCACTTTTATGGAAAATCGCGCCTGCTCTGTCGAAAAACTTATTGCTGGTTCAGTGACAAGAAAAGGCAAAATGAAAAGAATACCGGCAGGCAAGGCCTTTCTTATTAGCGCCCTAAATTTCCCCATTTTGAAAAGACGTTGTAACCTTTCTTGAAAATTCTTATTTCTTTATAACGTTCAAAAGTTTTGGCTCCGACATTGGTTCTTTCATATTTCTTGAGGCGCCGGTGCCGGGGTTCCCGAAGGACCTTCAACCTGCCGACCATCCTGGAACCGGAGGCGGGCTAAAAAGTCGGTGCCCTTTTTATTAGGGCGTCATTCAACCTTTTGTCTCTCCCATAGATATCATTCCTGAAATGAACAAGCCCGTCGCCGTCAACAAAGACGGTCCAATATAGCAGGTGTATTGGAACAGGGTATCTGAGTTGAATTGTGGCCTCTTCATTCTTTTCCAGAGCCGCCAGTATGTTTTCATGTGTCCACCTGGGATCGTCTCTTAAAAGGTATGCGGCAAATTCCATGGGCTTTTCGATGCGGATGCAGCCGGAACTGAAAGTCCTGGTCGTCTTTCCAAAAAGATCCCTTGAAGGGGTATCGTGCAGGTATACATTGAACCTATTGGGGAACATGAATTTCACCCTTCCCAAGGCATTCATGGGGCCGGGATCCTGACGCAGTCTATAATGGAAATTCTTGTCATTTACCGTTGACCAATCAATGGTTTTAGGATCAATCTCTTTTGTCTGAGCCCCCCAGCCTTGAAAGAGTCTCATATTCTGCTTTAAGAGGTAATCGGGGTCTTTCTTAATAAGAGGCAGCTTGTCTTTTATGGCGATGCCCGGGGGAACATGCCAGAAGGGGTTTAACACCAGGTATGTTATTTTGTCGCTGAAGACGGGGGTTCTTCGATATCCCCTTCCAACAATCACTTTCATACCCATATAACAGGCCTGTTGTCCTCCACCACATCCAGTTCGAAATTGGCCATATTCACGAGGATGTGGCGTACTCCCAGATCCTGTGGAAGCCAGCGCCATCTTTCCATGTTGATTTCAATCTGACTGATTCGTTCTTCCACCGAAACATTGAGGTCTGCAAGGGTATTGGCGCCCACGACGCCATCCACATCAAGTCCGTACCGCTTCTGAAATCTGCGTACTGCTTCATCCAGTCCAGCATCAAAAAAGCCGCTTTCCAGGCTTGTTGCATGTTCCTGTGGTGACTCCGCCAGAAGACGCTTACGCAAAGAGGAAACCCTTACGTCCTGATCGCCTCTTTGCATCTTAGGGCCTTTTGGTATTTCAGGCCACCCCCCCTCCGTGCAATTTCTCGATAATGAAACAGGGCATCTCTGAGCTTGACGTAACCCGCTTGTGGGGGGACAAGCCCCCTCAGTGTTTCCCCGATATTTCCTGAGTGGAGGGCCTTTACCAGAATAGCTGAAAAATCGACCCCCCTCCGGTTGGCGAACCACTCAGGATCAATCGTCTCCGGATTCACACAACCGGTGAAAAGATGGGACGCTAAGAGAAGAAAAGCATCTGTTGAGAGGAGGTCCAAGTCCACCCATCTTCTTGGGTTCGACGCCCTATTTTGCTTGCGGTTTTCCTCTATCTCCTGAACGATTTCAAGAAGCTTACTGAGATGATAATCCTCCGGTATAAGACCCTCCTGATCAACAATTTGGATGGCTTTGATAAGATCTTTAACCTGTTTACCAAACTCACCATTTGCCGACCATGCAGGTTCATAAATCCTTGATTCATAAAACTGAGGCAATGTCCGGGTTGTGTGAATGAGTTCATTCCCTATGGAGACCTTTAAAGGCAGGCCGGAGGACTCTAACCTGTTTCGGAGGCCATCTCGGACCTGTTCATGAAAATTTTTGGAAAAAGCCGACTGGCTTGTTAAGAAAAAACAGATCAATAGGCAAAACATCATCGGGATGGCACATTTTTTCATTAAAAGACCTTAATTTTCCTGCCCCTTATATCTTTTTCAAAAGCAGTCAGAATGCTCTCCAATGCCTTGCTCCATCCCGCCACAAGCTCCTCAGGACCATCCTGTTTTAAGACTACCGTTTCCCGATACTCCTTTTGTAACACGATTGCAGGACGAGGAGATGCATTCCTGAACAGGATAAAGGCGATCTCAAGGACAGCCTTTGGTTCCACTTTTTCCGTATAATCCCCATAAAAGGCGGAAACATTTCCCTCCAGGACATAGAGAGGCTGAGTCATGGAACCGGAATCCACAACAACGGTGAACAAAGATGTTCTTTGAAACCATCTGCGAATCTCTTCGCTCAGCATGGCCCCCGGTGAAAGGAAAAAAGCATTGTAGAAGTCCGACTCATATTTCAAGGAACTTGTCCTGTAAACAAACGCCTTCCCATCATAAGGCGGAGACACAAAGAAGTTTCGAACCATTAGGGTCGGACCTCTACTGGCATCCGTTGTTGCACTTGCTTGCCTTGAGATATCCAGTATGAAATACTGTTTGTCAGGGATTGATTGATCCATTCTTATGCATCCGGCTGAAAAATGAAGCAGGGAAGTGGTTAGGCAAAAAATAAGGACGAGGATTTTTTGTTTCATTATTCTTCACCTGGCGCAAAATGACGAGGGGGTTTCCCCATGAGGAGTTGAGAGGGATGTCTTTTGACGTTCTCAGACAACTCCCGGATATTTTCTGTGGCGATTTTGATGTTTCGGATACTCTCCTCAATCTCCTGCTTTTGACTGGTTATAAGATCATTAAGGCGCCTTAATACGCCCTTCACCTCAACAAGGCTTTCGGGGAGGCTCCCTGAAAAAGTTTCCAGATGTTTCGAGATCCGTGTGATCTGTGAGGAGACTCCCTGAAGGCTTTCCATAAGTTGAGAGAGGGGTTTCTCACCATTTTCAACGATTCTTCGGGCCCCGGCCATGGTTGCAGAGGCATCCGGTAATATGGTGTCCACTTTCGGGCCTTTCAGGAGATCGCCGATCCGGCGGTTTGTATCCCTGACCTCCGAAAGAAGCCTTTCGGCCTGTTCCCCGAGCCCTCGTATGTTCGCCTTCTCCAATGTTTCGGTGACGGCGTTCAGGGCCTTTTTCAGATTCGAGGTGACTTCTTCAAAGTTGACCTTTTCCAGGCTTCTCATGATACGGTCTATGGACACACTGATTCGTGTGATGGTGCTTGGGGTGGAAGGGACATAGAGATACTTGGGTGTCCAGTCCGTTACCAGGGGAGGACTTGGCGTTTCAACCTGATAATCCAGATCAAGATGGGCTGTTCCTGTGAGTCCCTGGATAGTGAGCCGGGCCCTGAGCCCCTTTTGCACCTTCTCGTTTAGCATGGACTCGATCTTTTTTCCGGTTTTGGGTCGAAAAGTGTCAGGGGAAAGGGAGGCCCTCACCACAATATATGTTTTTTCGGTCTCATATTCGTTACCCGCGAGGAAGATATCTTCCACTTTTCCGATCCGAAAGCCGCGAAATTTCAGGGGAGATCCGATATCTAGACCTTGCACTGATTCTTGAAAGTAGGTCTCGATCATAAATGTCTTGCGAAAAAGTGTTTCGGCTCCCAAGAGAAGGATCCCGATGAGGGCAATCAGGGTCCCACTGATAACGAACACACCAATTTTAAAGTAGTTTGCCTGTGTCGCCATTTGTCTTTCCTGGCCTTTAACCTTGTTTTAGCACATGCCTTAGCCAGCCTCCCGGTTAAAAAACCGGCGAACATATGGATTGTCGCTTTTTTCCCTGAGCTCATGGGGGTGTCCCATTGCGATAATCCCTTTGACCGACTTATCCAGCATGATGACACGGTCGGCTATCCTGTAAATACTTGGGAGCTCGTGGGTCACGATCACAAAGGTAATCCCCAGACTCTCAGTGAGTTCCAGCACCAGCTCGTCCAGACCGGCCGATGTGATAGGGTCCAAACCTGCTGAAAGCTCATCAAGGAAAAGAATCTGAGGATCGAGGGCCATGGCCCTTGCGATGGCGGCCCTCTTCTGCATGCCTCCACTGAGTTCCGAAGGCATGAGGTGGCGGAATTCTTTCAGCCCCACCATCTTCAGTTTCATCATGGCAATGAGATCCATGGCCTCGTGTGGCAGATCCGTAAATTCCTCAAGAGGCAGCTTAACGTTTTCCATGAGGCTCATGGATCCAAAGAGGGCGCCCCTCTGATACATAACACCAATTTTCCTCAAAATCCACTGTAGCGTATCCTCTTCGGCCTCTACGATATCGTCACCGTCAATGAAGATCTTGCCGGACACGGGCTTGAAAAGACCGATCATATGCTTGATAAGGGTGCTCTTTCCACAGCCTGAAGGCCCTATGATCAGAAAGACCTCACCGGGGTGCACATCAAAGGAAATATTATCAAGAATAACAGTATTCCCAAATGCCGTGATAAGATGTTGTACCGATATAATAGGGGTTTGATTCGAATTCATCGGGACTCAAATACCCAGATAGTAATAGATCACCGAGAAGATACCGTCAGTAACCACGATGACGACAATTCCACCCACCACAGCGGATGTGGTTGATTCACCCACCGCGGTGGGCCCGATTTTGGTCTGGAGACCTCTCAAACATCCCACCCCTGCCACCAGCACCCCGAAAACAAATGATTTCACGAGCCCACCCAAAAAATCCCCAATAGTGACAGCCGCGTAGACCTCGTTGAAATAGGTGATGAGGGGGTAGCCAAGGGTAAGCAGGACAAGGGCTCCACCGATTACGCCCATTAGATTTGAAAAAACGGTGAGGAGGGGAGTCATGAAAAGGGAGGCAACCATTCGGGGAACCACGAGAAAGTTCATAGGATCAAGTCCCATAGTTGTCAGGGCATCGATCTCTTCGTTCACCTTCATGGTGCCCAGTTCTGCGGCAAAGGCAGAGCCTGAACGTCCGGTCAGGACAATGGCTGTCATCAGAGGCCCCAGCTCCCTGACCATGGAGAGCCCGATGAGATCGGCAACAAAGATCTCCGCCCCGAACTGCCTCATGGGTATGGCTGCTTGAAATGCCATAATGAGACCGATGAGAAAGCTGATCAATGCGATGATGGGAAGGGCGTTGACCCCTGCGCTTTCCGCAACAAAAAATGTGTCTCTCCAGCGGACCTGCCGGGGATTGAGGAGGACACGAAAGAGAGCAACGCAGGCCTCGCCCACAAATTCGATAAGAGCCTGGATATCTTCCCAGACCTTCGTTGTGGCCTGACCTACCTCCTTCGGGACATTGAAAGGTTCATCGGTTTTAGATTCCGGTTCATCGAATTCCATGGGATCGAAGAGGGTGAGGAGTTCATGAAATTCGGGCCTGAGTCCACGGATCTCTATCTCGCTGCCCACCCTCATTTGGCGGCGTTTCAACTCCAAAAGAAGGCCGATACCGGAGAGGTCACAATAGGTCATGCCTTCGGCATCAATGACAATGTCTTGTGGCTTTTCCTGCTCCAGAAGCCCCAAGGCTTTTTGCCATGCCTTGCCTGTTGTAGTTGCATCAAGGCGACCGACAAGCTTCAGAGTGAGAACCTCCTGACCTGTTACCTCTAAGAGAACAGGCGATGTGGGTTGATTGGTCGTTTTTAGATGGGTTTCCTCCATCATGGGCTCACCTATGGTTTGTTCCTATCACTTCTCGATTGAAATTACAATGAAAGGACCTTCACCAGTAAAGTATCCCTATATATGCGGGAAATTTCACATAAGCCAACGTAGAAAAAGAACGGCAAAGCCCAGAAACGCGACAAAGCCCACCACATCCGTAACGGTTGTGAGAAAGATGGATGATGATTGGGCCGGATCTTGATTGAGTGCTTTAAGGACCAGAGGGATGGCCGCTCCTGAAAGACCCGCCGCCACCATATTTACGACCATAGCAAGACCGATAACGAGAGACAGACCCCCGCTCCGGCTCCAAACCCATACGGCGGCTGCCGTAACCACAGCTATGGCCAACCTTTTTTTGAAGTTCCCTGTAGCATGCAGATGGTGTTTCGAAATACGAATGAAGGATCTTTCAGTGTCAGCTTTTTAGACACGGTAATTTGCCTGCTGTCCACCGTGGCCCATTGAAATCTATTTTGAGCAGGATACATAATTCTGAATCTATTTGGTGTTTTTTGATATGCCATCCATAATGGCCTTTAATTCATGACCATCAATCTTTTCCTTTTCAAGGAGAAGCCGAGCCCCTTTTTTGAGCACTCCCTTTTTGTCCTTAAGGATCTCTAACGCCCTTCTGTACTGTTCACTGATTATTTCCCGGACCTCATTGTCGATCATCTCCGCAGTGGCCTCGCTGTAATCCACGGCTCCTTCGGGGATCATTGCGAGGTAGCGAGACGTCTTCTCTCTGGCGAAGTAGACCTGGCCCACCTTGCTGCTCATACCGTATTCCTTGACCATGCTCCTTGCAATATCAGTGGCCTTGGAAAGATCGTTGTGGGCACCTGTGGAGACGTCTCCAAACATGATCTCCTCTGCGGCGCGGCCCCCAAGGAGCGTTGCAATCTTGTTGAGCAATTCTGTCTTTCGCATCAGGAAGCGGTCTTCGGTGGGTACCTGCATGGTGTAACCCAGGGCGGCAATCCCCCGCGGAATGATGGAAATTTTCTGGACAGGATCCGTCCCGGGCAAAGACAAAGCGACAATGGCATGGCCCAGTTCATGATAGGCCACGGTTTCTTTCTCTTTTGGATTGATCAGACGGTTCTTCTTCTCCAGACCTGCCATGAGCCTTTCAATGGCCTCCTCGAATTCGGACATACCCACCTTTTTCTTGCCCCTGCGAACCGCCAGAAGCGCCGCCTCATTGACGAGATTGGCAAGATCTGCACCCACCATACCCGGTGTCATACCGGCCAGCGTTTCCGTATCGAGATCTTTTACGGTCTTGATGGTCTTCAGGTGGACCTCTAAGATCTCTTTTCGGCCCTGCTTGTCGGGCCTGTCCACGAGGATCTGTCGGTCGAATCTACCCGGTCTTAGAAGGGCCGGATCAAGGATCTCAGGTCTGTTGGTAGCGGCCATGAGTATGACACCGATCTGGGGATCGAATCCGTCCATCTCAACGAGAAGCTGGTTAAGGGTCTGCTCCCGCTCATCGTGTCCGCCCATCATTCCGAAACCCCTGGCCTTTCCCAGGGCATCCAGTTCGTCAATAAAAATGATGCAGGGTGCCTTCTGTTTGGCCTGTTCAAACAGGTCTCTGACGCGAGCGGCACCTAGACCCACGAACATCTCAACGAATTCGGATCCGCTCATGCTGAAGAAAGGGACACCGCTCTCTCCTGCCACGGCCTTTGCCAGCATGGTTTTTCCGGTACCCGGGGCGCCAACAAGGAGCACGCCTCTCGGCATCTTTCCTCCCAGTTGGGTGAACTTGCCTGGCTCGCTCAAAAATTCCACCACTTCCATCAGCTCCTGTTTGGCCTCATCTACACCGGCCACATCATCAAATTTGACGCCCAGATCTTCCTGCATATAGACCTTGGCCTTATTTTTTCCCAGGGTCATAAAACCCGGCTGCTGGCCCGTCATCCGTTTCATGATAAAATACCAGACACCTATAAACAGAAATATGGGAAAGATCCATGAGAAGATATCCTTTAGGAATGTGGATTCCACCTGGCCCTTGAAGGCCACGTTATACTGCTCAAGGAGCGAGGATATGTTCGGGTCCACCCTGACCGTTTTGAAGAGAGTCTTTTTCCCTTTGTCAACGGCCTCATCCTTCAGTTTCCCCTGTATTTGGTTTGCGGTTATGGCCACCTCCGCCACTTTCCCCTTTTTAAGCAAATTCAAGAATTCGCTGTACGGCACGGTCTTTATGGCGAAGGCGGAAGCCAGATAGTTCTGTATGATCAGGACAGCCCACACCCCAAGCAAGACATACCAGATTGAAAATTTATGATGTTTTTCCATTTTTCCTCCCTGGATTGTTTCTGGAAAAAGGTCAAAGAATAGGTCAACAATAAATTTAAACTAATTCCTTAAAATTTTCCAGTTTTCCTTAACAGATCAGGCGGTCATCCGGCTGAATTCTTGTATAGCGGCCCAAGGAAATCCATGGGCTGGAGAGGGTTTTTTCCTTGAAGCGACTTTCAAAGGCCATTTAAGTGGAAAACACAGAAAAAAAACATATGGTCATATCTCATGTTGTATTAACAAACACACCTCATTAACTATTTACCTGTCCCTTTTAATGCAAAGGTAGTTTCCTGATTTAAACTTGCATAGTTATTCATTTTATGGTTACCTAAATTGATTATTTTTTAGTTAGTAAACCAGTGACAACGATACCGATCCTTCACTAATTTTTGAAATGCACTTCTTCCCGTAGTTATCTACTGTCTCAAGTTGATTTAAAAAAAAACAGAAAAAGCAATAAGATCTGAAAGATGTTCTGGCATTTGTCATGGCGGGAGGAAAGGGCGAGAGGAGGTCCGCCAGTATATCCGCGACAAGGACCCCAGCTTTAGTAATCATACAAGTAAAAATACGGTTGTAAAACAGGCAAGAAAGATGGCAGGGAAAGCGTTCTGGAGAGAGCCGAACAATGGTTTATTACTGTTTTAGAAAGGAGGGCCTATGCTATGTCGAAGAGAAAAGAAAAAGAAAGGGTCAAAAGGCGAAGGGTCACGTTAACATTAAATGCTCCCAAGGCGAAAGAGGTCATTTTGATGGGGGATTTCAACAAATGGAACGCCAAGACCCATCCCATGAAGAGGATTAAAGGTGGTGTGTGGGAGAAGATCGTGATGCTTCCCGCTGGAAGGTATGAGTACAAGTTTTTAGTGGACGGACATTGGTGGACGGATCCCAAAAACGAACAGACCTGCTACAACTGCTTCGGGACTCAGAATAGTGTAATCGTCATCGGTTGAAGCTAAGTGAATAATACTCAATGATAAAATTCATGAATCATACAAAGAAATATATCTTCAGAGGCATTCTGGCTATCACCCCACTTGCTTTGACCTATCCAGCCTTGAAATTGTTCTACACCACCACTGACCAACGCGCAGCGGGCATTGTGGATCTATTGCAAAAAGGGAGCACCCAACATGAGCCTTGAGTCCTTCATTGATACCTATGGCTATCTGGCCGTACTGGTTGGGACTCTTCTTGAAGGGGAGACTATCCTCGTCCTTGGGGGATTTGCGGCCCACAGAGGATATCTGCATCTGCCCTGGGTCATGCTGGCCGCCTTCATCGGTAGCCTTTTGGGGGATCAGTTCTTCTTTTTTCTTGGCCGCTGGCATAGTCAGGCTGTTCTGGCCAGGCGGCCGTCATGGAAAGTTAGGGTTGAAAAGGCTCAGAAACTGATTGACCGATTCAGGACCCCCTTCATCCTTGTATTTCGATTTCTATACGGTTTGCGGACCGTGTCCCCATTTGTCATTGGTATGGGTTCCGTGCCCCCGGCACAATTTATTCTCCTCAATGCCGCGGGGGCACTGGTATGGGCAGTGACCGTGGGGGCTGGGGGCTATCTTTTTGGAGAGGCCCTGGAAATAATGATTGGAAACATCAAACGTTATGAAAAAATCGTCTTGGTAGTAATAGCCGTTATCGGCCTAGTAATCTGGGGTATCCATTTTCTACTTAAACGGCCTCAAACCAAAGGGCGGAGGTAAACCTTCGGGCAGTCTGGCCAAGGCCATAAGCTTTCAGCAGTATGAAGAGATTTAAAAAATCCAAGATCTCCAATGATCCGGTCAGAGTCTGAACGATCCTGGACGACACAAACGGTCATCCGAGTATGACTGACTACCTTCAAACGGGTTATGAGGTAATCACGTTTTAACCCTCAAAATCAGCCAACGCTACTGTCTTGTGGGATTTCCCTGTGGGATAGGCCGTTTCGTAAAGGATATGAGGTCCCTCTCAAAAAATCTCCCGGCATAGCTCATATGATTTGAAGAAGGACATCCATTTTCACAGTTCCACTAAGGAAGGATTCTGACATGAACAGTATTCCTGAAGCATTCTGGTGCATAAAGGCGCCCGAACTTCTTCAGCAACTTCAATCTACCTCCCAAGGGCTCTCAGATACCGAGGCCAAAGACGCTGCTGACATTGTGCTCCTTGAAAAAGATCTAACAGGCCTTGAAAAGGGCATCCGTGAAGGCAGGATCACCTTTGCCAATACCCTGAAGTATGTCTTCATGGCCACAAGCGCCAATTTCGGAAACATGTTCAGCATGGCGGGAGCATCCCTCTTCCTGCCCTTTCTTCCATTGCTGCCAAAGCAGATCCTGCTCACCAATCTGATGACGGACTTTCCGGAGATGGCCATTGCCACGGACAGTGTGGACACTGAAATGATAGAGACACCACGTCGATGGAATATCAGGTTTATAACGCATTTTATGTTTACCTTCGGTTGCCTGAGTTCTGTGTTCGATTTCCTGACGTTTGGGGTTCTATTGCTCA
>Ga0307426_1001593_pt1 | contig 14780 bp, 12 predicted proteins | sample SalMarWE160340MG_FD_202165 | JGI IMG/M metagenome (GOLD analysis project Ga0307426, IMG submission 202165) | Salt marsh sediment microbial communities from the Plum Island Ecosystem LTER, Massachusetts, United States - WE1603-40 | ecosystem: Environmental > Aquatic > Marine > Intertidal zone >... | reverse complement strand
TCTTGCCAGCCATGATCATCTGCACCCCAATAGCCGTCTTGCACTACCGTTGGCATTGCCCACGCACTGCCGACCCATAAAAACACTGCCAATACTGCAAATAAAATTGTTATGCGTTTCATTTTTCCTCCTAAATCTCGTCTTTCTGGTTTCTTAGGTCTATTTGATCCATTAGTTAATAGTTACGCGCTTCAATTAGTTTTCAGTCTTCTCCCTCACCTCCTTTCGCCTTTTGCCTTTAACCTTTCTCCTTTAGCCACGGTTCTTCTATAGAGCAAGGGGCGTGCCGATATTTGCCCTTCTGAAAGAAAAATGTGGGTATTTTATTTTAACTGTTATTTCAATATTTTATCCATTCGTGAAAAATTACCCGGAAAGGGAAAAACAGCGAAAAAGGGGGGTGTGTAATTCGTTGCCAACATTTATGTGTAATTCGTTACCACCGGTGGTAAAGGATTACATAGGAAGAAAAGCTGGGAGGCCAGGAGGCTAGGCTGCTGGTCGGAGCGAAGATGAGATCCCGCTGGAAGCGGGAGAAGCTGGGAGGCCAGAACGCGTTAGGAAGGGAGGACCGTCCGTCTTCGACGGACTTGAGGAAGGGAGGCAACTCCTGCGTGAGGCGTGAGGAGCGGGCTTCGCCCTTGAGGACCGCTTCGCTTGAGGCACGACAGGTTGGCAGGCTGAAGGCTGTTAGGCTGTAATATAGGAGGTAAAACACAAAACAGCTGGACGGCTGGGCTGCTTGGCAGTTGGAAAGCGAAAAACAATAACTATTCTCACGCCTGTCGGAGCGAAGCGGAGATCCCGCAAAACGGGGTTCGGCCTGCGACCTCACTAGAGACACAGAGTCAACAGAGAAAAGCAGATTACTTCTTGTCGTGAAGCTCTGTGCTCTCTGCGTCTCTGTGTGAGATAAGGTTTTTTGGCGGGGAGGCGGGTCGGAGCGAAGATAAGATCCCGCTGGAAGCGGGAGAAGCTGGGAGGCTGCTAGGAAGCGGGTTTCTTCTCCAGGCCCAGACGGTCCATCTTGTTGAAGAGCGTCTTGTAACTGATCTTGAGCATTTTCGCGGCCTGTCGTTTATTCCACCCCGTCATGCTGAGGGCATGCTGAATAGCCCTTTTCTCAATATAGTCCGCCGCATCAGCGGTCAGCGTCTTCAGAGAAAAGGCATCCCCTTCCCTTCCATCTTTGCCCCCTTCTGCCGTGTCCAGATGCTTTCCGGGACGTATTTCATCCGGAACCGGGATGCCGTCGGCATCCATATTTTCTATCAGCTCCGCCCGCACCCGCTCGGGCTCATCTCCCACCAGGAACCTGAGGACGGTGCTTGACAGTTCCCGCACATTTCCGGGCCAATGATAAAGCTGGAACAGCTTTCGCACCTTTTCATCAAGCGCAAACTGCCCCTTCATCTTATAATCACGCTTGAATTTCTTGATGAAATGTTTCGTCAGCAGCGGGATATCCTGGCGTCTCTCCCGCAGGGGAGGTATCTCGATCTTGATGATGTTCAGACGGTAGAAAAGATCTTCCCGAAACCTGCCGGCGGCCATGTCCTCTTCCAGATCGTGGTTGGTGGCGGCAATAACCCAGGAGTCAACCTTCACATCGGCGGTTCCCCCCAGCCGGGTAAACTCCCCGTTCTGCAGGACTTGCAAGAGCTTTGCCTGAAGGGTCATGGGCATGTCACCAATTTCGTCAAGAAAAATGACTCCTTTGGATGCCAGCTCGAACTTTCCCGGCTTGGATTTATCAGCACCGGTAAACGCCCCTTTTTCATACCCGAAGAGTTCACTCTCGAGGAGGTTCAGTGGGAGGGCGGCGCAGTTGACTTTCACAAACACATCCCTGCCCCTGGTGGAAGACTGGTGCAGGAGCCTGGCCACCACCTCCTTGCCTGTCCCTGTCTCTCCAATAATGAGCACGCTGAAGGCCGTTTCCGCGACCATGGCGATGAGGTCGCGAATCTTCTCAATGGAGGGGTGTTTGCCGATGAAAAGGTATTCCATGATGTGGAAAGTATTTACACGATATGTAAGATTTGTCAATGAGGAAATAGCGCGGGCAGGATGGTCGCAGCGAAGCGAAGATCCCGCCGGAAGCGGGATAAGGCAATTTTGAATGAAGGAAGTTCATGTTTGGTAGAAACAATCGTTGTGCGAGGTGCTGGCTCTTTCTCCTCTGCCGCTGTCGCAGAGGAGAAGCTTGTGTCCGTCTGCGTGTGCCTGCGGCTAAAATAGAAAGATATAGGTGGAAGGAGGGAGGAAAAGAGAAATCGCGGAGGAAATTGTATTGACGGGTCGTTAGGAAGCGAATATATTCACCTTTGTCGTAAATTACTCGCTTGTATTTTTTGATGGAGGTGAAAAATTGGGAGGCTATGTGCACCGATACATTGAAAACAACGTCGCAAGTGACCTCAAACAAAAAATGGTTTTTGTTGGCGGGCCCCGTCAGTCCGGCAAGACGACCCTGGCAAAGCGGCTTTGCGAGGACGCCGGATTTGATGTAAAAAGGCGTTATCTGAACTGGGACGCACCGGAAGACAGGGAAAATATAATTCTTGAAAGATTTCCCGCCGGCCCGGGGTATCTCGTGCTCGATGAGATTCATAAATTTTCCCGTTGGCGACAGGTCGTAAAAGGTCTCTATGACAAAAGAGGTGATGAACTCCTCATTCTTGTTACCGGCAGTGCCCGCCTTGATTTCTATCGCCGCGGCGGTGATTCACTCCAGGGCCGATATCATTTTTTCCGGCTTTTTCCCTTTACATATGCGGAACTGAAGGCACCAGGCCCCTCGCCCCTGAAAGATCTCCTCACCTATGGCGGCTTTCCCGAACCTTTCCTCATGCAATCGGAAAAGGAGGCCAAACGGTGGAGCAGAGAATATCGTATCCGCTTAATCAGGGAAGATCTGGCGGATCTTGAAAACGTCCAGGATCTCGGCATTATCGAAAATCTGGTTATGCGTCTTCCAGAACTCGTTGGATCCCCCCTCTCTATAAATGCGCTACGGGAAGATTTACAGGTTTCCCATCAATCCGTTTCGCGATGGATCAACATGCTTGAAAATCTTTACATGATCTTTCGAGTTTACCCGTTTGGTGCCCCAAGAATCAGGGCCGTAAAAAAGGAAGCCAAACACTATCACCTTGATTGGAATTTGGTTAAGAATCAGGGAAAACGTTTTGAAAACCTTGTCGCCTGTCACCTCCTGAAATGGTGTTTTTTTCTTCAGGATAGCGAAGGAAGGGATATGGATCTGCGTTACTTCCGGGATGTTGACAGGAGAGAGGTTGATTTTGTTGTTCTGGAAGACGGGGCACCCCTTCATTTCATCGAAAGCAAGGTTTCGGACAAGAAAATAAGCCCGTCGCTCCGTTATTTGAAAGTTCGTTTCCCTTCAGTGCCAGCCACTCAGGTATGTCTGGAAAGTGATACCGACGTCATCACGAAGGAAGGCATTCGAATTTGTCCCGCCCACCTGTTCCTATCGGAGCTCGTATGAAAATATATGGTGCCGGAGGAGAGACTCGAACTCTCACGGGCCAAGGCCCACTGGATTTTGAGTCCAGCGCGTCTACCAGTTTCACCACTCCGGCGCTGAAGGATATGGCGGTACTATAGAAAAAAGATTCCGAGGCTGTCAATATGATATTGACACGGGGACTTCAACTTGCTATCGTTTTAATCCGTTTCGGGGCTGTAGCTCAGCTGGGAGAGCGCATGACTGGCAGTCATGAGGTCGTCGGTTCGATCCCGATCAGCTCCACCAGAAAAGCATAAAGGCCGGCCATGCATCATCATGGCCAGCCTTTTTTGTGTATGTTGGCCTTATTCCAGGAGGGCGGTGTCGCTGTCGTACCGGGCTGAGAAAACGGCGGCTTTTCCTGAGAAAATATTGCACGATGTCAGGATGTATTCAGCGACCTCTCGCCTCCGCTCTTCCGCCATGCTGTTGAAGCCCTCGGCAAAGGGTTCCTCTCCGGAAATGGCAGAAAGCACAGACCAGACCCGTTCCGGATTCATGTCCTCTGTTATTCCCATACCGCCACCTGAAATCTTTCCTTCAAACAGGGCTTTCCCTTCTTCGAAAATACCTTCGAGCTCTTTTTGCAGTGCCTTCACTTCCCTGGCAAACGCCCCAACGGATCGGCATTCGGCGGTCACCGGAAGAGTGTTTGTGTGTTCGCCTACTCTAACCTGGATGCCGAGGGAGAAGCTTTTCCCTGAGTCCCCGTGTTCTTTTTTTATTTCAATAAGCTGAAAGAGTTTGGTCATGATTTACTTATTCATTTCATAGATAAGAATGAAATGATCTTAGTGCATTTATGATAAAGCCTTTCCTACAATATCAAATGTCAAAGTTCAAATGCCTAAAGGAAAAAGCCTCACGTCCGTTGAAAACGGAAGGCCCTTTTCCCTTTAACCTTTATCTTATCCCCTATGAGCTATCAGCTATGAGCTTTAAAGCCTTCCAGCTTCCTAGCTTCCTAGCCGCCCAGCTTCCCAGCTTTTTCTTGGTAATTTGACATTTGTCATTCATTTGGCCATTTGGATTTTGGATTTTGGCCTTTGGGATTTAGAGGCTTATCTCGCTTTCTTCGACGGCGGCTGCGATTTCTATTTTCGCCCCTTCCTTGGAGGAGTAGTTCTCGCATGATTTCTTGATGGCCGTGACTTCCGGATCTTTCCTGGTTGGCTCATGGTGGAACAGGACCAGCTTCTTTACCGCAGCATTTATGCCTAAGTCTACGGCGGAGAGGTAATCTGAATGCCCCCATCCTTTTCGATCGCCGATTTCATCAGGTGTGTATTGCGCGTCATGTATCAAGACATCAGCGCCTTCGCAAAATCGCACGCATTCCTTCTCGTGAACGCCCTCCTTGCCCTTCCGCGCAAGTTCATTATCGGTGATGAAAACAACTTTCGTATCACCCTCTTGGAACCGGTATCCAAACCCGCCCTGCGGATGATTAATGGGAATCGTATCAATGACGGCGCCATCGATATGCAGCGGCTTCTGCTGAATTTTGTCAAGATAGTTAATGGTTGCCTTGAGATCATCAAACCTGACCGGAAAAAAGCCGTCCCCCATCTTGTTATCAAAGGTGTACCGGAGGCCTTTCATACAGGTGGGGTAGCCGTCTATCACTATCTTTGTCGCCGGATCAAAAATGGGGGCAAAAAAAGGAAAGCCTAAGACATGATCCCAGTGTATGTGGGTAATGAGAAGATGAATGTTCACCGGGTCACCGGAAGCCTGAAACTGTTCACCAAGCCTGCGGATACCGGTCCCCGCGTCCACGATAACTTTTCGGCCGCTTTCCAGAGTTACTTCCAGGCAGGTGGTATTCCCCCCGTAAAGGCAGGTATCTTTTCCCGGGACAGCGATAGACCCCCTGGTTCCCCAAAATTTGATTTTCATACGCGGTGTTCCATTTGATAATGTTCGGGCGAGAACGAGGTTGAAGTTACCTCAATGTACGGAATCCGGCAAACCCTGTCAATTCAAAAATTGGAAAGTTCACCTGCCTTCACGAAATGCCGGGCCTTCCTCTGTAGATCCAGGGCAAGAGAATCGCCCTTTTCCAGGCCCTGTTCCACACGGTCAAGGATATCATAGTAAAGGTTCCAGCCCCGCTTTTCTCTTTCGAATCGATTCCTAAACATGTTTTTCTGTTCCGTGATTTCCTGGACCATATCCCCGATCCGCTTTATTCCCATCTTCTCCAGTTCCATCGCTTCTCTCTCTTTTCCCCTGTGAAATAATGAGGCCACATCCATGGCAAACCGCAGGTACACGATCGTCATTGGCAGGCGGGAGATAAAACAGCCGGTAAATGGGTCCACTTCTCTTTTAATGAATTCTACATCATCATGGATCGCACCGGCGTACGCCGAAAAAATGAGGATGCGGATGTAGTCCCCCACCTTCTTGCCCATCGCGGCGGCCTGAATCGCCTCTTCAGCGAATGCCTCCTTGTCGTGGCGCATGATCAGACCGTCCTTATGGAGAGATCGAAGGGGTTTCCCGCCGTACTGACCGAGCTCGGACAGCAGGTAGGCTTGGTCCTCGGCCCGTCCTACAAAACCCGGGGTGAAGGGCCGGTATTTTCTCAATTGATCCACCAGAATACCCGTGGTTCCTCCGGTTACATGCACCCGTTGGATCACCCGGCGAAGCCCGTCCAAAGGAGGCTTTCCATATCGGGTCATCATCTCCGCTTCAGTGGAGACCGCCTGGGGCAATCTGCTGAAAAAAATCCATTCGCTTCCCATGAGTTCCCCGGGAGGAAACGGCACATCAGGGACCAAAAGAGAAGTCTTGCTATCCTCCCGGTTCACCAGCGCGCCCGCGATCATACCCAGATCCACCTTCCGTCCCTCGAAATCAATTCCTTCCGCGCCCCACAGAGGTGTTCTGAAATGTTCCAGGGCGGATACACCGGTTTCCCGAACCAGTTGCTCCTGGGGAAATACCTGGTCAAGATCGATTTTGAATGTCCCCCGGATACCAGGATCAACAAATACCTGCCACAGGGCAGCCACAGCCTTGAGAAAACTGTAATGCCTTCCATATTCCCCGTCCACCCCGAAGATCTCAGGGAGTGATCCGGTGTCGCCATCGCCGAACCAGTGTTTCGCGGCGGGTACGAGGATATCCTTCGCCATATGAGCCGTATCGGCTTCGGTGAACGCAAAGACACGAAGATGTTCCAGCTTCTCTGTCTTTTGCAGGAGTTCCCGAAGGTACGCTCCGGCTATTTCCCGGAGTCCCCTGTGTGTGACAGAAACGGAAAGCAGGCAAACAACCCTTGCATTGCGCTCTACGGTATTTCTTTTCTTTTCAAAGGCAATCGCTCGGTTCAATTCCCGGAGGCCATAGACAATCTCATTCTCATTGACCGGGGTCCCGATCTGGACAGGATGGTCATACCAGAAAAGCTGAGGCTCTCCCCTCGCCCGCTCAATCCCATCGCGAACCTTCGCTGACAGAGGGAGGGAAGCAATGTCCAGGTCATCAGGTGGAACCGTCAGCAACGCATTCGCGGTAAACAGGAGCTCCTTGGAAGGATCCTTCATAGGGTGCGGGTTGAGCCGCTCGATTGCAATGGCCCGTCTCTCCCTGAGCGCGCGGATGTGCTCCTCTTTGTCAGCAAAGAGTCCCACCCCTTCAGGGAAAAAAACCTGCCAGACCTGATCCGGTTTCACCGCTTCATCTCCTGAATATTCATGATCTCGAATCCAACCATAAAGTGCCATGACCTTTTGGGAAAATACCGTATCGTGCGTGCAGCGCGCCAGGAATTCTTTTGTGACCAGCCCTCGTCCTCGGTCATAAAAGGCCGCCGCCTGTTTCAATTCTCGTGTTTCCTGTTTTTCTGACAAATAATTTTCAACGGTTTCAAACGAGGGATGTCCAGGGCCGCAGAGGGAGACCAGGAACGCCGCGTTGAGGTTTCGAAGCCCGGCAACAGGGTCGTCCTTCTCCGGCGCGAACTGGGCGATGGCACGGATGCCCGTCAGCGGTTCCCTTCCCTTTTCCGGATCACAGAGGGCCCTTAAAATAGTATGGAATTTCGCGATCATCTACCCTCCTCAGAATGCTGGAGTCTTATCGTTGCTCAAATGAAATGGTACAACTATATCTGAAGAACAGTCCAACAACAAGGGTATCGTTTCGAACACGAGAACGGGGTATTTGGTATCATTTTGGAAAAAATATCCTCCTGGTTACTTTATTGTCATTATACCAATAAGTTAAACCAATACAGGGCCTTTCAATGGGGCAAATTGCCCCGCTTTCCTGATTCAAACCATACACCTTTTTACCCGCTATGTGATTGATATCACAAGCTGAACCGTGCTTCCGTAGAAAAGGCATGATCATTGCTCTCATTTGGTATTCACCACAGAGTCACAGAGGATACAGAGTTTACTGCCAAGGAAGGTTGTTCTCTGTGGTCTCTGCGACTCTGTGGTGAAAATATGATTCGATAGTATATGAGGGGCTTTTTAATGGGAACTAAAAAGGCCGTTATTATCGCAGAACCGTCGGAAGTGCTCCTTAAGGGCCTCCGGCCATTCCTCGCTGACAACGACCTCAGCATCATTCACGTACACACCCAGAAGGAGGCACTCCTCACTTTGCAAAACCAGAGAGTACACGCCATGGTTTTGGATGCTGACCTCCTTGAGGAGGACTGCGAATTCATTTCTCTCGTCAAGGGGATGCAGGAAAACCTCCCCATTATTGTGTGCGCTGAGTTGAATACCCCGGAATTTGAAGCCAGGATCAGACAGAAGCGGATTTTTTATTACCATATAAAATCTTTTGGGATTGAGGATCTTGAAATGGCCCTCTCCAACGCGATCCTCAAGGTATCCCACCATCTCGGAGGACCCTCATATGGCCATAGATGACAAGATACAGTCGGGAGAGTTTGTTGTTCTGGGTGAATTTGAACCGCCGAAGGGCGCTGATTTTTCTCCCCTGCTCACCAACGCCAATCTGGTGAAAGGACGTGTGGACGCATTCGTTATTCCTGAAATGGCCAATGCTGTTATGAAAGCCAGCTCCCTGGGAGGCTGTTGTTTCCTCCGGACCCACGGCTTTGAAACCGTGTTACAGGTTTCCTGTCGTGACCGGAACAGGCTCGCGCTTCAGGCCGATATCCTTGCCGCGGCGGGCATTGGTATTTCTTCCGTCATGGTTGTTCCCGGCGAGGAGATCCGGTATGGCGATCATCACCAGGCACGGGCTGTCTATGACGTGGATCTGATGGAACTGCTGGACGGAATCGCCCGGCTCCAGCAGGGAAAGGACATGGCCGGAATTGAACTCCAGGGAATCCCCCGTTTCTTCGTGGGCACCACATTCAACGCCGGCGCCACCGGAGGTGCCATGGGCATTGAACTGGAGGAATTGCAGAAGAGAGTGGACAAGGGTGTCCAGTTTGTCATCACCACGCCGGTTTTTGATATTGAAGGTTTTCAGCAGACCCTCAACCGGATGGAGGGGTTGAGCGCGGCGATTATCCCCACTGTTCTGCTCCTGAAGTCAGCTGGCATGGCTCGTTATATTGATCGTAATATCAGCCGTATATCCATTCCCGCCGACATGATCAAGTCCATCCAGAAGGCACCGGACAAAGTTCGCAGGTGTGTCCAGATCGCAGGGGAACTGATCGCGCAATTGAAACAATTGGGAGTGGCGGGGGTGCTGGTCTCAACAATCGGATGGGAAGACAAGCTGCCCCAGATCCTGGATGTGGCTCGAGTGTGAGAGCACGGAACAGATCAATGTGGCGGTATGAACACCTGCTAAGTAGCAGATCAGGATTCCCCATTTGTCATTCCGGCGAAAGCCGGAATCCATATCCTGATTCACCGGAACGCCAGTGAATAGACAGCCAGCAGTTTATATTCTGGCAAGCAGAAGAAATGGAACACTCTATGTTGGAGTAACTTCAAACCTCGTGAAAAGAGTATGGGAACACAAGAACAACATGGTGGAGGGTTTTACGAAACGTTATGGTGTTCATCAACTGGTTTGGTATGAAGTGCACGACAACATACAGTCTGCGATTCAGCGAGAAAAACGATTGAAAGAATGGAAGCGAAAATGGAAAGTGGAATTAATCGAAAGCATGAATCCGAATTGGGAGGATCTGTTCGATATAATTGTTTGACTGGATTCCGGCTTTCGCCGGAATGACGAGGGAGCGGTTGTGATGCCCCAATTTTATTGATTTGAAGCAATTACTTTTTGCAACTTCATGAACGTACAGGAAAGGAAAACAAGACATGTCTCAAAACTCCTCCAACAAGGTATCCGGGTCCGTCATGGTGGTGGGCGGCGGCATCGCCGGCATGCAGTCGGCACTGGATCTAGCCAACTCCGGCTACTACGTGTACCTCGTGGAAAAATCATCAGCCATTGGCGGGCTCATGTCTCAGCTTGACAAGACGTTTCCCACCAATGACTGTGCCATGTGAGTAATCTCGCCGAAACTGGTCGAGGTCGGCCGGCATCTCAACATCGAGCTTCTCACCAATACCGAACTCGCGAACCTCCAGGGTGACGTTGGTGATTTCAGGGCCCATGTGGTCCAGCAGCCACGATTCGTGGACCTGAGCAAGTGCACCAGCTGTGGCGAGTGTGCCAAGGTCTGTCCTATCGAACTGGAAGATGAGTACAACGAAGGCCTGTCAACACGAAGGGCTGCGTTTAAGCTTTATCCCCAGGCAATCCCGGGGGCATTTGCCATAAACAAGCGGGGAACGGCTCCCTGTAAGGCCACCTGCCCTGCCCACGTGAGCATCCAGGGGTACATCGCGCTCATCAGGGAAGGAAAATACCGGGAGGCGCTAGAACTCTTCAAAGAAGCCCACCCCTTCCCCTCCGTGTGCGGCAGGGTGTGTCATCACCCCTGTGAAGAAATCTGTACTCGCAAGGACGTGGAAGAACCCCTTGCCATCCAGTACCTGCACCGGTTCCTGGGTGATCTGGATCTCCAGGACGAGGCCACCTATGTCCCGGAGGCGGAAGCCGAAAAGGGTGAAAAAATCGCCATCATCGGGGCGGGACCGGCAGGCCTTTCTGCCGCCTATTTTCTCGCGTGGAAGGGATACAAGGTCACGGTTTTTGAAAAACTTCCCGTCGCTGGCGGCATGATGGCCGTGGGTATCCCCTCCTACCGGTTACCGAGGGATATCCTTGCCGCAGAGATCAGGGTGATCGAGGACATGGGCGTGGAAATCCGGACCGGCATTGCACTTGGGGAGGATGTTACCCTCACCGGGCTTAAAGAGGAAGGATTCAAATCCGTATTCATGGCTACCGGGCTCCACCTGAGCAGGGAACTGGGTGTTGAGGGAGAGGATCTCCCGGGCGTGCTCAAGGGAGTTGATTTCCTCCGGGAAAGCGCCCTTGAAAAGTCGGTCTCCGTTGGGAAAAAGGTGATCGTCATCGGTGGCGGCAACGTAGCCATTGATGTGGCCATGACCGCCCTTCGAGAGGGTGCTGAAGACGTCACGCTGGTGTGTCTTGAAAAACGCGATGAAATGCCCGCCTGGGACTATGAAATCGAGGACGCAGTAGAAGAAGGTGTGCGGATTGTGAACAGCCTCGGTCCAAAGCGATTCTTTGAAGCGAACGGATCCGTGAAAGGGGTCGAATTCAAGAGCTGCACCGCGGTGTTTGATGAAAAAGGAGCGTTCAACCCGCAGTATGACGAACAGGACCTCACGTCCATGGAGGCCGAAACCGTTATCGTGGCCATCGGGCAGGCCGCGGACCTTTCCTTCACCGAACAGGAAGGAGTCCCGGTGACCCCGAGAGGAGGCCTCCAGGCCGACCCCGTCACCCTGGAAACATCCATCGAAGGGGTGTTTGCCGGCGGTGACGTGTTTTACGGACCCAAGAGCGTGGTGGAAGCCGTTGCCTGTGGAAAAGAAGCCGCCATCAGCATTGAGCGGTACCTGAACGGACTTGACCTGCGGGAAGGAAGGGAAAAGGAATGGGATTATGTGAGGCCAGACCTGGCAGAAGAGCCCTTCATGGAGCGGATGTCTGTGAAAAGGCGCCTCCCCTCGGAAAGGAAGGATAATTTCAAAGAAATTACCGCCGGGTTTAGCGAAAAAGAGGCAAAGACCGAATCGGAACGGTGCCTCAACTGTGGCATATGCTCCGAGTGCTACCAGTGCGTCAAGGCCTGCCTGGCAGAGGCCGTAGACCATACTCAGCACGTTGAAGAACGGGATATCCGTGTGGGGTCTGTGATCCTTTGTCCCGGCAGTGCACCCTTTGATCCTTCCCCCTACGAGACCTTCTATCCCCACCAGGACCACCCGAACGTGCTTACCAGCGTGGAATTTGAGAGGATCCTGAGCGCTACCGGTCCTACCCTGGGACACCTCACACGCCCATCGGATGACAAAGAACCGAAAAAAATTGCGTGGCTCCAGTGCGTCGGATCAAGAGATTTAGCCCACTGCGGGAACGGGTACTGCTCCGCAGTGTGCTGCATGTACGCCATCAAGGATGCCATGATGGCCAAGGACCACTCGGAGGAACCCCTCGACACGGCCATCTTTTATATGGATATGCGGACCTTCGGCAAAGACTACGAAAAATACATGGACCGGGCCCGCGACGAGGCCGGGGTGCGGTTTATCCGGTCCCGCATCCACACCATCGATCCGATCCCAGAGAGTGATGACTTGGTCATCAAGTACTCTGATGAATCCGGCACCATCCATGAAGAGCTCTTTGACCTAGTGGTCCTGTCCGTCGGCCTCCAGGTAAGACCCGAGACCGTCGATCTGGCCAACCGCATCGGTATTGACCTCGACCAGTACGACTTCGCTGCCACACATCCTTTCAGCCCGGTCACTACTTCCCGTGAAGGAATCTACGCGTGCGGCACCTTTGAAGGACCCAAGGATATCCCCAGCTCCGTGACGGAAGCCAGCGCCGCGGCCTGTGCCGCGGGCATGGCACTGGCCGAGGCACGGGGAACGGATATCCAAACCCTCGAACTGCCCGCAGAAATGGACGTGTCCGAGAAGGACCTGAAGATTGGGGTGTTCGTCTGTAATTGCGGGATCAACATCGGCGGTGTAGTAAACGTGCCTGAGGTCACGGAATACGCCAAATCCCTCCCCCATGTCACCTTCGCCGATGAAAACCTCTTTACCTGCTCCCAGGATACCCAGGAAAAGATGAAAGAGGTTATCAAGGAACACCAGCTCAACAGGGTCGTGGTGGCATCCTGCTCGCCTCGGACCCACGAACCGCTGTTCCAGGAAACTTTGCAGGCCTGCGGGCTCAACAAGTACCTGTTCGAGATGGCAAACATTCGGGATCAGAATTCATGGGTTCATGGCGATGATCACGATGGTGCCACTACCAAGGCAAAAGACCTGGTGAGGATGGCCGTGGCAAGGGCCGCGTTCCTGGAACCCTTGCAGGAAAAAAGAATCCCGGTTAACCACCGTGCCCTCATCGTCGGAGGTGGCGTGGCAGGGATGAATGCAGCCCTGTCAATGGCCAGCCAGGGATTTGAAACGGTCATTGTGGAAAAGGAGCCGCAGCTGGGCGGCCTGTCCAGGAAACTCAACACCACAATCGAGGGTGCTGATGTCCAGACCTATTTGGACCACCTGGTGGAACAGGTGCAAAACCATGAAAAAATCCAAGTGCTGACCAATTCCCTCGTCGTCAACTTCGGCGGGTTCAAGGGGAATTACACCACCGAGGTTCTTGTGGGTCCCGGTATGTACGAAAGGAAGATCGAGCACGGCGTGGTGATTATCGCCACCGGCGCGGTTGAATATACCCCCCACGAATACCTCTATGGGGAGGACGAACGGGTTGTTACCCAGATCGAGCTTGACAAATTTCTGGAAGAAAAGGGGGCCGCTGACCTGAACCAGGTGGTGATGATTCAGTGCGTGGGCTCCAGGAATGACGAGAATCCCAATTGCTCCCGTATCTGCTGCCAGAGCGCAGTCAAGAATGCCCTCCACATCAAAAAGCTCAATCCCGATACGGATGTCTACGTGCTCTATCGGGATATCAGGACCTACGGCCTCCTGGAAGATTATTACCGCGAAGCCCGCGAAAAAGGAGTCATGTTTTTCCGTTTTGCCAAGGAAACACCCCCGGAGGTGGAAAAAGCTGACGGGAAGCTCTGGGTCACATTTAAAGATCACGTCCTTGACCGAAAAATAAGGGTTGAGGCAGAGCTCCTGGCCCTCAGCGCCGGAATGGTCGCCCAGGATACGGAGGAACTGGCAAATATTCTGAAAGTTTCGCGCAATCCCGAAGGATATTTCCTGGAGGCACACGTAAAACTGCGGCCCGTTGACATGGCCGCAGATGGGATTTTCGTCTGTGGCACTGCCCACAGCCCGAAGCTGGTCAGTGAAACCATTGCCCAGTCCCTGGCGGCCGCGGCGCGCGCAACCACCTTCCTGTCACAACCGGAGATCCTGCTCTCGGCCGTTACTGCGAGGGTGAACCCGGACCTCTGTGCCGCCTGTCTCATTTGTGTCAGGTCTTGTCCTTACGGTGTGCCCCGTATCAACGAATCCGGGGTGAGTGAGATAGATGAAGCCATGTGCCATGGATGCGGTATCTGCGCGGCGGAATGCCCGGCAAAAGCCATTGAACTTAACTGGTACGAAGATGACCAGATCCTGAGCAAGGTGGACGCGTTGCTGGAAGAAGTCATGTGAAGACGGCAGGCTAGGAAGCTGGATAAAGACGAATTTTGAATTTTGAATTCTTAATTATGAGTGAAGGAATAACAATTACTCACGCTCGTTCAGCCCTTTCGGGCCGCACTAGAGACACAGAGCAAAAAGAGAAAGGCTTTTAATTTTTTGGTTATTCTTTTCAAAACTCTGTGTCTCTGTGTGACATATCGTTTTTGTCTGTGTGGGTCTGCGGCTAAAATAGGAGGATAAAGGATAATGGAAGAATTTAAACCGGTTATTGTGACATTCTGCTGCAACTTCTGAGGATACACCGCCGCGGACCTGGCAGGTTCCATGCGCCTTCAGTATCCAGACACGATCAGGGTAATCAGGGTCCCGTGCACCGGCAAGGTGGACATCCTTCATCTTCTCCGGGCCTTTGAAAAAGGAGCAGACGGGGTGTATGTCGTGGGATGTATGGAAGGAGATTGTCGCTTCAACCAGGGAAACCTTCGGGCCAGGAAGCGGGTGGAACAGGCTCAGGTGATTCTTGAGGCAATCGGCATCGG
>Ga0307426_1001590_pt1 | contig 14810 bp, 10 predicted proteins | sample SalMarWE160340MG_FD_202165 | JGI IMG/M metagenome (GOLD analysis project Ga0307426, IMG submission 202165) | Salt marsh sediment microbial communities from the Plum Island Ecosystem LTER, Massachusetts, United States - WE1603-40 | ecosystem: Environmental > Aquatic > Marine > Intertidal zone >... | reverse complement strand
CCCTCCCTAGGGTTTATCTTTGAGCGGTATTGAGCAACTCACGAAGAAGAATCGTCAAGCCTCGCACTCAGTGAAACTCAGCGATGAACGACCACCATGCAAGCATGAATAGACCGATCCCCAGCAGTACGATGATTGTATCGAGCCCTGTTCTGCCGATCAGGTCGAGCAGGATAACGGCCAGGCCCATTCCGCCGGCTAATCCGCGCATCAGCACGCTGTCAATCGATCTAAGCCTTCGCATGACACCCCCCGGAACACCCTCCATCAGGTCCATGATGGAAAGGCTGGAATCTCGTATATATATGTACGATGCGATCTCATCATGTCGTATTTATCATGATAAATACGACATGATTATAGGATGATATTTACGCGTTTCAAGTGAAGGAAGTCACCCTAATAATTGTGGGAGTGACGATCGAGGATGATGCGATGAAAACCCGTGGAAAAGGCCTACCGCAGGGAGCGCGGTGTACGGCGAGAAAGGCGGGTGGCGTAATAGCCCAATGCGCCGGCTGACAGCAGCAAAAGCGCACCCACCACCCCAAGCAGCGTCGAGCGGCCCGTGCGGCCGGCGCCATTTTCAAGCCCGGCGCTTGGTTGAGCTCCGAACTGCAGGTACTTGATATCGCCCGGGTTGAGCGTCACCGGCGCATTGAGCCCGGTGGTCGGGTTATAGCCCTCGGGCACTGCCGCGCTCACGTTGTAATCGCCGTTCATCAGGTCAGTGAAGCAGAAACCGGAAGGGAACAATTCGAGGTCGAGCGCTTCGCTCGAGTATTCGTCCGCCACGGTTCCGGTCACGTCAGCCACGCTGATCTGACCACCGGCCAGAGCCGGTTCGCCTGCATCCAGCCGGCCATCACCGTTCACGTCCTCGAATAAAAGCACACAGATCTCACCGGTGCCTACCGCTGGTGTCGGCGTAACCGGCACGGGGGTTGCGGTCGAAATTCCGCTCACGGGAGCGCCTGTTGGCTGGACCGGGCCTCCCGTGCCAAGTTCCAGCTGCATGCCGGCGGTGATAAAATCGCCGGGCTGGATCCCGTTCAGCGCCATTAACTCATCGACGGTGATGCCCGCGATGGCAGCGATGGTCCACAGGTTATCGCCCTCTTTGACGATATAGATGATTCGCCCATCCGGCCCCGGGGTAGGGGTAGGAAAGGCAGTCGGCTGGGCGAGCGGTGCATTGGGAAGCGCTGCTGCCCTTGCCGGCAGCGCCAGCAGGGCGCCGGAAGTGATCAGACAGAACAGGAGAAAATGCAGCAAACGTGGCCTTTGAGGCATGGGCATCCATGAGGATTATAGCCCGATCGAAGATGCGGGTATAGTCCAGCCGCCGTGCTCCACATCCATACCCCGAACCTGTTCGATCTCCGCTCGGGAGGCCAGAAAAACCGTTGGAATGGGCCCTTCGCGCCCGATGGGGGAATGAAGATAACGGGCGAAACACCGATATCCTGGCCAACCCGATTGGACCCACAGCACATTTCATACGGAAGCAATAACACGGGCTACACACACTGGGTGTTCAGCCATTCGAACTCCAACGGGCATTTTTCAGGATTCTCATACCGTATGCACACTGCATCGCTGCAGCGGGAACGGCTGTCAGCCACCATTTCGGTCGTTCCCGTAGGCATGGAGTGGATTGACCATCACCACCCACGAGCACCTGAGAGCGAAGACGCTTGCCTCGGTTATAATGCCCGCCATGCGCAACTCACGTATTGGTAAAAGCACCTGGATATTGATCCTGGCCGTGATCACGATTGGTTTCGGACTGCTCGCTTACCAGACCCCCTTCATCCAGGATCGAATCGGCTGGCGGGTGTCCGAGCTGCGGGCGCGCATCAAGTACGCCATTAGCCCTCCTGAGCAGGCGGTCTTTACGCCCAATCCAACCGTAGCAGCGATGGTGGAGAGCACGCTCTCAGCGTATACCCCGACCCCCACCCCGACTCCGACTCCTGGGCCAATGGCAACACCCACGCCAACGGCCACGCCTACCATCGAGCCTACCTCGATCCCGGCCCAGGTTCAGTTGACCGGAATCCGCCACGAATATCAGAAATGGAATAACTGCGGTCCGGCAAATCTCTCAATGGCGCTTTCCTACTGGGGCTGGGATGGCAACCAGAAGCCGATTGCCGATTTCGTAAAACCCAATCCGCGCGACAAAAATGTCATGCCGTACGAATTGATGGCCTTCGTCGAAGAAGGCACCAGTTTGCGCGCAATTTCGCGTGTCGGCGGTGACCTGGATTTGCTCAAACGGTTGATCGCGGCCGGCTTTCCGGTCATGATCGAGAAGGGTTTTGAGGGCCCGGGTTTCGATGGCTGGATGGGACACTATGAAGTGGTCTCAGGCTATGACGATGCCAGGCAGCGCTTCACTGTACAGGATTCCTACATCATGCCTAACCTGCCGGTCAGCTACGATGATATGCTGGCCTACTGGCGGCACTTCAATTACATCTACATTGTGATCTACCCAGCCGAGCGGGAAGAGGATTTGTTCACTATTCTCGGGCCGCAGGTCGATGAGACCTACAACTATGAATATGCAGCCCAGCTGGCTTCGGATGAGATATTCCAGCTCAGCGGCCGGGATCAGCTCTTCGCCTGGTTCAACCGCGGCACCAACCTGCGCTTTCTCCAGGACTATGCCGGGGCTGCCTCTGCCTACGACGAAGCCTTCAAGATCGATGCCCAACTGGCAATCTCCGATCCCGAACACCGGCCGTGGCGCATCATGTGGTACGGGACCGGCCCGTACTGGGCGTACTACTACACCGGCCGCTACTATGACGTGCTTAACCTGGCGAATTTCACAATCGAGAATATGAGCGAACCTGCCGTCGAAGAGAGCTTTTACTGGCGGGCATTGGCGCGTGAGGCTCTCGGTGACCTGGACGGAGCTATCTCTGATTATCAAAAAGCGCTCAAATGGCATCCTGATTGGGAGCCGGCGACCAGCCAGCTGTACCGTCTCGGGGTGAGCGGGTGAGTTCACACCCGCAGCCAGAGACGGGCACCGGGGCGACTGTCGCCCGCTCCACACTCGTCGTGATGGCCGGGCTTGGCGCCTCAATTGTCGTCGGCCTGCTGCGCCAGCGTGTCATCGCCCTGAAGTTCGGCACCTCCGCCGAACTCGACGCGTTTACCGCCGCAAATGGAATTCCCGAACTGCTCTTCACAATGCTGGCCGGCGGCGCGTTGGCCTTCGCCTTCATCCCGGTTTATACCCGCCTGCTTTCAGCCAGGCAGGACGAAGAGTCCAATCTCTTGCTCAGCCGGGTGATCAATTCCGTGCTGCTCCTGACTGCAAGCGCCGCCACACTCGTCGCAATCTTCGCTCCAACCCTGATCTCCGCTCGTTGGGGGATTGCGCCAAATTTTCCGGCCCCGACCCAGGCGCTCACGATCGACCTGATGCGCATCCTGCTGTTCTCCACACTCATCTTCGCCGCAAGCAGCATCCTGACCGGCGCATTGCATGCCCATCAACATTTCTTGCTACCAGCTCTAGCCCCAACCATGTACAGCCTGGGCATTATCGCGGGGGCCTGGCTGCTCGAATCCCGGATGGGCATCTACAGCCTGGCGTGGGGCGCAGTACTGGGGGCAGCCCTGCACCTCCTGATCCAGCTTCCGGGAACCCTGATCTATCATCTTCGCTGGCGTCCAAGCCTGGGCTGGAATGACCGCCAGCTGCGGCGCGTGGCCTGGCTGATGGCGCCGCGCGTACTCGACTTGCTCATGGCCCGCGCCAGCATCGATTGGATCAACGCCAACCTGGGTTCGGGCCTCGGAGAAGGCCGGCTGTCATCCCTGCGCTACGCCTTCCAGCTGATGAATACGCCCTGGACGCTGATCGGCACCGCCATCGGGATTGCTGTCTTTCCAACGCTGGCTGCGCTGGCGGCGAAGGAAGACGCGGCTGCCCAGCGTCAGGCCTTCAGCGGCGCGCTGCGGGCGATCCTAACCCTGGCTTTCCCGGCTGCAATTGCGCTACTTCTCTTCGGCCGGCCGCTGATCGTGCTGCTCTTCCAGGGCGGCGAGTTCACCGCCCAGAGCACCGAGCTGGTGTTTTACGCGCTCCAGTTCTACACCGTGGCTCTGATCAGCCAATCGGTACTGGAAATCGTTGTGCGCGCCTTCGCCGCCCGGCAGGATACGCTCACACCGCTGATCGTCTCGCTCTTCACAACGGCCATCAATGTGGTATTGGCGATCCTGCTCTCTAGGCCACGAACTGCAGGTGGACTCGAGCACGGCGGGCTGGCATTGGCGAACGGCATTGCTGTCGCCATCGAGGCTTCGATCGGAATCAGCATTCTGCATTTGCGCTGGCGGGCCGTCGACGGCCGGCGGATCGCGATCGACGCCGCCAAGGCCGCTCTGGCCGCGGCGTTGATGGGTGGGGCTGTCCTGCTCTTCCAGCGCTTGCTGGCGCCCGGGCCGATCGTCTATCTGCTCGCCGGCGGGTTGCTAGGCCTGGCGCTGTACTTCGCCCTGGCGCTCGCATTCGGCATACGGGAAATCCGCAGCCTGCCGGCGGCGGTCCTGGCCGGCTTTCGCCAGCGCACAACCAACGCCTAAGCAAAGCGGACCTGCGATTCCGCTTCTTGCGACAGTCCCGGGTTTCCTTCATGCCTTATGCCATCGAATCCGACAGGCCCAAACCTCGCGCGAAAACCCTTTTTCATCTTCTGTAAACGAACGCGTCAAGCTGGCTACCCGGCCGACTCATTAAACGCAAAAAGGGGCTTCCCCCTGTGGGAAAGCCCCTTTTTTCTTCGCGATTGGGGTACGTTATTCTTTCACATAGGGCTGACCGTCGGCGGCCGGCATCTGCCCCCGCCCGACGACGCCCGCCAGCACAACCATCGTCGCGATGTAGGGTGCCATCCCCAGGAACTGTGAGGGGATATTGACCCCCAGGATTGCAAGTTTGGAAGCCAGCGAATCGGCAAATCCGAATAACAGGCTGGCGCCGAACGACCCGAACGGGGTCCAGTTGCCGAAGATCATCGCCGCCAGGCCAATAAAGCCGCGCCCGGCGGTCATGAATTCATCGAAGCGTCCGACCGAGCCGACCGTGAAATAGGCACCGGCAAACCCAGCCATCATGCCCCCCAGCAGCACCGCCATGTAGCGGGTACGGAATACATTGATGCCGAGCGTGTCAGCAGCCTTGGGATGCTCTCCAACCGATCGCAGGCGCAGCCCCCAGCGAGTGGAGAACAGGGCTACGCTCAGGACGATAAGGAAGATGAACATGGCGTAAACGAACAGGTTGTTGTTGAACAGGATCGGACCCAGGACGGGGATCTTGCCTAGAAGGGGAATCTCGAAAGGTTTAAAGATACCAGGGTCGTTTAACGACTGGACCGACTGCATGAACTTGGCCGAGACGAAAGCCGTAATCCCTCCGGCGAAGATGTTGATCACCGTGCCGGAAATGATCTGGTCGGTCATATATTTGATCGACAACACAGCGTGCACCAGCCCGAGCAGCGCACCGGTGAGCACCCCGGCCAGCAGTCCGATCCACAGGCTGCCGCTGATGCTGCCGACAAGCGAGGCCATCATGGCTGCAGCCAGCATCATGCCCTCGATGGCGATATTGACCACCCCTGCCCGCTCACACAGCACTCCGGAGAGCGCACCCAGGGTTATCGGCACTGATTTCGACAGAGTAGTATTCAGCAGCCCGGCCAGGTTGAGCGAATTTCCGGCAGCGGCCCAGGTCAGGAAGCCGAAGATAAAGAACCCAGACACAAACGCCAGGATCAAGTTCGTGCGCCGTCCAAAGCCGCGCACCAGCTGCACCCCTCCCACGAAAGCTGAGAACATCGCCAGCACATTGAGCGTGGCCAGAGTCGGCAGTTTCCAATCCGGCAGGTTTGAGTCAATCCCACCCGGTACAAGGTTGAAGGTCGTCGTCAATCCACCTTCCGTGCCGCGTCCGAACAGGAGCCAGATTCCGGCCGCCAGGAGCAGGAACAAGATGCCCATCACGCGCTGGCGGGTTGGGGAGGTTACTTCGATTTCCCTGCGCAAACTTGTCGTCGCCATGCTCAGCCTCCTCCCCATCCGCGAATCGTGACACCTTCTTCTTCCTCAGTTTCCGGTGTCCGCAGCCGGTAAATCGTGCGGATGATGGCCGGTGCAGCAATGAAGATCAGGATGAAGGCCTGCAAGACGGTGATGATGTCGATCGGGATCTGGGCTACCACCTGCATGCGGGTCGCCCCCGTACGCAAGGTGCCGAAGAGCAGCGATGCGAGGATCACCCCCACTGGATGATTCTTGCCGAGCAGCGCCAGCGCGATGCTATCGAAGCCGTAGCCAGATGAGAACGCCATCGCCAGGTTGTGGTTCAAGCCGAGCACCTCGTTCGCGCCCGCCAGGCCAGCTAGCCCGCCGGAGAGCGACATCGCCATGATCGTAACCGTGACGATGCTCATACCCGCGTAACGTGCGGCGCGTGGGTTAATGCCCACCGAGCGCAGGTCAAAACCCCAGCGGGTGCGGAAAAGCAGCCAGTACACCAGCCAGGCGGTGGCCAGGGCAATGAAGAAGCCGAGGTGGAAGCGGATCGGTGACTGAAAGAAGCGCGGCAGCATGGCGCTGGGCTGGATCGTTGGGCTGACCGGGTTGAAAGAATCAGGACGTTTCATCGGCCCGCTCAGCAGCCAATCGCTCAGACGGAAGGCGATGTAATTCATCATGATCGTGTTGATCACTTCATGCCCGCCGGTCTTCGCCTTCAGCCAGCCGGGGATGAACCCCCAGATCGCGCCGCCCAGGGCGCCCGCCAGCAGCGCCAGTGGAATGTGGATGATTGCGGGCAGACCGGTGACAGCGTAGCCAACGAAGGCAGAGAAAATGGCTCCGATGAAGATCTGTCCTTCGACACCAATGTTGAAAACACCGCTGCGGAAACCCAGCGCTACCGCCAGGCTGCCGAAGATGTACGGCGTGCTGGCGGTCAGGCTCTCGAGAATGGGGTTAAAGGCTCGCCGGACCTCCAGGCTATCACCACTGCGCAGAGCATCCAGGATGCGGGCCGGATCACCAATTGAACCGGCGAAGAGCGCACCATAGGCCAGCCGCACTTCGTTAATTCCTGCCTTCACGGCTTCCCAAGGAGAAATGCTCCATGCGCTGTACACGCTCTGAGAGGTAAACGCGATCAGGATCGCACCCAGGACCAGTCCGCTGAATACTGCCAACGCCGGTATAAGAAGCGTGCGGCCGATCCGGCGTGAGAGCGGTAAGTGGGATGGTGGACCGCCGTTCAGCTCCTCCAGGAGCACCTTCCCGGCGTCTGGCTTTTCGGTTGGTTTATCGCTCACTCTGAGCCTCGCTTGGACTTCGAGCGCTTGCTTTTCTCGACTTCGCCAGTCTCGGGCGTTATGCCTGCCATCAGCAGACCAATCTGTTCCTTCGTTGCATCTGATCCGGGGACAACGGCCATAATCTTGCCGCGAAACATGACCGCGATACGGTCGGAGAGCTCCATAATCTCGTCCAATTCAGGTGAGACCAGCAGAACGGCGGTGCCCTCATCACGCTTCGCGACGATGCGCTTGTGGATGTACTCGATCGAGCCGACGTCTAATCCGCGCGTCGGCTGGGACGCGACCAGGAACTTAATGGGTCGTGAGAATTCGCGCGCCACGATCACTTTCTGCTGATTGCCGCCTGAGAGCGAGCCTGCCGGCGTAAGCGCACTGGGGGTTCGAATGTCAAACTGCTCAATCCGCTCTTCAGCGCTTTCAAGAATCGCGTCCTGTTGAAGGAAGATGCCTTCGGAAAAGGGCGGTAGGTAATAGGTATTCAACACAAGATTGTCGGCCACCGAAAATGGCAGCACCAACCCGTCCTGTTGGCGGTCCTCCGGAACATGCGCCGAGCCGAGTTCGGTGATCTCACGCGGCGAGGCGTGTGTGATGTCTGTCCCCAGCAGATCGATCTTGCCGCTGAGGGGATTGCGTAAGCCGGTCACGACCTCGACCAGCTCGGTCTGTCCATTGCCCTGCACACCGGCCACGCCTAGAATTTCGCCTGCGCGCACGTCGAGAGTGATGTCATCCACCGCAAGCTGTTTGCGATCATCCAGCACGAGTAGGTCTTCAACTTCCAGCACAACATCGCCAACTTTGGGTTTGCCCTTTTCGACACCCAATTGAACCTCACGCCCGACCATCATCTCCGCCAGGGAATCCTGGTCCGTCTTGTCGGGCGTAGTGCTGCCAACCACTGCCCCTCGGCGCAGGACGGTGATGCGATCGGCGACATCCAGGACCTCCCGCAGCTTGTGAGTGATAAAGATGATCGATTTGCCTTTATCCACCAGCGACCGCATGATCTTGAACAGTTCGTTCGCTTCCTGCGGCGTCAGTACGGCGGTCGGCTCATCCAGGATCAAGATATCGGCTTCGCGGTAGAGCAGTTTGACGATCTCGACCCGCTGCTGGACGCCGACCGGGATGTCTTTCACGAAGCATGAGGGATCAACCTCCAGGTGGTACTGATCGGAGATATCCTGAATGCGCTCGGCTGCTGTTGCCCGGTCCAAGAAATCACCAAAACGCAGCGATTCCTTGCCCAGCATGACGTTCTCCGTCACGGTGAAGACTGGAATCAACATGAAGTGCTGGTGCACCATGCCGATCCCGACCGAAATTGCATCTCCCGGATCTTCGATCTGAACAGGCTTGCCGCGTACGATGACCTCACCCTCATCCGGAGCATACAACCCGTAGAGGATGTTCATCAGCGTCGTCTTACCGGCGCCGTTTTCACCCAGCAGCGCGTGGATCTCTCCCTGGTTAAGGGTCAGATCAATCCTGTCATTTGCCAGTACACCCGGGAAACGCTTGGTGATGCCACGAAGTTCGAGGACGGCTTCCATGTTCACCTTGCATCATTATGAGTAAGTCGCAGCATGCCCTGCTGCTCCGGCCGAGCCTGATTTTACCATGGCCGGAAACCAGCACCAACTATCTTGGCCATGCTTTGTGAGAGAAAAAATAGGGCCGGGAGATTCCCGGCCCCAGGTATTACGTGTTCGAGATTACGGTGTGGCGGAGAGCTCGCCCGAGATGACCTGCTGCGCAACTGTATCTAGCTCGCCCTGCAGATCGCTCGAAACCATGCTGTCCAAGCTGTGGAACGGGGCTAGGCCAACGCCGCCGTTTTCCAGCGTTCCAACCGTAACGCCACCTACAAAGCTGCCGTCGATCACGGATTGGATCACGTCCATCGTCGTGACATCCATGTTCTTGAGCACCGAGGTGAGCGTGATGGCTTCGTACTGTGGGTTCGTGAGCACCCAGTCGGCATCCACGCCGATGATGTAGACGCCGCCGCGTTCTTCTGCAGCTGCGGCCGTGCCCAGGCCAACCGGTCCAGCGACGGGCATGATGATGTCCGCGCCTTCGTCCATCAGCGACGTGCCCATATTGCGGCCGTCTTCCAGACTTTCGAAGTTATTGGTGAAGAGCCCAGTCTGTGCAACCGGGTCCCATCCAAGCACCTCAACCGATGTGCCGTGGACTTCGTTGTAGTGGGCCGCGCCGAGGGCGTAGCCGTCCATGAAGACAGTGACGGTCGGGATCTGAAGCCCGCCGAAGGTGCCGATCTTGCCGGTCTGGGTCACACCGGCAGCAAGGTAACCAGCCAGGAAACCTGCTTCCTGTGTGTTAAAGACCTGCCCAATGACGTTCGGGTAAGATGGATCGTAGGCAAAGTCGACGATACTGAACTTCTGATCCGGGTTCGCTTCGGCCGCTGCGGCGGTAGCATCACCAAGCAGGAAGCCGACAGTGATGATCAGATCGCAGCCTTCCTCGAGGAAGGCGTTGATGTTCTTCTCATAATCGGTCTGCTGCTGCGATTCGAGGTATTTGCCATCGACACCGAGCGACGTCATGGCGTCTTCGACGCCCTTCCAGGCGGTGGCGTTGAACGACTTGTCGTCGATGCCGCCTGTGTCGGTAACCTGGCAGACCTTGATCGAAGGAGCCATCGGCTCTTCGGTGGCTACTGGGGCGGGAGCCTCGGTCGCGGGTGTTCCGCACGCTGCTAATACGAATGCAGCTACGGCTAACAGCGATAATACGGCGTAAATCTTCCTCTGCATGTTCTACTCCTCCATAGATTTGGTCTTCGGGGATTTGACGACGATTTGTCTCTTCTCCAAATCACCCCTTTCTCGCTTTACGCGCGGTGGGAATTGATTTGGTCTCTCGAAGTTATCGAATCATAGCACGAGAGCTTGCAGGGCGCAATGTGAACCAAATTAGTACAAATACTGCTTTTCAAGCCTCGAATTCAGGGCCGGATAAATCCCCATAATCAATCACCTCACGCGGCTGCGAGCCGCTCTGCGCCGGGCCGATAATGCCCTGCTCCTCCAGCTGATCAACCAGGCGGGCGGCGCGCGTATAACCAATTCTCAGCCGGCGCTGCAGGAGCGAGATCGAAGCCCGCCGCATTTCACGCACGATCTCCACCGCTTCATCAAAGACCGGGTCGAGATCATCGTCCGGCTCGGCGCCTTCTTCCCAGAGCGGCACTTGCTTCAACGGAATCCCCGTGGGAGGGGCTTGCACGATATGGGTATGCGAAGGCTGGGTTGCCTCGCCCCCTAATCCAGCCGTAACCCAGAAACGCACCAGACGGCTCAGCTCCACTTCGGAAACGTACGCGCCCTGCATGCGGATCGGAGCCGGCGCATCGGGAGCCTGGAAGAGCATGTCGCCCCGCCCGAGCAATCGCTCTGCACCGGGTTGATCGAGGATCACCCGGCTGTCGACAGAAGAGGCCACGGCGAAAGCAATGCGCGAGGGGAAATTTGCCTTGATCAACCCCGTGACCACGTCGACCGAAGGCCGCTGCGTGGCGATTACGAGGTGGATGCCGGTTGCGCGCGCCAGCTGGGCCAGGCGGGTGATCACGCGCTCGGTCTCGTCCGGGGCGAGCATCATCAGATCCGCCAGCTCGTCAATTACAACCACGATGTAATGCATCGGCGCGCGCCCGATGTGCTGTGAGCGCTGGTTGAAATCATCGATGTTGCGCACGCCTTCCTTCGCAAACAGATGGTAGCGGCGATCCATCTCGCGCGATACCCACTGCAGTGCCGGCACTACCCGCTCCAATTCGACCACGACCGGGGCGAGCAGGTGCGGAATACCGTTGAAGGTCGTCAGCTCAACCCGCTTCGGGTCGACCATGACGAACTTCAAATCTTCCGGCGAGTTCTGCAGCAGCAGGCATGAGACGATTGCGTTTACACAGACCGACTTCCCCGATCCCGTCGTCCCAGCGATGAGCAGATGCGGCATCGCTCCCAGATCGGCCGCTACAGGACCACCGGAGACGTTCTTGCCCAGCGCCAGCCGCAGGCGTGAGCGCATGCGCTGGAACTTTTCCGACTCCATCACATCGCGCAGCGCAACCAGGGACACCTCGGTATTGGGGACTTCGATCCCGACGAAGCCCTTGCCCGGTACAGGCGCCTCGATTCGAATCGAAGGGGCTGCAAGAGCGAGGGCTAGATCATCGGCCAACGCCGAGATCTTGCTGACCTTGACCTTGGTCCGCCGGCCGCCGCGACCTTCGACAAAATCTGGCTCGACGCCGAACTGGGTGATCACCGGTCCGCGGTTGATTTCGACCACGCGCGCCGGCGCGCCGAAGGCCTGCAGGGTTTCTTCGATGAGCTTGGCCCGCTCACGATCGAAGGTTTCATCGGCCCTACCGCTGGCTCCGGGCTCGAGAATTTCTTCGAGAACCGGTTTTGTCCAAACCGGGCGTGTTTCTTCAACCTGCTCTTCGGCGAACTCCTGCACGGCGGGTATGCTGTGGTCAACTGGAGCTGCCTGCACGACGCTCGCCGTCTGCACGTCAGGGGCGACAACGTTCCCCGGCCGCTCGCGCGGCGCTGTTCTCGCCACCTGCTCGGATCCGGATCGAGGCCAGAGCGCTTCACTCTGGCTCACCAACCAGCGCCAACCCCGACCGGCTGCATCAAGCAGTTCGGGAAGCGAAATTCCGAACGTAAAGGTAATGCTGATCAGCACCCAGGCTGCTAGCAGCACAAGAGTCCCCCCCGTGCCAAGCCCGCGCAAAATCAGGGCCAGCAGCAAACCTCCCAGGGCACCACCGCCCCGGTTGTCGCCGGCCACAGCCAGCGCATCATCAAGGGTGCGAGCACCGGTCAGGGCGTGCATGATGATCAGCAGCAGGATAAACAGCAGCGCGATGCCCAGCAGCTGTTCCGGTTCCAGCCGGGGGAGGCGCTCGGTCATATTGCGCAGTAAAAGCCGCGTGCCAATTCCCAGCAGTGCCAGCGGCACAAGGTACAGGCCCCACCCGAAGAACCAGCCCAGGAAGTTTAACCAGGCACTCCCGAGCAGCCCCTGACGTGTGCTGAAGATGCTGATGATCGTAAAGAGACCGAGCGCGATCAAGAGCAGCCCGATGAGATCTTTCTTCCTTTGAGGTGTAAGCCAGGAGTTCAGGGCGGGTGCGACCTTGCCTGAGCTTGAGGGCGCGCTTTTTCTGCGGCGCGAAGCGCGCGTGCTGGACCGGTTTTTCTTTCGAGAAGAGGATGATTTTGTCAAAGAACTCTCCAAGCGCGGCGATTATAGCATACCGCCGCGCAGGGTCCTGGTGCATGCTACAATCGATCCATGGCTGGCTCACGCACTCTCGACCTGCTGCGCAGGGTTCCCTTCCTGCATGGGATCGACGAGCAGATCCTGCTCGAACTGGCTGCAGCGCTCCCACAACAGAACTTCGCGGCAGGTGAAACGCTTTTTGAGCAGGGAGATCGAGCCGACTGCCTCTACCTGATCATCAGCGGCAGGGTATCACTCACTCGTTTCGGCCCCGAAGGTGAAAGTCTTGACCTGGGTGACCGATTCCCGCCTGATATGCTGGGGGCGCAGGAAATGGTCTACCGCCAGCCACGTACATCCACCGCCCGGGCACAGGAACCGACAACTACCCTGTGCTGGAACCGTGATGAGCTCTCTTCTTTTATGAAGGACCATCCCGATGTTCTGGGGCCTTTCCAATTTCTGGCAACCGGCGAGCACATGGCCGCCAGTCAGCAGCTGGACTGGCTTCGACCAGGCGAGGTCGTCTACGCCTTTGCCCGGCGGCACAATTTCATTCTTTACCAGCGCCTCACGGTTCCCCTCCTGCTTATAGCCGTTAGCTTGCTGCTCCTGTTTTACGGTTTGAGCAGCGCTGCAAGTCTAGTCACCTGGGTCGGTGCCGGCTTAGGGCTGGCCGGCTTGCTATACGCCGGCTGGCAGTTCATGGACTGGCGCAACGACTACTTCCTGGTCACCGATCGACGGGCCGTCTGGATCGAGAAGGTTGTGGGGATCTATGACAGCCGCCGGGAGGCGCCGCTGCACACCGTGCTCTCGGCAACCGTAAGCACGGATATGACCACCCGCATGCTGGGATATGGAGATGTCATTATCCGCACATACACCGGGAAGCTCACCTTCCGCAACGTAGGGCATCCAGCTGTACTTGCCGCCCAGATCGAGGAATTATGGCGCCGAATGCAGGCCATGAAGGATGACGCCGATCGCAGCTCGCTGGTCGAGGCGCTCCAGCAGCGTTTGCAGACCAGCCCTAGCGAGGAAGATGAAATATCCTTGAAGGCCGCTCCCGAGCAGGAGAGCGAGCCATCTTCCGAAGCTGGTCTCGATCACTGGGGCTTCCAGGTACGATTTGAATCGGGCGGGGTGATTACCTACCGTAAGCACTGGGCCGTCCTGCTGCGTGTGATTGCGCTGCCCTCGGCGGCAGTTCTATTCACTTTCGGATTGATCGGCGCCCGGCTGGGCGGTCTGGTGAACCTGCTTAGCATTCCGGCCATGATCGGCCTGAGCGCTCTTGCATTGGGCATCTTTGGTCTCTGGTGGCTTTACCGCTACGTCGACTGGGCTAATGACATCTATCAAATCTCGCACCAGCAAATTCTCGACATTTACAAAAAACCGCTTGGGCGGGAGGAGCGTAAAGTCGCGCCGCTCGAAAATATTCTCGGAACCGAGGTCGATCGCAAAGGCCTGCTCGGAATTCTGCTCAATTACGGCGATGTGGTCGCCAATGTCGGGACATCGCAGTTCATCTTTGAGGGTGTCTTCGACCCGGTTCAAGTCCAACAGGATATCGTCCATGCACAGGAGACATTGCTGCATACTCGCGCTGAGCGTGAGCGAACACGCCGCCAGAGCGAGATGGTAGAATTAATCGACATATATCATGAACGATACGCAAATCAGGATCCTGATGGGGATTCGTCGAACCCGGTGAAGGACTATGGCAATACGTGAAATTGTGACCCCGCCCAACCCAACCTTGCGGAAGCATGCGCTCCAGGTGCGTGCTTTCACGCCCGAACTGCAGCAGTTGATCGACGACATGATCGAGACCTTGCATGCCGCCCCCGGAGTCGGCCTGGCCGCACCCCAGGTGGATGTCAGCCAGCGCGTGATCATCGTCGAGTACGCTGAGGGAAGCGAAGACCCGGAAACCGCTGAAGCACCCCCCAAGCCACCTAAACTGTACGTACTGGTCAATCCAGAGATCAGGCGCAGTTCACGCGAGACCGTGCTTGGAAACGAAGCCTGCCTCTCATTTCCTGGCTATATGGGTGAGGTCGAACGCGCTGAACAGGTGACGGTCAAAGGGCTCGACCGCCACGGAAATAATGTAAAAGTGAAGGCGAAGGGCTGGCTGGCACGAATTTTTCA
>Ga0307426_1001588_pt1 | contig 14836 bp, 11 predicted proteins | sample SalMarWE160340MG_FD_202165 | JGI IMG/M metagenome (GOLD analysis project Ga0307426, IMG submission 202165) | Salt marsh sediment microbial communities from the Plum Island Ecosystem LTER, Massachusetts, United States - WE1603-40 | ecosystem: Environmental > Aquatic > Marine > Intertidal zone >... | reverse complement strand
CAAGGCTACAAGTATCCCCAGGATGACGGTAGCGGCGCCGCCTAGCAAGCCAGCGACGTCCATATGAGTGAAGACTCGGCTAAATATCTCCTTGCCAAAGACCGCCATTCGGGGCGTTAATCTACCTAGTTCCTCAGGAGATTCCGGCGCCATCTCATTGGAGTCCCTATCAAACATGGGCAATACCAATTTTCTCCACTCACGCGATTCCCGATAGACTACACCAGCTATTATTATGCCCACGATAATCAAAAAAATCCCTAAAATTAGCACCGCTGTAGATAGACCAACGTCAACTATCTCAACTGGCGCGGGGTTAGCTGTGCCCATTTTCACCTCCTGTTCCCATCAAGTTCATTTAATAATCCTCTCCGTCATTTTGAGGTCGCCTCGGGCAACCCAAGAACCTAAAGACCCTTCCCCTTTGTTTCACTCAGGGTCAGGGTGACAATTAAACGGTCTCCCATCAAGCGAGTCTCAATTTATTTTAGCGTAGCATAGCTACTGCATTGTGTCAATAGCTCTCTTTTTCAGGGGCTGCCCAAAAACTTCTGTCGAGGAATCTCTTGTGGTCTCCCACAAATTGGGGGGACAAGTTCCTCCTTGAGAAGCTGGTGTGGCCCTAGTCATAATTCTTCCTTGTATCCTCTACCTATGCTAAAATCCAGCAAGGCTTCATATGGTAAGTGCTGACGAACTAAAATATTGGGTGGCTTTTTCCGGGATACCCGGGATTGGGCGGGTACGGATTTCCCAGTTAAAAGAATACTTCGGCAGTTTACAGGATGCCTGGAAAGCTCCCGAAGGCAAGCTAAAGCAAGCAGGACTAGATTCACGAAGCATAGATGCCCTGGTGACCCTACGTCCGAGAATCTCCCTGGACGCTGAGATGGAAAAACTGGAACGCTACAAGGTAAAGGTGTTTGTCTATGAGGATACTCTTTATCCTTCGAGATTAAAAGAAATTTATGATTATCCCCCGGTGCTTTATGTGAGGGGTAGTCTCCCAGCCGAGGACGAGCCTTGCCTGGCCATAGTCGGTACCCGCCGTCCCACCATCTATGGGAGGCAGGTGACTGAGGAGATTGTGGCCGACTTAGCCCGAAGTAAAATCACTATTGTCAGCGGATTAGCCCGAGGAATTGACTCTGTGGCTCATCGGGCTGCTCTGGATGCCGGGGGCAAAACTATAGCTGTGTTTGGCTCCGGTCTGGATATCGTCTATCCCGGAGAAAACGCCAAACTGGCTCAAGCCATTATAGAACAGGGCGCTCTGGTCAGTGAATATCCCTTAGGCGTCAAGCCTAGGGCTGAGTACTTCCCACTCCGCAATCGAATTATGAGTGGCTTGAGCCTGGGGGTGCTGGTGGTGGAAGCTGGAGAAAGGAGTGGGGCTTTGATCACGGCCCATCAGGCAGTGGAACAGAATCGAGAAGTCTTCGCTATCCCGGGCAGCATCCTCTCCCCGGCCAGCCAGGGAACTAACCGTCTCATTCAAGAAGGAGCTAAATTGGTTCGCAATTACACTGATATTCTCCAGGAATTAAACCTGACCATTGTAGTCCAGCAAGCAGAAATTAAGGAATTTCCCCCGACTGACGAGGTTGAATCCGCTATACTAAAGCAATTGAGCTCCGAGCCCAGTCATATAGATGAAATTTGCCGCCGCAGCGGTTTGACTATGCCGGAGGTAAGCAGCACTCTATCGATGCTGGAGTTAAAGGGGATAGCCAGGCAAGTGGGAAACATGAACTATGTGCTGGCTCGAAGGAGTTAAAGCATCCCAAGAAAATTTAGAGCAAATTCATCGGGGTCCCCAAAAAGTCTTCGTGACTTTTGGGGGTTAAGTTAAGGCAGGGTAAATCATGGCAAGTAAATTAGTTATCGTCGAATCTCCAGCCAAAGCAAGGACGCTAAATAAAATTCTCGGACGCAGCTATAGTGTAAAAGCATCTGTGGGGCATGTGCGTGATTTGCCCAGGGCAAGCCTCGGGGTAGATATAGACAAGGGTTTCATCCCCAAGTATGTCATTCCAGCGGATAAGAAAAAGATAGTTGGCGAAATCAAAAAGGCAGCTAGTAAGGCTAGTTCTATCTACTTGGCTACTGACCCTGACCGTGAGGGAGAGGCAATTTCCTGGCACCTAGTACAAGCAGCCAGGCTGGACAAGGATGACATACCCATTCAGCGCGTAGTTTTTCAGGAAATAACCAAGGACGCAGTTCAAGAGGCCTTCCAAAGTCCCCGCTCTATTGATATGAACCTGGTGAATGCCCAGCAAGCCCGACGTATCCTCGATAGACTTGTGGGCTACAAGCTGAGTCCGCTCCTGTGGAGAAAGGTACAGAGAGGACTTTCCGCAGGCAGGGTTCAATCGGTGGCCGTGAGGATGGTTGTTGACCGCGAACTGGAGATTCAAAACTTTATTCCCCAGGAGTACTGGATTATAGAAGTTGAGCTGGCCCCGTCTGAAGAAAAAGAGGCGAGTTTTAAAGCCAGGCTGTTTGCCCTGGCCGATGGCACCAAGCTGGATATTGACAATAAAGATGACGCAGAAAGAGTTACCGCTGATTTAGAAAAGGCTGAATACGCAGTTAAGGCGGTAGTAACTAAACAAGTGGCTCGTCAGCCGGCTCCGCCTTTTATCACCAGCACCTTGCAGCAAGAGGCCTGGCAGAAGCTGCACTTCACCGCCGGGCGAACTATGGCTATTGCCCAGCAACTTTACGAAGGCTTGCCCTTGGGCGAGGAAGGCTCGGTGGGACTTATTACCTATATGCGCACCGATTCTACCCATGTGGCTGCCTCTGCAATAAGCGAGGCGAGGGAGTTTATCGGCGAGAAATACGGAACCAAATTTCTCCCACCAAAGCCACGTAGTTTTGCCAAAAAAACAAAGTGGGCACAGGAAGCTCACGAGGCAATTCGACCCACCAAAATTTACCGCCAACCAGAGCAACTCAAGCCATTTCTCAATCCAACTCAGCTAAAGCTTTACAAGCTTATCTGGAAGCGCATGGTCGCAAGTCAAATGTCAGCAGCTTTATACGACACAACCAACGTGGAGATAGAAGCAAGTATCGCTGGTGGTGAAAAACAACCTCAAGGATATCTACTCAAAGCAAGTAGCTCTGTAGTTAAATTTCCTGGTTTTATGGTTGTTTACAGCGAAGACAGGGATGAAGATGAACGAGGGGAAAACGTTGTTTCCTTGCCCAAGCTGAGAATTGGAGATAAATTGATTTACCTGGGAACCTTTCCCGAACAATGTTTTACCCAGCCGCCACCCCGCTATACTGAGGCTACACTGATAAAAGCACTGGAGCAGAAAGGAATCGGACGCCCCAGTACCTATGCTCCTATCCTGTCTACCATTCAGCAGAGAGATTACGTCAACAAAGTCGATGGCAAATTCCACCCCACGGAACTAGGGATAACTGTCAACAAAATCTTGGCTGAGCATTTCCCTAAAATCGTCGACCCTGGTTTCACGGCTCAGATGGAAGAACAACTAGACGAAATAGCTAATGGTAAATATGAATGGATAGCTGCTTTGCAGGAATTTCATCCCCCCTTCCAAGATATGTTGGATAAAGCTTGGATAAATTTAGAAAAGGTCAACATGACCCAAGTGAGCGAAGAGACATGTCCCAATTGCGGTCGCCCCATGGTCATAAAGGTCGGGCGTTTCGGTAAATTTCTCGCCTGTAGCGGCTATCCCGACTGTAAAACAACCATGCCCTACGCAGTTAAAACCGGGGTTTCTTGCCCCCAGTGTGGTGGTGAGCTCGTGAAAAGAATCAGTAAGAAGAAGAAGAAGGTATTTTATGGGTGTAGCAAGTTTCCCAAATGCCAATTCGCCGTAAATCGCAGGCCAATAGCTCAGCCTTGCCCTGGCTGTGGCAATCTTTTAGTACAATACAGAGAGGGTTGGGCTAAATGCGTGGCTTGCCAGCATAAAGTAAAACTATCCGGGCCGGAGAAACAAAAAGAGGGGGTAGCCTTATGAAAATTCTAGTTATCCATGGACCAAATTTGAATATGCTGGGCAAAAGAGAAAAGTCAATTTACGGAGAAAAGACCTTGGGCGAAATCAATGCCCTGCTGAAGAAAGAGGCCCAGGCCTTAAATGTCGAAGTGGTGACATTTCAGTCTAATCATGAAGGGGCGCTCATAGATTTTATTCAAGAGCAAACGGATTCCGCCCATGGCATAATAATTAACCCTGGTGCTCTCACCCACTACGGATTTTCTCTGCTCGATGCCCTGGTTGACAGCAAATTACCGGTAATTGAAGTCCACTTATCAGATATTTACCACCGTGAGGAGTGGCGCGCCAAGTCTGTAATTGCCCCCATAGCTGAAGAGCAGATAATCGGCTTAGGTTGGAGGGGATATATTACTGCCTTGCAGGTCTTGACCAGCAAGCTGAATGCAGAGGCTTAGCGGTTAGGATTTTAAGCAGGAGACTTTATCTGGCAGTGACAGGAGGGCCGCTCCTATTGACATTCTCAGGATTGGCGTTTCTGAAAGTCTTCTAGGTCAAGTGTATTTATGAAATCTTTATATGCTGATAGCCCTTTCAGCTCTTGTTCATCAACTTTACCTTCAGGAACAGATTTGCCTGTTTCCTCTTCAAGTATAATGCCCGCTTTTTCAAGCACCGATTCTTCAGCATATATTGGGGCTCCAACTCTTACAGCCAAGGCCAAAGCATCGCTAGGTCGAGAATCAATATCTAATTCACCACCATCAATGCTGAGAGCAAGTCTGGCATAGAAAGTATCTTCCTTAAGTCCACTTACCACGATATACTCAACTGAAGCCCCCAAGGTAGAAATTACAGATTGCAACAAATCATGCGTCAAAGGGCGAGATAGCTCGACATTTTGCAGCTTTACGGCAATAGCATCTGCTTCAGCAGGACCAATCCAAATGGGTAGATAACGATTAGTTCCCTTCTCCTTTAAAATCACCACCCGTTGATAATTCATCAAGCTAACCCGGATGCTGTCAATCGTCATCTCTACCATGCTATGCCTCCTTTGTAGTGTTTATTTTACCCCCATAATCCTAATTAATCAATGAGCACAAGTCAACTATGCAGGCCAAAAAATTAAGTTTCTTTCCAGATTGCCATAAATTCTCAGACATTAGATAATTATTGTGGGGGAGCCATGGCAAAACTTATCCTGGCAAGACACGGTGAAACCGTGTGGAATGTAGAGAAGGTATATCGGGGTAGAACGGATGTAAATCTGGACGAAGTGGGCATTAAGCAGGCAGAGCTATTGGGCAGGTATTTAAGCAATCGGGAATTAGGGGCTATTTATTCCAGCCCCTTAAGGAGGGCGCTAGACACGGCAAATATCATTGCCCGTTATCAGAACATTGGCGTACACGTTGCCGATGGCCTTATAGATTTCGATTATGGGGAATGGCAATCTCTGCCAGAGCAAGAAGCGAAGAGGCTATATCCGACCCTCCACAATGAGTGGCACAATAATCCTCACAGGGTAAGAATGCCCGGCGGAGAGAGCCTGGAAGATGTAAGAAGGAGAGCTATCGAGGTAGTTAACGATGTCCTTTCCAAATATCAAGGTAGCGTAGTATTGGTATCGCATCGGGTTGTGAACAAAGTCCTGATATGCTCCTTACTGGGACTGGACAACTCATACTTCTGGAATATCAAGCAGGATGTCGGCGGAATCACGATTTTCAATTATGTAGCTGGTCGTTTCGTCTTGACCAGACATAACGATACTTCACATCTGAGAGAGTTACAAAAATCCGTACTTGATGATTTTTAAGCGCGCCTAGAGGGATTTGAACTCACACTCCACGTTCCTCCGATCGCTGTTTACATCTAATAAGTCAGGTAGAATTCGTCCGAAAAAAGAAAACGTACCCTAACCTGCTTTACTCTTCAGGAAATCGTGTGTAGCCTCGGGCTTAGCTCTCTTCGGTCATGGTTCCTTGAACCGAGTGAAGTGATACCGACATGCTCGGTATGCTGCTGCCGTTACTCACTAAAGGGAATGCCTGCTGATTTATGCCATTTTTAGTTCGGAGGTGCAGTTCGGGCAGCGACTGGCATTAATAGGAATGGAGGTAGCACAGTAAGGGCATTCTTTCGTTGCCGGTGCAGCCGGTTCCTCTGCCTTTTTGCGAGCTTGCATCCTGGCAACTGGACGCACGATTAAAAAGAAGACAACTGCTGCTATTATCAGCAAGTTAACAACAGTAATTATGAAGAGCCCGTAGTTGATTGTAACTGCCCCGGCAGCCTGGGCATCAGCCAGAGAAGCATATGGCCCGGGAACTAAACCTTCTTTAAGGACGACGAAGAGGTTGATGAAATCAACGTCGCCCAAGGCGAGACCTATGGGTGGCATAATGATGTCTTTAACAAATGAGTTTACGACTAGACCAAAGGCGATACCGATGATGATGCCCACGGCCATGTCAATCACGTTGCCTCTTGTTATGAATGCCTTGAAGTCTTGTAACATTCTTGTTTCCTCCTCTCTGCTTTCTTTGTCATCAAGCTTACAACGTCCTTACTACATTATCAATACCTTTCTCCTAGGTAGTTGCCCCTGAGAAAACTTCGTTTTACAGAGGCGCCTTATCCATTCCTCTGGCATCTCCTGGGTTTCTGTGAAATCCATCCAGACGAATCGAAGATTTTGTAAGGTATAAAAGAATGAAGTGAATTCCTTATGGGAGTACGGGATAGCCCTGCGCTATGATAGCGCGCCTAGAGGGATTTGAACCCACGACCCCCGGTTCCGAAGACCGGTGCTCTTGTCCGCTGAGCTATAGGCGCAAAAATAAATTGGGGTGAACGGTGGGATTTGAACCCACGATCTCCAGGGCCACAACCTGGCGCCTTAACCACTGGGCTACGCTCACCACAACCACAAATATTATACTTTACAATGGCTGTAACTTTCAATCTTGAAAGCAAGCCTTTTTGGCACTTTGTTGTAGGGGTAAAGTCAAGTCATGTAAACCCAGCAAACATGCTATAATTATCCGGCCCTCAAGTGCTATCCGGGTAGAAGATATGAGAATTTGCCTGCTGACCTACAGGGGGAATCCTTACAGCGGTGGGCAAGGTATTTATATTTACTATCTATCGCGTGAGTTCCAGCGGATGGGTCATGAGGTGGAGGTTATCGCCAGTGCACCTCTCCCCGAAGTGAGCGAAGGAGTAATCCTACACCAGCTCAGAAGCTCAAGCATATATCATCCGGAAAGCTCTTTCAGGAAGAACCTCCCCAAAGTCAGGAACCCTGTTGACTTACACGAACTCTGCGCCAGCCGCCTGGGAATCTTCGCCGAGCCCTGGGCATTCAGCTTCAGGGCTTACGCCAAGATAAAGGAGCTTTGTAAACAGCGCCGATTTGATATTATTCATGACAATCAAGGCCTTGGATATGGACTCCTTTTGATGAAAAGGTTAAACATACCGGTAATAGCTACCATACACCACCCACTACCCATAGACAGGCAAGCTGACCTGGAACAGGCGAATGGGCTGAGGGATAAATGGAGGATCCGAAAATTCTATTCCTTCATCCACATGCAAGCTTTTGTCTCGCGGCGGTTAGAGCGAATAATTACAGTATCTCAAAGTGCCGCCAAAAAAACAGACCTTTTTTTTAAGGTGCCCGCTGACAAATTAAGAGTGGTCTACAATGGCATAGACACCCGAATTTACAGTATGAACAAAGAGGCAAGCCATAACCGAAATGGCTTAATCATGGTCGGCAATACCGACGATAGGAAGAAGGGGATACTTTATCTACTGAAAGCATTACAACTGCTAAGAGCGGACGGGATAAAGCTAACCATCGTAGACGATGCCGAGCGGCATTCTTTATATACAGATGATGCGGGGCCGTTGCCTTCATACGGCTTGAAATTGGTAAAAAAGCTAAATTTAGACGGGATGGTGCAATTTAGCGGGCGGCTAACGCGCGAGGAATTAGCACAACATTACTCTGCCGCCCAAATCGCAGTAGTGCCCTCCATTTATGAAGGTTTTGGGTTACCTGCTGCCGAGGCCATGGCCTGCGGCACCCCAGTTATAGCCACCACTGGCGGGGCACTGCCTGAGGTAGTAGGCGATGCAGGTATTCTAGTGCATCCAGGAAGAGCTGATGCCCTGGCTGCCGCAATTAAACAGTTGCTCAATGATAAACAAGCACAACAGCGGATGAGCGAGGCAGGGAGAAAAAGAGTGGAAGAGAAATTCAGTTGGGAGCAAGCAGCCAGAAAAACGCTCGAAGTCTACCAAGAGGTACTGACAACAAGATGATTACTATAGAACCTGACCTTCTGGGTATCAAGGATGGGGATATTACTTTAGACGCCGGCTGCGGCAACGGCAGACACTCCTGGGAAGTCTATAATAAAAATCGTTCCCTCATCGTGGCCTTTGACATTGACACAGTGTGCGTCAAAAAGAACAAGTACATGTTAGACTCATTAAAGGAGCAAAGGAAAATTAAGGGCAACTATCATCTTCTCATAGCAAATGTGACAAAGCTACCATTCAAAGCTGGCACCTTTGATAAGATTATTTGTTCTGAAGTTCTGGAGCATATTCCCGAAGACAAGAGCGCAGTGGAGGAATTGATTAGGATACTGAGCAAAAATGGTGCCATTGGGATTAGCGTGCCTCATTACTTGGCTGAATCTATTTGTTGGAAGTTATCTGGAGATTACTATGGTTTCCCTGGTGGGCATATCAGAAAATACAAAACTCGGGAACTTCTCGATCTTGTGGATAGTGCTGGCTTATCCGTTTATACTATCCGCCACAAGCATGCTCTTCACTCTTTTTACTGGGTACTTCGCTGTGTTTTCGGGGTCAAAAAAGAAAATTCCCCAATCCCTTTCCTCTATAACAAGTTCCTGAACTGGGACTTACGCACTAACCATAGGTTCTTCCGTTGGTTGGAAGACCTATTAAATCACCTGTGCCCCAAGAGTGTCGCCATCTATGCCAGGAAAAAATAATATGTCCCAGCAGAATAACATCGCTTTACCCAATTGCCTCAGTTTTCAAGACGCGAATTAGCTGCCTGGAGTCAAGGTGCTCTCTGCCCATCCATGGCCTCTTTTTCTTCAAGTTCGTGAAGGTAAGAAGCAATGGATTTTGCTGCATTGCTTTAGCCCAATTGTCTTTGACTTGTATGTGCTTACAACTTTAGCCAGTTTTTTATCAAGAAATGAGTCGAGCAGGAGCCAAAAATAGGCACAAAACTGCCTTACACGGCTCCAGTGGCCGTGGCGTCCGTTTCACGCAGGAAAGTCAGAGGCTCAAGTCCTCTACCGCCCGCCAAAAAGTCTCTCCAGTTTCTGGCTAAGTAAAATAGGCAATAAGCGCTACCACCCCTATTAGGATGAGCCAGATGCCCACCAGATAATTGAGGATCTTAGGAAAAATCATTACGATGATACCGAAGATAAGGCTGATGATTCCTCCAATAAGACCCAATTGACCCAAGTTAGGTAATGATTCAAGAAAACCCATAGCTTATCACCTCCTTTAATTGTATTATCACTAGTATGCTATGAAAACAAGTATTTCGTCAATAGGTGCGTTTCCCGCTGCTATCAAGTTAGCTTTTTCAAACGACAAACTTGAACTTGGCTATACCTCCGAGTAAAATAGCAATCACCATGATTGGATTTGAACACATGAAGAAACTATCCCGGACATCCCCGTCTAAAATAGTGCTTTTGATAATGGATGGTGTAGGCGGTTTACCTCATGCTAAAACCGGTAAAACAGAACTGGAGTCAGCCAGAAAGCCCAACCTGAATCACATAGCCAGGGAGTCCCTTTGCGGGCTCATCGACCCTGTTGGCCCAGGAATTACGCCAGGGAGTGCGCCGGGGCACCTGGCAATATTTGGCTACGACCCTGTCAAATATAGTATCGGGCGAGGAATCGTGGAAGCTCTGGGAATAGATTTAGAACTAAAGCCAGAGGATATCACGGCCAGAGGTAATTTCTGCACAGTTGATAACAAGGGAATCATTATCGACAGGAGGGCAGGACGGGTTTCCACAGATAAAAGTACCGAGTTATGCCGCTCATTGAATAATATCGCCATAAATGGCGCTGAGATTTCCGTGCTGCCGGTGAAAGAACATAGATTTGTGCTCGTCCTCCGCGGCGAAGCTTTATCTCCTGAGCTAGCAGATTCTGACCCCCAGCAAGCAGGGCTGGCCCCCAAAAAGGTAGAGGCGTTATCGCCGCAGGCACAGAGAACCGCGGAAATTGCCAACGAATTCGTGTCTCAAGCAAGAAGCCTCTTACAAGGCAAAACCCCCGCCAACATGCTGCTTCTGCGCGGCTTCTCCCGCCGCCCCGACATCCCCCCCATACCTGAAATCTACAAATTAAAGCCGGCAGTCATCGCCATTTATACTATGTATCAAGGACTGGCCAAGTTGGTGGGGATGCAAGTATTGCCGGGAGGTGAAAGCATAACAGAGCAACTGAACAGCCTGCGCCGCCACTATGCCGATTACGATTTTTTCTTCGTCCATTTTAAGAGCACCGATGCCAGAGGGGAGGATGGCAATTTCCAGGCTAAAGTTCAGGCCATTGAGGAACTTGATAATGCCCTCCCCAGCTTGCTCAGCTTAGACCCGGAGGTCCTGATTATTACCGGAGACCACTCTACCCCCGCAACCTTAGCCATGCATAGCTGGCATCCAGTCCCTTTCATGCTAAAGTCCAAATGGTGTCGCCCCGATAATGTCGCTGAGTTCTCGGAACGAGCCTGCCTTGCTGGTGGTATGGGTCGTTTCCCAGCTACGGAAATCATGACTCTAGCCATGGCTAATGCTTTAAAACTGGACAAGTTTGGCGCCTAAAGAAAATTAAAAGTTAAAGGTCAAAAGTCAAAATTACAATCCAAAATGCAAAAATTTTAACTTTTGCTTTGTCACTTTGCATTTTTATTTTTGCTTTTAGATTTCAAACGGAGTGGTTTTAGATTTACCAGCCCGGTTTAGCTTTCTCGTTCGGGCTGAGCCGCCTCCACCAAACCTGCTTGTTGCAGTGCTTCCATAAGGCGGGCAGCCCTAGGATAGCCAATACGAAGACGGCGCTGTAAGAAAGAAGTGGAGATATGTTTATGCTCTTGTACCAGGCGCTTTGCCTCTTCCAAAAGAGGGTCGGGGGGAGCAGCTATCTGGGCACTTAAGGGGCGCTCAGCCACCTCATCAAAGTCGACAAAACTCATCTCAATCTGCCGCTGGTTTCCCCAGAAATACACCAACCTTTCGATCTCAGCATCAGAAACAAAGCTTCCTTGAAGACGTTTAGGCTTGCTAGCTTCAGTAGGCATGTAGAGCATATCTCCTCTACCCAGCAATTTCTCAGCACCTACCATGTCAAGTATGGTTCTGGAATCTACGTGAGAAGTGACTGCGAAACTAATGCGGGTAGGAAAGTTAGCTTTAATAAGCCCAGTAATTACATCTACTGAAGGGCGTTGTGTAGCTACGACGAGATGAATGCCTGTAGCCCGAGCCAATTGAGCTAACCGACAAAGCGAATGTTCCACCTCATCGAAAGCTGTCATCATTAAATCAGCCAGCTCATCGATGACGAGCACTAAATATGGCAACTCTTCTCCAGGTGAGCGGTCTTTGTTATAACCCTCAATATTGCGTGCTCCCGCCTGAGCAAACTGACGATATCGACTATCCATCTCTTGACTAAGCCATCTTAAAGCCTTTATCGCCTTACCAGTATCCACAACCACCGGGGCAAGTAGATGAGGCACTCCATTAAAAGTCACTAACTCCACTCTCTTGGGGTCAACCATGATTAACCGAACGTCGTCGGGGCTGTTGTGTAAAAGCAAGCAACAAATAACAGAATTAAGACAAACAGTTTTACCACTGCCAGTAGCTCCAGCGATAAGCAAATGTGGCATCCTGGTCAGGTCTGCTGCCATCGCCTCACCACCAGCACCTTTACCCAAAGCGATAGCTAGCTTGGAGCGGGCTTTAATCTTCTGAAAAGCAGCGCTCTCTATCGCACCGCGAAGGGCAACTGAGCCAAACACAGTGTTAGGAACCTCAATGCCCACCACCGATGCCCCGGGCACGGGAGCCTCAATCCTGATGCTGGGAGCAGCTAGGGCTAAAGCTAAATCATTGCCCAAAGAGGTAATACGGTCTACCCTTACCCTGATTCTGGATACTTCTTCCATTTTCGTTTCATAGCTACCATCCCTCCCCTTTTCTCTTACTTCTTTATATTTTCTGTCCCAACCAGGCTCAACACCAAACTGTGTCACGGTAGGACCTATATTTATCTGCACAACCTTGGCTTCTACACCATAGCTCGTTAGAGCTTCCTCGATCAATCGGGCTCGTTGGTCAATGTCTGCCCTGTCCAATTTCACCTCAGCTGGCTTATCCAAGACATCAATCGGTGGAAGATGCCACCCTCCGGGGGTGAGAATTGGTTCGTGTTCTGATTGCCACACAGGAGGAGAAGGAAGTATAGCAGGCCTTGCCTCCACTTCATCGACTGCCCCTACTTCAGGGGAGGTAGCTTCTAGAGGGATAGCTTTAGCAGGAGCTCGCCGGGTAAAGATTACGCGGGGACGGAGTCGGAAAACTCTGGCCAAGAAACGCCAGCTATTCTTAGCAGCGCTCCAAACCTGCCGAGGAATAATAAAAATAATACCCAGAAGGACAAGTCCGGCTACCCGAAGCCCTCCCACGCTATTAGAGGCACCTATTATGCTTTGCCCGAATGTGCCTCCCAGTGTGGCTTGCCTCAAAATACCTTCCCCAGGGAAGAAAGAAAGAATTCCCCATACAGCAAAAGCCAGGCTAATGCCCCCGAGAACCCAATTCCACCTATGTTTCACAACAGAGAACTGCCGCCGCCATGCCACCCAGACCAGCGAGCCCAAAGCGATGGCTACGATTATTAATCCATAACCAAACAATGCGAGCATGCCTTCCCATAACACATACAGCAAGACTATTATTACGATAATTAAGATAAGCCTTCGTACCACCGGTGAAGCGATGAAGCCGAAGAATCGCTTCCACGCTGGCCGGTTTTCTTTTGCCTTCCGCCCCGGATTAGACCTGCTTCTTGCTTTAGACACGGAGTTATTCCCTCAAAATTAGTAGTCAGAAGTCCACTCCCTACTGACTACTGATTTCTGACTTCTTCCCTCTTACCTCCACAACCACAGGAATGATGACAGGACGACGACGAATTCGCTTATAAAAGAAGCTGCTCAGGGAATCCTTTACTTTGGCATCAACGAAGCTTGGTTCACCCAAGCGTCTTCTAGAAATGAATCCTTCTTTGCTGTTCTCTAAAGCAGCTAGCACCACATCCCGGCCTTTCTCAATCAATGTCTGTTCCTCTCCAGCATCAACAAAGCCTCGCGTTATAATGCGTGGCCTTTCAGCCAGTTTACCACTTTCAGCATCAATAGCAATGGTCACCACAACGACGCCGTCCCGTGAAAGTAATTTGCGGTCCCGAAGCACAACGCCATCCAGCTCGCCTGTTATCAGGCCGCTTACATAGATAACTCCGACACGGGTTCTATCAACCACCTTTCCTGAATCTTGCCCGAGCTCAAGGACATCCCCGTTCTCAAGGACAAAAATGTTATCCTTGGGTATACCCATACTTTGAGCTAAGCTGGCATGCAAGCTTAAATGGCGATACTCACCATGAACAGGAACAAAGAATTTAGGCTTAACCAAACTAAGCAAAAGCTTCAACTCCTCTTGACTACCATGCCCGTGGACATGAACTTGAGCCAGCTTGTTATAAATTACATTGGCACCTTGACGGAAAAGGCTGTCTGTAGTCTTGCTAACCAATGTCTCATTGCCGGGAATAGGAGTTGCTGAAATCACTACGGTGTCGCCAGGGACTATCTGAACTTGACTACTGGGGTCGCGATTAGCCATGCGCACCAAGGCAGAGGTGGGCTCACCTTGACTTCCCGTGCTCAACACTATAACTCGATTGTGAGGCAAAGTCTTAAGCTCGTCCAAGTGACAAGTAATGCCGGGGGGGGCAGTAAGATAACCCGTTTTCAATGCCATGCTCACTATCTCTTTCATGCTCCGCCCGATGATAAATACACGGCGACCATGTTTAACGGCAACATCAAATACCTGCTGCACGCGAGATATGAGAGAGGCAAATGTAGTTACGATTACCCTCCCCTTTGCCTCGCTTACAATCCGATCTAAAGTATCTTTAACCACCCTCTCGGAAGGAGTATATCCAGGAAGCTCGGCATAGGTAGAGTCAGAAAGAAGAAGCAAAACACCCTTTGCCCCTATCAAAGCTAATTGATTAAAGTTAGTAGCTTCACTAATGACCGGGGTATAATCAATCTTAAAATCCCCGCTGTGAACTACAATTCCCAGGGGAGTGTGAATTATCAACCCTACAGAATCAGGAATACTATGGCAAACAGAGAAAAACTCTATGGTGAAATTACCTAGTGTAATCCTGCTCCCCGGGCTAACTAAATTCAATTTTGCATCAGTTTTCACCCCTCGCTGCTTGAGTTCCACAAGAATAAGCTCTCGAGTGAACTTGGTAGCATAAATGGGAGGGGAGATGCGAGATAAAACGTAAGGCAGTGCCCCAATGTGGTCTTCGTGCCCGTGAGTAATCACTATCCCTCTTAAATTTTTCTGTCTCGCCAAAAGATAACTAATATCTGGGATAAGCAAGTCAACTCCCAGCATCTCTTCGCTGGGGAACATAAGCCCGGCATCAATGACGACGATGTCATT
>Ga0307426_1001587_pt1 | contig 14839 bp, 11 predicted proteins | sample SalMarWE160340MG_FD_202165 | JGI IMG/M metagenome (GOLD analysis project Ga0307426, IMG submission 202165) | Salt marsh sediment microbial communities from the Plum Island Ecosystem LTER, Massachusetts, United States - WE1603-40 | ecosystem: Environmental > Aquatic > Marine > Intertidal zone >... | reverse complement strand
CTGAAAGCCAGTATCGTCAATATCAGAAAGAAAACCGGGAACGTCATCATTACCTCGAAAAGCCTGGACACTATAAAGTCCGTCTTCCCCCCGTAATATCCTGCTATACCGCCCAGAATTATCCCTATCACAACGGAAATGCCTACAGCCACGAACCCTATAGAGAGCGATATCCTTGTCCCGTAAATCATGCGGCTGAGTACGTCCCTCCCCCTGTCGTCCGTGCCGAACCAGTGCTCCTTCGACGGAGGGTTCAATATGGACAGCAGGTCGTTTTCCGTCGGGCTGTATCTGACCGGAGGAAATATCGCGAATTCGCCCGTGGTGAGTTTTTTATCCAGCTCCTTAAAGTCGGTCCCGTAAAACTCCGGGTACGTGAATACCGCCGGGAAATAATATTCTCCCTGGTATTTAATGACTATCGGCTTATTGCCGGCTATAAAGTTCTGGAAAACCGCGATCCCGAAGAGGAGCAGGATGATTATCAGTGCGCCAAGCGACAGCCTGTCCTTCCTGAACTTCCTCCATACGCTCCCCCAGTATCCGACGCTTCTTTGCTCCGTCAACTTTTGCCCTCGAAGCTGATTCTGGGATCGATGAGTACGTAGACGAGGTCGGAGATGAGTATGCCTATGAGGGTGAGAAAAGCGGAAATCGTAGCTATAGCCATTATCATCGGATAGTCGCGCGCCAGAACGGACTCAAATCCGAGCTGACCTATTCCGGGAATCGAGAATATAGTCTCGATTATCACGCTTCCGCCGATCATCGCCGGAAGAATGCCCGCGAGTATTGTTATGATCGGAATAAGCGCGTTTCTGAGGGCGTGTTTCAATAATACCTTTGAGCGCGGCAGCCCTTTGGCCGTGGCCGTCCTTACGAAGTCCTCCCTCAGCACCTCAAGCAGGCTTCCCTTCTGAAAACGGGACAAATATGCGAGGCTTCCGTACGTGAGGCAGAAAACCGGGAGAACGATATGCCAGAGGAAATTGACCGCTTTCTCCCAAATCGGGTAATTCTCCGCGCCGGGCGAAAAAATCCCGTACACCGGAAAAAGGTTCCAGTACTCCCCTCCCCCCAGAAAAAATATGAGTATCATGGCCATCCAGAAGCTCGGGATCGAGTACAGAATAAACAGGAAAAAGGTGCTCGCCCGCTCGGATACGGTTCCGTGCTTCACGGCCGAATACACCCCTACCGGTATAGCTATCAGGTATATGAGCAGGATCGAGAGTATATTCAGCGTAAGCGTAATAGGCAGCCTCTCCGCGATCTTGTCTATCACCGGCCTGTGGTCTTTGTAAGAGCGTCCGAAATCGAGCGTCACGATCTGCTCGAGCCATATCCAGTACCGCTCGTATATAGGCTTGTCGAGGCCGTAGAGCTTCTTCGTCTCCTCGACTATCTGCTGAGTGATGGCCTCGGATTTAATCCCCTCCTCCAGCTGCAGTTTTCTCTCCACGGGGCTTCCGGGAGCGAGCTGGATTATAAAGAAAGTGATGACGGTTATCCCAAGCATGGTGGGAATGAGAAGTAGCAGCCGCTTTATTATGTAATCTCTCATGTCCGGGTCCAGTGAACGTATATCAGCGCCCAAAGGGGGTTTCGGTATCAACCGCTTATTTAAAACGATACTCCCTTTCGATACACGAAAATTATACGCAATATAGATTTATTCTGTAGCGGCACGGGAAATCGGAATAATCACTGTCCGTACCTGTTAGATAATTCGAGGAAGGAATACAATGAAACAGGTAGGAGTAATTTACCTTCTCGTCAAAGTGAATCGCGCCAGGGATGGCCCTCCTGCATAAAACAGACCCTAATCACTAAACAAACCAATACACTTGGGATTGACCCCAAAAACACTATACACCGTAGGAGCGGCTTCCAGCCACGATAATAAGTGCGTCATTGAGAAGGGACGGCTTGTCCCGTAAGCCAGAAGAGCGAAGACGGAAGTAACGGAAATCTCTATTATTCCAATGAGATCGCCACGGTCGTTTCACTCCCTCGCGATGACGATTGTAAGCGTCATTGCGAGGCTCCGGAGCACTGTGCGAAGGAGCCGCGGCAATCACTCTTTTCCGCCTTTCTGATTCCTCCCTTTCTTAAAGGGAGGTCAGGAGGGATTTTTATTGTTATTGAGAATGTAGTCCAACAAAGCTTGGCTGTCTCAACTTTCAGTACCCCCCGCCGCACTACAGAAATCCCGTCACCATAGTACCGGCGCTAGTCCTCATACCTCTGCAGCGGAAGCGGCACGTACCATTCCGTGGGCTCGAGCCCGAGAGGATAGACGACTACGTTCGCAAATCTCTTATTGACCGCTACCGTAGCCTTCCGGCAGAACAGGAACGTATAAGGCTGCTCCTCGTGCACGATCTCGGAGAATTTTCTGTACATTTCGATTCTTTTGTCCTTGTCGAATTCCTGCCTCGCCGCCTCTATCAACTCGTCCGCCTCGGCGTTTTTAAAGCCGACGAAGTTCGAGCCTTTTTCAGCCTGCGTGGAGCTCCATATCTGGTAAGGGTCGGACTCGACTCCCATGGACCAGGCGAGCGTAACCGCGTCGAACTTCCTTTCGTTCAGTCTGGTCGTAAAAACCGCCCACTCCGTTTTTCTTATATCCATCTGTATTCCCATACCGTCGAGCTCTTCTTTCAGGATTGTGGCGATTTTTTCGCCTGTTTCGGATCCGCCCGGAATCAAAAACTCGAATGCGAACTTAACGCCGTCCTTGTCCCTTATGCCGTCGTTGTTGTGGTCTACCCACCCTGCTTCTTCCAGGAGCTCTTTTGCCTTCTCGGGATTGTAATCGTAGGGCTTGATGGATTTATCGTACTCCGGGCTGTTTATATAGAACGGGTTTGTAACTATCGCGCCCAGATCGTACATGACCTTGCTCAGTATAAGCTCCCTGTTCACCAGGTGAGTTAACGCGGTCCTTACGCGCTTGTCGGAGAAATACGGCCTTTCGGAATTCCATCCTATGTAGCTGTAGTTGGGCGTGAAATAGCTGAACTTGTCGAAGTGCTTTTTGAAGTCGTTCGAATTCGTCTGCCTCTCCCACTGAATGGGTGTAAGGCTCGCGACGTCGAGCTCCTGGCGTTTTAACACCTGAAGAGCCACAGAGGGATCGGTGATTATCCTGAAGACTATTTTGTTGACGTAGGGTTTTTTCCCCCAGTAGTCGGGATTTTTCTCAAGCACTATCTCCCTGCCCGTGGACCATTTGACGAACTTGAACGGTCCCGTGCCGACGGGTTTTCTGCCGGCGGGGTTGGTGTTGAAGTCACCTTTGTCGAAAATATGCTTGGGCACAATCGGCATACCGCCGCAGAACTCGAGCGCGAGGAAATACGGCCTCGCATATGTGAACTTCACGGTATAGTCGTCTATCGCTTCCACGTCTCTTATTTCCTGGTAGTAGCTCCTTAACTGCGGGGAGTCCACTTTCGGGTCCATAATCGTGTTGTATGAAAATACTATGTCTTCCGAAGTGAACGGCTCACCGTCCTGCCACTTTACGTCTTTTCTGAGCTTGAACGTGTACGTGAGCTTATCGTCCGAGATCTCCCAGGACTCGGCCAAAAGAGGTTTTAGCTCGAGCGTCTCGTTGTCCCTCTCGATAAGAGTTTCGTATATGTTCCCGTTATTGATGATGCTCTCGTACGCGTCAGTCGCGGTGATGGGATTGAGCGTTCCGGGCTCCGCGCTCAAATGATAGATCAGCCAGTCGCCTTCGACGGGCTCGGATTCGGTCGTCGCGGTAGTTTCGGTTGTAGCCGCCGATTTTTCTCCCGTATCTTTTGTCTCTTCATTAGACGACTTACACGAGATAAGAGTTGATACAATTAGCAGGCTCAAGATGGAGTTGAGGAATATTCTGTGCAATTTACTCTCCTGTGTGTTATTCGGATTCCGGTTTCTCGGCAACTTTCTTGAGAATAGGCGTTATCAGGTCCAGCGGGAGCGGAAACACTATTGTGGAGTTGTTCTCGGTCGCCATCTCGGCAAGCGTTTGCAGGTATCTGAGCTGAAGCGCCATGGGGTTTTTGGACAGTATGTCGGATGCCTCGAACAATCTCGTCGACGCCTGAAATTCTCCCTCCGCCGCGATAACCTTGGCTCTTCGTTCCCTCTCTGCTTCCGCCTGACGCGCCATCGCCCGCTGCATCTCCTGCGGGAGGTCGACATATTTGACCTCTACGAGTGTGACTTTTATGCCCCAGGGGTCTGTGTGCATGTCGAGGACTTCCTGAAGCTTGATGTTCAGCTTTTCCCTCTCGGCCAGCAGCTCGTCGAGCTCGGCCTGCCCGAGAATGCTCCTGAGAGTCGTCTGGGCGAGCTGCGAGGTAGCATAGAGATAATTCTCTACCTCGATTACGGCCTTTGTCGGATCTATAACCCGGAAATAGATTACGGCGTTTACCTTAACCGAGACGTTGTCCTTCGTTATGATATCCTGTGGAGGTACGTCCATTGTAATGATCCTCAGGCTTATCTTGACCATCTTATCCACGACCGGGATTATCCACTTGAACCCCGGCCCCTTAGGCGCCACTATCCTCCCGAGTCTGAATACGACTCCCCTTTCGTATTCTTTCAGTATCCTGACTCCCGAGAGAATCAGTATGACTATGATTGCAATGAAAATTACTAGCGGTGAAAACATATCGTATGCCTCCTGACTTTTAGCCGTCTATTTTTTTTACCTTTAGCCTGAATCCTGTCATGTATTCCGTAACTTCAATCCTCTCTCCCTTCTTTATAAGCTCGTCACTCTCTGCGTTCCAGTATTCCCCGTGCACGAATACCTTACCATGTTCCGAGACATCCGATACTGCTTTCCCCTGTTCACCGATCAGTCCTTCGTGCCCCAGTTTGGGCTGAAGCTTCTGAGCCTTGATCAAATAAAATATAACGTAGGCGAAGAATAAACCGAACGCGAGCGTCGACGCTATAACGACGTCGAATCCCACCCTGACGTCCGACTCCGGCGTGTCGAAAAGCAAAAGCGCCCCCAGAGCGAAGCTTATAAGACCGCCGAGCGTAATAAGCCCGTAGCTCGTGACATACACCTCGGCCACGAACAACCCTATTCCTATAAAAAGCAAAACTATCCCGGCGTAATTAAACGGCAGTATTTGAAAAGATACGAATCCCAGAAGGAGGCAGACAGCACCCGCGACGCCGGGGAATATGAGACCGGGATTATAGAATTCCAGCAGCAAGCCGAGAGATCCGAGGGAAACGAGCAGAAACGCAATGTCCGGAGTGCTCAGTATGTTAATCATCTTCTGCTTTGCGCTCATTTCGTGAGTCGTAATCGACGCCCCTGCGGTATGTATGATTTTTTCCCCCTCAGGCAGCTTCACCGCCCGTCCGTCTATCTCTTCTAGAAGCGCGGGAATGTTGGGCGCAATCAAGTCGATTACATGAATCTTGAGTGCCTCGGTGGATGTAATGGACGAGCTGTGCCTAACGGCCTCAATCGCCCACTCGACGTTTCTCCCTCTTTCCTCCGCGATGCTTTCGATGAACGAGGACGCGTAGTTCTCCACTTTCTCGCCCATAATGTCCCTGTCCGACTTGCCGCTGCCGCCGGTTTCGTCTCCCGTTTCCGAATCCCGGGCCTGTTTATTTCCTTTTGTAAGCTCTTCAAGAGGGTCTTTGTTGTTCTTTTCTTTCTTGTCGGGCTCGGTGCCTCCCGGACCGATTGATACGGGGTGCGCAGCTCCAATGCTTGTGCCGGGCGCCATGGCTGCGATGTTCGCGGACAGCGTAATGAAAACGCCGGCCGAAGTGGCCGAAGCTCCTTTAGGCGCTACGTATGCGACTACGGGCACGGGAGAGTTCAGCAGAAGTTTTACAATTTCCTTTGTGGATGTGAGAAGCCCGCCCGGAGTGTCCAGCTGAATGATAAGTGCCTCAGCGGATTCATTCTCAGCCGTCTCCAGTCCGGTGCGGATATAATCGAGAGTAGCCGGGTTTATAGTGCCGTTAATCTCGATCACGACGACTTCGCCCGGCTCTTTGTATGACCTGTCCAGAGCGGCGTCCGATTCATTAGCCGCGTTTTCCTGCGTCTTCGGTTCCTTTGGTTTATCCGCCGATGCCCGGCCCAGGAAAAAACCTAATAAACCAAGCAAAATCAATGTAATGGAGATTTTTCTGATCATACCCTGACCCTGAAAACAAGTTTAGCTCTACGGGCGTAAATCTGCAAGGCATTCATGTGCTCATACTCTAGCGCACCCTTCTGCAAACGGCTCTGCTTCGTCTTGTATTTCCCCTGCCTCTGATTATAATTCTTCCCCATGGCAAAGAAAATTAAATACACTCAGAAAGAGCTCAAAGGCCCGGACAAATTCACAACAACCGTAATAAGCGGTTTCGAATATTTCTCGGATCATACGACGAAGATTCTCGTAATCGTGGTGGCAATAATAGTCGTACTATCCTCCGCATACATCTACCACGGCTACACAAAGGGTAAGGAAGACAAGGCAAGCGTAATGTTCGATCAGGCGGTTCAGACCTATGAAGCAGGCGATTACGAACAGGCGCTGAAAGAGTTCATGGAGGTAAAAAATAAATACCCGTCAAAAAATATTTCCGGCATAGCCCTCTATTACGCCGGGCTCAGTAATTATTACCTCGGAAATTACGAAGAATCCGTAAACAATTTAGAAGCATTTATCGCATCCGGTATATCCGGCAGAGTCCTCACTCAATCGGCCATCTTCACGCAGGGACTTGCTAAATTCGAGGAAGGTAAATATCAGCAAGCCATCGAGTATCTCTCCAAGATCGAAGCTGAACGCGGCGACGCCTATGCGGAGCAGTCCAAGCTCCTGATCGCTAAATCTTATGAGAAAATGGGCAAGCCGGAGCAGGCCAGGAACGTCTACGAAGAGCTCGATCAGATGCAGGCCGGCATGAATCCGGGAATGCCCCCGGTCACGGTAAATCAATCGTCCCAGCCGACGGGCGCTCAGTGATTGTTTATTTCAGTGGATTAATCCGAGGGGTTACTTTACTTCCGTAATTATCTTCCCCGATATCCAGCCCTGACTACCGTCGGGGGTGACTACCTTGACCCATCTGCCTCTCTTTTCACCAGTGCCTTGAAACTCCTCACCGCCTCTTATGACGGAAACGACATCATAGTTCATGCCCGGACCGTTTCTAACGTTTCCTCCTGGTCCCTTGATCCTGTATGTTGTCCCGTCTGATTCGGAGGTCGTGAGAATTTCAGATGAAGGCGTTTGGACCTCGCCGCCCGGAAATTCTTCTACTTCTTCAGTCTGCATCTCGTTTTCTTCCGGCGTCTGCGTTTTGTTCTCTTCAGGTTTTTCACCTTCTTCCGCCGCTGTAATTGGCGCTTCCGGTTGTTGCTCTTCCGTTAATGATGCGCTTTCCTGCTGTTCCGGCTCTTCCGGTGGTTCAACTTCCGTTTTCTCGTCGCTCACGCCGTCGGAAACTGCGCTTTCGGATGTTTGGTCGTCGGTGGATTTAAAAATTTCAATATTATCAATGGATGTATATTCGTCCACCATCCACTTTTTAAGCAGCATGTCATAGAACAGAACTCCAACTATGACGCCTAATATCAGGAGTCCCGCTCCCGCGACATAAGCTCCTTTGATCTTGGATTCTTTTTCCTTGGTCCCCTCAGGGCCTTTCGTTGCCCCCTGGCCGGTTGAAGGCTCCGCATTATCTGTCGGAGGCGGCTTCGGAGTCGATGTTTCGCTTATGAGAGGCTTCTTGCGCTCGGTCTCGACAGTTTTCCTGGTTTCCGGTCTGGTTTTAGTCTGTTCCCCATTCGCGGGCTCGCGAGGTGGATTGACGTAGTCGTATGTCGCCGCGTCTGCCGATCGCTCCGGTTTAGGAGTATCGGCGGGAACAGTTGATGACTCCAAAAGACCGGACATCTCTTTTTGCAGCCTCTGAAGCTTTGAGTCAAGCTCCTTTTGAGACGCCCCGAGCTCCAGATTGTAAAGCGAGTGTACCGACTCGAGCTTTTTGATATATAACGTTTTGCTGTGCTCTATTTCGTCGCCGATTTCGTCCAGGTAATTCCTCAGCTCGTCGATAACCTTTATGAGGGGCGCCGAAATTTGCGTAGATTGCGCAGGAGCCGAGTACGGACTATCTCCCTGTCCGGACGAACGTGTTTCATGCGTCTCTCTTTCGGCTTCGAGCAGCTTGATTGTAAAGTCTTTAAGTCCCAGCTTGTACTTGTCAATCATGGATTGAAAGTAGTCAATCTGGTCTTTATACAGCTCTTTAGACTGGGAAATGAAGTTCAGCGTCCTGATCAGACGCAACAATTCCAGTTCGAAATTAGCTGAAATTCTTTTAAGACTCTCTTGTGCGAGATCTTTTTTGTTATCCCCTTTCATCTGAACCCATCTGAAAACTAATTATAGTATATCTGAGAAAATTTGTAAGGTGGCGAACAAAAAAAGGTGAAAAATTACGGTTGTTTTACGGCAAAAAGAACAATAAGCGAAGGGATTAATAATCAGAATGAAGTACGTTGACACGGTCGCTCATAAAGGGCTAGCACGGGTCGATTTTGGATTTCAGGAGTGTTTTGAGCCTGTTTCTTATCTCGGGCGTAACAGAGCGTCTCTCCTTGAGCTTACCCGTTACATCCAGCATTCGCCTGTATGTATCGACGAACGCCCTGCACTCCGGACACTCGCCCGTATGTTTCTCGAGCTCATTGAGCGTCTCCACGTCGAGCTCCTTGTCTATGTAATCCATTATGTTTTCAACTACGTCTTTACATATAAACACTTATTCACCTTACCGCGATTAATTTTACCCGTTTTAATGCAATTTCAGTATGCTGACCGAGAACCTCGCTTCCCGTGCTTTTGCCGCTCTTAACGCGATATTCCGTATATTTAGTAGCATCAAACCCTAAAAAAGCTTCAAATCGTATCGATTAACCATTATAATTTTCAAGTATATCGATTCATGACAGCGGCTCATATGTCCGCAGCAGCTTCGGAAACTCGTCTCGATAATCATTTCTTTCTGGTCGATTTTTATTAATAAAGCCGCCCGCGTGACTTGACAATTTATTGCTCATAAAATGCAAGGAGGAATTATTTGTATGCACCGGAAACCCGCGACCATTGGAGAGCTTAAGGCAAGCGAGTACAGAGTCCTTTCTGTAAAGGAAGAGATGAGAAAGAATCTCATAATCAAGCTCCGCGCGGGCGAGGAAATCTTTCCGGGGATACTGGGATATGACGATACGGTCATTCCACAGATCGAGACAGCGATTCTCGCGGGGCACGATATGATATTCATAGGTGAAAGGGGACAGGCGAAGACCCGTATAATCAGGTCTCTCGTTAACCTCCTGGACGAGGAAGTTCCGGTCATCAAAGGGGGCGAGCTGAACGAAAGCCCCTATCAGCCTGTTACGGGATATTCCAGAGACCTTATCGCCAAGTACGGTGACGAAACGGAGATCGAGTGGATCGGTCGCGAGGACAGGTACAGCGAGAAGCTCGCTACGCCGGACGTCTCCATAGCAGATCTTATAGGGGAAGTTGACCCGATAAAAGTAGCCGAAGGCAGATACCTGTCGGACGAATTCACGATCCACTTCGGCCTCATCCCGAGGACGAACCGGGGCATATTTGCGATAAACGAGCTGCCCGATCTGGTTGAAAAGGTTCAGGTGGGGCTTTTTAACGTTATGGAGGAAAAGGACGTGCAGATAAAGGGGTACAAGATAAGGCTCCCTCTCGACGTCTGCATGGTCGCGACTGCGAACCCGGAGGATTACACCAACAGGGGCAGGATAATAACCCCGCTTAAGGACCGTTTCCAGACTCAGATCAGTACGCACTATCCCGGCACAAGGGATATCGAAATAGGCATAATGGAGCAGGAATCATACGTTCCCGAATATGAAGGCTTCACGCTCAGGGTGCCGAATTTCATAAAGGAGATAGTAGCCGAGATATCATTTCAGGCGCGAAGTTCAAGCGACATCAACCAGCGCTCGGGCGTAAGCGTGAGAACTACCATAGCCAATTACGAGAGCATTATAGCGACCGCGGAAAAGCGGGGCATCAGGCTCGGCGAGAGAGAGGTCTCGCCCAGAATTACCGATTTTCCTTCTATCGTGCCCTCCACGGCGGGGAAGATTGAGCTTGAGTACCTGGGGGAGGATACGACGGAGTCGGGGGTAGTCGAAAAACTTGTAAAGCGCTCGATAAAAACCGTTTTCGACTCCTACTTCCCTTCCCTGGACTTCATGGCCGAGCTTATAAAAAGCTTCGAGGGCGGGTACGTCGAGGTTTCGGACGATATGCCGTCTGAAGAATACATCATGGGAGTAAAAGAGATTAAGGGTTTACAGCAATGCATCGACGCGCTCGGTATTGAGGCGCAGTCTCCGGCACAGATAGCGTCGGCGGTTGAGTTCACGCTCGAAGGGCTCCATCTCAGCAACAAGCTCAACAAGGAGAACGTCGGAGGAAAGATAACTTACAGATGACGACGGTTTACAGATACCTAAAATGGGACGGCACTCAAGCCGAGCAAGAGCTCGGAGCCGAGGAGTTCTTTAACGAGTTTACCGATTATCTGATGGAAGGGTGGACACCGGACGAAGCTTACGAATGGATACTCAAACAGGGCGTCCGTGGCTCTGAAGCAAAGGTTATGGGTATAGACGAGCTAAGGTCGGAGATCGCGGAATACAGACGAACCCTGTTCGACAGCTACAACATAAAAAACGCACTTTTCGAAATGAAAGAACTGCTGAATGACCTGATAAAAAAAGAGCTCGGAGCCGATGCGGATTCGGATGCAGACGGCTCTCCCGAGTCGAGAGAAAGGGATTCATTGCTTAAGAATCTCCCCGGCAAGCTGAGTGCCGCTCTCGAAGCGCTAGCCGGGTACGAATTCTCGGACGGCGAGTCGCGAAGCGATTTCAAATCACTTTCGTCCCGGCTGGATGATATCAAGAAGGCCGAGAGATTCATCAAGATGTACGGTGAGCGTTTTTCCGGCGAGCAGGATCTGGATTTCGAGGACCTCCTCGAGCTTATAGAAAAAATGGACGAGCTCGACAGGTTTGAAAAAAACCTGATGTCGGGGAACTTCGAGCGTATAGAGCCCGGCGACCTGGAAGACGTGCTCAGCGAAAGCGGGCATGATTCCATAATCCTTCTGAAAGGCTTTAAATCCACTCTCGAAAAATCGGGCCTGATAAAGGCTTCCGGAGGCAGAACGGAGCTTACGCCGAAAGGGATACGAAAGCTGGGTGAGACGGCTCTGAACGATATCTTCTCCGCGCTAAAGAGAGACAAGCTCGCCGAGCACGAGACCGCGCACAGGGGATCGGGCAACGCCAAGCCTGAAGAGACCAAGGCGTACGAGTTCGGCGACCCTTTCAATCTTAATATCGTAAACACGCTCAAAAATTCCCTCGTCAGGGAGTCGGAAGGCAGCGGGATAAAGATGGAGCCCGGGGACTTCGAAGTCTACGACATGGAATACCAGACCCACGCGGCTACCGCGCTCCTACTCGACCTAAGCTGGTCGATGAGCTTTCAGGGAAGATTCCCCGCGGCCAAGCGCGTGGCGCTCGCGCTTGATCACCTGATACGGACAAAATACCCGAAGGACGACTTCCACATCATCGGCTTTTCCACGGGCGCAAGGGTGCTTTCCACAAAGGAGCTCACGGTTACGACGTGGGACTCGAACGACCCGTTTACGAATATACAGCACGCACTCTCGGTAGCGGCGAAAACCATATCCCGCCACAGGAGCACGAATAAGCAGATAATTCTGATCACTGACGGACAGCCGACGGCGTATTACCTTGACGGATACCTGCAGGTGGAGCTGCCCATGTTCTTCGGCGGTCTCAGTCCGAGGGCTACGTTCGAGACGCTCAAGGAAGTTAAGCGCATCACGGGGATGGGAATACGTATAAACACGTTCATGCTCGACGACAGCCCTTCGCTCAGAAGGTTCGTCGAGGAAATGACCCGCATTAACAAGGGCCGCGCGTTCTTCACAACTCCGGATAAGCTTGGCAAGTATCTCCTGATCGATTATCTCAAGAGAAAAAGAAAAGTGCTCTGAGCATCACGATCTGTGAGCGGTTTTCATCAGTCGCACTTATACGGCTTCGAAAGCGTGAACACCTCGTCGAGCCCGGGCGAGTAGTCATGCTTATGGTGGTTTCTCGAACGTACAAGCACCTTGTTGGAGCCGCAGGCGAATACGAGTATCCGCGATTCCGACTCCTTTAACCCCATCACCTCGGGACGGATTGACGAGATGTGTATAAAGTGCGTGCCTCCGTACTCTTCTTTCGTGACCGTGTTATTCATAATCCCGTTCGGCAGATGAAGATGTCCCGACAGCCAGATATCGACGTTATATTCCCTCATCACATTCGTAAACCTTTCGGAGTCGATTACCTGCCTCTCTCTTATGGAGGAAAAAGGTATGCCGCTTCCTTCGAGCGGGGCGTGCGTCGTGACGACGATTATCTTGTCCTGGTTGTTAATGACGAGATCCTTCCACCACTCGAAAACCTCGTCCGATATCTCCGTGGCTTTTCCCCTCTCGGAGTCGGACATGAAGATAAACAAAATGTTCCCTTTAACGACGGCGTAGTCGACATCTTCGCGGAGCTTCTCCCTGAAGAGCTTCCCCCTGTCGGTCTTGAGGTCGTGGTTTCCTATTATCTCGTACCATTCGTCTATGTAGGAGCCGTCCCGGGTCCGGATATACCAGTCGAATACCTCTTCGTCGGTTTCGTTCACTATGTCGCCCGCGACAATAGCCATGTCCACGCCGGGAATGTTTTCGTTAACGTCCTCAATCGCGACCTCGAACGCTTCCCGGTGAGAGTCGTTTCGTGGCTGTATGTCGGCAAGCGCCCAGACCGTAAGCGTACCACTGGGGTTGTACCAGTCGGCCTCGGTCAGCTTTTTCCCGGACGTATACCCGATGCGGCACGAATATAACGCAATTGCCGCCAGCGTCAGGCAGAAAATCAGTAGTGCTCTTGTCTTCATCTGAATATATTTACGTAACCGGCGCAGGTGACGGATGCGGAGTGCCAAGGGCCTCTTCCCCTTTTACGGCATTGATAGTGACTTCGATCTCATCTCCGATTGAGTAATCTCTTCGGTCGAGCCTTACGGGGATGTAATTCGGGGTGGTGCCTTTTGAGCCCGTCTCGACGAGTATGGGAAAACTCTCTCCTATGAAGCTCTCAAAAAAGCTTTTCTTTTTCCTGCTTCCGAGCGCCCTCAGTCTTTTGCTTCTGTCTTTAATGGTTTTGGAATGCACCTGCTCGGCCATGGACGCGGCGGGGGTCTCTCTCCTTTTCGAATAAGGGAACACGTGGAAGTATGTTAGCGGTGATTCCTCCGCTACTCTGTATGTGTTAAGGAATTCCTCCTCCGTCTCTCCCGGAAAACCGACCATGATGTCGGACCCTATTGCCGCTTCGGGAATCATTTCCCTGATGAGATTGGTCAGCGCGAGGAATCTCTCCGGATCGTAACGTCTTCTCATCCTCCTGAGCACGTCCCTGTCGCCGCTCTGAAGCGCGACGTGAAACTGAGGGCATATGGTTTCCGACCGGGCGATGAATTCTATCAAGTCTTCGTCGAAATCGGCGGGGTCGAGCGATGTAAGACGCACCCTGTTTACTATTTTCTCCCTATCGATGTGGCGCAGAAGATCAAAGAAGGTCGTACCGATGTCCCTTCCGTAACTGGCTATATGGACGCCGGTGAGGACTATTTCCCTGTAACCGGCCTCGGACAGCTTCTCCATTCGTTTTAATATTTCTTCGACGGACAGGCTTCTCGACCTTCCCCTCGCGCGTGGAATAATGCAGAACGTGCAGGCGTAGTTACAGCCGTCCTGCACTTTGAGGAACGCCCTGGTCCGTCCGGGAAATCTCTCGATGTCGGGCGTCTCGAAACCCTTTTTCTTTTCCTTGAAGATATCGGATATGAATACCTGAGGCTCTTCCTGAGATTCCCCATCCCTTATTACCTTCAGGAGGGACGAGAACTTATGGGAATTGCCGATTACGTAATCAACTCCCTCGACTGCCTTCAGCTCATCCGGGGATACCTGCGCGTAGCATCCCGTCACTACGACGAGAGCGTCGGGGTTTGCCCTTCTGGCGCGGTTGATGTAGTTCCTGGCCTCGGCGTCAGCCTTGTGCGTCACTGTGCATGTGTCGATCACGTATATATCCGCTTTGTCCGAAAAAGGCACCCTTTCATACTTGCTTTTCGGGAGCCGGTTCAGGATTACAGCGGTATCGTATTGATTGACCTTGCATCCGAGTGTGACGGTCGAAATTCTTTTCATGAGTGAAGAACCTCTTTGATCCATCCGCCCCCGAGTACAGTGTCGTTTTTGTAAAAAACTACAGCCTGTCCGGGGGTGAGAGAGCGCTGAGGCTCCCTGAATTCGACTACTGCGCCCGAATCTTCATTGATGGAGAATATTGCGTCGCTCTCGCGGTGTCTGCTCCTGACTTTAGCCTTTACTTGATATATCTCACCTAACCGATTCATATCACTATTATTATTTATCCACGTTACATTTTCCGCTACGAGCTTGCTGCCGTATATATCTTCCTCCCCGCCAACTGTCACCCGGTTTGCCTCAGGGTCTATGGCCGTCACGTACATGGGTCTCCCTGTCGCTATTCCGAGCCCTCTCCTCTGCCCCACCGTATAGGAAAATATGCCCTTATGCTTTCCGAGGACCTCCCCTCCCGTGCTGACTAAATCACCCTCTTCTTCCT
>Ga0307426_1001584_pt1 | contig 14889 bp, 20 predicted proteins | sample SalMarWE160340MG_FD_202165 | JGI IMG/M metagenome (GOLD analysis project Ga0307426, IMG submission 202165) | Salt marsh sediment microbial communities from the Plum Island Ecosystem LTER, Massachusetts, United States - WE1603-40 | ecosystem: Environmental > Aquatic > Marine > Intertidal zone >... | reverse complement strand
TGATCCGAATCGGGTCAAAATTATCAAGCTGCTCCAGCAAAAATCTATGTGCGTTTGTGAGCTTCAGGCGGCATTGAAGTTGGCTCAGCCGACGGTATCCAAGCACCTGAAAATACTCGAAGAGGCCGGATTAGTTGATTATAAAAAAGACGGCCTGTGGGTAAATTATTTCCTTGCAAACGGCAAGAGCAGTCCCTATGCGGCCAGTCTGCTTGGCAACCTTCAGCACTGGTTGAACGAAGATTCTGAAATCGCAGAATTGATGAAAAAAGCGCCTTTTATAAGCCGGGTCGATATCTGCCGGGGTTAATTTTTTTTATCATAATATATCGTTAAATTTGCATATAACATTTTATCATCTGAATTTTTTAGATTCAGCATGGGTCACAAAAAGGAAAGGAATTTCAAAGATGAGTGAACCAGCTGCAGTTGCCGAACATGGGGCCGGCATGGAACAATCCTCTAAGGTCGAAAAGGTTGAATCACAACACAGCTCAATCGATTGGAAAGCCATTTGGAAGCCTTTAAGTCTTATTATCGGGGTTTTTCTTGTATTTTTCTGGCTGCCGATAAGCAATAGTCGATTCACCGGTGCGGTGATCGAATCGCTGGCCCTGGCCAAATGGTACGCGCAGGAACACGTGCTGCTGTGCCTGGTGCCGGCCTTTTTCATTGCCGGCGCCATTTCCGTTTTCGTCTCCCAGGCCGCGGTCATGAAATACCTGGGGGCCGGCGCCAAAAAGGTCATGTCCTACGGCGTGGCCTCCGTGTCGGGCTCCATCCTGGCTGTCTGCTCCTGCACGGTGCTGCCGCTGTTCGCCGGCATCTGGAAGCGCGGTGCCGGCCTCGGCCCGGCCATTGCGTTTCTGTATTCAGGCCCGGCCATCAATATACTGGCGATCGTATTGACCGCCAGGGTGCTCGGACTGCCCCTCGGCGTGGCCCGGGCGGTGGGAGCGGTGCTGTTCAGCATTGTCATCGGCCTGATCATGCATCTCATGTTCCGCAAGGAAGAGCAGGCCAAGGCCCAGGCAGCCCTGCATATGCCCGAGCCGGAGGTGGAACGGCCGCTGTGGCAGAACGTGATCTATTTTGCCTGTATGGTTGGAGTTCTGATCTTTGCCACCTGGGGCAAACCCGAGCAGCCGGTGGGATTTTGGAATGCAGTCTACGTTGTCAAGTGGTGGCTGACGGGATTTTTTGCGATTGCGCTCGGCGTGCTGCTGACAAAATGGTTCCGCGTGAAAGCTTTTAAAGTCGTACTGGCGGCCGCCGCCGTTCTGACGCTGGCATATTTTTTCCCGCACCAGCCCCTGATTGCCTTTTCAGCCGGCATCATTGCATTGGTGCTGCTGCTGACCACCACCCGCGGGGAAACCGAATCCTGGTTTATGTCCACCTGGGATTTTGCCAAGCTGATCACACCTCTGCTGTTCGGCGGGGTGCTGATTGCGGGTTTGCTGCTCGGCCGGCCGGGTTCGGAAGGCCTGATACCATCCAAGTGGGTCGCCGGACTGGTGGGCGGCAACTCCCTGGGGGCCAACCTGTTCTCTTCGGTGGTCGGCGCATTTATGTATTTTGCCACGCTGACCGAGGTGCCGATTCTGCAGGGTCTTCTCGGCGCCGGCATGGGCCAAGGCCCGGCCCTGGCATTGCTATTGGCAGGTCCGGCGTTGAGCCTGCCCAACATGCTGGTAATCAGAAGCGTTATGGGAACAAAGAAGACGATAGCCTTTGTCAGCCTGGTGGTGGTGATGGCTACCATCAGCGGCATGATCTTCGGCCATTTCTTTGCCTGATGAAAGGAGCGCGGACATGACACCGGATGAGCTAACCCAGATTGTGGTCGCCGGGCAGCGCACCGGCATCGTCGGCCTGAAACAGGTCTTGGAAGAGGTCGCGCGCAATTGCGCCGGCAAACCTGACGATGAGATTAAAGCTGAGCTCAAGGCGCATCTGTCTCAAAGGAATTACATCGTACCCAAGCTCGAGGATGCCTATCGAGCCGCTTTCTTTAGAGAGTATAAGCGCTACATGGGCGAACCCTTCGAGGAAGAATGCTCGGATGCGATTTTGATCAAGGTGCTGGGGACCCGGTTGCCCGAACTGCGAGCGGCTGGAGCGTAACCTGATGGCATTGATGACCGAACTGAATATCAGTGCAGACCTTGAACATGTGCGCGATTCGGCTGAAATAAGCCGTTTTGGGATGATGGCCATGCCAGCTTTGGTCATCAACGGCAAGGTCAAAGCTACCGGGAAAATCCCGGCAAAGGCAACGCTCAAAACCTGGCTGCTGGAAGCTGCCGGAATGCACGAATCTTGACACCTTTTTTGTGTTTTCGCGTTGTTTCCTTTTCGTGCGTTATCCCTGTCGGGATGTTTCGCACGCGAATAATTATCTCTTAACCAGCTTGTGCGCTGGGATAATAAAAACAGAAAGGAAAAATAAGATGGAAATTAAAGTACTGGGACCCGGTTGTCCCAAATGTCAACAGACAGAAAAAATCGTCAAAGAAGCCTTGGCGGAGGCCGGCGTGGATGCTGCCGTCGGACATGTGACCGACACCATGGAGATTGCCGGCTACGGTGTGTTCGGCACGCCGGCGGTGGTTATTGACGGCCAGGTCAAAAGCGTCGGCAAGATCCCTAAAAAAGAAGATGTGAAATCCTGGCTGGCTGAATAATATTACGCTTCGATCAACCTGAGGCGACAAAACCGTTTCACACCACCAATCAACCCAGCAGGCATGTCCCATACGCTACCGTTAAAAAGGTTTGATATGCCCGCTGACCTAATTTCCATAGGAGCTGTCAAATTGAGAAAGAACAACATTGTCATCTTACTGGGTTTTTTGGGATTTATTGTCATGGCCGATAACTGGGTCGTGTCACCCATCCTGCCGGCGATTTCGGCGAACATAGGCATTGCGGTCGAGCGCGCCGGCCTTCTGATTGCAGCTTACATGATTCCATTTGGTATTTTTCAAATTGTCTTCGGCCCGCTGGCGGATCGCTACGGCAAAAAGCAGGTAATCATGTTTTCGATTATATTGTTTACCGTCGCCACCGGTCTGTGCGCGGTGGGCTTCGGCTTGACCGATCTGGCTATTTACCGGGCGCTGACAGGCATTTTTGCTGCGGCGGTGATGCCCATATCGCTGGCGTTGATCGGGGACATTTTCCCGATTGAGCAACGGCAGGGCGCCATTGGAACCTTCATGGGTATATCCTTTCTCGGTCAGGGTTTAAGCATGGTCACCGGCGGCGCGATTGCCTATTTTTTAAACTGGCGCGGCGTTTTCGCGATCTATGCCCTGCTGGCCGTCATTCCCATGGGGATGCTCATCAAAAACTACAAGCTGCTGCCCGATACCAAGCATACGGACAGTAAATTTATTGCGCCTTATTTGAAGTTGCTGGCAGACCCCAACAGCCTGTTTACCTATATTCTGGTATTGCTGGAAGGGCTGTTTATCATCGGCAGCTTTTCTTATCTGGGGGCCTTCATCGCCAAAACCCATCACTTTAATTACCTGAACATCGGTGTCATTATGACGGCTTTTGGCCTGATGACGGTGGTCGGCGGACGTTTGAGCGGCAAACTCGTTTTGAAAATTGGTGCCCGCAAAATCCTGACCCTGGGGCTTATATTTGCCACACTGGCTGACTTTTGCGTCTATTATTTCGGCCGCAGTTTGGTGTGGCTGGTGGTCGGCATCGGAATGCTGGGTATCGGGTTTATTTTCACGCATTCGACCCTTTTAACGCGAGCAACTGAGTTTGCCAGCAAAGCCCGCGGGGCGGCCATGTCCTTGGTGGCATTTTGCTTCATGGGCGGCGGCGGACTCGGGACAGCCATCGGCGGAAAAATCGCATCGCTCTATGGCCTGTCCTCGTTGTTCTTGATCTATGCCGTTGCCTTAGTCGTTACACTGATGCTGAGCTTTATTTTGATTAACGGACAGATCGTCCCATCGCGTCTGACGCCCGAATCGGAGCCGGCTTGAGTCAATCGATTGCACTGGTCGTTATGTAGTTTTGAACTCCGGATAATAACGGAAAATGGAAATTGATAGGTGGGATAATTTTTTAGCAAATTCTATACATACAAAGAAGGAGGTCATATATGGCGAACGATTGTTGTGCTCCAAAAGGCAACATCATGATCCTGGCCTGCTCGGGCGGTTCCAACGTGGGGCAGCTTAGCAACCAGGCAGCGGTGGAATTAACCCGAGAGGGATTCGGTAAAATGTTTTGCCTGGCCGGAATTGGCGGGCAACTGAGCGGTTTTGTCCAGTCCGCCAAGGATGTTCCACAAATGGTGGCCATCGACGGGTGCCAGGTGGGATGTGCCAAGGCCATTCTCGAACAGGCGAATGTGCTGCTGAAAAATTACATCGTGGTGACCGAACTCGGGATTGAAAAAAACAAGGACTTCAATCTGAAACCTGCGGATATTCAAGCTGTCAGGAACGCCGTAAAAGCAGTGTGTGCAGGGAAAGCTCAAGTGGCAGCAGCGGCTGAAGGTGTGACAGGCCCCTGCTGCGGCTAATCCCAGCGCCTCTAAAGAAGCAAGGTGCGACTGTCTCGGCACACCTTAATCATTGGCCAAATATACTGTCGCTTTTCTCCGAATAGTTTGGTTGGCAGGCATGTAAAATAACGACATCAAATATCGATGTCGGTTTCAAGTGGTTAAAAGTAGATGCCGATATCTATCGATATTCGGTTTCTGATCGACAGGGGAAGTTTATGAATCGATATGGTGCCGGCATTGGGCCGGGGAAAATATTATTGTTGTTTGTGGCGGTTGTTTTGGCAAGCAGTGTCGCTTGGGCAGAAGATTTCAATAACCTGCCGGTCAAAGGCAAGGTTACCATGATCGATCTGGGAGCTACTGAATGCATACCCTGCAAGATGATGGCTCCCATCATGGAGAAGATGGAAAAACAGTATGCGGAAAAAGCCATTATTGTGTTCATCGATGTCTGGAAGCACAAGGAGCAGGCACGGCGCTTTGGCATCCGGGCCATCCCGACGCAATTATTTTTCAATGAAAACGGAAAAGAAGTCTTGCGCCATGTCGGCTTTATGAGCGAGAAGGCAATCGTCAACCAGCTGAGAGAAATGGGGGTTGAATAATTGAAAAGAACCGGTAGAAACAAACCGAATCTGCGCAAAGGGGCCGCTTTTTGGGTGTGTCGTGTTTCAATTGCCGTACTGATGATGACGGCAGTTTTACTGCCGGTATCGATAGCGGCAAGCTCCGAAGCGACGGCGACTGTCGAGGAAACCTACCCGGGGTTGGCAAGCGGCGTTCTGAAGGCGGCTGAACTAAAAGAGATGCCGGCTGGAGTCATTTTTAAAGCTGACAATCTGGAGATTCATGAAGCTCAGCTCCAAGAAAAAATGGCCGGCGCAGATCCGAAAATTCGCGAGCAATTGGAAAAAAACCTGCTTTTTCTTCTCGAACAGGAAGCCACGATGAAAATCCTGGTTTACGAGGCCAGGAAGACGGTCCAAGGGGCTGATAAACTTTCCGATTCCGAAGCAGTTAAAACCCACCTGGAACATATATCTCAGCAGGCATCCGTGTCCGAGGCCGAGGTAAAAGCGTTTTACGAAGCCAACAAGGAAATGATCGGGGCCATGCCGTTTGATCAGGTCAAAGACAGCGTTCATGAATACCTGGTTCAACAAAAAAGGGCCGATGCTGTCTATGCCTATATCTCCGATCTGGGAAACCGCAACGCCATCCAGGTCAATCAAGCCTGGGCCAAGGCCCAGTATCATAAGGCGCAGGACAATCCGGTGGACAAAGCACGCATGTCGGGGCAACCCTCGATGATAGAATTCGGCGCCACCGGCTGCATACCTTGCGACATGATGCAACCGATTCTGGAAAACCTGCGCAAATCATTCAAGGACCGCTTGAACGTGGTTTTCGTCCACGTCCGGGAAGAACAGATTCTGGGCGCGCGGTTCGGGATAAGATCGATACCCGTGCAGGTTTTTTTCGACGAAAACGGGAAGGAAGTTTTCCGGCATCAGGGTTTTTTCGCGGAGAAAGAAATTCGCCGGCAGCTGAGCCGAATGGGGATGCAATAAATGCTCGACGCCATATTTTTGACCGTAAACGAATGGATGATCTCAGAGACCACCGTCGCCGCCTTTGGGTGTCTTGCCTGGGGTATGATCAGTGTGCTGTTCAGCCCTTGCCACCTGGCCTCCATTCCGCTGATCGTCGCCTACGTCGGGGGGCAGGAACAGGCCTTAAACCCGAAGCAGGCCGGCGTTTATTCATCAGCATTTACCCTGGGCCTGTTCATCAGTATTGCCCTGATCGGCATCGTCTGCGCCCTGCTGGGGCGGATGCTGGGGGATGTGGGCAATTTCTGGCAAATCCTGGTGGGAGCCGTTTTGATCTGGGTGGCACTGGGCATGCTGGGGGTTGAAAAATGCTCCATGTCGGGCAGCTTGCTATACCGCTTGAATCTGAAGGGGTTGTCGGGGGCTTTCGTGCTTGGACTGGCCTACGGAATTTTATCGGGTTCCTGCACATTCGGTTTCATCGCCCCGATTTTGGCAATTATCACCATACAGAAGCAAGTTGTAACGGGCATCAGCTACATCCTGCTGTTTGCCGTCGGCCATTGCCTGCCGATTGTGATTGCCGGAAGTTCAACGGCCGCCGTGCGCAAACTCATGGAAAACAGCACCTGGCAGGGCACAGGAATCTGGTTTAGACGCGCGGCCGGAATTGTTATCGTGCTTTTGGGTGTATATTTTATCCTGAACCCGCTGGTTTTATCCTGACAAGGGGAAAAGGTTAGATATAAAACCGACCGAAAGGAAAAAAAGAAAACCATGCGCTATCTGCTCATAACGCTTTTGCTGGCAGTTAACTTCTGGTGCATAAGCACGGCCGAAGCATGCGAGCATACCACAGCAGCTGAAAATTGGATTGTTTCATCAATTTTACAGCATCATTGTTGCCGACTGGAAAACGACAAAAGCCTTCGAGACAGGGACAGCTCGGAGCGTCAAACCCCTTGCGCATGTCATTCCAAACGTGATGAAGCAGTGAAGACACCGGCATCAATCGATTCCTTTCCCCGGCAACCCGACAAATGCAATTCATTGCGACTTGAAGGTGCCTTGCCGACCCATACCTCAGTAACACCGCCATTTGCCGGTAAGGTCACAAAAGGTTTGATCCCGGTTTATCTGCTAAACGCCCGCCTTCTGATCTGAACTCCGATTCTTGGTCCACACCTTAGCCCGCGGCAGTCGATCTGTCCGGTGTAAACAGCCATCATTTGTCAAAAAGACAATCGTCAGTGACAGTGGCATAAGCCTTGTCTTTGAAAAAGTAAATGAGGAGAAAATGAAGTCACGCTACACCATGAATTGGAAGCAGGCGATTTGGCAAGTACCGGTAGTCATTTTCGCAGCCTGCATTCTGGCATTTTCCGCCAATGCCCTGCGCCCGGACTCCCTTCCGTTAATCGGCGACTGGTCCATCGATGGCCGCATGACCACGGTGACCGGAGAACGGCTGGACATCCCTCTGCAAGAGGCCGAAACAATGTTTCGCAACCAGGCAGCCGTTTTTTTGGATGCGCGCTCCTCAGATGATTACGCCAGGGGCCACATCAAGGGAGCCCGCAGCCTGCCCTGGCAGGACGTTGATCGATCCTTTATGGAAGTCACCCAGGACCTGGAATCGGAAACACCTATAATCACTTATTGTGACGGAGAAACCTGCAACCTGAGCCATGACCTGGCCCTTTTTTTGAAAGATGCCGGGTTTATGAATGTCCGTGTGCTATTGAACGGATGGACTGTCTGGCGTGAAAGTCATTTTCCGGTTGAGCCATCCGAAGGGTAAGTATTTTTGTCAGCCATCTGCGAACTATAAAAATTACGGCCGAAAAGAGGAATACACCACAAATGAATAAAAACACCGACACCCATCTCGACAATCACATGGAGCATTTGTCTGCAACACAAATGCACCAGCACAACGATGAAACGACAGATAGCCATGCACACAGCCATTCGCACCACCATGTGAATATACAGGACACCAGCGGATCCCGTCTTTTGATAACCCTGGGTTTGAATCTTATTATCCCCATCGCCCAGATCATCGGAGGGATTTTGGCCAATAGCGTGGCGCTGATTTCGGACGCAACTCACAATTTCAGTGACTCAGGCGCCATATTGATATCCTATATCGCTTTTCGTATCGGCCGCAAGGGAGCCACGGTGCAGAACACGTTCGGCTATCGCCGTGCTGAAATTCTGGCGGCCCAGATCAATGTGGTTATGCTGATTGGTGCCGCCGCCTTTATTGTTTTCGAAGCCGTCCAGCGGTTTCAGAACCCGCAGCCGGTGATTGGACGGCTGGTTATGGGACTGGCGGCGGTCGGTATAGCCGGCAATGGACTTTCGGCCTGGCTGCTGCACCGGGATTCGAAGCACAGCCTGAATGTCCGGGGAGCCTTTTTGCACATGATAGGAGACCTGCTGACCTCGGTGGTCGTGTTCATCAATGGGGTGGTTTTGATCTTCCAACCCTGGTACTGGCTGGACCCGGTGTTGTCGATCCTGATTGTGCTCTTTATATTGAAGAATTGTTTGGGAATTTTAAAAGAATCCGGGTTGGTTCTGATGAACGCCACCCCCAGGGGACTGGATCTTGAACAGATCAGAAATCAACTTTTGAAACTGCCGGATGTTGTGGGCATCCATTACATGCACGCCTGGAATGTTTCTTCAACCAGCGTTGCTTTTTCCTGCCATATAGAGGTGGCGGATCAACCTGTGAGCCGGACCGAGGAAATCGGTGAAAAAATTCGCCATGATTTATTTCACAACTTCGGCATTGACCATCCCGTTTTGCAGTTTGAGACCGCCCAATGCGGCAACGGCAGCATGCTGTGTGAAATTTCGTGTGGGATCCCAATAAAAGGCCTTTAGGAAGGATTTGAAAAATTAGCCAAACGGAATTCGTGAACCCGATGGAACATGTTTCGCCTGGTAACAAAGAGGAGACTGCAGGATGACGCAACGCCGCACCCAAAAAACGATAGACGGGGCAAACGGCTGCCAGCATCGACAAGATTCTCCATCCGGCCGCCTTTGCCGAGGCGGTTTACAATTACCAGATTTTGCCCGACAGCCTCATCAACCTGACGGCGATACTTTTACCATGGATGGAGCTGGTTTTGGGAAGCCTATTGATCAGCGGTGTCTGGATGCCTGGGGCTGCACTGGTCAGTAATCTATTGCTGCTGACCTTCATCGGGGTCCTGATTTATAACACATCCCGGGGATTGGACATCCACTGCGGATGTTTCTCCACCGAACCGTCCGAGGACCCGTTATCGATCTGGACGATTGCGCGGGATGCTGTATTCCTTGTTCCGGCCGTCTATTTGCTGTTTGCCAACCGGATACCCGAACCGGCTTTTGAACTAAATGATATACGTAATGAGCGGATTCAACTCTGATTGAGAAAGGATAACACCCTATGACAGCAGAAAAGATTGTTGCTGCGATGATTCTTCTACTTTTTGTTTCAACCCCTTGCGCTTTTGCTGAAACCACCGCTACGCCTTTGCCTAAAGCGATTTTGCCGGAAAGTATCCATGTATTTGAACCGGTCGTGGAGGGGACGGTGGTTTCCCATGATTTTACCCTGCAGAACCGCGGAGATGCGCCCTTGATCATTGAATCGATCAAGGCCGGCTGAGGGTGCACGGCCGTCTCCAGTGTGAGACAAATCCCAGCTGGCGGCGAGGGAATCATAACGCTCAAGTTCAATACGAACGGCTACGGCGGGCGCAGGGTCAGGGAAAGCGCCCGCATCAAAACCAACGACGCAAACAGGCCGTGGTTGGATATTGCGGTTACCGGTCTGGTAGAGAACTTTGCCGAAATAAACCCCCCGCATTTGAGTTTGCGCGGGCCGGTGGGAGCTCCCCTGAAGGCAGGGGTCATCATCGAGCCGAAAGAAAAATATCCTTTTAAAATTACCGGCAGCCGGGCGCGGCAGGGCGAATATTTTAAATTCGAGCTTACCGAACAAATGCAGGCGGGCAGATTGCAATACGTGCTTGCGGTGGAAACCATGCGGCAGGCCAAAGGCCGATATGCGGATATCATTTATCTGGATACGGACAGCCCGATAAAGCCACGGATTCAAGTCCCGATAGTAGTCTATGTTTATGAACAAAAAAAGACCCAAAAGGAGTAGCAGCAAAAATGATTAAAATTCGGCCAATCAAAACTAATGCGCATGGACTACGGCAATGGTACGGCTTTGGGTTACAGCGTCACCGCCAAAGCTCATGCCATCACCATCGGAGTGGCGACGACCGCCTTCGCCGGAACCCTTGCGGTTCTGCCCGCAGCCGTGGCCCCCATTGTGCAAATACCGATCATGATGGCAGCCTTAAAGGGGGCGGCCTTATTCAAAGATTTCTTGGATTCGGCAACGACGCGTCGAGGCCATCACACAGCATTGTCTCCCTAAAGCAAAAAAATTTGAAACAATCGAACCAGGGAGAATCTCTGCCGGGAAGAAGGCAAGCACGGAAAGGAGATCCTGATGATATTAAACATCAGCGAAAAGGAATTTATCCATGAGATACCGCTGGAAGCTGCTTATCATACTGCTGGTGGTTGCGATTATTCCGCCGCTGGCCTTAAGGACATTTGGTGTGATGCACCTGCACAAACTCGGCAATGAACTGATCAGGCAAACACCACTGGTCCGGGAGCTGCTTGTCAATCAGCTCATTTCCAACCAATTTGAATTTTCCCTGTATTTGATGCTGGCAATGATTCTAATTGCTGCGGCCCTTGCCTTATTGTTTTCGCGAACCGTCACCCAACGTCTCCGGATACTGACTCAAGGCGTTCGGCACTTGGCTGCGGGGAATTTTAACACCCGGGTGGATATCCGCTCGCGGGATGAATTCGGCGAGCTTGGACGCGTTTTCAATACCATCGGCCCCCTCCTGCAAAAGAACGTCCGCGTGGAGCACTCAATGGCGCTGGCAACCGAAGTGCAACGCAGCCTTTTGCCCCAATCAGATCCGGAGGCTCCCGGACTGGATGTTTCCGGCAGCTGCATTTATTGCGACCGGGTAGGTGGTGATTATTTCGATTACTTGACTATCGCTGAGCACAAGGCAGGCAAATTCGGGGTGGTCATCGGCGATGTCACCGGACACGGCATCTCCGCAGCCCTGCTAATGGCTACCGCCCGGGCCTTGCTGCATGAGAGGGCAGCATTTCCGGGTTGCATCGGCTGCGATCTTTCCGACATCAACCATCAGCTCTGCCTGGACGTCGGCGACTCCGGCCGGTTTATGACCTTGTTTTATGCACAATTCGACTTCCAGGCAAAAAGCGTGCACTGGGTCAGGGCCGGCCACGATCCGGCCATCGTGTATGATCCGCATATGGATACCTTTGACGAACTTGGTGGCCTGGGAACGGCCATGGGTGTTTCTAAAAATGTAGATTACGTGGAATACCGACGAGCGATCAAACCGGAGGAAATATTTGTCTTCGGAACCGATGGACTGTGGGAGACGCAGAACATAAAAGGCGAATTGTTCGGCAAAGAAAGGCTGCGGAATATTGTCCGGACGCAGGCCGGCAAGTCGGCAAAGGATATTAAAGAGGCAATATTGAATGCTGTACAGAATTTCCGAGGCGCCCGGAAACAGGAAGACGACATCACCCTGGTGATCGTTAAAGCGGATCATTGACGGGTAGAATCAAAACAGTAACAACAACAGCAGTTGGAGAGGAACCACGAGACAATGTGTCATGAATGGATCAGCGCCGGCATCGGGTTGTGGCTATTGGCTTCAGCATTCGCGCTTGCAACAGGTGACAGAGTCGATCTCATAATTGGCCTGCTGACTGGCACCATTTTGATCTGTGTCGGCGTTTGGGCCGGCGTAAGCTATGGTCAGTGGCATGATTGGATTATTGCGGGATTGGGAGTTTGGATGATTGTTTCCGGAAAGATAATCCCCAAAACTTACCGGATGCGTTCAATCAATTACATTGTTGCGGCCTTTGTGGTAATAGTTGCCGGCAGCTGGCATTGTTTTTTTTGATCGTTGTAAAATGAAAAAACGGTTAAGTTAACTTTAAACCAACAATTCAAGGGGTATCGGTCATGCTGTTAACAAGCTATTCCAAGGAAATCTTCCGGCCCGAGTGCAATCCGAGCTTTGAATCCGTGCACTGCATCGCCCATCTTGATCAGGACATTTCCGCAGTGTTGCCCTATCTGAATGCCGTCCTGGGCGGGTTTGAATATCTCAAAGATCCGCCTGCGGTGATATTTCGCTCACAGGGCAAATTTATTACCGTGCACGGCCGCAAAATTGCGATTAACGCCCTCAGAGACGAGAACGAAGCCGACAAAATCCTCGCGTGGCTGCAGCGCGAAATCAACGCTGCCTGGGAAAACCGAAATGGGATCGAACCCAGCTATGAAGGCGCGCCCAAACCAAAGCTGATAGAAATTCTGAAACTATTGCCGAAGACCAATTGCAAGGAATGCGGCGAGCCCACCTGCATGGTGTTTGCCGCCCGCATGACTGAAGGAGCAAAAAGCCCGGGGGACTGTCCGCCAATGGATGCCGGCAAAAAACAGCTGCTGGCAGAATACATGAGCCAATTTAAATTTGATATATAACTCAGGGGAGGCAACCCAATGGACGGCTTCAGCCATGATCCCTACGAGATTCTCGGGATTGCACGAGATGCGACGCAATGAGAAGTTAAGCTGGCCTATCGCAGCCTGGCGATGAAATTTCATCCCGACCATAACCCAGACCGGCCCGAAGCCTCAGAGCGCTTCAAACAAATTCAGCAGGCTTATGAAACCCTGACCGGACGAAGAAAAGACGGCAGGATATCACCAACTAACTATTACCATAGAAGCCCCCCGCCGTCCTTTTTTAAAAATGCGCACCCGTTTTTTAGCTTTTATTGGGCTATGAGGGCCCATGGCGACCGGATAATGAAAAACATGAAATCTAAATACTCGGACGACCAAAATAAGAGCAACGATAGGTAACCCTTGAGATAGGTGTGAGATGTTATTCCCGGTATCCGGTACCGAAGTCAGTCCGCTTGTTCCATTTGTGGTGGCCTTTGTGGTTTCATTTTTTACGTCGATGGGCGGGGTATCCGGCGCTTTTCTCCTGCTTCCCTTTCAAGTCAGTTTTTTGGGATATACGGCCCCCTCGGTCAGCGGCACAAATCAGGTTTTCAATGTTGTAGCTATTCCAAGCGGGGTTTATCGGTACGTACGCGAAGGCCGAATGCTGTGGCCATTGACCTGCGCGGTGATTATCGGTACTTTGCCGGGGGTTTTCATCGGCGCGTGGATTCGCATCAAGTACCTGCCGGACCCCAAGAACTTCAAACTATTTGTTGGTATAGTGCTTTGTTACATTGGGTTCCGGCTGCTTATGGACGTAATCAAAAAAAGCGGGCGGAATAGGGTTTCGAATAGAATCCAAACGGCCGTAGAACGGCATACCATAAAGATTCTTGAATCTAATTTTCAACAAGTAGAATTTGATTACGATGGTGAAACATATAAATTTTCACCTCCGATTGTTTATGCCATCTGTTTTCTGGTGGGCATCATTGGCGGGATATATGGAATAGGTGGTGGATCAATAGTGGCTCCATTTTTTGTGGCTATCATCGGGCTGCCGGTCTACACGGTGGCCGGCGCTACTTTGATGGGTACTTTCATTACATCTGTTGCAGGTGTGGCTTTCTATCAGTACCTCTCTTGGATTTATGCGGATATGGCAGTCGCACCGGATTGGGCATTGGGGGTTTTATTTGGTTTTGGTGGGCTTTTTGGGATGTATTTAGGGGCTCGCACACAGAAATTTGTACCTGCCAAAGTCATTAAAAGCATTCTTTGCGGTTGTGTGCTATTTGTGGCCGTACGATACATCGCAGATTTTTTCAGCTAATATGCTGGGTGAACAAAGATTGATTGCACGCAACGTTCAATTTCAGGCTGTCGCGGGTTTACGGGAGTATAATTGGTGGCGCTGAACTGAAATCGAGTCCGAGGTTCGTATCTAGGATTGATTAGGAGGCTTTCCTAGTCGGTTAATCGCAGCACGGCTCTTTGAATTTTAATGATATCTGTTATATCGGCTATCGTCTTAGGAATGCGCGTATGGGAATTCTATCTCAGGAATTGACGAATGGCAGTTCGCGGGATTAGTCTCAATTTGTCTGTAATCACCATATTTATATAATTGATCTATCGCACCTCTATTGAAATTGACCAAAATAGGTGGAATGAATAAGTTATTCGCAATAGATGATCATTTTTTTATTAAGTTTTCGAGGAATTAGCATAATTTTATTCTAAGTAAGCTATCCTTCAGGCAATAGTTCATTTGTATTTAGAGGTCAGCCATGAAAGCTACAGCATCATTGAGAAATGAACGAAAAATCAAAGCAGTTAAGACGATCCATGCTGAGTTTCAAGATATATTGAAGCACGAAAAGTGTCGCACATGTTCTTGCTTTTATGGAGACGTGCTAACCAGCATTTACGAAAAGATAAAGAAATTTCGAAAAATCGAATCCGATCACAGTTTGGCGGATATCGAGAATGACTTTGAGCGCTGGATTAAAGAAGCTAATTTTCTGAACATGCATGGGTGACTGGGGTGCAAACCCTGTTTGCCGGTTCCGGCATACAACACATTCAATGAAATTTTTGATAGCCTTGACGCCATAGATGACGATTCGGCCAATCCCTTCAAGATAGAGCTGATCAGACCGGAAGATTTTATCATCCAAAAC
>Ga0307426_1001583_pt1 | contig 14890 bp, 10 predicted proteins | sample SalMarWE160340MG_FD_202165 | JGI IMG/M metagenome (GOLD analysis project Ga0307426, IMG submission 202165) | Salt marsh sediment microbial communities from the Plum Island Ecosystem LTER, Massachusetts, United States - WE1603-40 | ecosystem: Environmental > Aquatic > Marine > Intertidal zone >... | reverse complement strand
TGGTTTCCTACACGATTCCCTCATTTCCAGTTGAAACAAACGCTGAGGAAAGCTATACGCGAACGCTAGAAAACGGAGAGCTATGGGAGATTCCAGCGTCTGTTTCCATAAATGAACCTGGAAGTTACTCGGCGATATTTGAGCTTTGGATTTATGATGACCAAGCAGGAGCGTTCAAGTTCTCTCACAACTTTTGTGTTTTACCCATAGACGTTGTAAACCAAACTTAACGTTCAGGCTGTTGTTTGCCTTGAAACGTATTCTTCTTCGGTGTCTATTCTGTGTACGTTGTTGTACGCGCAGAAAGGTATGATTTTCAAGTCTGGAGTAACATAGTGTACCACGCATCTTCTAACGCGGTTCACGTCAAAGGTATATTGATCCATGAAAGCCATGCATCCGAGAAGGAAAATTCTACGTCTCAAATTAGCGAGTGATTGATAAGAGGGGGAAATGTGCATTTTGAGAATGGTTTTCATCAGAGTGAATATGCCTATTTCTTCAGCGACAAGAGGCCAGTTTAAAGATTGTACCGAAGCCGAGAACAAAGCTGAAAGAAGAGAAAATCGCCCTTTTGATTCCACAGATTTTGCTGTTTTCTGAATTATACGGAAGAACCTTTCGAAATTGACGAAGTTGTTAATTGGAATAATCTTGCCGCTTTTCGACACGTACATCCAGTTTACGAGACCACATTGAGGACTGCACGAAAACAGAGGCCAAGGTCTTTTCATGAATTTGCTCATGATCATTATGGGTGAAGTCATCACTGATAGGGGAAATAGGTCGGTGGTTCTTATCTCTCCTTGGCTTTGTTTTTCTACTTCTTCTACAAAACGCCAATTCCGCCAGGCTTCTCTGAAGGGATTATCGGTTGCTCTGCCTGTGAACGCGATTGGCTGGAAAATCACGCCTCTTATTATGTGGGAGTTCTGCGCGGCGAATCTTATGATGTCTCCAACCTCAGCGTCATTGAAACCATGGATTAACGTGTTAACCAAGATTATTTCGATGTCGTACTTGCGGCAGTTTTCTATGGCTTTCATCTTGGTTTTTAGCAGTTTTCGCCCTCTTACCTTTCGATAGAATTCGTCGTGAAAACTGTCAAACTGTAAGTAGACTATGTTTAAGCCGCTTTTCTTCAGTTTCACGGCAAGTTCAGGAGATTCAGCCAATCGAATGCCGTTGGTTGCCAATATAGTCATGAACCGCAGTTTGTGCGCAGCGCTTATGATTTCGGGCATATCTTCGCGTTCTAGGGGTTCGCCTCCGGAAAACAAAATGGCTGGCGGTTTAGGGTTGCCCTTACTCAAGAACCCCAACATTTTTACAATCGCGTCCTTACTAGGTTCGTAATCAACCTCGTGTTCAGGAAAAGTGGAGAAGCACACAGCGCACTTCAAATCGCACCGTTTTGTAACATCAATGACGCCTATGACGGTGTCTGAAACATGGTTATCGCAGGACCCGCAGACGTAAGGGCAGCCATCAGGGTTTTTCGGTGCGTCTGCGTCTCCGAAGTGTTTGAAGAAGTCGAATTTCTCGGCGAAGTTGAAGACGCTTGGGCTCTGCCAGTGAGTTGCCGAGAAAGTTCCGTGTTCTTTGCATTTCTTGGTGATTATGATTTTTCCGTTTTCTTCTGTTAATTCTGCGTCTATTTTTTTCTGGCATACTGGGCAGATGCTTTTTGTTTTTTTCACAGGAGACCTCCAATTACTGGGGATAGTGCTTCGATTATCAGTGACAGGGGAAGCAGCATCATGGACATGGTGATTAGGCGTTCGTATTTACGTACATTTTGAACTGTTGCAGCTGAGGTGATGAGGCGAATTGAGGAGTAGATGAGAAGGATGCTCCACACCATTATGAGCGGCAAGTAGTATACTGTGAATTGGCTTAGAAGGTAAGGAAGGGGTGCGAGTACACCTGTTGCGGTGAAGAAGAATGCGGCTGTTTTTACTGCGTTGGTGTTGCCGATTTTCTGGGGAAGTGTTGGGTACCCAACTTTTGAATCACCTTCAAGGCTTAGGATGTCGCGGAGAATGTTGCCGCCGATGGTTCCGCAGGCAATGGGGTAAAGGCTCAGTGAAGCAAGAGTTAAGGAGGTGGGACTGATGATGTTGATTCCTAGGGTTACTGCTTCTCCGTAGAGGAAGGCTGTTCCGGTTAAGATGCCGACGAGGATGTTTGCGGCAAATCCTGATTTTCGCTTGACAAACGCTGAATATACTATGAGTAGTATGGAGTCGATCAGCAGAATTATGAGGCTGAGTTCGTTTATTAAGGATGCAATGCTTAGACCCACGAGGAACAGGAGAATCGAGATGGCTACAACCTGCTTCAATGACAGGGCTTTAGAGGGTATGGGGCGTTTTGGTTTGATTACGGCGTCGCTTTCTCTGTCAAAGTAGTCGTTCAGGGAGAAGCCTGCTGAAGTTATGAACGCCATGGAAAGGAAAGTCAGCAAGGCAATTTCGGGGTTGAATGCTCCTTTTGTAATGGCGTAAGACGTTAGAAGCGCTAAGCCACCTGTCATCATCCAGTAAGGAAGCCGCAAAAGCGCGATTAGTCCTCTGGCAGGTGTTGTCATTGAAGCATTTTCCTCTCCAAGACCATCTCTTTCAGGTTGTCTTCAAGGCTTATTTTTGGAGTCCATTTCAACTCTTTTTTTGCTTTGCGTATATCAAACCAGATAGTTTTGATGTCGCCTTGCCAAGGAACGTTGGTGGTTGTTATAACTGTTTTATCAGATAGACCAAGGATTTTCAGAATCATTTTGGCGAGGTCTATTATTTTGGTTGTTTTGCCGAATCCCAAGTTGAAGGTTTTGCCTTTGGCTTCTTCGCTCACAGCAGACAGCGTTAAAGCTTCCACAATGTCGGAGACGTGAACGAAATCGCGGGATTGCTGTCCGGTTCCGATGATTTCCAGTTTTTCGGGGTTTATGCTGATTTTGTCCAAAAAATCCGGTATGACTCCATGGCATCTTGGTCCGTAAACGTTGGCGAACCTTACGATGGTGATGTCTAATCCGTACTGTTTAGAGTACATGTTGCAGTATTGTTCGCCTACCACTTTGGATAAGCCGTAACAAGAGGCAGGGTTGAAACCGTAGTTTTCTGGGGTTGGCAGTTTGGTGGTGTTGCCGTAAACGGCTGCGCTTGAGGCGAAGATTAGTCTTGCGTCGTCTTTGCGGGCTTTTTCGAGTATGTTTAGTGTTCCTCGTGCGTTTGTTTCGAAGTCTTCTACGGGGTTTTCCATGGAGTATGGGACTACGACTTGAGCGGCTAAGTGGTATATCAGGTCAGCTTTTTCTTGGGATCTGAGTTTTTTGGGGTTAAGGATGTCTGCTTTCATGAAGTGTGCTTTTGGGAGTTGTTTGACGTTTTCCATTTTTCCGCTTGACAGGTTGTCGTATATGGTTAGGTTGCTGGTGAATTCGGATAATTTTTTGCACAGGTGGAAGCCTATGAAACCTGCACCACCTGTAACCAATATTCTCTTTCCCTTGAGCTGGCTCATGAAATTCACGACAAAGTCTATATCCTTATTTGGTTGAGTTAAGGTATATGTTCGAAGATGATCGCTATAAAAACTTTTAGGGATTTACTGGTGGTGGCTTTGGTGTTCGTGGCGGATGTGTTACTGTTATGAAAGTTCCTGCGTTGATTATGGCGGGAGGCAAAGGCAAGAGAATGGGTTTGCCTGTTGAGAAGCCGCTGTTGCCGTTTCTTGGCAAGCCACTGATCGACTGGGTTGTGGATGCGGTTGCTTCGGCTGAGAAGGTTTCAGAGTTTTATGTGGTTACAAGTGAGAACACTTCTGAAACGGAGAAGCGCTGCAGAAGCAGGGGCTGGCAGGTTTTGCGAACCGCTGCGAAGGGTTACCATGCTGACTTGAAGCAGGCTTTCCAAGAGGCTGGTTTGGCTGGTGCTGTGTTGACGATTCCTGCGGATTTGCCAGCGGTGACTGGGAAGTTCTTGGACAAGGTTGTGAGTGCATTTGAGGTTTGTAGGAAGGATTTTTTGGCGGTTTTTGTTCCAATAAAAGCGCGTGAGAACTTGGAGCTTTCCGTTTCTTCCACAGACGAGTACCAAGGTGTTTGGTACGCGGTTGCTGGAGTTAACATCGTGAACGGCGCGAAAATTCATGAACAGGGAAAAATCGAAACAAGCGCGATAATAACTGAAGTAACAGAAGTTCTCCTCAACATAAACACGCTGAAAGATTTGAAAATCGCCGAAAAAATCATGAAAGAAACAAGAGGGAACTAGCGCACTTTTTATATAGATTCAAATTATGATTCTCAAGCTTTAGAACTAGCTGCTCGGAACAGACTATACTCCTTTGAAGAAACTGAATAGAATCCTGAGGAGCGCTGTTTTCAACATGCTATTGGCTGCGGAAAACGCCAGTCCGGATAGACCCCCTCTACAGTTTCTGCATAGAACCACTATTAGGCTCCTAATAGATGGCAAACATGTTGGTTCCCTTATGGGTTGCTTAATGCCCGTTGTTCCTTTCGTGTGTGAAGGCTGAGGTGCGGAGGAAACTTTGGATTTCATCAATTGAAAAGCGGAAAGAGAAACTTGAGAAATCAGGGTATGGTTGAATCGTTTTTTGAGGAAGACGCGGTTATTTTTGCGTTAATGATGTAACGAAATCCTTTGTAGCTCATCTTTAAGGATTAAATTTATTAACACGCCCGAACGTAATAGTGAAAAAGGGATAAAACTTGACTGAACCAGAAAAATTTAAACTCGCTAACATCCTCTACGGCTTAATCGTACCACTAATCATCGGCATAGTGATAGTCCTCTTTCCCGCAGTACTTCGCCCTGCACTAGATAGTTGGTTCCCACCTGCGGACATGATTACGGGAGACCCTGGCTCTTCATACGCATTTCTAACAGTAATATTTACTCACGGCTTCGCTATGATGGTCTGTTTGGGAATTCCGCTTATCGTAGGATTACTCTGGAATAAATGGGCTGGCGGCGCTGCAGGCTTCATAACAGGCACACTATACTACCTTGCTAGTGCTGGGTACAACATAATGTACTCAATCCAGTACTTCGGAATTGATTACGCGTATAATCTGTATGCCGACCCAAGCTTCATCGGGGACTACATCGTAGGCGGAATCCTCATCGGCTACATCACAGGAGCATTAGCCAACAATTCACTGAATTTCAAGCGAATGTTAGGCGCCAGTCTGACAACTACAATAACGATAGGAGTATTTACGTTCATTCTCAACTACACAGTCTCATTCGCAGCATGGATGACACAGGGAGACCCTTTGTATGCGTTTTTCTACACAATGCTACCTCTGGTAATACTTGGTATAATAGCACCGATCCTTGCAAAAGTGATGGTTTGGTACGGATTAATAGCCGGAAGTCACTACTAAAATACCTTAGCGCGCGCACCCTTTTTCATTTTTTTTATTTCAATCTTCAAGCAAGTTAATGTCAATCAACGTTTTAAACTCGACAAGAATGTGACCGTGGTACAGCAACTATTCTAAAACGTTTCATGGCTTAGTCAGAAATGATCCAAGTAAGAATAGAAGTATTAAAAAATAGTGAAAAACTGGGTCATTTATTTTTGGGCGAGGTTTTCTGGCGCGAATTCCCATGCGATGTTTCCTTTCCATATGTCGCCGAGTTTCGTTATTCGGATCTCTTTGTCGTCAATTTCGATAAGATCTTTTTCTTTCAGTCTCTGAAGCTGTTGAGGGAAAACTTCTTCCGGCTGTTTCCCGAACTTCTGCATGAATTCCTGCTTGCTTACTGGTAATCGCAGATACAGTCTCGTCATCATCCTTCTCATCATGTCTTCATCTGTGGATTCTGAAAGCCTGCTGATCGGGAATCTTCCAGCCTTGACGGCTGCCATGTACTCGTTTATGTCCTCGAGGTTAGAATACGAAAATTTTTGAAGATACCCCATGAAGCATCCTGCGCCTGTGGTCAGTATGCCTCCCCAAGGCCAACCGTTCAGGCAATTCTCTCTGAAGTGCCACTCTACTCTGCTGAAGCGGTCGTGACCGACAGCCTTGTAGCCTGCTTCAGTCAATAGCTTATAGGCAATTAAGTACTGTTGTTTCTCGTATTCCGCGTCTCCCTGCGGAGGAGACACGCCTTTCGCAATCATTTTTTCAAGTGGGGTACCTAGGTCCACATGCAATGAATAGGCGTCGATTTCAACGTCCAACTCTATAGCCTTCTTCAGCGTGTTTGTCCAGCTTTCCATCGTTTGGCCTGGAAGATTATACATAAGGTCCACGCACACGCACAAATCGAGTTTCTTAGCGTGCTTGATAGCATTTTCCACGCTTTCCGCACTGTCAGGCAAGCACAGCATTTTCCTGAGCTTATCATCAAAAGTTTGAGCACCCATGTCCAGCTGGTACACACCATAGGCTGCGAGCTTGTCGATTTTGTTCAGTGCAAGCGTCTTCGAGGAACCCGAGACTTTGATGAAGTACTCCTCGTTGGTGACGAACCGTTCTTTGCAGAAGTCAATAAGGTCAATCATCTGCTCGGCCGAAAGAACACTTGGTGTTCCACCACCCAAAACTATCTCATCAAACACGCTTGTCTTCACGTACCGTGTCTTAGCGTACATATCCAACTCTTTTTTCAACATGTCCAAGTACCGTTCTATAGGCACGTTAGCGGTTGCTGTAGTTGGAAAATAACAGAAAGCACATCTAGAGTCGCAGATGGATATCCAAGGCTGCAGCTCCATCAACTTGCCTGAAGTGTTCTCAGTTGACAAAAACTCCATAAAGGACTCATACGTCTTAGGTTCTATGTCAGGGTAATCCCTGTACGTGTAGGGCGGCCAGTTTTCTCTTGAATTGTAAACGTCAGATTTGTTCTGGTCAATAACAGAACTTTTCATAGTTGGTTCCCTCGGCACTCAGGTTTTAAAACCGTTGATAACATAATAAAGTTTCCGTTAAAAACCTCAATTCTCAAAAACCACCGCCAGCGACATGGAATCTTCGGATTTTTAGCCAAACGAGCTTAAGCAGCACTTCTATGGGCAGAGCTAACAATAAAGGTGCTAAAACATCGGCTCCTTTCGTTACTCCATCACAGATTGCCGATGCTAAGGCGGTTACCCTAAAGTCAGACTCGGGCTTTGGCTCGCCAGAGAAGGTAATTCACCGCGGTTTGGGCCATTATCTTGCTGTACAGGTTGCCCCTAAAGTATCCTTTTACAGCTTGGCGAAGAACGTACCGTGGAGAGTAAAACTTGTTGTAAAAGTTTTTTCTCATTTCGGCAATCTCTGCAGCAGGCAAAAGGGGATCTTCAAAAATCGGGTGCATAGTATTGTACAGGGGCCATTCATTCGACATTTTCCACCCATTGCTCTCTACCAGAGCTCGAAGTTCAGTTCCAGGGTAAGGCGTTGCGTGACATAACCACACATCGTCGGGTTCGACTTTGCGGACGAAATCCAGAGTTTGCTGCAATGTTTCTTTTGTTTCTCCAGGGTACCCTAAAATCACGGACACCGTAACGAATATGCCCGCTTCCTTAGCCCACTTAATCGCTTTTTCGATTTGCTCGGTTGACACTCTTTTCTTCAAAGCATCTCGAATTCTTTGGCAACCAGATTCTACGCCGAAGCACACCTCGTCGCACTCGGCTTTCTGCATCTTAGCCAAAACTTCTTTGGTGACCGTATCTGCTCTGGTTCCGCAACCCCACGGAAGGTGTATCTTTCGCTCTATGATTCCATCGCAGATTTCAATTATTCTTTTCCTGTCAAACGTTAACGTGTCGTCTTGGAATGATATGCCTTCAGCTCCATACTCGTCTCTCAGCCACTCCAACTCGTCCAGCACGTTTTTTGGGTTTCTTGCTCTAAACCTTGCCCCGAACATTTGAGACGCCGCACAAAAAGAACATTGAAACGGGCAACCTCTGCTGCTCATTATGGGAAGAAGTTTTCTTCCAAGTATCCGATACTTCTCCACGGGAATGTACTTGTATGCCGGGCGCGGCAGCGCATCAAGGTTTTGAATATAAGGTCGGTTTGGCGTCTGAATAATTTGGTCGCCTTTCCTGAAAGTTATGCCCTTAACGTCCTCAAGTTTCGGCAGATCGGGGAATTGCTTCACAAGCTCTAAAAGAGTTTCTTCTCCCTCGCCCCTTACCACAATGTCAGTTGCTGGCTCCTCAGCCAACGTTTCTTTGTCCATAAAAGTAACGTGTGAACCGCCCATCACGACTTTAGAGTCTGGGCACGCTTCTTTTGCTACACGCGCTGATTTGAGGGCTGACTCTATAGTCGGAGTCATGGAGCTGATGCCGATCAAATCTGGCTCAAAAGCGGCCAGATCAGCCTTCAGTTTCTTATGGTCCATTTGGCATACAGGGCAGTCCATTATCCTTATTTCGTAGCCGTTCTGTTCCAGTACAGCCGCGAGGTATGCTAAGCCGATGGGTGGAAAAAGCGGATGATGAGCGACCCCAGCCAGAATCGGCGTGTTTACCAATGCTATATTCGGTTTATTCGACTTCTCCATCTCTTATACCTCGTTGGCGACCAATGTCAGAAGACCCGTGCTTACTTCTTGCGGAGACTTTCCGGTATGTACGCGCATGCAGGGTCGGCTTCATACATGTCTCCTGTGTACGCGTAAGCTCTGTTTCTGCAGCCGCCGCAGATTTCGCGGTACTCGCAAACGCCGCACTTGCCCTTTAGAACGTTTCTGTCTTTAAAGCTGTTGTAGTACTCTGATTTCCGTATTTTCTCCCATGCTTTCGTCAAGCCTTTTTCTCTTATGTTTCCAAGCATCATGGGTTCTGAAGGCGTTAGGTCCGTGTAGAAGCAGGGTATCAAGTCGCCGTTCTCGGTTACGCTTATGTACCCGCCGAACGCGAAGTAAGTGCATTTTCCATGAAACTTGTGCTCGTACCACTCGTCAAAGTTCGGTGGGTTCCGCTGCTTGACGACACGCGCGTAATGTGGACAGTGCACATGAATCTCGAATCTGCCCTCGTATTTTTGAGCCAAATCCCATATGTGGTTCAGAACCCGCTCGTACTGTTCAGGAGTCGGGGCTAACTCCATGGTTTCTTTCGCTCTTCCGCTTGGAACAAGGTGATTGAACCAGACGAAATTGGCATGGTATTTCTCAGCCAACTCGGCAACGTGATCAAGATGCTTATAGTTGATGGTTGTGATTGCCGCTGCCAACCCGTTCAGGATTTTCCCTTTTGACAACTTTTGAATAGCTGCCAGCGCCTTCTTGTAAGAGCCTTTGCCTCTCAACTGGTCGTTTATCTCCTCTGGTCCATCTATGCTTACGGAAGTCCAAACTTGGTTCTTAACAAGGTTGTCATAGATTTCTCCGTCAACGAAGCACCCGTTAGTTAGCAGGCAAACGTTGAGGCCGAGGCTCTTCGCGTAACCAACAATTTCAAAAATGTCCTTTCGCAGCAGGGGTTCGCCGCCTTTTATGCCGAACCACTTGACACCGAAACTGTGAACCTCATCAACCAAGTGCAACGCCTCTTCTGTAGTTAATTCTCGTGGAGCGTGAGCACCAGTGGCGTCAACGTTGCAGTACGCACACCGAGCGTTGCAGGCACCTGTAGCTCTCCATGAGGTCATAAGTAAAGGACCTTTCTTCGCCAAACTAAAATCCAACCTCAAACGTTCTTCGATAATTCATCATTTACCTTAAGGTTTCCTACGTCCTAAAAAAGATTATGCGGCAACCCCCTTATTTTGCCCCGTTAAGCGGCTTAGCAACTTTCCTTAGCCATTAACAAGCCATAATTTTGTAGACCAACTGCTTTCCGTAAGGTTTATAGTAGAATTAGCTCTTATCACTGTTCATGGGGAAAACAGAGTCAATGCAGCTTCACAGCTCACCTTATTTATTGACCAGCTGAGGCTAAAGAAATGGTTCCCAAACACATCTCAGCAGTAGCTATCTTGGCTCTGCTGTTCATATCATCAAGCTTTGCTGCAATCTCAACTCTCCACGGAAACCCACTTACCGCTCCAACTATGCTCGCGAACACTTCAGGAGCATCCAGCTACGGCGATTTGCTCCAATACGAGTGGCCACAATTCCAAGGAGCCGCCTCTTTCACACGGTCCTCAGTAGGACCAGCACCAAACGCACCAGACATCATGTGGAAAACCAACATAACAGGCATACAAAGTTACATCACAGCATTCAACGGCAAGGTTTTCGTCACAAACCGCACCACAATTTTCGCTCTAGACGAGAAAACTGGAAGCATCGTTTGGAACACAACTGTACCTGCAAAAAGCCGGTGGCCAACAGCATACAAAATCGACGACGCCCACATGGTCATAGGCAAAAGCTGCCTTGACCCCGAAACCGGAAACGTCTTATGGACCAGCGACGATTTCACCGCCAATGCCGACTTCTTCGCCGTGAGCACTTACAGTCCCGAAGAAAAAATGTTCTACACTAAAACAGAGTCTGTCGTCCAAGCCTGGGATTTCTCCGACCCCTCAAACCCGCCTACTCTCGCTTGGGAAACCTACATCTCAGGCGGAGCCTCAGTCGGGTCAGGAGTTCAATATGGCGATGGCATTGTGTTTCCAGGCTCGTTTGAGCCGCACCAGATGGCTTTGGACGCCAAGACAGGCGGCGTATTATGGGATGTGCAGACAAAGAGTGGAATGATTTTTGCCGGGGCCTACTATCAAGGCAAATTCATCAGAGGAGGCCCTTTTGACAACACGCTCTACTGCTTTAACGCAACCACCGGAGAGATTGCGTGGACTTTCAACCCAGGCACACACGACGGGTATTGGTGCACAGGCCTAGCCACCGCGTACGGCATAGTCTACGGGCTTAACAAGGATGGACACCTTTACGCCCTCGACGTGGACACTGGAAAACTTGTGTGGGCGTATAAAGGACCTGGCCCGTTGTTCTTCCCAGGAAATCCAATAGTTGCCGACGGAAAAGTCTACGCCACAACAGGTCAAGCTGCCGCGTTTAATCCAGACACAGGCGAATACAGCAAATCCGAGTTTTCCTGCCTTGGCGCTTACACAGGACAAGTGATATGGAAGATGCCAGTGGAAGCCTATCCCCCAAGGGAATCCACCGCAATCGCCTACGGCACTCTTTACCTCATCCCAGGTTTCGTGAAAGAGCAGCAGATGGATGAATACATCACTTATGACCAAGTTTGGGCCATCGGCACTCAACCGTGGTCCATGTGGCGCCACGACCCCGCACACACCGCGGTCGGGCAGTCAGGTCCTGCGAACCTCACTTTGAAATGGAAATTTGCAGCCAGCGGCGCAGTTGTTTCCTCGCCAAGCGTCGCGGAAGGAAGAGTCTATTTCGGGTCGCAGGATAAGTATGTTTACTGTGTTGACGCAGAGACTGGAGCTTTCATCTGGAAGTTTAACACCACCGCCCGAATCGCCTCTTCGCCGGCAGTGGTTGACGGCAAAGTCTTCATTGGACCGGATGACGGCACCATACATTGTCTCGACGCCTACAACGGCAGCCTTATCTGGTCAACCTACGCTGGCGGCTATGTTGAAGCCAATTTTGGAGCCGCTGTGAACCTACGCTCATCGCCCACTGTGGTCGGGGGCAGGGTCTACGTGGGGTCGCTGGATAAGAACGTGTACTGTTTGGATGCGAACACCGGAGACGTGGAATGGACTTACCAGACTGAGGGTCACATCACATCATCTCCTGCGGTTGTGGACGGCGTTGTCTACATTATCTCGGAAGAGCCGGATTCGGCAGGACTTTACATGCTGAACGCCACGAATGGGGATCTCATTCGGCGAATAGGGATTCCGTACGTGTTGGCGAACAGAGGCACAGATATGCATTCTTCACCGGCAGTGGCAGAAGGCATATTATTCGCAGCGTCCAATAAACAAGAGTATTACGGCATAAACGCAACGACTGGAAACGTGGTGTGGAAATTCACGGATCCAGACGCGGAAGAGTTCATAATTGCTTCTCCTGTATATCACGATGGAAAGGTTTTCTTGGTGGATCAGTTCTTCATAGTGGCAGTGGACGCCTTCAACGGAGATGTTCTCTGGCAGACCTTCGTCGGCACCGAATTTTATGTCTCGCCAACCTACGCTGACGGCAAGATTTACGTTACATCCGACCAGCGAGGCATGTATGTACTCAACGCCACTGACGGCGCCAAGATTTCCTTTTTCGCCACAAACTCAAACAGCTGGTCTTCGCCAACTCTATACGAGGGCAAGGCTTACGTGGGAAATAACGATTGGAACGTTTACTGCATCGCTGGCTACCCGTTGCTGAACAGCAGTGTCACCTTAGAACTGGCTACGCGTGAGGTTATGTTAGGCGAATCCGTGTCCGGGTGTGGTTTCCTTGTTCCTGGAATGCCCAACGCAGCCATAACTTTGTCGTTCGTCAAGCCCGACGGCGCCGTAGACAACATACCCATCACAACTTCTGAAAAAGGCTTTTTCGACTTCACCTACGCGCCTAACGCAGCCGGCAATTGGACTGTTACTGCCGAATGGCAGTCGAACATGGAGTACTATAATTCTGCTTGCAGTGAAAAATCGCTTATAGAAGTAACTTCAGCCCCGACGCCAACTCCTACACCCACCGCGCCTCCGATAGAATGGTTTGGCATTCCTCAGATATACTTCATAACTTTTGCCATAGTAGCCATCGCCGTGGTTATCCTCGTCTATGCCTATGTTAAGCGAAAGCAAATTAGAAAACAGTCGAACAAACCTTAACCGTTTTTCGTTTAGGGGTACGCCGCACCCCTACGAGTTTCATGATGCCGCTGATTTGCGTAACAGCAGAATTATTGTGGGTGTCTGAGCACAGCCTGTGGCTCTTAAGCGTTCAACTTCGCACAGAGTGAATTTTTTGCCGAGAACCTGTTTTACGAGGCCCACTGTGAAGTAGTTTTTATGGTCGTCGTAAAGCAGGCTTCCTTTCCCTTCAGGAGTCTCTATTAGCAAATAGCCATCAACTTTAAGAACTCTGTCAGCCTCATCGAAGAAATTGTGTGGGTTCCATAAGTGCTCTAATACTTCAGAGGCTATAACTACGTCGAAACTGTTCGAGGCAAAGGTTAAATGTTCTGCATCGCCGGCCACAACTGACGGAACTCCGCACTTGCGAGCGATACCAGCAATCGTTGGCAGTTCTACGGAAACTACGTGGTTCCCCATTTTCTCTACTGGTTTGCCAATAGCGCCCTCTCCGCACCCAACGTCTAAAACCTTCAAATTGTTACCTAGACGACTAACAATATCAGAAAAGATCTGTATCCTGTCCACATTGAGTGCGCTTGCGTGCATCACATCGGGACACTTCTGCATCAAGTATATGTGACGTGAACAGCCATATTTCTGCCACTCAACCCACTGTTGCTTATTCCGATACCTATGCCTGTATAGAGTCTCTCTTATGATAAGACGCTTTAACTGGCGAGGATGCGATAATAAATATGGAAAACCTTGAATTCGGCTTTTAAGCGTCTTTAACATAGTCTTCTACATCGCGTGTGCATTAGCTTTATTTTCGTTTGATTTATTGTATGCGTTGTCAAATCCTGTTCTATTATGAGGGAGAATAATCTGTCAAAATGGAAACTATTGAAAATGTTGTGACTTTGCATTTTACACCTTGCTTTTATACAGTTAAGTGCCCAATTTAAATTTTCTTTCCCTTGCTTTAATTTTCTTCCCAACATATCTTCTTCAGTGTTCAAGCTTCTCAGAGGGACATGAACCATGCTTCTTCAACACCTTTAGCTATTCTTAAAATTTTATACCGAGAAAAGACCAGTTAGGAAGATGCCCCTGTTCCAAACTATGTGCTTAGAAAAGTATTTCTGTGGGTGTTTTCCATTAACTTGATTTATATGCATAGTAGGCTAGACCCCGTGCTTATGGCAGTGAGTAGCAAAAATGCGTATTTGTTTGATTAATCCACCTCGTATCCATCCGAAATCGTGGGGGAAACCGAATGTATTTCAACCTTTGGAATTAGCATATGTGGCGGCGTTGCTCGAAAGGCAGCATAAGGTGCACATTATAGATGCCCCTACGGAAGGCAGGAAAAATCTTGAGGAAATAGATGGAACAAAATATCGGGTAGGTCTATCAAACAAAGAGATAGCAGAAAGGGTTAAACGGTGGTCACCCGACATCATCGAAATCCACATTCCATTCTCTGGCTGGTGGAAAACCGCGTACGAGGTCGCCTCAACAATAAAAAGCATCGACAAAGACATTGTTACCGTGTTGAGCGGACTATATCCCTCCGCAAGAACTGCTGATTCTCTTATGCATCCCAACATCGATTTTGTGGTAATAGGTGAAGCAGAGTACACTATGTCGGAGTTAGTCGGAGCACTGGAGCAGAGGACAACGGCGAATCTCAAGGAAATAAAAGGAATAGGCTACCTCAAAAATGGGGAAACCGTTATCACGCCTCCAAGGCCTGCAATTCAAAATCTGGATACTCTACCCTTTCCCGCAAGACACCTGCTTCCCATGGAAGAATACTTCATCGCCGTAAAAGAAAACCCTCCGCGAGGAGAAATACACAAACCATGGACGATGATGATCACTAGCAGAGGTTGCCCATACCACTGCATTTTCTGCTCTATTCACGTCGTTATGGGAAGAAAGTGGCGCGGCAGAAGCCCTGAGAACGTGGTTGACGAGATAGAGAACGTAGTTCAAACTTACCGTGTTAAACAAATAGACTTCTTGGATGACAATATGACGCTAAACACGAAAAGGATGGAAACCATCTGTGATCTAATTGTGAAAAGAGGGTTAGACATCGAATGGTACACTCCGAACGGCGTTAGAGCGGATACCCTTGATGAA
>Ga0307426_1001582_pt1 | contig 14896 bp, 12 predicted proteins | sample SalMarWE160340MG_FD_202165 | JGI IMG/M metagenome (GOLD analysis project Ga0307426, IMG submission 202165) | Salt marsh sediment microbial communities from the Plum Island Ecosystem LTER, Massachusetts, United States - WE1603-40 | ecosystem: Environmental > Aquatic > Marine > Intertidal zone >... | reverse complement strand
AATCCTTCGAAATGCTTCTACAAATAATCTTAAGAATTTAACAGTAAAAATCCCTCTTGGAATGATGGTAGGTATCGCAGGGGTTTCAGGTTCTGGCAAGAGTTCTCTGATTTCAGATACATTAGTACCCTTACTCAAGCCTTATTTTAAGCGTGGAGAAAAAAACAAAAAACCTAAAAATGGAAATGAAACAAATGGAGAGGATGATGAAGAAGATGGAGAAAATGATTTCGAGGAATATTCAGGAGCAATTGAAGGTTGGGAACACCTAGATGAAGTAGTGGTTGTTAATCAAAAACCTATCTCACGAGTCCGAACGTCGACGCCGAGTTCATTTATAGGAATATGGGATAAGATAAGGGATTTATTTTCCAAGACTTCCGAAGCGAAAAAACGAAAATATACTCCCGGACATTTTTCTTATAATTCTGATAAAGGTCGTTGTATAGCTTGCAAGGGACAAGGCGTACAGGATCTACAGATATCTTTTCTTACAAGTTTTACTATTCCATGTAGAGAATGCAAAGGAATGCGATATCAATCAGAAATCCTTGAGATAAAGTATAAAGGCAAAAACATATCGGAAATACTCAATATGACAGTTAGTGAAGCTTTAGAATTATTCAAATCACAAGATAACATCTCAAGTGTACTTAAAATTTTAGATGAGATTGGGATGGGATATATTACGCTTGGGCAACCCGCACCAACTTTGAGCGGAGGTGAAGCTCAGAGGATAAAATTAGCAAAAGAACTTGGAAAAATTCGAAAAGGTAATACTCTATACATTTTAGATGAACCTACTGTTGGTTTATCTTTCTACGATGCAATTAAATTAATCGAATTACTCGAACGATTAAAACAAGACGGTAATAGCATTTTAATTATCGAACATGATCCAGAAATTCTCTCATTTTGCGATTATATCATAGAAATGGGACCAGAGGGAGGTCCAAAAGGTGGATTCATCATTGCTATGGGTACACCTCAAGAAATAATTAGCGATGTAAAATCAATCACAGGGAAGTACCTAAATTAAAACTTGATATTTTATTTTTAAAAATTATTTTGTTAAAACAAACCTCTAATAATTAATCATTAATAGTTAAATTATTGATGTTAAATATATGAGAAACGAAAAACTATTAATTTTTAAATATTGGTTTAATTTCCTTTAGCTTTACATAAGTAAATAAAAAAGCTTATTAATTATTCAAATAGATTTATACATCAATAATATTAATTATTATTACTAAATAAAATTCTTAACTATGAAAAAGAACCATAAAAAAGTTATCGCTAATGCAAGCTTTTTATGAATACATAATTTTAATTATAGAAATAAAATAAAGATCAATACAAATTGATTATTAAAAGATGAGTAATAAAAATTTAAATATTGAGGAAAAGACTAACACTAAACCTATTTGCATCGGCCCAATCTCAAATTTAGAAGAGTATGTAAAAGAAGATTGGTGGAACAAAATTTTTAATGCATATTATTTAAAAACAGATGGTGATGTTGTTGAAGATGATAGAATTACATCAAGTGAAATCGAATATTTTTTGAAGTTATTAGATATTAAACTTGATGATTCTATTTTAGATTTATGCTGTGGTCAGGGTCGTCACACAATAGAATTGGCGAGTAGAGGATTTACAAATATTGAAGGTTTAGATAGATCACGATATTTAATTAAGAAATCACGATTAGCATCAAGGAAAAAAGGAGTTATCTGTCGCTTTCGAGAAGGAGATGCAAGAAGTTTACCTTATAAACCAGATACTTTTAATTATGTGTTAATCTTAGGTAATAGTTTTGGCTATTTTGAATCCATTTCCGATGATTTAAAGGTTTTAAAAGAAATACATCGGACTTTAAAGCCTTGGGGAAAAGTATTTATCGATTTAGCTGATGGTGAATATATAAAAACTCACTTTCAACCACGATCATGGGAATGGATTGATAAAACGCTATTTGTTTGTCGTGAAAGGTCATTATCTTTAGATAAACAGCGATTAATTTCTCGAGAAGTAATAAATCACACCAATAAAGGTGTACTTGTTGATCAATTCTATGCTGAGCGTTTGTATTCTGAAGAAATGATTTCTGATTTGTTAAAAAACGCAGGTTTTAGTGATATCACCATTCACGGAACGATTGAACCAGATTCAAAACGCGCCCAAGATTTAGGTATGATGGAAAGAAGAATTATCGTAAGTGCAAACGTAAAAAAAGAATGGACAGAAGTGAAAACGAAGCCGAAACCAACAACAAAGAAAGTTGTTGTTATCTTTGGTGACCCTAATAAACCTGATATATTAAAACCCTTCAGAAAATTTGATGATGATGATTTTTACACTATTGATCAATTAAAAGCTGCGTTGAGAAATATTGAAGGATATAATTTTATATATTTGAATAATCACGATACTTTAGTTCAGGATCTGATGGGTCTTAAAAATGATACTCATTTTGTTTTGAATCTATGCGATGAAGGGTATTTCAATGAGGCAAATAAAGAGTTACATGTTCCAGCATTATTAGACATTCTTAAAATACCTTATACTGGTTCTGGTCCTCAAAGTCTGGCTTTTTGTTATGATAAATCGTTAATACGAGGCATTGCGAAAGAATTGGATATTCCAGTGGCAGAAGCCCTTTTTATCAAACCAGAAGATAACGTGATTGATCTACCACTTTACTTTCCTGCTATTGTAAAGCCAAACTTAGGAGATTCAAGCTTTGGAATAACCCAAAGAAGTGTTGTGAATGATGGTGAACAATTACTTAATGCAATCAGAGAAATCAGAGAAAAATTCGGATACGATAAACCTATATTGGTCGAGCAATTCTTGACCGGGAAGGATTTAACGATTGGAATTATTGGTGATTCTCCAGAAAATTACCTTGTCCTGCCAATACTCGAAGAAGATTATTCTAATCTCCCTCCAGATTTACCTAAAATATGTGGTTATGAAGCAAAGTGGCAACCTGATTCACCCTATTGGAATATAACATCAATTAGAGCAGAACTTCCCGATCATGTTACACAAACGATAGAAAGTTGTTCTATTAGATTATTCGAAAGGTTAGGATGTCGAGATTACGTTAGATTTGATTGGAGATTAGATAAGGAAGGAAATCCAAAACTTCTTGAAGTAAATCCTAATCCTGGTTGGTGTTGGGACGGCCATCTCGCAAAAATGGCTAAAATAGGGGGGCTCAGTTATCAAGAAATGTTAGAAAAAATTCTTAATACCGCTGAAAAGCGGCTTGGATTGCATTGATTTTAATTTAAAAGAAAGGTGCACTTAAATACAATCTGCTGAAGATGAAGAAAGGAAGATAAAAGATGATGATAATATTGAATATCTCACTTCATACATTCGTCATCTTGAAAATCTGATTAAAGGTGTCGAAACCGATAATCAGCTTAAAAGAGTTGAAATCTCAAAAATAAATGATGATCTGCGAGCACTTAAGAAGGAAATAGAGAGTCTTGTTGAAAATCCCCTATTATTGGGAACCATTATTGATGTTTTGGATGAGAACGCAGAAAGGGTTATCGTAAAAGCATCTACTAATGTGGAATATGTTGCTAAGACAATGCAAAAAGTAAGAAGAGATTCGATATTTTCTGGAACTAGTGTCGCTTTAAATCAACGTTCATTCACTATTGTTGATATTTTACCAACGAATATCGATCCTTATGTTAAAGGAATGGAACTCTTGGAGACTCCCCCAGATATATCTTATGAAGATGTGGGAGGATTAGATAATCAAATTCAAGAAATTAGAGAAGCTGTAGAATTACCTCTATTGAAACCAGAATTGTTTAAAAAAATTGGTATCGATCCCCCAAAAGGTGCATTATTTTATGGTCCCCCCGGTACGGGAAAAACCTTATTAGCAAAAGCTGTTGCTCATGAAACAAAATCAACTTTTATCCGAGTGATTGGTTCGGAATTAGTCCAGAAGTTTATTGGAGAAGGGGCACGTATTATAAGAGATATTTTTAGTTTAGCAAAAAGCAAGGCTCCATCAATTATATTCATTGATGAATTAGATGCTATTGGTACAAATAGAATCGAAGATGCGACATCTGGAGATCGAGAGGTAAATAGAACGTTAATGCAACTGTTGAGTGAACTAGATGGTTTCGATAATCGAGGAGATGTAAAATTTATTGGAGCTACAAACAGAATAGACACTCTCGATCCTGCAATTTTAAGACCTGGAAGATTTGATCGATTAATTGAGTTTCCTTTACCTAATGAAATTGCAAGAGAAGCAATCTTTAAAATACATGTGAGAAATCTAAATATCGAAGAAGACTTAGATATAAAAAGTTTTATCAAACTAACTGAAGGAGGGGCAGGCTCAAGTATAAAAGGGATTTGTACTGAAGCAGGAATGCTTGCAATTAGAAGAAATTCAGATACAATTACAAATCAAGATTTCTTTGATGCCATTAAAAAGATTTCAAATCAAGATAAAAGCGAACAGAATAAATCTGATCTTTTTATATGATTTTATTTTATTTTTTTTCTTTTCAATAAATCCCATCTTTTCGTCGCTGGAAAATTACCCCCACTTACTGATTTTACTTGTTCTACTGATATGAAAGCTTTAGGATTGTTAGATCGAATAACTTCTAGAATAGTACGTAGGTTTTTTCGCTTTATTACTATAAGTACTATCTTGACTAATCCATTTGGTCCTTCAGCAGTTTGTGTCGTAATACTATATCCTTGCTCCTTCAAAATATTGATTAATTTTTCAGGATTTTCTCTTAATATTAGCTGCAAGCTCAATAATCCTAATGAGATTTTTCCCTCAACAATCAAACCAACGTAATTTCCCATAGCAAACCCTCCCGCATAGGCGAGATAATAAATGAAATTGGTTAAATTAGAAAAAATTTGACCCATTGCTACTAACCAGATTAATATTTCAAAAAATCCTACTATTGGAGCCAATTTTTTTCTCCCTTGAGATATAAATACTATCCTTAATGTTCCAAGCGTTACATCCATCACTCTTGCGCAAAAAATTAATGCCGGAAGCAAAATCAAGGAAAAAATTTCATTTACCACAATATCTGCCAATATAACCATCACTTAAATTCCCTTAGAAATAATTGGTTTAATATTTTCATTAAATATAAAATAGTCTATACTTATTAAGGGATTATAGAAAAAAATAAAATACTTGAATACAAAAAAGAAAAGAAAAAATTAAATTTAGAATGTAGATTATATTTTGGAAATTTTATTTTCTCCTAGATAATATTAATACTATTATGCCTAAAGCTGCTAATGTTCCTCCTCCCGCACCTAGACCGATAAGGAGTGCATTTCCGAGAGCATATGGCTCCATTGGTAAAGATAATTCCTCTTTTGCTAACGTATTTACGATATCATCCCTGAATGGGGTTAACCAAACAAGAATATGGGTCATTTGCATTGGAGAAAGACCACCATTTTGGGTTCTTAAATCTTCATACGTAGTAGTGGATGAAGATGCTTTATACCACTTATTTATTCCACTTGCACTTACGAGTGAATACTCGCTTGCTTCGTTCCAAAGTGCGTCACATTGTGAAACTGTTAATCCTGTTGAACCTGTTGTTAAGCTTACTTCGAAGTAGGGAGGCCCTAAAATAGGTGGATCACGTTGACTTAAAAATCCATCAGGTAATATACTTAGACCCTGAATAGTGCCGTTAGCCCATTGTTCATAAAATGAAATTTGAGCAAGTTCTGGTACAGTATATCCTGTTTCATACTCAATAAGTTGTGGAACTCGCACTGTGAGAAAAGAACCCAACCAGGTCAGAAGCATTGTTAATTCACCTGCAGATATGCCAAATGTTGATATTAATAAACTTTGAAGAGTAGTGTTTGAAAGTGCTCCAAGCCAGACTAAAATACCATCCATATTAACAAAAGCGTAAGCATTCGCTTCATTCCATAAATTCATAGTTTCAACAAGTGAAAGTCCACTAGCACTTGGTAACCCAACTTCGAAATATGGAGCACCCGCAAAGGAAGAACTAAGTTCATTTAAAAATCCATCAGGTAAAATAGCTGCTCCTTGTATTGTCCCATTAGCCCATTGTTCATAGAATGCGAGTTGTGCTAATTCTGGTACAGTATACCCTGTTTCGTCAAATAGTAAAAGTGGCACGAGATTAGTTAAAAAATTCCCAAGCCAACCAAGTAGTATGGTTAATTGAGCTCCATTGAGTGAAAATGCTCCGATTAAATAACCTTGGAGGGTTGCATTTCCTTGCATTGCACCAACCCATACTAAAATCCCACTATCATTTACAAATGATAATGGATTTGAGACATCCCAAAGATTCATGCATATGGGTACCGTAATGTTCGTGGGATTTGGAACACCAGCTTCAAGACCTTTAGTATCTGCTGGTAGTGTATCCTTGAAGAGACTTAAATCAATTCCATCATCCACAATCGTGCCATTAGCCCATTGAGAGTAAAATACTAATTCAGCATACTGTTCTATGGTAAATGGCGGTGAATAAGTTGATTTAACCACGGCATCCCATAGATAGTTATTTATATAACCCGCAAGATATTCAAGTTGAGTCCATGTAGCATTGTAAAGGGATTGCATGGTTGCATTAAGTGACTGGTCACCTAATACCACTTCAACGTAGATTTGCATGTAACCCAAAAGACCCATCCCTAAATCAAGATCGGTTATTAATCCTGGTAAAGGACCCACGCCATACAATAAATTATTTTGAGCTGTGACTGTATATCCAAGATTTACCATATCAAAATCACCCATTAGCGTATCATAATAGTCTGAAACCCCTTGGGGCGTAACATATCCAAAATCTGCTTGAAACGAAGGGCTATTAAAGAATTGTTCCTTAGCAGCAGGATAACCAATGTAACCAGCAATACCATCTATTGTTTGATTTATTGCTATAGCTGCTCCTGAACCGTTGATTATCGCCGGTAATGCTGCTACTGCCTCTTCTTTGAGACCATCTAAGACAACAGGAGTTGTCAGAACGGGCAGTTGTGATTCTAAGGAAGTAAGTGCTGCGTCTTCAACACCCAAAAGTACATTTGGCGTGCCTAAAGGGGGTAACTGATCTTCTAAAGATGGAAGGGCTTCCGCTTCAATAGATAGAAGCGCGTCAGGAACTCCATCTGCAATTTGGTCAACGAACATTTGGTTTACAAAAAATCCTGTTGGTACTAACCCCCCACCAACAACAATTAAAACTATTCCTATTATTATTTTAGATTTGGACATAAATGATATTTTGCTAATAATTTATTTAAAGCTTGCCACAAATTTCGTAAAGATTTAAAAAATATCAAAATTGTTTCCTACATCTAAAAATATTAATATAAAAAAAGTAAAATCGTTACGTTTATATTCTGAAAGTTTAAAGCAAAAGATAGAAGATCATAGGATTTCTGATATAAAGGATATTAAGATCGTTGAAACTAAAATAGAAAATTACATAGGAGCAGAATTGAATATTAAATTCATTGAGAATTCTAAAAACGCAAACAATCTCGGAAATGATTGGATCAATGTAGCGAAGTTAGTAGCCATCCCTATTGACAATAGAGTATATGTTATTTGGGGTTCTGAACAAAAGTTTCTATATCTGCTTAACATAATACAAAATTTAAAATAATATAAAGAAAAAAAAAAAAAAATTTTCAAATCAAGGTTTAGATTATTCTTGTTTAATGTAGATTTTAATATCAAAAAGATCTGTTTTTATTTCGAATTTGCCACATAATTTCGTTTGATCAAGAATATCTTGCACTTCTAATTGCGTATAACCCGCCATAATTGAAGTTTTCCAGTAGTAACTCATTTGTGTTGGAATAAATCGTTTAACAATGTTAAAAATGATTTTCGCACCAATTCCTAAATCACGCCTTCCATCTGCTATGCATAAAACGCCATTAGGTTTAAGAACTCTAGCTATTTCATTAAAAATTACTAATGGTTCTTCCCAATGATGCAAGCTGTCATGTGCGATTACAGCATCAAAATAATTATCTCCAAACATCGACATGTTATTTGCATTACCGTGAATGAACTCAATATTATTTTCAACTTTTTCATCAATGACATTCTGGTTTGCTATTCGAATCATATCTTCAGATATTTCTAATCCCGTCAAAGCTATTGTAGGATTTTCTTGAACCAAAATAATACTAATCCATGCGGGTCCCGGTCCAATTTCAAGAACCTTGGAATAATCCTTTAATTTGAGATCTTCTAATATAAATTTCACAAAGTTCCTGTATTCCTTCATTCTTCTTTTGAATTGTATATTAATTTCTTCACTTGTTAAATCCTCTTGCTCTTCCATTGCTTCACCTTCTGGAACTCTTGGGGATATCAGCTTTTTAGATTTACTCATATTATTTACACCTCTTATCGTTCAATTTTGGTAATAAAGTTCTAAATTCACTAGTTCACTTAAAATATTTTCAATCCTAATTTAAACTCTTCAATCATTCCTATCATAAACATCTTTTAAGAATTTTAATGAATCTAGTATCTAAGTTAAGAAAGATGAATTTTATATTTAAATCTAATCAAGTTGTCATGAATTGTTGACATAATTTTTACATAATTATGTGTATTATGAGAAATTAATGACATCAAACGAAGTAACAATTTCAGAATTAACTGAATACCTCTCTCATCTAATGAACTTTGGAATTTCTGAAGATGAAGCGAAAGTTTATCTATCACTAATAAAAAGAGGTCCTCGTGGTGAAGTAGTAGGCCGAATTAAAAGCGAACTAGAAATTGGTAGAACGACAATTTATGCCATAATGGAGAGATTATCTGATAAGGGATTTATCAGTTCTAAGGAAATTTCAGAAAACCCAAAAAGAATAATGTACGTGGCAAATTCTCCAATTAAAATATTTAATAGAATTATAAGTGAGAATGAAATCAAACTTAATAAACAGAAACAAAGTAATTTATTTGCGGGAGATAATTTAGAGAAAACATTTCAAGGTGCTAAAAAGCTCACTCTTGACACTGCTCATCCCGGTGCTTACAAGTATTTAAAACCTTTAATTAGTAAGAAATTTGAGATCAAATCAGAAGTAATTGAACATACTGCTGGTTCTGAACCTATTTTATCATATGATTATGAACTAAAAGGACCTAAAGGCTTTCCAAAAGATTCTGGTCTCATAATTATTGAGTATGATAGAATTATTGAAGATGATTCTCGACTAATTAGGGAAGCATTTGAAATGTTTAAGAGTAAAACCGAATATGAAATAAGGAAGGATAAAATTCCTGGATTTCAAGATGTCAAATTTGAAGAAATAAATATTGATGGGTACAACGGAAATAAGGTTTTAATAAAAATCAGACTAAAAAAAAATTTGTGGAAAGCTGGCTATCAGGCTGTCATCCCGTTAAAAAATAGAATTTTCTTCATTTTTGGATCAGATGAAAATTTCCAAATTTTAAAGGAAATGATTCTAAATTCAGAGAAATTTCACCATTTAGTTTAATTTTTAATTTTATTATAAAAATCTTGATTTATTTGAATTCTTTCTTCTGCAATTTCCCTTGTAATATCAAGATACAAGTAATTCTTCAAGTTTAGAATTTTGTTTTCTAAATGATTGATTAGTTGCTTTATTCCCCCCTTATTTCTTATTGTAAAGCCTATAGTTCGATATAACCCTATTGCACCTAAAGCATCTAATTTATCCACATCCGACAAGATTTTAGCTTCTAAAGATAGAGGTTGAATTTTATTTGAGAATGAATGAGCTAGTATGCAGTGAAGAATTTGATTTATTTCTTGTTCAGAAAGACAAGAAAATTGGGATTTTAAATACCCTTTACTAATTTCAGCAGAAATAGTAGCATGATTTTTGTTTAAGGTATTTGAAGATTCATTATTTCGTCCAATATCATGAAGTAATGCTGAAATTCTTAGAATTAACATGTTTGCTTTTAATTCTGTACCTATTTTATCACATAAATCATAAACTCTTTGAACATGAGCAAAACCATGGATATCATCATCATCAGAATGATTTACAACAAATTCCCTGATATTTTTAATGATTTCAACATCTTTCATAGAAATTTCTCTATAGTTGGAATTTCATTTGTACTAGAAAAAAAATAAAAATATATAATAAAATAGCTAAAAAAAGTTATACTTCCTCTCCACGACGTCGAGCTTCAATATCTTTTAGATCTTTACGAAGAACCTTTCCTACAAGGGTTTCGGGAAGTTCCTTACGAAATTCTATGAATTTTGGTACTTTGTAAGGTGCTACGGCTTCTCGGCAGAATTGCTTTATTTCAGCTTCCATTTCTTCATTTTCTTTATATCCATCTTTTAAAACGATATAAGCTTTGACTTTTTCGCTTCCGGGAAGATTCGGATCTGGTACTCCAATTACTGCTGCATTTTCCACTGCCTCATGTTCAAATAGGCAATCCTCTAATTCCCTAGGATATACTTTAAAACCAGATACATCGATCATGTCTTTCTTTCGATCCACGATGAAAAAGTAACCATCTTCATCCATTTTAGCAATATCACCAGTTAGTAACCACCTGTCTTTGATTTGATCTTCAGTTGCTTCTGGTTTATTCCAATATCCCTTCATAACTTGCGGACCTTTTATCATGATCTCTCCTGGTTCTCCAAGTGGGACAATTTTAGTATAATCTTCAATGTTAACAAGTTTGAATTCAGTATCGGGAATGGGCATTCCGACAGATCCAATTTTTCGCTCACCAAAAAAGGGATTAGTACACGCAACCGGAGAAGTTTCTGTTAAACCATAACCTTCTATTATTATTCCTCCTGTTCGTTCTTCAAATTCTTTTAATACTTCTGGCGGCATTGGAGCTGCTCCAGTATTACAAACACGTATTGATCTCATGTCTTTCGCGTAATCTTCAAGATCATCACGTTCAAGAAGACGCATGTACATTGTTGGAACACCTGGAAACATTGTTGGACTGGTTAATTTTATCATTTCAAACAATGATTTCTGATCACGTGGATCTGGATTTAACGCGATTGTTGAACCCATATAAACATGAAGATTCATGCACACAGTCTGCCCATAAATATGGAATAATGGTAAGTTTGTTAAAATTGTTTCTTTTCCCTTTCTAAATTCAGTGCTTGCCCATGCTCCTACAGCTACGCAATTCGAAACGATATTATGGTGAGTTAACATAGCTCCTTTGGGTAATCCCGTTGTACCTCCAGTATACTGTAAACAAGCAACACCTTCAAAATCAGTCTCAAATTTCGGCGGATCGGGTTTGGTATTATTCACTAAATTAAGGAATTGTTTAGTTCCTGAAATTTCTGAAGGATTTCGAGGAGCCATTGGAGAAAAATCGAATACATTTGTGATAATTACATGTCTTAATCTTGTTCTATCACGAATATTATTTATTTTTTCGACTTGATTATCCCAAGCAATAATTACTTCTGCTCCAGAATCATTTAATTGATATGCGAGCTCATGCTCCGTGTGTAATACACTGCAAGCTGTTGCAATTGCACCTGCTTTTAAAATTCCATAGTAACTTATGATGAATTGAGGAAAATTAGGGATCATGATAGCCACAACATCCCCTTTTTTAACACCTAGATCCATTAAAGCAGTAGCTAATCTTTCAGCAAGTTCTTTTAATTTTTTATATGATATTTTATTCTTCATGAACCAGATAGCAGTTCGACCCCCAAAATCATTTGCAGAATTATCAAGAAATTCATAAATGTTCATTTTTGGGTAATCTATATGATGTGGAACGCCTGGGTCATAATTTTTTAACCAAGGTTTTTTTAAATAAGGATCTTCACTCATTTTAATATCATACTTTTATATTTATTATATGTATCAATTAATTTTAAAATATATTATTTTTGGTATACCTTATTAAGAAAGAGGTTATTCATTTCCAGTAATAGAATCTATTGCTAAATCTGCAGCTTCGCAAACATAATCACACTCATCGTGAATAGCGCTTTTTAAAGCAGAAATAACTTCTTCGGTATTAATCTTAATTTTTCCAAGTGCTTCAGTAGTTCTCCATCTAACATCTTTATTCTTATCTTCTAAGGCAATGATTAGGGAAGGAATTGCTTCGGCTGCAAGGGATCCATGTTTTCCTAATGAGAGTGCTGCTTCTCTTCTTATTTCGGGTTTTTTGTCATTTAACGCCTTAATGAGAGAATGCAGAGCTTCTTTATTTCCTTGCCCCACTTTACCTAATGTTCTTGCCACTTCTAATCGTATTTTAGAATTCCCGTTTTCAATTAATTTAGAAAATTGAGGAATTACTTCGTTTGCTCCTTCACCGATTCCCCCGAAAGAAGAGATAATTAATACCTTCATTTTATTATTTAGGTTATCAAGAGCTTTAAGGAGAGTAGGAATTGCATCCTTTCCAATAGTTCTAAGAGCATCTGCAGCTTTACCACGCACCGTTTCTTTCTTATCGGATAATAAACTGTAAATTTTTTCCAAAATTTCAGGATTAGATACTTTTATTTCTGCTAAGGTTTCAAGAGCGCCTTCCCTTACGAATTTATCTTTATCGCTTAGACTATCGATAAGAGAAGGAACTGTTGGTTCTCCAATTTCTGAAAGTGTGTTTATTACTCTATAGCGTACTCTCCAATCTCTATCATTAAGTGCATTAATTAAAGTAGGAATCGCTTTAATCGTACCTTTCCCAATTCCACTTATTGCTACAGCACATGCTGTTCTTACAGTCCAATTTGGATCTCTCATACTATCCATCAAATTCGGGATTATTTCATAGGCTTCAGATCCTAAAAGACCGAGAGATTTAGCTGCTTCTGTACGAACCTCAACGTTTTTATCTTTTAAAGCAAGTTTAAGAGTATTTATACATTCTTTGGAAGGCTCACAGATCTTACCCAATGTGATAACCAATGCAGTGCGAATACTATCTTCTTTATCGTTTATAAGATTAGCTAAAGAGGGAATTGAATTTTTGGCAATTGGTCCAATCTTGCCTAAACTTCTAGCTGCTTCTCGTCGTATACTCCAATCATCGTCTTTCAAATATTCTATGATTTTTTCAGCAGCTTGAAGGCTAGCTCTTTCTCCTAATTCACCTAGCACGTAAATTGAATTAAATCGAATAGATCTGATTTCGCTATCAATTTGATTTATTACTTCATTTATAATTGTTGGATCTTTTTCAATGCGGGATAAAACTAAATCTACCCTTGCATCCCTTAATAACTGTTCTAAAGAAGCTGACAATTTGATCACCTATATTCCTAAATATACCTTTTTAATTCTGGGTTCTTTTACTAATTGTTCCTTTGTGCCTCTCATTTCAATTTTTCCATCTTCGAGGACAATAATATTTTCAGCAACGTTCATGGCTAAAGTAGCATCTTGTTCGATTAATAAAGTGGTGGTACCTTCCTTTTTTATCTTGTTAATTACTTCGAATATAAAATTTTTAATTTTAGGTGCTAATCCTAAAGAAGGTTCATCAAGAAGCAGAAGTTTAGGATTAGCCATCAGAGCTCGTGCAATGGCTAACATCTGTTGTTCACCACCGCTTAAAGTTCCCGCTCTTTGTTTTAAACGCTCTCGAAGACGAGGAAAAACCTCAAAAACGAAATTTAGCAATTCTTCATATTTTTTTTTGTCTTTGAGCATGTAGGCTCCCATTTCAAGGTTTTCAAAAACAGTCATATCGGGGAAAAGTCTCCTACGCTCTGGACAATGAGCAATTCCTTTTTTCGCAATTCGATGTGGCTTCATGCCGTCTATCCTCTCTCCTAAAAATTCTATTTTACCTCTATCTGGTTCTTCCAATCCAGAAATTACCTTCAAAAGGGTAGATTTTCCAGCACCATTAGGACCTATGACCGCATCTAGTGTTCCTTCTTCCACTTTCATGTTTATTTCTTCAAGGGCTTTCGCCTTCTCATAATAGTGGTATAACTTTTTTATTTCAAGCAAATCCTTCACCTTTTCCTAAATATGCTTCTAATACAATTTTATTATTGGCAACCTCTAATGGGGGTCCATCTGCTATAAACTTACCTTGGTGCATAGCAATAACTCTCGGAACAAGATGCATCAATTCACGTAAAACATGACCTGTAACAAATACGGTTACTCCATCTGATTGTAAACTATTTATTAAATTTGTAATACTAATAGACTCCTCATGAGATAATCCACTAAAAGGTTCATCAAGAAGTAATAATTCAGGATTTGTTCCTAATGCCTTACCAATTTGTAATTTTCTTAAATCTCCATGAGGTAATATGATTGGGGGTATCCTTGCTTTATCCACAAGACCTACAGAAGCTAATATCGCGCTAGAATATTCATCAATGCCATATTCTTTTGCTATTTTTTTTCCTCTATGTGATAAACTAGAAACGTTAATATTGTCAAGTATAGTCATATATTTAAACGATCTTACTAATTGAAACGTTCTTACTAATCCCAGATTCACGATTTTGAATGGTTTCATACCTGTTATGTCTTGTCCATTAAATCTTATTGTCCCTGAAGAGGGTTTTTCAAAACCAGATATCATATTAAAAATTGTGGTTTTTCCTGCCCCATTGGGACCAATTAAACCGACAAATTCACCACGATTAATTTCGAAACTCATATCATTTACCGCAGTTAATCCAGAAAACTTTTTTGTTAAATTTTTTACTTCTAATATTACTCCCATATTTAATTACTCTTTCTTTTATTTTAATTTATTATTATCTTCCTATTACTATATCGAATAGATCCTTTAATCTTTCAAGAATAGGCTTTAATAAGCCGTGTTCAGCAAATCTAACTACTA
>Ga0307426_1001578_pt1 | contig 14903 bp, 12 predicted proteins | sample SalMarWE160340MG_FD_202165 | JGI IMG/M metagenome (GOLD analysis project Ga0307426, IMG submission 202165) | Salt marsh sediment microbial communities from the Plum Island Ecosystem LTER, Massachusetts, United States - WE1603-40 | ecosystem: Environmental > Aquatic > Marine > Intertidal zone >... | reverse complement strand
CGAACGCAATCACACGGATGGGGAAAGTCGAAGAGGGAAACACCGTCTCCGATTTTGAGGAGGAGGAGATCCGGCGTTGTCTCTCGCTCTCAACTGCGGTGGTGCCGGTCGAATTTCAAGATCATAAGCTCAACCTGTTGGATACTCCGGGATACACAGATTTTGTTGGCGAGGTCATCTCCGCACTTAGCGTGGCGAATGGCGCCGTTGTCCTGGTCGATTCGGTCGCCGGGGTGGAGGTTGGGACAGAGATCGTATGGGATTACGCAGAAAAATTCGGGCTTCCGCGCCTGGTGCTGATCACGAAGATGGATCGCGAGAATGCGAACTTTCAGGCAACGCTCCAGTCGGTTGCCAAGATAGCCGGGGAAGCTACCCTGATCCCGGTCCAGATTCCCTGGGGTTCGGCGCACGATTTGAAAGGCATCATCGATCTCTTTAGCATGAAAGCCCGTCCGGGAGATGGATCCGAATCTGAGGACATCCCGGCCGAATATGCTGATCAGGCAGAGGAAGGTCGCATTTCGCTGGTCGAGGCTGCCGCTGAAGGTGATGACGCCCTGCTCGAGAAGTATCTAAACGGCGATCAACTCACCCCGGATGAGATCGCGCGTGGTTTCAAGAAATCCATTTGGTCCGGCCGTTTCATCCCGGTTTTCGTCTGCGCGGCTTCGGTGCCGGTTGGCGTGGTTCCCATGCTCGAAGCGATGGTCAACCTGCTGCCATCGCCAGCCGAAGGCCGGCCACGAGCTGCCCAGGGGGTCAGTGGGGAGGAAGAACTTATCGCCTCTGATTCGGGTCCGCTCGCAGCCTATGTCTGGAAGACGACCGCCGATCCTTTCGTTGGCAAACTGACCTACCTGCGGGTGTTCTCCGGAACGCTTAGCTCCGACAGCCGGGTCTGGAACCATACCAAGGGTGAGGAGGAAAGGCTGGGAACACTCTTCCTGATGCGTGGTAAAGAACAATTGAGCGTGAAGAACCTGCACGCCGGTGATATCGGAACCGTTGCCAAGCTGGGTGAAACGGCCACAGGGGATACGCTCGGGGACAAAAGGAGTCCACTAACAATTCCGATGCCCGATTACCCAAGCGCACTCTTCTCGGTGGCTGTGATGCCGAAAACCCAGGCCGATTCGACCAAGATCAGTCCCACCCTGACCCGCCTTACGGAGGAGGACCCGACCCTTTCTTGGCACCAGGAAGGCAGTACCAATCAGACCATCCTGCAGGGCATGGGTGACCAGCATATCGATGTGGCCATCCGCAAAGCTGAATCGAAATTTCAGGTCGGGCTTGAAACTGTGATCCCGCGTGTCCCTTACCGGGAGACGATCACCAAGACTGGTCAGGCGATGTACCGCCATAAGAAGCAGACCGGCGGTGCTGGACAGTTCGCTGAGGTCCACCTACGCGTAGAACCCCTCGAGGATGAGGATTACGAGTTCGCCAATGAGGTATTCGGGGGTGCTATCTCGCAGGGGTTTATGCCGGCGATTGAGAAAGGTGTGCGAAGCGTGATGAAGCAGGGGGTGGTGGCAGGCTATCCGGTCGAGAAAGTGAAAGTTGCCATCACAGACGGGAAGGAGCATCCGGTCGATTCGAAAGCTGTCGCCTTCGAAGTCGCAGGCCGGGAAGCCTTCAAGCTAGCTGTGAATGATGCCGGTCCCGTCATGCTTGAGCCGATCATGAACGTGCGTATCACGGTACCGGAATCAAACATGGGCGATGTGCTCGGCGATCTGAATACGCGTCGGGCGCGGGTCCAGGGGATGGAAAACGATCGTGGCCGGAGCGTGGTGACCGCTCAGGTCCCACTTGCCGCGATGCAGCGCTACACCACGGATCTACGATCCATGACGGGTGGACGCGGCATCTTCTCCACGGAGTTCAGCCACTATGAGGTCGTGCCGCGCCATGTGGCCGACGAACTCATTGCTGCGCTTAAGAAAGAACAAAACAAGCAGGAAGGCGATTAAGTCTGTGCCGGGCCGGGAACTCCCGGCCCGTTTGCTATGGCGGCAGATTTGAGCAAAAGTAGACGACCTGCTGGTTTATGGATCATCACGCTGGCCGGGTTCATCCTAGGCACGTGGCTGGGTTTGAGCGGCCTGTTCTTGCGCGTCTTCGGAGAAACTGCAGCCAAGGATCCTATCCCACTGATTGCTACCCTCTCCTTCGGTCCTGAACTCCTCAATAGGCTTTCCGTCAGCTGCGTCTAGTGATCGGGTGTGCACTGGCAGGCGCAGTGATGGGCCTCTGGCTCCGCCAATCCTGGGCTGTGCGCAGCACCCAGTTCCTGGCAGTGCTTTCACTGTTGTTTCTTGGCGTTGCCCTGATCACGGCCCCGCTGATCCTGATCTGTTTGGCGCTACCCTCAACCCTGCGCTGGTTCCAGCCGGCGATAGAACCCGATGCCAGCAGCCTACCTGCCTGAGCGCTTCATAGGCGCACCCATTGAAGTCAGCTTCATCAAAGAACCACTGTTCGAAAAGAAACCTATTCCACCGGACTATTTCAAGCTGGGTGGTGAGAATTTTCGGGTCACGCAGATGCTGCAGACCTGGTTTGATTTCGGGCGCAGCGGGCGCATGGGCATGAACATGCGGCCTGAAAATCTACGCAAAGCCGAGCGGCGCGGTTCGTGGGGCGTCGGTCGTTTTTATTTCCGGGTCGAGGTCGAGGACGGCAGGATCTTTGACCTGTACTACGATCGTGCCCCGAAGGATGTCTCCGACCGGAAGGGGAGCTGGTTCTTATGGCGCGAGATGCGGCGGGGTTAGTGAGCCGATTGCCTGCTCGGGCAAATCCGTACGGCTCTGTTCACGATAAAGCGTAAGACGTGCTAACTCTGTTGTTTGCCCTCAATGATCGCCAGCAAGATCCCCATCGCCAGACCTATGCGGTGGTCGAGACCGGTCGGGTCGAGGGCAAAGTCGATTTCCAACTCGTAGCGAAACAGGTTGAGGCGCTGTTCAAATCGAGCGACCGCCTGCCTCTCTGCCATTTGGACTTCGTAGCGCTGTGGGAGCAGCGATCCCAACAAGAAACGCCTCAGGAACGCTCGCCCGGCGCTGTCCTCCTGCACAATCCCGATGACCTGGTCGAGCGGATTGAGGATCTCCCAGGTGTCACGCATGATCGAGCTCCAGCCCTTGCGTCGTAAGGCTCCCACCTTCATCCCGCTGGTCTGATCCACTACATCATACGCGGCGGAGAAATCAATGATTTGCCGCGCCTGGATCCAAAGCAGTTCGCGCTGCTTGTTCTCGTCAGCATAGACGCGGATGTCTTCACGCAGCTTGAACATCTTCTGCTCGGAATAGAGTCCGAGTTGACCAGTCGGGGTATACACACGGACTTTGCCGGTGAGCGCAAGGACCTGACGTTTTAGCAGGTATCTGTTGTGGGAGAAAAGGGGATCCATTAAATTTTCCTCATTTTACGATCGTTCATGGGCGAGATTTCTTCACGAAAGACGCAGGAGTACGAACAAACGCGGCGCCAGGTATGCCACCCAAAACCCGAGCGCGGCGTAGCGGATAAAACGCAAGGTATAGGCCAGGAAGTTGTGCCCCCCAGGGAATAGGGCGCTCAGCCCGATGTAGATCCCCAGCAGCCCGGCAACTCCGATGACATAGCGAACAAGAAGCACCCAGAAGCGGGCCCGGGGTTGGAATTTTCCCCAATCCAGCAGCAGCACCCCCCCGATCCCTAGGCCGAGCAGCGTGCCGGCGGCGGTGATTGAATCTGCCATGGATTGCGGTTCGATCGGATCCGAGCCAGGGACAGCGGCAGCCGCCTGCGCGATCCAGGAATCCGGGAGAATGCGATTCGCCGTACCCACAAAGGCGGCAGCCCCGAGGGCAATAATCGCCAGTGAGAGCAGAAAAACCATGGCGATACGCCCGGCAACGCTCATCCTGGCCAACCTCTTTCGCACAGGCTCGTCCAGCGCCACCAACGCCCACAGCAGGAGCAGGCCGATACCCCAACCGACGATGACATCGGTTGGGAAGTGGACCGCCAGGTAGTTGCGTGAGAACCCGATCAGTACGATCAAGATGGCCATGGCCCACTTCAACCAGGAGGCCTTCACCATAACCGCCAGCCGACCCCAGAGCACGACCGCGTTCTGCGCGTGGCCAGAAGGGACGCCGTAGGTGCTCCCGGAACTGAGTGCCCGGACCTGGTCACTAACCCAGTACGGCCGCGGCGTGCCAAAGACCAACTTTAATACCCCGTTCAACCCGGCGCTGAGCAGCAGGGCAAGGCCAATGCGGATGCCGAGCCCGATATCGACCCACCAGAGCAGGATGGGCAGGATTAAGAGATAAAATTGCTCGTCACCGAGGAAGGTAACGGCCTGCATGATTGGTGTGAGCCATGCTCCCAGGCCCTGCAGCCAGGCAATAACCGGGATACCCCATTCCAAAAGCGGTGTCATGTTGTTTCCCTCCTTACAGAGCATAATCGCAAATGCCCTGTCTTCGCTGTTGCTCTTCCTGTCTCCCTGTTCTCACCCAGACGGGGAGGCGAGCTTGCGGACGAACTCAGCCGCTTGCCCGAAGACCAGCTCCCGCGCCGCGTCGCAGCTAATGATGTGGTTGCTGTGTTCGACGCTGAACACTTGCTTGTCAGCCGAACCGAGTCCGGCGTGGATCCGGCCCATGTCGCTGTGCGGAATGAACCCATCCTCAAGCGAGTGCATCGAGAGGACCGGCACCCGCACAGAAGGCAGGCTGGTGCGCATCGTGTCCAGCATAAGCCCAAACTCACGCACGGCACGCAGCGGATAGCAGTTATATTGAACCCGGGCCGCAGCCGCCTCTGGGTCGCGCCAGTCGGGCGGTCCCTTCTGCAATTTGGGCAGGATCATGCTGACCGGGGTCAGGATCGGGTAAAGCATACGCAGGGTAGGGATAGGCGGCAGCTGGTAGGGGGTGGACATCGTCACCACGCCGTCCAGCTCGAAGCGTGTGGACAGGATCAGCGCCAGGTCCCCACCTGTAGATAAGCCCATGATGACCATCTTGTTGCATTGAGGCCGGAGCAGGTGGTAGCCGCTCTCGACCGAGGCCAGCCAGTCACCCCAGCGAGTGCGCGCTAGATCCTGCCAGCGTGTGCCATGGCCAGCCAGTCGCACGCCGAGCACGGTATGCCCGGCCCGTTGAAGATGATCACCCAGACCACGCACCTCCTGTGGGGTGGCCGTGAACCCGTGCACAAGCAGGCAGCCCACGTCGCCGCCGGGGAAGTAGAACGGTTCAGCGCCGGGAAGGATGATGCTCATCCACCCCCTCCCAACACGTCATTCACGAAGTTTGTGATGTGGTGGAAGACCTGCTCCCGGGCTGCATCCCGGGGCAGATTGTGCCCGCTGCCCTGAATCCGTATCAGGCGTACATCTTCACTGCCGATTTTTTTCTGATAGGTTTCGCCGTGTTCGGGTGGAGCGGTGAGATCTCCCTCGGAGTACAGCAGCAGCACCGGACAGGTGACTCGAGGCAAAAGGGATCGAGTTTGCTCCAGTTGATCGACGACCTGGCCGACGGCATGCAGGGGTTGAACGGGATAATTGACGTTGCTCGCACCCGCTTCTGGATCGACCCAGTCGGAGGGTTCTTCCGGTGTGCGGTAGCGCCAAAAACGGCTGAGCAGCGGAATGATTGGACGTAAGCGGTGGGCGATTGGTGGAAGCATCCAGGGTGTCGCCATCACGACCACCCCGTTCAGATCGTCATTTGCAGCCAGGTTCAGAGCCAGCATCCCGCCCAGCGAAAGCCCGATCGCGATCTGCCTTGTTGTACAGCCGCGCAACCACGCCATGCCATCTTCGATATCAGCCTGCCAATCCTCTTTACGAATGCGGGTCAGATCGGCTGGGGTAGTTCCGTGACCTTGCAGGCGGATGCCGAGGGCAGTATAGCCCTGCCCGGCAAGATGCTTCCCCAACCAGCGCATCTCCTCAGGAGCGCCGGTGAAGCCCTGGATGAGCAAGCAGCCGGAATTGCCAACCGGGAATAGGAAAGGTTCTCCGCCCGGGATGATGCTCGTCATGACAATTCGATCAGGTCGCGCGGCAGGGAACTGAGCGTTTCCGAACCAGTCTCGCTCACCACGACGTTGTCTTCGATGCGGACCCCGCCTTCGCCTGGAAGATAGATGCCGGGCTCGACGGTGAAGGTCATCCCGGGGGCGAGCACGAGTTCGTCACCGGCGCGGATATTCGGGGGTTCATGGGGTTCCAGGCCGATCCCATGCCCGGTGCGGTGGATGAAGAACTTCCCATAACCACCGGAGTCGATGATGGCCCGCGTTGCCTGGTCGACCACCTGCGCCTGTATGCCGGGCTTGATTCTCGCCCGCCCGGCCGCGTTGGCTGCTTCCACAAGGCCATGGATGGTACGCTGTTGCTCAGAAGAATGACCGAGGACAAACGTCCGCGTCAGGTCGGATATATAACCGCCGGAGCGCGCCCCCCAATCGATGATCAACAGATCATCGCCCTGCAGCTTGCGGTCAGTTGGTGTTGCATGGGGGAGGGCGCTGTTGGGACCAGAGGCGACAATCGGGTTGAAGGGCAGATCTGGCTCAGAACCGGCACGCAGAAGCTGGACGACCAGCTCGGCCGCCAGTTCACGCTCGGTAACGCCAGGCCGGATCGAGGGCAATGTTTTTTCGAGCGCACTTTCAGCGATCTGCACCGCCCGTGCCATCTGTTCAACTTCATCCGCCGACTTACGCAGGCGCAGTTCGCCGATGATCCCCTCCGCAGGGACGAAGCGCCAGCCAGGGGCTACCTCCCGTAGCAGTTCCTGCTCGAAAAACCGCATCCGCAGGGGCTCCACGCCGATACGCTCTGCGTCTGGAAACTGCTGCGCCGCCGAGTATAGGGCGGTCGCTCGCTCGCTCTCCGACTCGCCATAAGGGAAGCATAGCAGCGAGGGATGCGCCTCCTGCATGCGCGGGTATTCAAGCTCGGGCAGCGCCATGACCGGCTCGCCTGAGGCTGGAATGAAGAGCACGACCGGTCGTTCCATCAGATGAAAATCCAGCCCGGTAAGATAATGCAGGCTAGGGCTTGGGATCAAGGTGAGCAGATCGAAATTGTTGGCGCGTATGAGTTCTTGCAGGTGTTGGATCGGATCAGGCATATGGTCACCTCGAAGGTGCCGATTATAGCCTTCGATGGATTGGAGGGCGAATGCCGGAGGGTTGCACAGCTCCACTCCTTGATTTGTGGCTTGGCAATTCTCCTCTCCCTGACTTTGCTTGACAGTCATCTTCACGCTCAGGTACAATCCTCGCACCCCACAGGGGCCTGTAGCGCAGTTGGGAGCGCGCATCAATCGCACTGATGAGGTCGCGGGTTCGAATCCCGCCAGGTCCACCTGAACTTGCATGGGCCCATAGCGCAGTTGGGAGCGCGTCTCAATGGCATTGAGAAGGTCGTGGGTTCGAATCCCACTGGGTCCACCTGAAAATTGAATAGCGGCCAGGACAGGAGCAGTAAGCCATCCGCCAGCGAGCCGGGAAGGGTGTAAGCCCGGCGTGGTGGGCGCGGACCACACTCAAGGCTGAACTCGCCTGTTGTCCCCCTACGGGACAGGTCCTCCAGGTGAAGCGCTTGTAGCCAGGAGCGGGTTTCGCCCGATAGCGCGTCTGAGCGGCCTGGTTTCATCCAGGCAAGCAGGGTGGTACCGCGGAGTATCCCTTCGTCCCTGATGTGGCGAAGGGTTTTGTTTTTAATCGGCAGACGTTTTCGGAAAGCATCGATACTCCGGGTTAGCCCGGGAGGTGACGGCATGCAGGAGCAATATCGACCAGAAGAGATCGAGCCGCGCTGGCAGGCGCGCTGGGTGGACGATCGGCTGTATGAAGCCCGGGTCGATCCAGATCGTGAGAAGTATTACTTCCTCACGATGCTCCCCTATACCTCGGGGGATATGCACATCGGTCACTGGTTCGCCATGACCCCCTCCGATGCGCGGGCGCGCTATCTGCACATGCGCGGCTACAACGTAACCTTCCCGATCGGTTTCGATGCCTTTGGCCTGCCGGCCGAGAATGCCGCCATCGCCCGTGACATCCACCCCAAGGAATGGACTTACAAGAATATCGAGAACATGCGCCGCCAGCTGCGCAGCATGGGAGCCATGTGGGATTGGTCGCGGGAGGCGATCTCGGCCGATCCAGCTTATTACCGCTGGACGCAGTGGTTCTTCCTGCAGTTTCTCAAGAATGATCTTGCGTATAAGAAATATTCTCCTGTCGACTGGTGCCCGAACTGCAATACGACCCTGGCGCGCGAGCAGGTGATTGGTGACAACCGGGTCTGTGAGCGCTGCAAGACGCCCGTGATCAAGAAGGACCTCGATCAATGGTTTTTCCGCATCACCCGCTATGCGGATGAACTGCTCGACTTCTCGACGATCGATTGGCCGGAGACGGTCAAGATCCTGCAGACGAACTGGATCGGTCGCAGCGAAGGGGCCACGGTGACCTTTGTCACCGAAGATGGTGACGCGATCGAGGTCTTTACAACCCGGCCGGATACGCTGTGGGGAGCAACCTTCATGGTGTTAGCGCCCGAGCATCCGCTGGTCGAGAAACTGACCACGCCCGAGCAGCACGAGGCCGTTCACGAGTACATCCACCAGGCGGCACGCCAGTCGGACATCGAGCGTGAGGCGCTTGACAAGGATAAAAGCGGCGTCTTTACCGGTGGTTATGCCATGAATCCGGTCAATGACGAACGCATCCCGGTCTGGATCGCGGATTACGTGCTCATGACCTACGGCACGGGTGCGATCATGGCCGTCCCAGCGCATGACCAGCGCGACTTCGAATTTGCACGGAAATTCAAACTGGAAGTGCGCCCAGTCATCTTGCCAGCGGGTTATGACAGCCTCGATGGTGAGGGCATGACCGAGGCCATACCGGCCTATGGTGAGATGATCAACTCCGGCTCGCTGACGGGAACACCAGCGGATAAAGCCTTCCAGTACACCATCGATTTCCTAAAATCGAAAGGAACAGGTGAGTTTTCGGTCAACTACCGCTTGCACGACTGGTTGATCTCACGCCAGCGCTACTGGGGAGCGCCGATCCCGGTTGTTTACTGCCCGGATTGCGGCATCGTGCCTGTACCCGAGGAACAGCTGCCGGTCGAACTGCCGGAGGATATCGAGTGGCGGCCAACGGGCGAGAGCCCGCTCAAGTTTCACCCGACCTGGAAATACACGCAGTGCCCTGATTGTGGGCGACCAGCCGAGCGTGAGACTGACACGATGGACACATTCATGTGCTCCTCCTGGTACCATCTGCGCTACCTCAGCCCGCAGTATTCAGAGGGGCCATTCGATCCGGGTGAGTATGACTACTGGATGCCGGTCGATACGTATACGGGCGGGGTCGAGCACGCCACGATGCACCTCATCTACACCCGTTTTTTCCACAAGGCTCTGCGTGACCTTGGCATAACCGAGGGGAATGAGCCCATGCTGCAGCTGCGCAACCAGGGCCAGATCCTGGGTCCGGATGGGCAGCGCATGAGTAAATCGCGCGGAAACGTTATCGACCCCGACGAACAGGTCAAGATGTACGGCGCGGATACAGTCAGGGCCTACCTGATGTTCGGATACCGCTGGTCGGAGGGCGGTACCTGGAACCCGGACAACATCCAGGGAGTTGTGCGCTGGTTGAACCGGGTATGGTCGCTGGGGCATGAGGTGCTCGAGATGCAGACGCCTGGATCACAGCCCGACGCGCTGCGGGCGCTCGAGCGTAAGGTGCACCAGACCATCCGGCACGTTTCAAACGATCTCGAGAAGTTTGAGTTCAATACCGTGATTTCAAGTTTGATGGAACTGACGAACGAGATCGTTTCTGCGAAAGGGTCTAGATCGGTGTCCAGGGCCGATTGCCAGCGTGCGTTGGAGATGCTGCTGCTTCTCATGGCGCCGGCAACGCCGCATATCGCCGAAGAGCTGTGGTCGAGGCTGGAGATGCCCTATTCGATCCATAATCAGACCTGGCCGGAATTTGATGCTGAGCTGGCCAAGGAAGATGAGATCACGCTCGTCGTGCAGGTAAACGGCAAGGTGCGCGACAAGCTAACCGTGGCAGCCGATATCTCTGAAGAGCAGGCGCGCAAGCTGGCGCTGGAGAGCGAAGGGGCGAAGCGGTTCATGGAAGGTAAACAGCCGCGGGAGGTGATCGTCGTCCCGGGGCGGTTGGTGAATATCGTCGTGTAATAAATGGGGCACGGCCCCGCCGTGCCCCTACAAATCAGGGGATAGTGACCGGATCCAGCGACCATCCAAATCGCCGGCGATCAACGCGCTTGCCCGGGTACGATTACACCCGACCCGGCGCGTATTTCGTGACGATATGTGCCTTTCACAAGCGGCAAATCCTTAGCGAGATATCCGAGGAAAGATTATTTCTTTCACCCATCGGATTGATAGTCGAGGACGAACTGAAGAGATTTCAAATCCTTAGACGTGGTATCGAAATAGATCGATTTGTTATCATGCCAAACCACGTTCACTTAATAATCCAAATTACTGACGAATCGGACAAGCCGGTTCCAGTAGGGGCGCATCGCGATGCGCCCCTACATCGGCCTCCCCGGTCACTCGGCTCGATTATCGGGCAATTCAAAGGATCGGTTACGACAGGCGTGAGGCGATTTCACCGTGATCTGCATTTCATCGTCTGGCAGCGCAATTACTACGAACATGTGATCCGGGACGAGGCGAAACTTAACCGCATCCGATGCTACATCACCGAAAATTCTATCCGCTGGCGTTTGGACCCATATTACATACCAGATTCATAGAGGGCACGGCATCGCTGTGCCGTTACATTGTTTTTGCATCGGGATTGCTTGAAGCTTACAATCGCATGATCGAATGATGATTCCAGGAGGGTTCCATGATGAAGTCCATCCGCAGTGTGATCATTACCGACAAGGCACCGCAGGCCATCGGCCCTTACTCCGTCGCTATCGGCACGGATGCGCTGGTCTTCGCATCTGGCAGTCTGGGGATCGACCCGGTCAGCGGCGAGTTCGCGCCGGGCGGGATCGAAGGGCAAACCCGACAGGCGCTCAAAAATCTGGAACAAGTGCTGCTTGCGGGTGGCGCCGACCTGGGCACGGTGGTCAAGACCACGGTCTTCATGCAGGACCTGAGCGAATTTACCAGAATGAACGCAGTGTATGCTGAGTTCTTTCCACAATCGCCGCCGGCCCGCTCCACGGTCCAGGTTGCAGCGCTGCCCAAGGGCGGGGCGGTTGAGATCGAGGCGATTGCACTGCGTTCATCCTGATCGCCGATAGCATGTCCTGGAGTAAGGTATGGCTGGAGAACTGATCCTGCTCGTGGACGATGAAGCAAATATTGTCGACCTGGGGCGCCTTTACCTGGAGCGTGAGAACTATCGGGTCGAAGCCGCCTATGATGGGCTTCAGGCGCTCGAATCGATCCGGGATCTCAAACCCGCACTGATCGTGCTCGACATCATGCTCCCAGGTCTGGATGGTTTCGATGTCTGCCGCAAGGTCCGGGCCGAGAGCGACGTACCCATCATCATGCTCACCGCGCGGGATGAAGACATCGACAAGATCGTTGGGCTTGAGCTGGGGGCCGATGACTACCTCACGAAACCCTTCAACCCACGCGAGCTCGTCGCCCGGATAAAGGCTATCCTGCGTAGGTCCGTCCGCAGCACTGTGCAGACTGGTGAGCAGATCCACCTGGCCGATGTGATGATCGATCCTGGCAGTCGTGAGGTCACGGTTGCCGGCGAGCCAATCATACTCCGTACCAAGGAATTCGACCTGCTTCTGACCCTGGCCGAGCATCGTGGCAAGGTGCTCAACCGGGATCAGCTGCTAAACTTGGTCTGGGGCTACGAGTTCTATGGTCAGACACGCACCGTCGATGTCCATGTTGCCCATCTTCGCAAACGCCTCTCAGGCAGCAAGCAGGTCTTCATCGAGACCGTTACCGGCGTCGGCTACAAATTGGTCACCTAGCCTCCCATGTTCCGATCGCTGCAATCGCGCTTGTTTATAACCTACCTGATCGCATCAGGATTGGTGCTTTTTCTGATCGGGTTGAGCCTGATGATGATCCTGCTGCGATCACCAATCGTGGATGGGCGCATCCTCGCCCAACTAAACGCCAGTATGCCGTTGATCCTCGAGCGAGGCGAAGGCCGGCTGCTGCTGCGCCTTCCACAGGCGGAACTACAGAGCGCTGTTGATCGCATCGATCAGGCTACGGGGGCTCGCATTCTGATCCTGAGCGACACAGGCGAGCCCGTGATTGACAGTCGCCCAGAACTCCCTGCCTGGCCGGCCGATGACCGACTATCGATCTCTGCCGCAGGAGGCACTATCCAGGGCAGCCTGCGGGGAGAAGACAGGCGGACATGGGTATACATTTCGCGCCCTCTTGGGGAGGGGCATGTCCTTGTACTGAGCCAGCAAAAACCCGTGTTGCTGTCGCTGCGGACGTGGGGAGATGACCTGCTCTTGCGGCCGCTGCTCCAGGCGGGCGGTCTGGCGCTGCTGCTTTCGGTGCTGCTCTCCTTCCTCATCTCGCGCTGGGTCGCAGCACCGCTCGATCGCCTGGCGCAAGCCTCAAAGCAGATCGCCGATGGCCGCTACGAAGTCCTCGATCCTGGCGGTCCGGAAGAGGTGCGCAGTCTGGGTCGGGCGATCAATGATATGGCGGCCCGCATGCAGGCCTCGCAGCAAGCACAGCGGGATTTCGTCGCCAATGTCTCCCATGAGCTCAAAACCCCGCTGACCTCGATCCAGGGTTTTGCCCAGGCCATCGTGGATGGCACGGTCGAGGATCAGGAAGGGCGTGAGCATGCCGCCGGTGTGATCTATGAGGAGGCCAATCGTCTTCGCCGGCTGGTGGATGATTTATTGGAATTGGCGCGTTTCGATTCGGGCCAGATGAAGATCGCTCGCGAGCGCGTCGACCTGCAGGTGCTGCTTCGATCCCTGGCGGAACGTTTGAGCGTCCGGGCTCAGGAGGCCCAGGTAATCCTGACGGTGCAGGTGGGTGATCCAACACCGATCGTGGGTGATGGCGATCGTCTGGCCCAGGTTTTTACGAACCTGGTCGACAACGCCATCAAGCACACCCAACCTGGGGGCAAGGTGCGACTCTGGTGCGAACAATCCCAGGGGTGGGTCTCGGTCCACATCGATGATAGCGGTGCAGGAATCCCGCCCGACGAGCTCTCACGAATCTTCGAGCGTTTCTACCAGCTTGATAAAGCCCGGGCCAGTGGGGGGGAGCGCGGTGCCGGCCTCGGGCTGGCGATTGCACGTGAAATTGTGACCAGCCACGGCGGACGCCTGACCGCTCAAAGCGAGCTCGGCCGTGGAAGCCGCTTCACCGTCCAACTCCCCATCGTTCGACCGGATGATAGAACTCTGGCAGCACAACACAATTGAGCCGATTGCTTCACTGGCGTTAAACCAGATGAGTTTAGATATAATCCAGCAATCATTACCTCCCAGGAGGAAGCATGGCTTCTGAAGGCCGTTCAACGACAACCTGGTTTTTCATCGCGCTTGCCCTGACCATGACCCTTTGCGTGGGCTGCCTGGGTGTGGGATTGGTGGCCACCCGCTGGTTGGGTGGCAGGATTTCAGATGTCGTGCAAATAGACGACCCGGGTGTGATTGCCACCCCGACGCGTACGCCTGTTGCGCTCCCATCCGTACCGGCCGGGTCCCCGGATCTTGCTCGCCAGACAAGCCAACAATTGGCGGACACGATTGTGCCCAACAACGATCCGATTGAACTGGCACAGCGATTGCGAGGCATCCCGGACGTCCCACGCGTCGTGGCCACTTCGGCCGATCCGATCTCGCTTGGGACTGTCCAGACTTTCTGGGTTGGAAATGTGGATACGATCGAAAACCTTGAGGTCGATGCCGAGTTGGTCTACGCCACCGAAAATATCTACTTCTGGATTGAGAAGGGCGTAAAGTACGATCTGAGCGACGTTAAGACGCTTGTGGACGATTTCCAGGCTAACGCCTACCCCACCGATCGGGAATTCTTTGGGAGCGAGTGGTCGCCCGGCGTGGATGGTGATGAGCACCTCTACATCCTCTACGCCCGCAACCTGGGCGAAAGGGTCGCCGGCTACTTCTCACCGGCAGACGAACTATCACCGCTGGCCCAACAATATTCGAACGCGCATGAGATGTTCTACCTGAGCGCTGACACAAGCAACCTGTGGGATACCTACACCGCTGGCGTGCTGGCCCATGAATTCCAGCATATGATCCACTGGAACCTGGACCGCAATGAAGAATCATGGGTGAACGAGGGCTTCTCCGAACTGGCCGCGCACCTGAACGGCTTTGATATCGGCGGCTGGGATTATGCCTACACGGATGATCCTGACCTGGCGCTCACCTATTGGCCGACCCACGGAGACGCCCACTACGGGCAATCGTTCTTGTTTTTTGCCTATTTCCTGGATCGCTTCGGCTCGGAGGCCACCAAGGCGGTCGTTGCCGATCCGAAGAACGGGCTGGATTCGATCGACGAAGTCCTGGCCACGCTGGACCTGCGTGAGACCGGGGCGGCGCAGCCACTCACTGCCGATGACGTTTTCCGGGATTGGACGGTGACGCTGCTGGTCGACGATCCCGCGCTGGATGATGGCCGCTACAGCTATTCCTCCTACTCACCGCCAGCTGTCCAGGAAGCGGCGAGCGTGGATACCTGCCCCAGCGGGCGCCAATCGGGCCAGGTGGAACAGTACGGCATCGACTACATCCGCATCGATTGCATGGGTGACCTCACGCTCACCTTCGATGGCGCCACGACCGTGCCCGTGCTCCCGGCTGAACC
>Ga0307426_1001577_pt1 | contig 14907 bp, 11 predicted proteins | sample SalMarWE160340MG_FD_202165 | JGI IMG/M metagenome (GOLD analysis project Ga0307426, IMG submission 202165) | Salt marsh sediment microbial communities from the Plum Island Ecosystem LTER, Massachusetts, United States - WE1603-40 | ecosystem: Environmental > Aquatic > Marine > Intertidal zone >... | reverse complement strand
CGGCAATTTCATCAAATGGTTCAACAAAGGTGGCCTGGGAATCGAAATTGTAGAGCATATCACCTATCCGCTGGGTATTCATGATCTTTCGGCGGAGGTCGCCAAAATCAAATCCGTCAAACCGGATCTGCTCTTTCCGGTGTGCCGGCCGGGGGATTCCATCATTCTCACCCGTGAGCTGGTCAAGCAGCGCGTCCCCCTGATGGGAATCATCAGCCCCGGCAGTCCCGGGTGGTACGAACCGAAAGTCATTCAGGATCTGGATAAACTGGTCTATTATGTCATGGACAACGTGCCCTGGATTTATCCCAAGAGCCCGGTGTACCAGGAAGCCAACGCGCTTTTCCAGAAAAAATACGGCACCTATCTGGACACCAATTCCGGTTATGCGTATGCCGGCATCCTGGTCATGGCTGATGCCCTGGAAAGGGCCGGCAGCACCGAACCGGAAAAAATTCTGGCGGCACTTAAAGCGACGGATTTTAAAAATCACCCCATGGTTGGCGACGCCATCAAATTTGCTGAAAACGGCGACAACATCAATGCGGCGACTGCCATGGTGCAGGTCCTGCCGGATCCTGATTTCAAAAAGCGCGTCAAAGTGATACTGCCCAAGAAATTTGCGGAAGCCGATTATGTCTTTCCGGCGCCGCAGCTCTGGGAAAGGGGATAATGGATTCAACCCTCGCTCTGCAGCTGGTTGTCCAGGGAATTTTACTGGGAGGGATTTATGGTTTGATCGCCATGGGTCTCTCCCTGATTTTTGGCGTCATGGGGGTCATTAATTTCGCCCATGGTCAGATGATGGTGATGGGCATGTACGTTTCCTACTGGATTTTCGTGCTGCTCGGCATCGATCCTTATCTGTCCCTGGTCATCGTGGCGGCCGTCATCTTCGTTCTGGGGTATGTAATTCAAGCCTCGGTGGTAAACCGCATATTGGACTACCCCGAAGCCATGCAGGTCCTGCCGCTGGTGTCACTGGGACTGATTCTGGAAAACACGGCCCTGTTGTTTTGGGGGCCGGATTATCGCAGTCCCCAAACAGCGCTCAGCCTCACAACCTTCTGGATCGGGTCCGTTATGGTCGATGTCTCACGCCTGATTGCCTTTGTTTTGGCCATTGTCATTACAATCCTTATTTTCCTCTTTTTAAAAAAATCCACCTCCGGCAAACGCATCCGGGCCGCAGCCGACAACCGCACCGGGGCCATCCTGGTGGGAATTGATGTGAGCCGCATTTACAACATCTCTTTTGGCATCGGGGCGGCCACCACCGGGGCGGCCGGCGTCCTGCTGCTGCCGCTGATGCCGCTTTCGCCGCACATGGGTCATGATTTTACCTTGACCGCCTTTATCGTCGTTATCCTCGGCGGCATGGGCAACCTGATGGGGGCCCTGGCAGGAGGCCTCATTCTGGGTCTGGCGGAGTCCGTGGCCACCCTTTTTCTGCCGGCCACCCTCAAACAGGTGGTAAGCTTCGGCTTTCTGGTGATTATCATGCTTTTTAGACCGCAGGGCATCTTCGGGGGAAAAAAATGACCCGATTTTACATGTTCATCGCCGCCGTCATGCTGGTTCTGCTCACACTGCCCCTGGTTCTGGATAAATACGCCCTGGGAATATTTGTGATGATTTACTTTTATGCCTACCTGGGTCAGTCATGGAACGTGCTTACCGGCTATACCGGGCATATTTCCCTCGGACATGCCCTTTATCTGGGCGCCGGCGCGTATGCGTCCACTTACCTGGCACAGTTCGGCATAAGTCCCTGGATCGGGATGCTTCTCGGTGGACTGATAGCGGCTGCGATTTCCCTCTTTCTCGGATATCTGGGTTTTCGATTCGGGGTTCGAGGTGTTTACTTTGTCATCTTGACCATTGCGTTTGCCGAAATCACTCGGTTAATAGTATCCCATGTGGAAGCACTCGGATCATTCTCCGGCATTTTTCTCGATTTTAACCCGTCTTTTATAAACTTTCAGTTTAGAGGAAATTTACCCTATTACTATATCTCGCTCGGGTTCATGGTTTTTTCACTTATAGCCGTTCGCCTGCTGGAAGTCTCAAAACCGGGCCGCTTCATGGTGGCGATCCGAGAAGATGAAGAAGCCGCCCAGGCACTCGGAGTAAATACTTTCAAATACAATATGATGGCCATCGCCATCAGTGCCTTTATGACCTCTTTAGCCGGCACGTTTTATGCCAACTATATTTTTTATCTGAATCCGAACACCATGTTTGGCATGTCGACCAGTATCGAACTTATCCTGAGACCGATTGTCGGCGGATTGGGAACACTCTTCGGCCCGGTAGTCGGTTCTTTTATTCTAACACCCCTGTCCGAGATCTCACGAGCTTATTTCGCCAAAGGCGGCCTCGAAGGATTGCACCTCATTCTATACGGAATTCTGACTATTTTGGTCGTTCTTTTCATGCCCAAAGGGATTATCGTTTATGTAAACCGGCTCTTAAAACCCATTCTGCAGCCGGCGGTAAAAAATAAACAAGGGTAATGTACACAATTGTTTGGAGTAATGGAGTACTGGAGCAATGGAGTAATGATAAATTAAAAAGAACAATACCATTGAATATTGAGTTGTTTGAGTACAATAATTAACCAAGTGAGTATTCTGATCAATACTCCAATACTCCTTTACTCCATCACTCCAATCTTTTTGGGGTTATACTGTGACCATTTTATCAGCCAACAAACTAACAAAGAGCTTCGGCGGCCTTATGGCGGTGGGCAATCTTTCCTTTGAATTGGAGCGCGGAGAGGTTCTGGCACTAATCGGTCCGAACGGTGCGGGAAAGACGACTGTTTTTAACTGCTTGAGCGGCTTTATGTCTCCGGATGAGGGCGATATCTATTTTGAAGAAAAGTTGCTGCGCGGTTTGCAGCCCTTTCAACTCTGTCAATTGGGCCTGGCCCGGACTTTTCAGATCGTCAGACCGTTTCTGACAATTTCTGTGCTTGACAACGTAATGGTCGGTGCGCTTTCCAGGGAAAAATCAACTGCCGGAGCCAAAAAGTCATCCCTGGAAATCATCGAATTTGTGGGTCTAACCAAATGGGCCCACAAAGAAGCTCAGGGATTGCCGCTGCCCTCGAGAAAACGCCTGGAGCTGGCCAGGGCCCTGGCCACCCGGCCGAAGGTTTTGCTGCTGGATGAAGTGATGGCGGGCTTGAATCCCACCGAAGTGGATGCCTTGATCGCTCTTTTAAAGGAGGTCAACCGTCAGGGAATCAGTATTTTATTGATCGAACACGTGATGAGAGGTGTAATGGCCCTATCCCAAAGAGTGATCGTTATCAATTACGGTGTCAAGATCGCTGAAGGGGCCCCTGAAAAGGTTGTCAAAGACAAAGAAGTTATCGAGGCATATCTGGGTAAGGAGTTTTTGAGTGCTCAAGGTTAGTGGAATCAATGTGTATTACGGAGACTTGCAGGCCCTGAGAGGTGTCAGCATCGGCGTCGAACAGGGCGAGATCGTATCGGTTATCGGTTCCAACGGAGCCGGTAAATCCTCCCTGCTAAAAACTATTTCAGGCATGTTAAGACCCCGCCGGGGAAATATTACTTTAAACGGCAATGATATTTCGCACGCACCGTCCTCACGCATCGTCGAGCAGGGCATCAGCCATGTGCCGGAAGGCAGACAGATTTTCCCTACCATGACGGTACTGGAAAATCTGGAGATGGGCGCCCAGTTCCCACGAACCCGAAAAGCGCAGCAGGAAACCATGCAACAGGTGTTCGGTTATTTCCCGAGATTGAAGGAGCGCCTGAACCAGAAAGCAGGAACATTGAGCGGCGGTGAACAGCAGATGCTGGCCATGGGTCGCGGCCTGATGTCATTGCCCACTCTCATGATGCTGGATGAGCCTTCCTTAGGCCTTGCTCCGGTTTTGGTCAGTACTATTTTTGAAATCATTGAAAAAATCAACCGGCAAGGAACTTCGATCCTTTTAATTGAACAGAATGTCTTTCACTCATTAAAAATTTCGGATCGCGGCTATGTACTGGAAAACGGCCAGGTTGCGCTGAGCGGATCAGGCAATGAGCTGCTCGAAAATCCTCATATCCGGAAGACATATCTAGGCTTGTGAGTCGGGTTGCGGGGTTAAGCCTTATGATGACCCGTGCTGGAGACTTTGAAGAACAAATAACGAACAACACATACTTCACAAATCAATATTGTAACGCTTGATTTTATTAAGCAGCCCCTGCCGGGTAATTCCCAGCATGCCGGCTGCATGCGACCGGTTGCCCCCGGCTTTTTCAAGAGCCTCATGTACCATTTGTTTTTCAATGCGTTCAGTCACCTCTTGCAGAGTGCCGCCTTTATCATAGTCCGGGAAAAGCGGGTTTCTTGAGGCGGAAATTTTGTTTGAGAGGCACGCTTCAGATATCTCTTTTTCACTGCCGACAAGAGTAAACGCCCTTTCAATTTCATTTTGAAGCTCACGAACATTACCGGGCCAATTGTAGGAAGAAAGCAACTCCATGGCCGTGGATGTCAATCGGGGTAGAGGTCTTTTGAATTTTTTTGCGAACTCCATTAAAAAGTGAGCCACCAGTAAAGGAACATCCTCTTTTCGCTCTCGCAGAGGCGGAATGGTGATCGGAAATACATTAACCCGATAAAAAAGATCCTCACGAAAATTACCTTGGGCCACTTCCTCTTCAAGACTGCGATTGGTGCAGGCAATGATTCTTACATTGACTTTGATATAATGAGAACCGCCGACGGGTCTGAACTGACCATCCTGCAGGACTCTGAGTAATTTTACCTGCATGGCACGCGGCATCTCCCCAATCTCATCCAATAGGATCGTCCCGCCGTCTGCCATCTCAAAAAGCCCCTTTTTATCCGATATGGCCCCGGTAAAGGCGCCTTTTACATGGCCGAAAAGCTCACTTTCAAGAAGGTTCTCCGATAACGCACCGCAGTTTTCGGCGATAAAGGGCTTGTCCTTTAACGGGCCGTTGTAATGGATAACTTTGGCGATCAGTTCTTTGCCGGTGCCGGTTTCCCCCTGTATTAACACCGTTGTGGGTACATCGATTACCTTCTCCAGCAGTGAAAAAAGCTGGCGCATCGAGGAACTTGAAGCAATCAATCCCTGAACTTCGAAGCGGCCCTGAACCTCCGACATGAGTCTGCGATTTTCTGCTTCCAATGAATTCGCATATTGCTTGAGAAGCCCGTAATTCTTTGCATTTTCGACAGCCATAGCCAGGGTTACCGAAAGAATCTCAAGCAGCAGGGAATCCTTACTCGTAAAACCTCCTTCCAACTTGTTGATCGCATAGAGCACACCGATTATACCCTTGGGAGTTCTCAATGGTACACAGATCATGGATCTGGTAGAAAAACCCTTTTGTAAATTAAATTCTTTGTAAATTCGTTCATCCTTCGAAGCGTCCGGAATTAAAACGGTCCGATTATTTTGCAAAACCCAGCCGGCGACGCCAAGATGATCCGGAAAGTGCATTTTCTCAATATTATTGTGACTCCCATCTTGCTGCATTTCCACAGTTTGAAGGAAATAAAACATCTTCTTATCTGCCTCATGCAGGGCAAGCGAAGCACCGTCGATTTGAAAGACCTCCTTAATCTTGTGCAAAACCGTCCGCAACATTTCATCAAAATCTTTAATGGCGTGAATGGAGGTGGATACCTCATAAAGCAGCTTGAGGTCTTCCTTGTTAAAGGTCGTCGAAATATCGAGGGGGTTACTCATAACTATTTACCTTTCATAGTGACGAAAATTCGAGGTGGATAGTGTGAATGTAAATTACATTTACACTAAATAGTGGATTAGATAAATAAAAATCATTACAGATGTAAACTTAATTGTCGGTACGCTCTTAAACTAGCATCGCAACCTTACAGGACAAGAAATCGCACAGAAATTTTTTTTAATTATATCAGTGCAATAAATACAAAATCTAACAGCCGGCACGAAATAACGGCAATTCGGCACACTAATTGCTTTTGATATAATTGATATAAGACAGAATCAAAGATACGATATGAAACACGATGAAATATCCAGGCCCAAAAGATATTCGTAATTATAAATTTGGGATTGTTGAAAATGGATTACCGGACTTTTGGGGATACGCCATTTTGTTTAAAAAAAAGGAGTAATAAAGATGTTAATCAAATTAAACACTCTCAATCACATGTTCGAGAACAGTCCTGATAAGTCGCGTCTTTCATATAAGAGTTGCTGTCATAGTTGCGGTCGCGATCTGACGATCGATATTCGCCACCTATCATCCGGATATGGTCTTTCAGGCGGTGCCATATATGAAACTGGTTTTAATCGGTTAGTCGCCAAGTGTGAAGAATGCTACCAAATCAACCACGATCTAACGAACCTGAAAGAATAGATGAAGATTAAGAAACAATTTTGTAGTCCTCCATCAAAAAATCTTTATCTCACCCGCCGGCCTTCTGTTTATCTGCTAGCCCTGCGGATTCAACGAACATCTCCTGCAAAGCATAGGGCTGACGTGAATTTATCTGCTTAAAGCCGCAGAGCTTAAAAAGAAGGCCAGTTTCTTAATTGGAGAGCTTGTAATCAGACATTGATCACCCGGTTAGTTGGTCAGGAACCAATTCGCGACTGTTTACTTGCCCCTCCCCAAAAAACCGACTCTCTTCCCCCGGGATAAAAATTATCCAACACGCCAAAAAGATCAATTTGCAAGAACAAAACTGTAATTTCATTACTAAATAATTACAATTTTGCATTAAATAATTTTTAATATGACAATAATGTCGTATATATTGAAGTGCGTTTGTGATTCGCAAAATAATATTTTATATATCATAACAACACCTTATATTTGTTTTTGGTGACCGTTTTTAAACATGGCACAGACGTTGCTCAAGTATCAGGCTAATTCGAAAATCCCGGGAATACCATAAATCACAATTCGAATCAGAACCGGTGAAACAGGTTTTAATGCAATTTAAATTTAAAAAAACATAGGGGGCATAAAGGCATCATGAAAAAATTAGCACTGATCGTATTGTTTGCAGTAATTTTTATCTCTCGGACGTGGGCGGGTGATGAACCGCCGACAATAGAATCGAATAAAAACCTGATCGACCTGGTGCAGTCCCATGCCGATTATGTCTGGACCCTGGTTGCCGCAGCCCTGGTGTTTTTTATGCAAGCCGGTTTTGCCATGGTGGAAACCGGTTTCACCCGGGCCAAAAATGCCGTCAATATCATGATGAAAAACCTGATGGATTTCTCCATTGGATCCTTGGCTTTCTGGGCCATCGGTTTCGGAATCATGTTCGGAGTATCATCAACCGGTTGGTTCGGCAATTCCGGTTTCTTCCTTTCCGACTTTCAAGTCGGCGGCGACCCATGGGTGCTGGCTTTCTGGATGTTCCAGGTAGTATTTTGTGCCACGGCAGCAACCATAGTTTCCGGAGCCATGGCTGAAAGAACCAAATTCTCAGGCTATCTGATTTACAGTGCCGCGGTCAGCGCCATCATCTATCCGGTTTTCGGCAGCTGGGCCTGGGGCAGCCTCTATAAAGGCGAAGGCTGGCTGGAGGGTTTGGGATTTATTGATTTCGCCGGTTCCACCGTCGTCCACTCCGTCGGCGGATGGGCTGCTCTGGCCGGTGCCATCGTACTCGGACCCCGCCTGGGCAAATATATGAAAGACGGAAAAATCAAACCGATTCTGGGTCACAACATGCCCCTTGCCGCGCTGGGTGTTTTCATTCTCTGGTTAGGATGGTTCGGTTTCAACCCCGGATCAACAACCGCTGCCAATAAAGACATTGCCATGATCTTTGTCAACACCAACCTGGCGGCCGCAGCCGGTACCTTCTTGGCTATGGTCACTTCTTGGATCAAATTCGGCAAACCGGAAGTCGGCATGAGTTTAAACGGTGCCCTGGCCGGCCTGGTGGCCATCACCAGCCCCTGTGCCTCGGTCACCCCGCTGAGCGCCATCATCATCGGTGCAGCTGCCGGCGTTATCGTCGTTCTCTCGGTTATGTTCTTTGACAAAATCAAAGTGGACGACCCGGTCGGCGCCATTTCGGTGCACGGCATCTGCGGCGCCTGGGGCACCCTGGCAGCCGGTTTTTTCAACATCGGCGGAACCTCGGTCAAAATTATCGCGGTCCAGGTCCTCGGCATCGCGACCTGCTTCCTGTGGGTCTTTCCGACCGCATTTCTTGTTTTTAAGCTGATCGACAAAACCGTCGGCCTCAGGGTCTCGCCGGAAGAAGAACTGGAAGGGCTTGACTATGCCGAACACGGCGGCAATGCCTACCCGGATTTTGAGGTTTTTTCCCACCACGGCATCGGATCGTCGGGAGGATCGGGCTCGCCTTCGGCCGGCAGGCAGCCTATCGGCCAGTTTCAGAGTGTCCAGCATACGTAAACCTCAGTACTTTCAACCCGTAATCGCCTGCCGGCAGCCGCATCGACCGCCGACAGGCGATTTGCATCTTGGGGGCAATCGGCGGCAAATTACCCGGTTATGGCTTTTACTTTGCGGAGACGATTAAAAACTGGTAATAGAATATTGGGTTGATTCACGTCCCGTGCTAACGAATATGACCATGGAGTAGATAACTATTATCTAATATGATAAATCTCAGCTTACCAAAAACTAAATCCGGCGCCTTGAAACCCCGGAGCCTTTATGACCCCCGCTTCGAACATGATGCCTGCGGGGTGGGCATGATCTGTAACATGCAGGGCGAAAAATCCCACCGGATTATCGCCGACGGCCTGCAGATTCTGGTAAACCTCACCCACCGGGGGGCCTGCGGCTGTGATGAGACCACCGGCGACGGCGCGGGCATTCTTATGCAAATACCCCACTCCTTTCTGAAAAAGGCAGCGGCCGAAGCATCAATTCATCTTCCTGCTGAAAAAGAATACGCCTGTGGCCTGGTATTCCTGCCGCCCGATCCCCGGCAGCGCCAAATATGTATGGATCATTTTGAGGCGGTCGTACGCGCAGAGAAGCAACAGTTTCTCGGCTGGCGCCGGGTTCCTGTAGCCAGCAAAGCCCTGGGCGACCTGGCCCGCCAGCTGGAACCGGCGATCTACCAAATCTTTATCGGCTGCGGCCCGGATGTCGAAAGCCCGGCTCATTTTGAACGCAAGCTGTTCGTCATCCGCAAGGTTATCGAAGGCCGTGTGAGGGAGTCGAAATTGCCGGGAGCATCCTACTTTCATGTCCCCAGCCTTTCCGGTCAAACCCTGGTGTATAAGGGGATGCTGCTGGCCGACCAGATCGAAGCCTATTATTCAGGTCTGGCCGATCCGGACATGACCAGCGCCCTGGCGCTTGTTCACCAACGCTACAGCACCAATACCTTTCCCACTTGGAACCTCGCGCACCCCTTCCGGTTTTTGTGCCACAACGGCGAGATCAACACGCTGCGCGGCAATGTCAACTGGATGAACGCCCGCCAGTGGCTGTTCCAGTCGGAACTTTTCGGCGAAGATATGTCCAAACTGTTTCCCATCGCCACCCCCGGTGCCAGCGAATCGGCCATATTCGACAACGCAATCGAACTTCTCTATCATTCCGGTCGTTCCCTGCCGCATGCCATCATGATGCTGATTCCGGAGGCCTGGGAGAAACACGCAACCATGAGCGACGCAAAAAAGGCCTTCTACGAATACCATACATGTTTGATGGAACCTTGGGACAGGCCGGCATCCATCGCCTTTAGCGACAGCACATGTATCGGTGCCGTATTGGATCGCAACGGCCTGCGTCCTTCCCGCTATACCGTGACCAAAGATGGTAACGTCATTATGGCCTCGGAGACCGGCGTACTGGAAGTTAAACCGGAAAATGTGCTCTCCAAAGGCCGCCTGCAGCCGGGGCGTATGTTTCTTATCGATATCGAAAAGGGACGCATTTTTGATGACGAAGAAATCAAGGCTGAAATAGCCGCCCGCAAACCGTACCGTCAATGGCTGGCGCAAAACCTGGTTACCCTCGACCAATTGCCGCACCCGGAACAAACCGACTCTGAAGATTCGCTGCCGCTGGTTACCCGGCAGCAAACCTTCGGCTACAGCATGGAAGACCTTAGGATTATTCTGGCGGTCATGGCCCGGGAGGGAAAAGAACCCATCGGATCCATGGGCGATGACATACCACCGGCGATTCTTTCCAGCCGTCCAGAACTATATCAAAGCCGCCGGTCAAGGGATCTTGAAAGTCATGTCAAAGATGGGCATTTCCACTCTGCAAAGTTATCGCGGTGCCCAGATTTTTGAATGTGTGGGCTTAAACGAAACTTTTGTTGAAAAATATTTCAGCGGTACGCCATCGCGAATCAGTGGTGCGGACGGAGATCTTATTGCCAGAGAAGTGCAAATCAGGCATCAACATGCTTTCCCAGCTGTAAAACTACCGGCCGGCGACCACCTCGATCTGGGAGGCAAGTACAAATGGCGACGCAACGCTGAAACGCATCAATACAATCCAATGAGCATCGCCAAACTTCAGCAAGCCGTATGCTTGAAAGATTCTAAAGCCTGGGAAGAATTTTCAGATTTGGTCGACACGCAAAACCGCCGCGAAGGTTTAATCCGCGGTCTTTTTGAATTTAAAACGCCGCCTTCCTCTATCACTCTTAATGAAGTCGAGGCGGCCGAAACCATTGTGCGCCGACTTAAAACCGGCGCCATGTCCTACGGCTCCATCAGCAAGGAAGCCCATGAAACCCTGGCGATTGCCATGAACCGCATCGGCGGCAAGAGCAACAGCGCCAAAGGCGGCGGGGATTTACCAAGAATTTAAAGGGGTTTAAAGGTTCCGGGTTCACCGTTCAGGGTTCAAAGGTCAAAAAAAACTTCGTATGAGACTCCGTCTCGCCGAATAGCGAACCGCAGAACAGCACAATATCGATGGACGGTATCGCTGCGCTCTTTCTACTGAATCAATAAAAATAGTTTGAATTCCTTGAACCCTGAACCTTTGAACCCCGGAACACGTGGAATGTAATAAATACGCATCACTGGACCGAGTAAACATGGATGAAAATCCAAATAGCGGGCCGGCACCATTCTGTCCCTCGTGCCGACGCAGGAATCCCCGGGAGGCGAAATTCTGTCAGCAGTGCGGATTGCAACTCCATCAGATCTGCTCCAACTGTCAAACTGAAATTTCGCCTGATGCCAAATTCTGTCACCGGTGTGGACAGCCGACAGGTACCGCAGTCGGTCGCAGCCAAGCAAGCCGTGCATACACGCCCCAGTATCTGGCCGACAAGATTCTGACCACTCGCAGCGCCCTGGAGGGTGAGCGCAAACAGGTAACCGTGCTTTTTGCGGATATTAAAGGATCCATGCAGTTGGCCGAGCAGGTCGATCCCGAAGACTGGCATGCAATTCTGGATGAATTCTTCCAGATTCTATCCGCCGGCATTCATCGCTTTGAAGGCACAATTAACCAGTACACTGGTGACGGCATCATGGCCCTGTTTGGTGCACCGATCGCTCATGAAGATCACGCCTTGCGCGCCTGTTATGCTGCTCTTTATCTGCGCAAGGCGCTGCGAAGTCACGCCGATCAGCTGCGGGTAAAGCGGGGACTCAACTTTGGTGTGCGCATGGGTCTGAACTCGGGAGAAGTCGTGGTAGGCAAAATCGGAGACGATCTGCGCATGGACTATACGGCGCAGGGCCAGACGGTGGGATTGGCGGCTCGCATGGAACAGCTGGCCGAGTCCGGTTGTGTCTATATTACCGAGCACACGCACACGCTTGTCGAAGGATTCTTCAAATTACGTGATCTTGGATTATCTTCTATTAAGGGCGTGACGCAGCCAGTGCGCATCTATGAACTGGAGGAAATCCGTGAATACCGAACCCGGCTGGATATCTCACATGAGCGGGGTTTTTCACGCTTCATTGGCCGCGGAAATGAAATGGCCGTTCTCCTATCGGCTCATCAGCGGGCTTTAAACGGTAATGGCAATGTGGTTGGCATCGTCGGTGAGCCGGGTGTCGGCAAAAGCCGTTTATGCTATGAATTTCTCGAACTCAACCGCAAAATGGGGATTACCATTTGTGAGGCCAGTTGCGCCTCTCACATTAAAACCGTGCCTTTGCTGCCCGTCCTGCAGCTGCTGCGAAGCTTCTTTGACATAGCTCCCCAGGAGCGCGAAGAAGACGCCCGCAAAAAAATTGCCGGCACCCTGATTTTGCTGGACGACGCTTTCAAAGATACACTGTCGATCTGGTTTGACTTCCTGGCGGTGACCGATCGTAAACAACCGACCCTCAAGGTTGATGGGGAAGAACGACAACGGAAACTATTCGCCCTGATCCAGCGTCTGGTCCAGACCATGTCCCAACGTGAACCTCTAATTATAATGGTTGAAGATCTTCACTGGATCGACCCCTCAAGCGATACGTTCATCGCCCGCCTCGTAGATGCTGTCACCGATACAAGGACTTTGCTACTGCTTAACTTCCGCACCGAGTATCGCCGGGAATGGATGAACCGATCCGTTTACCGGCGCCTTCCACTGCCGGCCCTGGATACCGCGGCCTCCGGGGAACTGCTGGAGGATCTCCTTGGCACCGATCCATCACTGGAAAATCTGGCGCCAACGCTTGCTTCACGTGCGCTCGGCAATCCCTACTTCATTGAGGAGCTGGTTCGGTCGCTGGTGGAATCCGGAATTCTTGCCGGCCAACGCAGCGCCTATCGTCTGATAAAACCCTTAAAAGCGCAAACGCTGCCTCGCACGGTACAGGCCGTTCTGACGGCTCGCATAGATCGTCTCGCAGAATCGGCTAAACGGGTTCTTCAAACGGCCTCGGTCATCGGCCAGGAGTTTGAACCGGAAATCCTGCGCCAGGCAATGGATTTATCCGGAACAGTATTGGACGACAGCCTGAATACACTGCAGGAGGTTGAATTCTTTTATCAGAAGGTTTTTTATCCAGTGCCGATTTATGCCTTCAAACACCCAATTATGAGGGAAGTCGTTTATCACTCGCTGCTCACCAAACCACGCGCCAAGCTCCACCGCCGCATCGCACGCGCCATTGAAATGACTTATCCCGATCGAAAGGATGAACTTTCCGGGCTTGTAGCACACCACTGGGAAAATGCCGATGAACCGCTCAAGGCCGCCCGCCGGCATCGGCGAGCTGCGCGTGCATCCGGCTTTGCTGAGGTTCATCGGACATTCTTCCATTGGAGCCAAGCACTGAGACTGATTCAGCAGGTGCCGTCCACCGAGGAAGCACAGCGATTGCAGCTGGAAGCCTGTTGCGGAGCCCTTGATATCGGCGGCCGCGTTGATGTCTCTCCCCGCCAAGCCGGGGACATATTTGAAGAAGGCCGCAAACTGGCCGAAAGGTTTGGCGATCCCCGCTCGCTTTTGCGCCTTCACGAGGACATGGCCGCACGACTCGGGTGGTCGGGAGACCTCGCGGGTCAGAGGCGGTATCTCAATGAAGCAACGATTATCGCTGAAAAGGTGCCCGATCCTGAAATTAAACTCGGTCTTCTGCAACGCCGCTATGTGGCGCAGTTCCACCAGGGCGATTTAAGATCGGCCTTGACCATGACTGAGGAAGGAATTACCGGCTGTGAAGCCGCGGAGCCCACACTGCCGCATCCGGTTTTCAATCGTCTATTGCGCTCTTTTCTGCTCGCCAGAGCCAATGTCTTGTCGATGATGGGCAAACTTAAACAGGCCGGAGCACTCATAGATCAAGCGATGCATCTCATGCCGTCAGCCGACAAATCTAAACAAGACTCACGCACAACCCATACCGAGGCGCTGGTTCGCGCTAACCTCTCCCTTTATATCGGTGATATCGATGCCTGCTGGCGTGATGCCCGGGTTTTTGCAGAACTGGCAGACCGCTCAGGCTCTACCTGGGCCATTGCCGTCTCGGCTTCAACCCTTGGAAGGGCGCATCTAACAGGGCAGCGTTGGTCGCAAGCCCGGGAGTCACTCGAATACGCGCTGGCGCAAGCCAGGCAGCACAAACTCGGCCTGGAGGCTGAAGCCTCTTACCTGGCTCTATTGGCAGAAGCCCTGGCCGGCTGCGGTGAGCTTGAGCATGCGGTTGAGACTGCCGAGGAGGCAGTTGCTGTAGCCCGCCGCAAGGGAACACTATTCTGGGAACTCCAGGCCCAAAACGTTCTGGCAACCGTTCTTTTGCGCCGGGATCGATTAGAGGATCAGGATCGCATCGCGAAAACCCTGGATCTGGCCGACGAACTGATTAAAAAAACCGGAGGGGAGGTAATGCAGCCATTGATTACCATGCGACGCGCCGAATTTGCCAAGCTAACAGGTGATCATGCAGGCCATCTGCGATTGCTTCAAGAAGCTCACGACCTTTACAGTTCCATGGAGGCCTATGGATATTCCAAACGGCTGGCGGTCAAACTTACGCACAGTGAAAAAGTGATGAGTGCAAAAAACTGAGGACTGAGCGTGTAACTTTTTTTATCGACCGAACTATCTTTAACTCAGTCCTCAGTCCTCGTTACGCAGTCCTTATGAGAGTCTTTGCCTCACTAAGCCCCCAGCCGGCTCAAACCTCTCGAACCCTGAACTAGGTTTCCCCGCCAACAAAAATATCCACCCTCAGAATTGCCTTACCCTTTTCGAAATCAGCATCGAGATGATACCGTAAATATTTTAATTTAATTCTAATGATCCTCTCCTCCAACCTGTCAAATTGGATCTCAATGGCGGCCACATTATCAACCGCATCATTGTTTTTAAGCAGATAATCATAGGCCAGCATGTGATCATTGCCTGGCAGCGGTGGCTCCACTTCTTGCGGCAATATAAGTCATTACGAGCTCATTGCCGGCATACATGCGTTCCGACGGCTCCGCGCCG
>Ga0307426_1001574_pt1 | contig 14914 bp, 16 predicted proteins | sample SalMarWE160340MG_FD_202165 | JGI IMG/M metagenome (GOLD analysis project Ga0307426, IMG submission 202165) | Salt marsh sediment microbial communities from the Plum Island Ecosystem LTER, Massachusetts, United States - WE1603-40 | ecosystem: Environmental > Aquatic > Marine > Intertidal zone >... | reverse complement strand
GCGCTCGCCAATATCGGCCTGCTCGTCGCTGCCTTCATCGGCCTGGGCGCCATCACCGTCCTCGCGGACGCCTCGATCGGCCGTTTGCGGCCGCGGCCGGCGTGATGCGCCGGGCGGTCGCGATCGTCGGACTGCTCGTCGCCGCGGGCGGGCTCATCCTGCAACTCGGGTTGACGATTCAGGCCTTTGTGGCCCTCGAGCTGCCGCTGGCCAGCGCCCTGATCTTCAATTTTGCCTATTTTACCGTACTGGTGAACTGGTTCATCTGCGCCTGCTACGTGGCCGCGATCTGGCCCCGCCTGCGCTGGCTCGACTGGCTGCGCCGGCATGAGGTTGTCAGTTTCGCTGTTCCCGCGATCCTTCTCGTCGTTCTGGTCGCCCTTCTCATCCTGGACACCATGGTCATCCCGCCCGGTCTCTTCCGCATCGCCGAGTTCGACCTGCACTATGTCGCCCCGCCGATTTTCCTGGCCTGGTGGGCCGTCTTCCAGGCCGACGGCAGCCTGCGGCTTGCGATCATCCCCGCCTGGCTGCTGCCGCCGCTGATCTATCTCGGTTTCATCTTCATGCGCGGCGCTACCGTCGAGGTCTATCCCTATCCGTTCCTGGACATCGTCGATTTCGGGCTCAGCCGGGTGTTGATCTATCTTGGGGCGATCGTCGTCGCCTTCGTGGGGCTGTGTGTGTTCACCGTTTTCGCCGACCGCTGGATCGGCTCGCTAAAGGGCGTCGAAAGGAGCTCGGCGTGATGAGTGCCCCCAACCCGCTTGCCAACGCCCCCGCCATCGCGGCCGAACACGGTCTGAGCCCCGAGGAGCTTGACAAGATCCTGGAGCTGATCGGCCGCGACCCGTCGCTGACCGAACTCGGCATCTTCTCGGCGATGTGGAACGAACATTGCTCGTACAAGTCCTCCAAGAAGTGGCTGCGCACCCTTCCCACATCCGGCCCGCGGGTTATCCAGGGGCCGGGCGAAAACGCCGGCATAGTCGATATCGGCGACGGGCAGGCGGTCGTCTTCAAGATGGAAAGCCACAACCATCCCAGCTTCATCGAGCCCTACCAGGGGGCGGCGACCGGTGTCGGCGGCATCCTGCGCGACGTCTTCACCATGGGCGCGCGCCCCATCGCGGCGATGAATGCGCTCCGCTTCGGCGCCCCCGACCACCCCAAGACCCGGCATCTGGTCGCTGGCGTCGTCGCCGGCATCGGCGGCTACGGGAATTCCTTCGGCGTGCCGACGGTGGGCGGCGAGGTCGAATTCGACGCCCGCTACAACGGCAACATCCTGGTCAACGCGTTTGCAGCCGGCCTCGTGGACACCGACGGGATCTTCTACTCGAAGGCCGAGGGCGTCGGCCTGCCGGTGGTCTATCTTGGCGCCAAGACCGGCCGCGATGGGGTCGGCGGCGCCACGATGGCCTCGGCCGAATTCGCCGACGACGCGCAGCAAAAGCGCCCCACCGTCCAGGTCGGCGATCCGTTCACCGAAAAGCGGCTGCTCGAAGCGTGCCTCGAGCTCATGGCCACCGGCGCCGTCGTCGCCATCCAGGACATGGGCGCGGCGGGGCTAACCTGTTCCGCCGTCGAGATGGGCGCCAAGGGCGACCTCGGCATCGAACTCGATCTCGACCGGGTGCCGGTGCGCGAAGAAGCGATGACCGCCTACGAGATGATGCTCTCGGAATCACAGGAGCGCATGCTGATGGTCCTGCGCCCCGAAAAGGCGGCCGAGGCCCGGGCTGTTTTCGAAAAGTGGGAACTCGATTTCGCAACCGTCGGCCGGACCACCGACGATTTGCGGTTCCGCGTTCTGCACGAGGGCACCGAGGTCGCCAATCTGCCCATCAAGGCGCTTGGCGACGCCGCGCCCGAATACGACCGCCCCCACTCCGCTCCGCCCGTGCCGAAAGTGCTCACGCCGCCGGAAGGTCCGCACGCCGACCCGGCCGACGCCCTGCTTGCCCTGCTCGGCTCGCCGGACCTGAGTTCGCGGCGCTGGGTCTGGGAGCAGTATGACACGCTCATCCTCGCCAACACGCTGCAGCGGCCCGGCGGCGACGCCGGCGTCGTCCGTGTCGAGGGCCACCCCACCAAGGCGCTCGCCTTCTCGGTCGACGTCACGCCCCGCTATTGCGAGGCAGACCCCTTCGAGGGCGGCAAGCAGGCGGTGGCCGAATGCTGGCGCAATCTGACCGCGGTCGGCGCCACGCCGTTGGCCGCCTCCGACAATCTCAATTTCGGCAATCCCGAGAAGCCCGAGATCATGGGTCAGTTCGTGCGCGCAATCGAAGGCATCGCCGAAGCCTGCCGGGCCCTCGACTTCCCCATCGTCTCGGGAAACGTGTCCTTCTACAACGAGACCTCCGGTGTCGGCATTCCGCCCACTCCCGCCATTGCCGGGGTTGGCGTCATCGCCGACTGGACGAAGATGGCGCGCATCGGATTTGCGGGCGACAACCAGCCGATCGTGCTCGTCGGCGCCCCCGGGTCCGGCGGCGCCCATCTCGGCCGGTCGCTCTATGCCCGGCGGTTCTTCGAGCTCAGCGATGGCCCGCCGCCGCCCGTCGACCTGGCGCGCGAACGCGAGGTCGGCGATGTGGTGCGCGCGCTGATCGACGCGGGAACCGCCACCGCCTGCCACGACTGCTCCGACGGCGGTCTGGCGGTGGCTTTGGCCGAAATGGCGATGGCCGGCAACCTCGGCGCCACCGTCTCCGAATTTGGGGGCGGCGAGCCGGCCGCGGCCTGGTTCGGCGAGGACCAGGGCCGCTACCTGGTCACGATCGAGCCGGAAGACCTCGACCAGGTTCTGGCGACAGCCTCAGATGCCGGGATCTCCGCGGCCCATATCGGGATGACCGGCGGCGACGCGTTGAAGCTCGGCAATGCCCGTGCGATATCTGTGAGCGAGTTGCGCACCGTCCACCAGGCTTGGTTTCCGAGCTACATGGACGGCCGCGACGCCTGAGAGCCTGAGGAGGACCCGCGCCATGGCGATGGATGCCGCCGAGATCGAACGCCTGATCCGCGAAGCACTGCCGGACGCGGCGATCGACATCCGCGACATGGCCGGCGACGGCGAGCACTATGCCGCCCACATCGTCTCCGAGGTCTTTCGCGGCAAGTCGCGCGTCGAGCAGCATCAGCTGGTCTATGACGCGCTGCGCGGCAGAATGGGCGGCGAATTGCACGCCCTCGCCCTGCAAACCGGCGCGCCGGAATAGCCACGCGGCGGGCGAGATAGCCCGCCCCCTCGACACAAATACGCGAACCGCTTATCTATCGGCCAAGGTTGCCGGGCCTTGACCCCGGCGAACGAAAGGCTTCCCCCATGAGCGACATCAACGCTTTCATCGACGACAAGGTGAAGACCAACGACGTGTTCCTGTTCATGAAGGGCACGCCGGATTTCCCGCAATGCGGTTTCTCCGGGCAGGTGGTGCAGATCCTGAACTACCTCGGTGTCGATTTCTCCAGCGCCAACGTGCTCGAAAACGACGAACTGCGTGAAGGCATCAAGGCTTACACGAACTGGCCGACCATCCCGCAGCTCTACGTCAAGGGCGAATTCGTGGGCGGCGCCGATATCGTCCGCGAGATGTTCCAGGCCGGCGAATTGCAGTCGCATCTGGACAGCCACGGCATCCCGGTCAGACAGACCGCCTGAGCCGCGACCCCGCCCGCTCCGCGCCGTCCGGCGCGAAGCTCCACCAACCCGTCGGCGCCGGTCACCGCATCGGCGCCTCTGGCACCGGCGACGACTTGGCCTTGCCGGCGACCAGTGCATATGCCGGCCCGACCATGACCAATGCCGCCGCCGGAAAGCCGCCCAACCGACGCGAGTTCATCGCGCTGGTCGCCTCGATCATGGCGCTCAACGCCATGGCGATCGACATCATGCTGCCGGCCTTCGATCGCATCATCGACGCGCTGGCGGTGGACGATTCAAATCACATTCAGTTCGTGCTGACCGCCTATCTGGTGGGGTTTGGCATCGGGCAGCTGTTTCTCGGGCCGCTGTCGGACCGCTTCGGGCGCCGCCGCCCGCTCCTTTGGGGCCTCGGCCTCTACGTGGTGGCGGCCATGGCGGCGGCATTCTCACCGGATTTCGGGACCCTGCTGGTGCTGAGGACGCTGCAGGGCTTCGGCGCCGCCGCCACCCGCATTGTCGCCGTCGCCGTGGTCCGCGACACCTTCTCCGGCCGCGCCATGGCGGAGGTGATGTCGCTGGTGTTCGTGGTCTTCATGGCGGTGCCCGTGATCGCGCCCGCCATCGGTCAGGTGATCGTGTTGGTCGGACCCTGGCAGTACATTTTCTTCGCGATGGTGGTCATGGGGGGCAGCGTGGCCACCTGGGCAGCATATCGGCTGCCGGAAACCCTGGCGCCCGAAAACCGGCGCGGCCTGAGTGTGAGGGCAATCACGGAAGGCTTCGCGATCGTCTTTTCCAATCGCCTTGCCATGATGTACGGGTTGGCGCCGGCGCTGATTTTCGGCGCCCTGTTCGGTCTTCTGAACACCGCGCAGCCGATCTACACGCAGATCTATGGGCTTGGGCCCCTATTCCCCCTCGCCTTCGCGGCGGTGGCCATCGTCATGGCCGTCGCGTCGCTGCTCAATTCGCGCCTGGTCGGCCGGTTCGGAATGCGGCCCCTTTCCCATAGCGCCCTGATCGGCTTCATAGGGCTGAGCAGCTTCTGGTATCTGATCAGCCTGTTCGGTCCGCTGCCGCTGTGGCTGTTCATGATCACCGTGTCGCTGACGATGTTCCTGTTCGGCTTCATGGTGAACAACTTCAACTCGCTGGCGATGGAACCGCTCGGCCGCGTGGCCGGCACGGCTTCGTCCGTGTTCGGGTTCATGCAGACGGTCGGTGGGGCCGTTGCTGGCGTGACCGTCGGCCAGTTCTACAACGGCTCCGTCACGCCGATCGCCCTTGGCTACCTCCTCCTCGGCGCCGGCGCGCTTGTTCTGGTGCTGATCGGCGAGCGCGGTGTGCTGTTCCGCACCCAGCACGCGCCGATCTGAAGTCCAGACAGCGCCGCGCAGGCACGCCATCTGACCTGTGACCGCAGGCATCGGGCGCCCTTGCCCGACTCTCCGGCTGCCAGTTAGATGACGCGCCTGATCCGTTGGCCGCGCGAACAAGGAGCCGCCAAGGTGCTGAAATCATTCTTCCCCGATCCGAAGATCTACTTCCCCGCCGCCGCCCTCTGGGCCGCCGCCGGGATCGCCATCTGGTTCACGATTGGCGAACAGCTCCAGCCGTTCCTCAGCCTCGGTCCGCTGCTCGCGATCCAGCCGACGGAAGCCGACCCGGCCCCCTTCTTCGACGAAAACCGCGTGTGGCTCTACCAGTTCGTCCTGATGGCCGGCTACGGCTTCTGCATTCCGTGGTTCTTCTACAAGCGAACGCGCTGGTACTGGTGGGCGGTCGTCGGCTCGGTGACCATCGTCGAAGTGGTCTATTTCAACGTCCAGATCAGCGCCTGGCTCAACTCCTGGTACGGCGATTTCTACAATTTGATCCAGACGGCGCTGGCGACCCCGGACGCGGTATCGCTGAGCGATTATTTCGGATTTCTGCTGACGGTGGGCGTCGTCCTGACCGCGAACATCACCATCCTAGTGCTCAACGCCTTCCTCAATTCCCACTATCTGTTCCGCTGGCGCCGCGCCATGACCTTCTACTACATGGCGAACTGGAAATCGGTTCGCCATGTCGAAGGCGCCGCGCAGCGCATCCAGGAAGACACGCGCGACTTCGTCAACATCGTCGAGAACATCGGGCTGAGCTTCATCGACTCGGTGATGACGCTGATGGTCTTTCTGCCGCTTCTGTGGGGCCTGTCGTCCAACATCACCGAGTTGCCCTGGATCGGCCCCGTGGACGGCTCGCTGGTGTGGGTGGCGCTGGTTTCGGCGGCCTTCGGCACGGTCCTGCTCGGGGTGGTCGGCGTGCGCCTGCCGGGTCTGACCTTCCACAACCAGCGGGTCGAAGCCGCCTTCCGCAAGGAGCTCGTCTATGGCGAAGATTTCGACGAACACGCCCGCCCGCTGTCGATGCGCGGCTTTTTCCAGAACGTGCAGAAGAACTACTATCGGCTCTATTTCAATTACCTCTATTTCAATGTCGCCCGCTACGCCTATTTGCAGGGCGCCGTGTTCATTCCCTACATCGCCATGGGGCCTTCGATCGTCACCGCTGCGATTACCCTCGGCCTCTTCCAGCAGATCCTGCAGGCCTTCGGCCAAGTCTCTGATTCCTTCCGATTCCTGGTCTACTCCTGGACGTCCATCATCAACCTGATTTCGATCCGCAAGCGCCTGGTCGGCTTCGAATCGCACCTGCCCAAGGATCACCTGCTCGCCGACGACTTCGACGACCCGCGCTACCTTGAGAGCTGGGAGAAGCTCCCTGATCCGGCAACCGAACAAACCCCGGTCGACTTCGAATGGGCCCTGGTGAGCGAGCCGGGAGACGGCGACGAAGAAGGGTACGTCTCGGTCTGGTACGACCTCAGGGACAAGCAGCGCTTCCCCGGCTCCCGAACCCGCGAAACGGCTTTCCCCTACAGTCGGGAACTCGCCGCCAAGGTGCGGGCGGCCATGGATGCGGTGCGCGCCGGTGGCAAGGTCGAGGCGATCCTGGAGTTCTTCCAGCAACCCGAACGCGTGAAGATGGAACTCGCCGGTCCGGGTTCGCTCGGGGAGGTGGAGGTATCGCATGGCGAACGCGAAACCCCGGACAGGCGCATCCGCCCCATCAGTTTGAACTTCCCGGCCCTGGCGCGGGCCTAGGGCGCTTCGCGGCCACGCCGCGCACACCGGCGCCGACGAAAAAAGGTCCGCCCCCGGGCGGCCCTTTGATCCGTGGACGGATGTGGCGGCGGTCAGCGCGAATAGAACTCGATGACCAGGTTCGATTCCATCTGCACCGGACCGGAGGGCCGCCAGGAAAAGTGGGAACCGGTTTTCCGGTTCGGCGGCCCGACCACTCAGACCGTATCCGGTGCGGCCCGGATCTCGGTCAGCGCGAGTAGAACTCGATGACCAGGTTCGGTTCCATCTGCACCGGATAGGGCACGTCGGCCAGCCCCGGCTGGCGGACATAGGTCGCGACCATCCGGTTGTGATCGGCTTCCACATAGTCGGGCACGTCGCGCTCGGGCAGCTGCATGGCTTCGAGCACCAGCGGCATGTCCTTGGACTTTTCCTTGACCTCGACGATGTCGCCGGGATTGCAGCGATAGGAAGGGATGTTGACCCGCCGGCCATTGACCGAGACGTGGCCGTGATTGACGAACTGGCGCGCCGCGAACACGGTGGGCACGAACTTGGCGCGATAAACGATCGCGTCGAGCCGGCTCTCCAGCAGGCCGATCAGGTTCTCCGAGGTGTCGCCGCGCATCCGGGTTGCCTCGACATAGGCGCGGTGAAACGCCTTCTCGGTCATGTTGCCGTAATAGCCCTTGAGCTTCTGTTTGGCGCGCAATTGCAGGCCGTAGTCCGACAGCTTGCCGCGCCGGCGCTGGCCATGCTGGCCGGGTCCGTATTCACGCCGGTTGACCGGGCTCTTCGGCCGGCCCCAGATATTCTCGCCCAGACGGCGATCGATCTTGTGCTTGGCACTGATACGTTTCGTCATCGCGTGTCCTTTCGAGACAGCTCGAGGAGCCTCGCGCCCTCCTCTGCCGGCGAAAGTGCCGGCCGACAGACCGATGCGAAAAACCCGCCCCAAAGGCGGAAACCGACGGTCTCGGGTGCCCTCCGGGCGAACGGGCCCGGAGACCGGCGGGTTGTATGGGCCGGCCGGGCGCAAGTCAAGCGACCCCCGCCCGCCCTAGCGCCGTCGGTGCGGGCCTTTCTCCAGCGCCGAAATGACGCCGCGCAGCATACGAACCTCCAGGGGGTTGAATCCGGCGCCCGACAGCATGGCGCGCAGATGGACCATCATCGCCGCGTGCTTTTCCGGCGGCGTGAAGAAGTCCGTGCGCTCCAGCGCCGCTTCCAGATGGTCGACCAGGGCCACGACCTCCTCCCGGCCCGCCGCAGCGGCGCTTTTGGAAGGGATCGGCGGCGCTTCGCCCATTGCCGCCTTGCGCCATTCATAGGCGACGATGCCGACTGCCTGGGCGAGGTTGAGGGACGCGAACGCCGGATCGACCGGCAGGCTCACGATAACGTCCGCCAGCGCCACCTCCTCGTTGGTCAGCCCCCACCGCTCGCGCCCGAACACGAACCCCGCTCTCCCGCCGGCCTCCACATGCGCCGCCGCCCGCCTGACCGCCTCGCCGGCGTCGATGACGGGCTTGAACATGTCGCGCGGCCGGGCCGTCGTCGCGAAGACGAGATTGAGCCCGCCGAGCGCCGCCTCGAGCTTCTCGAAGGTGCGGGCGTCATCGAGAACCGCGTCCGCGCCCGCCGCCGCCGCTTTCGCCTTCGGGTTTGGCCAGGGCTCGCGCGGGGTGACCAGGCGCAACTCCGCAAGCCCGAAATTGGCCATAGCCCGCGCCGCCATGCCGATATTCTCGCCAAGTTGCGGCTCGACAAGCACCACCGAAGGCCCCGCGACTGCTTCCGCCTCGCCCATCAGGGCCGGTCCGGGTGCATGGCGGCCCATTCGTCTTCGAGGATCGCGTAGATGAAGAGCTCGTCCCACTCGCCCTTGTAGATGGCGTGCTCGCGCAGATGCGCCTCGCGCCGCATGCCGAGCTTTTCCAGAAGCGACGCGGAGGCGAGGTGCCGGGCGTCGCAGCGGCCGAAAATGCGGTGGAATTCGAAGCACTCGAACCCCAGCCCGACCATGGCGCGCACCGCCTCCAGGCCGTAGCCCATGCCGTGGAAATCGGGATGGATCATATAGCCGATCTCGCCCTGGCGGGCGTCAATGTCGCGGGCGAACACCATCACTTCCCCGATCAGGCGACCGCTGTCGGCGACCACGACGGCCCGGCTGAGCATCTGCCCGGCCTGGTTCATGGGCGGATCGCTGAGGCGCTTGCCGAAGGCCCGCTCGGCGGGGTCACGCGCCAGAGGCTCGAGGGAGGTGAACCGGGTCACGTCGGGGCGCGAGACGCAGGCGAAAAAGGCCTCGAAATCGGCGGCCCGAAAGGCTCTGAGCACGAGGCGTTCGGTTCTCAGCTCCGCCGAGCCGGTTTGCGTCGGCCTCATGGCGTTTGTTGCCCCTGAGCGATCAGCATGCGATCCGTATTGCCATGTCCGGCTTTCCCGATCCAGACACCCCCCTGACCGCCGAGTGCGCCTGCGGTGCCGTATCCGTGACCGTAACCGGCGCCCCGCGCACCATGCTGCACTGCGCCTGCCGCGATTGCCAGAAGGCCACCGGCACCGGCCACCAGCCGTTTTTCGGGGTCCACGACAGCGATCTGGCGATCGTCGGCAGGACCACCACATGGACGGTCACCGCCGATTCCGGCGCCATGATGGCCCGTCATTTCTGCCCCGTGTGCGGCACCCGGATTTCGGCGCGTTCCTCGCGGTGGCCGGGCACAACGCTCGTTCCCGCCGGCCTGTTCGGGGCGGCGGCCGACTGGTTCGCCCCGAACGCCGTGATCTTCGCGCGCTCTTTGATGGACTGGGACGAAATCGACGCTACACTCCCCCGCCACGACACCTACCGCGGCTGAGGGAGGCCATCCATGCAGCTGAGCGGGCATTGTCATTGCGGCGCAGTCAGTTACACGGTCGACGGCGAACCGGTGCGGATGGCGCAGTGCCACTGCAACGCGTGCCGGCGTACCACCGGCACCGGCCACAACGTGCAGGCGTTCTTCAACAGGCACGACGTCACCATCACCGGCGAGACCCAGACCTACGATTCAATCGCCGATTCGGGCTCCCGCCGCACCCGGCACTTCTGCCCGATTTGCGGCTCGCGGCTGTTCACCGAAAACGAGAAATCGCCGCAGGTGATCGGCATCGCCGCCGGTTCCTTCGACAATTCCGACTGGTTCCAACCGTCGGTGGCGCTCTACAACACCGAACGGCCCGCCTGGGACGTCATCGACCCCGACATCGACGCCCACGAGCGCATGTAGGAGCCCCGCAGCTTTGTCCGAGGCCTCCGAAGCACTCGCCACCCGCATCCGCGCCCAGATCGGCGACGATCCGAACGTCACCGAAAAGCGCATGTTCGGCGGCTTCTGCTTCATGCTCAACGGCAACATGCTGGTGGGGCCGCTCAAGGACGGCGCGCTGCTGGTCCGGGTCGGCAAGGACGGCCATGCCGAGGCGCTGGCGCTGCCCGGCGCCTCCGAGATGACATTCACCGGCCGGTCGATGGGCGGCTTCGTCGAGGTGCGCGGCGAGACGATCGACAGCGACGCCGGATTGGCGGAATGGATCGCGCGCGCGACCGACTTCGTGGCCACCCTGGCACCGAAATAGGAGATCGCGCGATGGCCGTTCGGCCGCAGTTCCGCGCCTATGTGGAGGATTTGTTCTCCGGTCTTTCAGGTGCCGAGGTCAGGTCAATGTTCGGCGGCCTGGGCATCTTCGTCGACGGCGTGATGATCGCGGTCGGCACATCGGACGGCGACGTGGCGCTGAAGGCCGACGAGATCACGACCCCCGAATTCAAGGCGGCCGGCGCCACCGAATGGCTCTACACCAAGAAAAGCGGTCAGACCGTCGGCATGGGCTACTGGTTTGTGCCGGACGGCGTAGCCGATGATGCCGACGAATTTCGTCTCTGGGCGACGGCTGCGATCGAAGTCGCCTTCCGCGCCGACGCACTCAAGCCTCCGGCGCGGCGCCGACGCAGGTAATCCGCTTCGCGCACCCACTTTGCGCCCGGCGTCCAAGATGCTATAGCGGCCCCCAATCGCCGCGCGGCCTCGCGCGGCGATTTTGTTGCCGACGGAGCCCCGCGAACATGGCGAAAATCAAGGTCGACAACCCGCTCGTCGAGCTCGACGGCGACGAGATGACCCGCATCATCTGGCAGCTCATCAAGGACAAGCTGATCCTGCCGTATCTCGATATCGAGCTCGACTACTACGATCTGGGGATCGAGCACCGCGACGCCACCGACGATCAGGTTACCGTCGACGCCGCCAACGCCATCCGCAAGCACGGCGTCGGGGTCAAATGCGCCACCATCACCCCCGACGAAGCGCGGGTCGCCGAATTCGGCCTCAAGCGCATGTACCGCTCGCCCAACGGCACCATCCGCAACATCCTGGGCGGCGTCATCTTCCGCGAGCCGATCATCTGCTCGAACGTGCCGCGGCTGGTTCCGGGCTGGACCGAGCCGATCATCATCGGCCGCCACGCCTATGCCGACCAGTACCGGGCCACCGACTTCGTCTTTCCCGGCGAGGGCACCTTGACCCTCAAATACACCGGCAAGGACGGCGAAGTGATCGAGCGGGAAGTATTCCAGGCGCCCTCGGGCGGGGTCGTCATGGCTATGTACAATCTCGACGCCTCGATCCGGGACTTCGCGCGGGCCACGTTCAACTACGCGCTCGACCGCAAGCTGCCCTGCTACCTTTCGACCAAGAACACGATCCTGAAAGCCTATGACGGGCGCTTCAAGGACCTTTTCCAGGAGATCTACGAGGCCGATTTCGCCAAGAAGTTCGAGGCCGCCGGGATCACCTACGAGCACCGGCTCATCGACGACATGGTCGCCGCCGCCTTGAAATGGTCCGGCGGCTATATCTGGGCGTGCAAGAACTATGACGGCGACGTGCAATCGGACTCAGTGGCCCAGGGGTTCGGCTCGCTGGGGCTGATGACCTCCGTGCTGGCCTCCCCGGACGGACGAACCGTCGAGGCCGAAGCCGCCCACGGCACCGTCACTCGCCACTACCGCCAGCATCAAAGGGGCGAGGAAACCTCAACGAATTCAACCGCTTCGATTTTCGCCTGGACGCGCGGGCTCGCCCACCGCGCCAAGCTCGACGACAATCAGGCCCTGGCCGAATTCGCCCGGACCCTCGAGGAGGTCACCGTGGCCACAATCGAGGGCGGCGAGATGACCAAGGACCTGGCGCTGCTGGTCGGCCCCGACCAGAAATGGCTGTCGACGACCGGTTTCCTCGATGCCATCGACCGCAATCTTGAAAAGGCGATCGGCTGAGCGGTCCGACCGCGCCCTTCTCGGCACATTCCCCGCGGCTGCCCCGCGCCGCCATCGGAAGCCGCCGAACCACCGTCACCTGCTGCCAATTTGTCCCGCTCCGCGCGACCAGTGGTGCACCGTTTCGTGCGCCGAAGGTTGCGTTCGATCAAGGCGCTCTGGCGGCGGGTGTGCGAGCCCTCGCGTGCTTCGGCAATCGCGGAAGCGCTTCCAAAAAGGAGACGAGAATATGGGTATGAAACTATCGGCCGGCGCCCTTGCCGGCCTTCTCGCCAGCCTGATGCTGACGGCAAATGCTCTGGCCGGTGGTACCGTGGTTGTCCAGCTCTGGGACAAGGGTGCCGAGGCCGAGATGGCGATGAACATGGGAATCGGTATGGGCGGTGATATTTCCAACGCCGCCATGGGCATTCGTCTCGATCGGGGGACCATGTCCCAGGGAGACGTCACCTTTGAAGTGACCAATGTCTCCACCGACACCGAGCACGAGATGATCGTCGCTCCGATCTCCGGTCTCAGCACCCCGCTGCCCTATGACGAGGGCGCGGCGCGGGTCGACGAGGATGCCGCCCGCAGTCTCGGCGAGGTCGAGGAGCTTCAGCCTGGAGAATCGGGCAGCGTCACGATCCACCTGCTGCCGGGAATCTACATCCTGTACTGCAACATCGCCAACCACTACGCCGCGGGGATGTGGACCGTCCTCGCCGTCACGGCGATGTAGGCCGGTCGTCGCGCTGGAAAACGGGAGCGGACCCATCGCCCGCTCCCCCCTTCCTTCCAAGCCACAATCGCCGTGTCGGGCCTTGCCTTTCATCAAGTCGCCACGATGTGTGGTGCCCTATTTGAATGACGCGAAAGGCAGGGAGCATCATGAAAGCAGCGATTTCGGCGATCTGCGCCGCGGGGTTGGTGCTTGCCGCCGCGCCGGCGCTGGCCGAGACCCGAACCTATGAACTCTCCGAATTCGACGGCATCTCGATCGCCACCGGCATCGAGGCCGTCGTCGAGGTTGGCGGCACGCAGTCGGTGACCGTCGAAATCGACGATCCGGATCTGTTCGACAAGCTCGAAATCGATGTCCGGGGCTCGACGCTGCGCGCCAGCATCGAGTTCAGCTTCTTCGAGAACCTGCTCAGCGGCAATCTGCTCGGCGCGATCTTCTCGGACCGCGCCGGGGTCGCAATGCACATCACCGTACCCGAACTGACCGCCGTCGAGGCTTCTTCAGGTGCTCATGTGCGCGTCGACGCGATGCAGGGCGATGACATGCGTCTGGAGAGCTCCAGCGGTGCCGTCATCGCCGTCGAGGAGCTGAACGGCGCGACGGTGCGCGCCGATGCCTCAAGCGGCGCGCATCTCTCGGTAATCAAGGGAGCCTGCGAAAACGTCGATGCGGCCGCCTCGTCCGGCGCCAGCGTCGATCTGCGTGGCCTCGAATGCGGCGATGCCAGGGCCCGGGCGTCGAGCGGCGCCTCGCTACGGGTGTTCGCCGCCGACAAGATAGACGCAGAGGCCTCGAGCGGCGCTTCCGTGCGCATCGCGGGCGATCCCGACAATGTCAGGGTGGAAAGCTCCAGCGGCGGATCGATCAAGATCGAATAGCCGCCCGGCGGCGGCAGCGCGGATAGCGGCGATGGACTAGCCGTCGTCGCCCTCCGGCGGCACCGCCTTGCCGCCGATCCGATCGACCTCGCCCTCCCGCTGGCGGGCCAGCCGTGCATCGATCACCTCCGGCGGCAGCCCCTCGTCCGCCAGCACCCGTCCGGCAAGCTGCAGGCTGCCCTCCAGCGCCTCCGGGATTGCCGAAGCGACCCCGAGATCCATGAGCCGGCGGGCGTGGGCACGGTCCTTGGCCCGGGCGTGGATCGTCGCCTGCGGCCAAGCGGCCCGGATCGCCCGCACCATGCGTTCTTCGGCCATTGCGGCATCGGTGGTGACCACGAACGCCCGCGCCTCGGCGCCGCCGACGCGCTCGAGGACGTGCCGGTGGCTGGCGTCGCCGAAGAACACCGGGTGGCCCCTGGCGCGCTGGTCGGCAACCAGGTCCGCATCGAGATCGAGCGCCACATAGGGGATGCGTTCGGCGTCGAGGACTTCCGCGACCGTTCGCCCGACGCGGCCGAATCCTCCGATGACCACGTGATCTCGAAACCCGGCGGCCTCCTCCCCGTGCCCGCTCGATTGGCCGCGGTCCAGCTGCGCGATGCCGGCACCCAAACGACGGCCGAGCGGCCCGAGCACCGGAATGGCGAGCATCGACAGGGCCGTGATGGCGACGAAGAACTGGTGCGCCGCCGGGGCGATCAGGCCAAGCTGGTTGCCCAGCGTCAGCACCACGAACGCGAACTCGCCGGCCCCGGCCAGGATGAACGCCAGCTCGATGCTCACCGCGCCGCCCAGCCGGAATCCCCATCCCAACGCGCCGACGATCGCCGCCTTGAGCACCAGCAGCCCGCCGACCGAGATCAGGATGGCCCAGATGCCGGCCCGCAACAGACCGGGATCGAAGCTCATCCCGACGGTCATGAAGAACAGCCCCAGAAGCAGTCCCTTGAAGGGCTCGATATCGACCTGGACCTGGTGGCGGTATTCGCTCTCCGCCAGCACCAGCCCTGCGAGGAATGCCCCCAACGCCGCCGATAGCCCCACCGAGTTCGTCACCAGCGCCAGGCCCACCGCCAGGAGCAGGGCGATCGCGACGACCGCCTCGCGACTGCCGGAGCGCGCCGCCACCCTGAGCACGGGCCGGATCAGAAACCGGCCCAGGACGACGATCAGCCCCACCACCAGCACGCTTAGAAC
>Ga0307426_1001566_pt1 | contig 14978 bp, 14 predicted proteins | sample SalMarWE160340MG_FD_202165 | JGI IMG/M metagenome (GOLD analysis project Ga0307426, IMG submission 202165) | Salt marsh sediment microbial communities from the Plum Island Ecosystem LTER, Massachusetts, United States - WE1603-40 | ecosystem: Environmental > Aquatic > Marine > Intertidal zone >... | reverse complement strand
AAAAATTTCCCTCTGGACGGCCTCCTTAAGATCCCGGTTGGTAGCGGCCAATAACCTGATGCCGGTTGCCGGATTGCCGTCTGTTGGTGGATGATTTCGACTGTACACCTTAAACGCTCGGCAGATATTAGCCTGTATACCCGCGGAAATTTCGGCAATTTCGTCAAAAAATACCGTCCCGCCTGCTGCGGATTTAAACAGGTCCACAGTGTGGTCATGCAACCGGTCTGCGGCTATCCCCTTGCCAAAGCTTTTACAAATTACGGGCATAAACGGTTTATTGTTTCGATCGCTATTTCTGTGAATCACATGCGCTATCAGTTCCTTGCCGGTTCCGCTTTCCCCCTGAATCAAAACATTGGGACTGCTGTTGCTCATGCGATCAATCTGTTCGTAAATTTCCCGCATCCTGAGACTGATCCCGACCAGCTGATCGAATTTATGCCTTTCCTTCAGGCGGGTTTTCAGTACAATATTTTCCCGTTTAAGCTTTTTGGCTTCTGATATTTTATCGATCAGGATTCTTAGAATATCCAGTTTGAACGGCTTCTGGATGTAGTCATAGCTGCCGAATTTCATGGCCTGGATGGCAGATTCCATAGTGCCGTGTCCGGTGACCATGATCACCTCGGTAGCCGGCCGGTATTCTTTGATCACAGCCAGCAGTTCCAGTCCGTCGATATCGGGCATTTTAAAATCCGTAAAGACAATATCAAAATCTTTTTCCTTTATAAGCTCAAGCGCTTTGAGACCGCTATCCACCACAGTAATTCTGTAATCAAAAGCGGTCAGATACTCTTCTACCAGCGACAGGATCGTCCTGTCGTCATCCACAAATAAGATTTCAAAGTCCTTCATGGTTACCTCCACCGACTCTCACCGGCGCCACAATTTACCATCTCAGTTTCGACTCGAATGATTCAGTTTTCCGAATCAGAATCTTTTCCTAAATTATACCGTTTAATTTTTTCAACCAGGGTCGTCCTTTTTATCTTGAGAAGCTCGGCGGCTTTATTTTTTACCCAGTTGGTTTTTTCCAGGGCACTTATTATCAGCGCCTTCTCAAACTCACTAACAGCGGTGTTAAAGGATATCCCTACACCATCTGCGTCCGATTTGCGCTTCGCCTGCTGGCCACTTTCAATTCTGATTTTTTCGGGCAAATCTTCGGGTAATATTTGCTCCCCTTCGTGCAGCACCACGATTCTTTCGATCAAATTTCTGAGTTCTCGCACATTACCCGGCCAGGAATAATTCACCAGAGTCTTCATGGCTTCATCAGATAACTTGGCCGGTCGTGCGTCCTTTTTTTTGCTGAATTCCTCAAAAAAGTAGGAAACAAGATATGGGATATCACCTTTGCGTTCCTTCAGGGTTGGCAGCATAATCGGTATCACATAGAGACGGTAGAAAAGATCTTCGCGGAAATTCCCCTTTTGAACTTCTTCTTCCAAATCTCTGTGCGTTGCGGCAATAAATCTGGCATCGGTCTTGATGGTCTCGTTGCCTCCGACGCGTTCAAATTCGCCTTCTTCAAGCACCCTTAACACTTTCACCTGAAGATCAGCACTCATATCACCAATTTCGTCTAAAAAGATGGTGCCGCCTTTGGCCATTTCAAACTTGCCCGGTTTATCCGATGTCGCCCCGGTAAACGCTCCCCGCCGGTAACCGAAAAACTCGCTCTCCAGCAACCCCTCAGGGGTTGCGCCGCAGTTGATCTGGACAAAAGGTTTGTCATTGCGGCCCGAAGCCTGGTGAATGGCTCTGGCGATGAGTCCTTTTCCCGTTCCCGTCTCTCCGTTTAACATGATGGTGGTGTCGCTGCCGGCCACTTTTTCGACAATTTTGAAGATTCTTTGCATGGCGGAACCGCGACCGATGATGTCTTTGAATATGACCTGGGACTGTATTTTAATCGGGATAACTTTATTTTTCAGCTGAAGATATGAATCAGTCATGACTGTTTCCCCGTATAATTGAGAACACGGTTAATTTTCGTCTGTCCGAATAATACGGCATTGAATTTGTCCTACTAATGTAGCTAAATTAGGCTAAAGTCAAGACCAGAATACTAAAAATTCATAATTTTTCAATACTTTAATGATCGTTTCGGTGATCGATATAATTTTGGTTTCAATGGGCCAGCGCATTTTCAGCACCTTGACTTCACGCCGCAAAACCTCTACATTGGTGCTTCCGCCGGCAGATTGATTCGCGGCCATTCAAGGATTCCAATGATAGCGTCACCCTCGAAAAAAGTATTCAAAATAGCAGTACGTGATCTGGTTTCCCATGTGCTTTGCTCCGGTGATTTGAGGTTTGAATTTTTATCCGCAACCCGACCGGTTGAAGCCATTCGAATCCATCAGAAAATTCAGCAGTCCCGCCCGGAAAATTACCAAGCGGAGGTGGCAGTCTCCCACGAGGTTGAAACCGAACTTTTCACTTTAGCCATTGGGGGCCGCATCGACGGGGTCCAGGTGGCTCCCGATTCAATATTAATAGAAGAAATTAAGACAACTGCCCGCAGTCTGGATTATCTAGAACATCACGAGGACCCTACCCACTGGGGCCAACTCAAATGCTACGCCTGCATCTATGCCAAAGATCACAACCTTGCCGAGTTGGATACCCGGTTGACATACTATCAGGTGGATACCGGTGAAATTATCAATTTTCAAAAGCGTTTCACTCTGGCTGAATTGGAATCATTTTTCCAGGATCTGGTCGCCAGGTATCTTCAATGGGCGCAGACCATCGTCCGCTGGCAGCATTTGCGCGATAGATCCATTCGCCGGCTCAAATTTCCATTCCCACATTACCGCTCGGGGCAACGCGAGATGGCGGTTGGTGTTTATCGGGCCATTAAAAATGAAGGCCAGCTGTTGGTGCAGGCCGCCACCGGTATCGGCAAAACGATGGCGGCCATGTTTTCATCCGTGAAGGCCATCGGTGAAGGCCTCAGCACCAAAATTTTTTATCTGACGGCCCGCACCACCGGGCGTATCGCCGCGGAAAAAGCACTGGGCGAATTGCGCAAAAAAAATCTCAAGCTCAAGTCTCTGACAATCACCGCCAAGGAAAAAATCTGTTTCAACCCCGATTCTACCTGCAATCCGGAAGATTGTGAATTTGCCCGGGGTCACTTTGACCGTCTCAATGGTGCCCTTAAAGATATATTTCTGCAGGATGCCTTTACGCGCGAGGCGTTGGAGCAGGCTGCACGATCCCACCGGATCTGTCCGTTTGAGTTTTCCCTTGAGTTGTCGCTTTGGGCGGACTGCATCATCTGTGATTATAATTATGCCTTTGACCCGCGTGTTTTTTTGCGCCGCTTTTTCCTGGAAGAAACCGGTGATTACACGTTCCTGATCGATGAAGCGCATAATCTGGTGGATCGGTCGCGGGAGATGTTTTCAGCCGAAATATTCAAACAGCCCCTGTTGGATGTCCGTCGCGCCGTTCGACGCGAGCTCCCCGCCGTGTATAAAAGCCTTGGAAAAATTAATTCCTGGATGGTCAAAGCCGGAAAAAAATCTGATGCCGCCGGTCCTATGTGGCACCAAAAAGCGCCGCCCGATGCGTTGTTTCCACTGTTGCGCAGATTTCTCAGAATCACAGAACACTGGCTTTCCCGCAACCTCAAAGCGAGCTTTCGTGAAAATCTGCTTGACCTGTATTTTAAGATCTCAGGCTTTATGCGGGTGGCGGAACAATACGATGAAAGTTACGCGACCTGTTACGAAAAAATTAAAAAGGAGCTAAAGCTCAAGCTGTTTTGCATTGATCCGTCTATCCGGTTAAAAAATGCTTTGAACCGATGTATGGCAGCGGTCTTTTTTTCGGCCACCATGACCCCCATGTCATATTTCCAAAAGATCCTGGGCTGCAACGAAAGCGCCGCCCAATTGATGCTGCCGTCCCCATTTCCCGCTGAAAATCTGGGACTTTTTGTCAGCAACGGGCTATCTACACTTTATCGGCAAAGGCAAAACACCAAACATCACGTATCCCGGGCTATTTGCACCTTCATTAATCAGAAAAAAGGCAATTATTTGATCTTCTTTCCGTCTTATGAATATATGCAAATGGTTTTAGAGACATTTAAATCCGATTGCCCTGACAGCGAAACTATTGTTCAAACCCCGGTCATGAGCGAGCGCGAAAGAGACGAGTTTCTCCAACGTTTTAGCCGGGATAATCCCGCATCCCTGGTGGGATTTGCCGTGATGGGCGGAATTTTCGGTGAAGGCATCGATCTGGTCGGCGATCGGTTGTCAGGAGCAGTGGTGGTGGGAGTCGGTCTTCCCGGTATCTCCCTTGAAAGGGAATTGGTCCGTGAATATTTTGCCGCTACTCTGAATGCGGGCTTCGAGTTTGCCTACCAGTATCCGGGGATCAACCGGGTGCTTCAAGCCGCCGGCCGGGTGATTCGCAGCGAAACCGACCGGGGAGCCGTTTTGCTTATTGACCAGCGCTATGCCACCTATCGCTATCGATCTCTTCTACTCCCGCAATGGAATCCTTTCCAGGTAAAGAACCAGGAGCAGTTTGCCAGAGATTTGCAGAAATTCTGGCAAGGATAGCTTCGAGTTACGAGTTACGTGTTGCGGGTTACGGGGCGCAAGTTACAGGCAATGCGCTGCGATTTGCACATGAACTTTTGGGATAGTTACCCGCAACTATCGTTTATATTTTCCCATTAACTGAGCGTTTGCCAGAATATGACCTGCCATGGCCGCTTCAACCTGGGCCTTCGTAGCACCGGCATCCAGAGGCAGCGTGGTATCCAGGGCGTAGAGCTTAAAATAATACCTGTGGGTTCCTCCCGGAGGACACGGACCGCCATACCCCAATCTGCGAAAATCGTTGGTTCCATGCAGGGCGCCGTTACTCAAAGTCGCATCCGGGGCAATTCGAGCCGGCACCCCCTTTTCGCCGGCCGGGATGTTAAAAAGCACCCAGTGCACCCAGGTTCCCACGGGAGCGTCCGGGTCATCACAGATGAGGGCCAAACTCCTGGTATCCTCAGGCACACCCTCCCAAAAAAGATCCGGCGAAACATCCGGCCCGTCACAGCTGTATTGTCTGGGAATCATCCCGCCTTCCGAAAATGCCGAGCTGGTAATAACAAATTTCATCTTATTTCCTCCTGCATTTAGGTTCGGGGATAATGAGGATAATATAAAGATCCACATAACGATCACCCCCCCCAGCTTCAAAAAGCTTAAAGGAGGTTTTTTAACTCTTTTTTCCAGTTGCGTTTTCATACCCAACCTAGTTGAAGTTATGCCGGCGGTTCAATCATCCATGTTTGGGACCATAATGTTTCTATTTATCGTAGGAAACTTAGCGTTGTCAATTTAAATAAATCAGATATTGGAATTTCGGATTTGGATATTATTTGGAATTTGGTGCTTGGGATTTGGAATATTATTGGGTTAAAAAACCTTTTGATCTAATTGGTGTCTGGTGTGGAATTTATTTTGGCGTTGCCCTGGACTGAGACATAAATTGACAGTATAAAATTAAATCAATATAATTAATTCAGTTTAGAAAACCGTTTGTACCCCAAAAAATCGCGGGAGGCATAGGTGAAAATTATAATACCGGCGGTCGCCTTTCTTATTGCCGTATCGGGAGCTACCGACCTTGGTGCCCAAAAGCTCTACACCTGGATCGACGCACAGGGGGTTACCCACATAACCGATGAACCACCGCCCAAAAAGGCCAGAGTGGAAGATGTAACTGCCTATTCCGAAAAAAGCCCGCAGGAAATAGATGCAATTGAACGCAAAAAACAGCAGCTGCGCGAACAATACAAACAGTTTGAAGAACGTGAGGCTGCCCGGCGCGCAACAGTAGAAGCCCAAAAAGCCCAGGAACGGGCTCAGGAAAAGATGCAACAGGTACAGGAGGAAACCGAGTTCAACCAGGAATACGTCCGAAGACTCAGCTCCACCAAACAAAAAAGGAGACAGTTTAGAAAAAAAATTGAACGGATAAAGAATGAAACCGAAGCCGCTCAGGCCGAAGCCGAGGCGGCCGAACAGGAAGCTGAAGCTGCTGCCAAAAAAGCAAAGCAGGCGGCTGCCGAAGCAAGCGAAGCGCAGTAATTAAGAATTCAGAAGACAGAAATCAGAGATTTTAGGAAGGTGGCTATCAAAGCATGAACATTTATCGCAACTGGTTTCTCGCCAGCCGCCCCTGGTCGTTTACCATGACAGCTATTTCTGTCAGTGTCGGCAGTGCCCTGGGGGCCATCGATGGAGGTTTTTCCTGGGCCTACTATCTGATTACCCTTTTGGGGACAGTTTTGTTACATGCAGCCACCAACCTGGTCAACGATTACTATGATGTAAAAAGCGGTGTGGACACCCAGGAAGTTTCCACCGCTCAGTACCGCCCGCACCCGCTGGTCGAAGGAAAACTGAAAGCCGAACATGTGCGAACCGCTGCAACCATCCTCTACGCATTGTCCACCTGCATCGGAATTTATCTGGCGGCCGCCCGCGGCTGGGCCCTCATGTGGATCGGTTTGATCGGTGCATTTGCCAGTATAACCTACACGGCTCCGCCGCTTAAATACAAATACAGCGCGCTGGGGGAAATTTCAGTTTTTTTGATGTGGGGGCCGCTGATGGTGGCTGGTGCTTATTATGTCCAGCGTCAGGCATTCAGTATGGATGCCTTTTGGATTTCCCTTCCTTTCGGAGCTCTGGTGGCTTTGGTACTGCTGGCCAACAACATACGCGACATCAACCACGATCGTGATAAAGGTATTTTAACCCTGGCAATTGTTCTGGGACAACGCAAAGGTCTCTGGCTATATTTTTTCCTGCTAGTTTTGGCTTATCTGGCAATCGTTGTGATGTCAATTTTTGGACCGCTATATCTGTGGTCGCTGATAGTTCTGCTGTCGATGCCGCTGGCATTGCGTCTGCTTTATCAGATGATGAAGCAGGTGCCGGCTGATGCCGACGCCCGCACCGCCCAACTGGACACCGCATTCGGCGTGCTGCTGGTATTATCTCTGGTACTGGAGGGTGTATTTTGAATGCCATTGAGTTTCGGCCGCTCGCCTTGATCGCAACGGTCGTGCTGGCAGCCTTTCTATGGTTTATCACTTTTTATCTCACCTGGGCCATTTTTTGGATAAAGATTTCGATTTCAGCGGCCACCCTTGCCCTTTTATCCCTCTGGCTGCAATCCAACCAAATCCAGGCCTTAAAATTCGACGCTGCAGCTGTTTTACTTGGTCTGCTCTCAGCCGCCGTACTGTATCTGATCTTTTGGGTCGGTAACACGGTTGCGTCCTTACTGCTGTCCTTTGCCGGTCAACAGATCGAGGGCGTTTATGATAAAGGCGCCGGCACGCCGATGTGGGTAATTGCGCTGCTGCTCTTTTTTATTACCGGGCCGGCTGAAGAACTTTACTGGCGCGGTTATCTGCAAAAAAATCTGATGGTCCGCTTTGGTCCCTGGCGGGGCTGGCTTCTGGCAACCGTCCTCTATGCCGCCGTACACATCTGGTCGTTAAATTTTATGCTTATCGGAGCAGCCTTTGTGGCGGGCGCTTTCTGGGGAGCCATGTACTGGCGCTTTAAAAACCTGGCACCGGTAATTATTTCCCATTCAATTTGGAGCACGGTGATCTTTGCCGTGTTTCCAATTAGTTGATTTTTTGACTGGTTGAATAGATGGGGTGGTTAGAAACGTTTTGATCGATTCAACTATTCAACCACACCCGTCGGATCCGCGTCTTCCGCCACCGCTTTGATGATATCCAATAGAGGCGGCTGGAGGGTTCGCCATTTGGGTTCAATCGCTTTGTCAAGCTGCCAGTTGAAGTCTACCATGTCGTATTTTTCTGGAATGACGCGGTCTCGATGTTCTCCATAGACGGTCTGAGGATAGTACTCGATAAACATCATCCGATGGGGCTTGATGTTGAATTCTCTGGAGACACTGGAGGCAATATGACCACAACAGCTGCGCACCGACATTCGGCTTTCAGCCACATCCGATACGATAACGATAATCGGCCTTAAATGCGTTAGGCCCTTTTTATCTCCCTTTTTAAGATCAAATATCCGCAACCGACACTGCCCGCTCGCCAGACGCAACGATCCGCCCCAACCTTCCCAGGAATATATATCATCATAAATCAGCATTTAAAAATCTCCGGGCAACGGACCCCTGACCGCATCGCATTTCATCTTGCCTTACCGGGTCTTATGTAATATATTTTCAGATTAAAAAAATAAAGGAAAATATAGTCTTATGTCAATAACAAACAAATCCGATACCATTCATCATCTCACGCACAGCGATAAAAAGGTTACCTTAGTGGGAACCGCCCATATCTCCAGGGAAAGCGAGCAGCAGGTCGGCCAAATAATTCAGGCAGAAAAACCCGACACGGTCTGCGTTGAATTGTGCCTGTCAAGATACCAGTCCATGCGCCAGAAAGAGCGCTGGCAGGAAACGGATATAGTTAAAGTCATTAAAGAAAAAAAAACTTTTCTGCTGCTTTCAAATCTTTTGTTGGCATCGTTTCAAAAACGGATTGCGAAAAAACTCGACATTAAACCCGGCGCCGAGATGCTCAAAGCCATTGAAACCGCCGAAGAGGTAGGTGCTGAAATTTATCTGGCAGACCGGGACATCCGCACCACCCTGGCACGAACCTGGCGCGCCATGGGATTGTGGAGCAAAGTCAAACTCATGTTTCAGATCATCCTTTCGTTGGGGGAGGTTGAGGAAATCAAGGAAGAAGATATCGAAAAAATGAAGCAGCAGGATGTGCTCGAATCCCTTTTGGCTGAAGTGGGAAAATCCTTGCCGATCTTAAGAGACATCCTGATCGATGAGCGGGACCAGTACCTGGCCGACAAAATTAAAAACGCGCCCGGCCAAAAAATAGTAGCCATCGTAGGTGCCGGTCATGTTCAAGGCATTAAAAAATACTGGAACACGGACATTAATATCCAGGCACTCGAACAGCTGCCTCCCAAAAAAAAGTTCAGCGGGATTTTAAAGTGGCTTATTCCGGGTGCTATCATAGCAATGTTTATCGCCGGTTTTTTTTACGGCGGCGCCAAAGCCGGCAAAGACATGCTTATCTGGTGGATTGCCGCCAACGCGATTTTAGCCGGGTTGGGGTCCATCATGGCGCTGGCGCATCCGGCCACGATTATTTCTTCCATGCTTGCAGCGCCGTTGACCTCGTTAAACCCGATGATAGCGGCCGGCTGGGTTTCAGGTCTTGTGGAAGCCTTTTCCCGCAAACCTAAGGTAAAGGATCTGGAAACACTCCCCGATGATATCATGTCCGTGCGCGGCTTCTGGCGAAATAAAGTGACGCGGATCCTGCTGGTGGTTGTATTTACCAACATTGGCAGTTCGATCGGCACATTTGTCGCATTTCCAGTGATTGTGAAGTTGCTGATAGGTGTATCGCCCTAAACTGTGGAATGCAGGTTGAGAAATCCGGAATTTATGCGGGCAATCACTTCGTTATGTCTTTGTTATGGTGCAAACAAATACCTATCTTTGCAGAAAATACCGCGGGCGTCAGGCCCTGATTCCAATAGCGCTATTGGTGATGCTGATCCCCTGGGGTTGCGGGGGCACGGCGACCTTATCACGGGACGAATTTGATGCACCACCCGCAGCAGAGCTCCCTCCCATGCGTTACACCATTCAGGTCGGCGCCTTTTCAAATATGGACAATGCCGTGCGGCTGACCGCAAAACTCCAAGCGCAAGATTTAAACGCCTATCATTTTCTCCATGATTCGGGCCTTTACAAAGTGCGCTTTGGTAACTATCCGACAAAAAATACCGCTCTGAAAAGGGCTGAGTATCTAAAGACTGCCGGCATTATCGATGTGTACTACATCGTCGGCCCGAACGATTACGCGGCGTCAGGCTACGAGCCCGGCAATCGAGATAATCTCAGAAATGATATTGTCACAACCGCCCAAAAGTATGTCGGGATTCCCTATAAATGGGGCGGCGAGTCGCCTCGCACCGGCTTTGACTGCAGCGGTTTGACCATGGTGGTTTACCGCTTGAACGGATTGCAGCTGCCGCGATCGTCCAGAGCGCAGTGGCAAGCCGGAATCCCCATCAACAGCAGTCAACTGCTAAAGGGCGATCTGGTATTCTTCGCCACTTCCGGAGGCCAAAGGGTGTCGCACGTGGGTATTTATGTCGGGGATAACAAGTTTCTGCACGCACCCGGTAAAAACCGCAAAATAAAGATGTCGTCCTTATCCGGTAACTACTACAAATCCCGCTATCTTGGCGCCAGAAGATACTTATGATCCCAACTAATCAACTATCTTTACCACCGTCCTTTCTAATTTTTTCCCGCCTTTCAGCTCCAAACTCATCCTGACTGTTTTGATGCGCCCCTGAGCGAACAGCTGAATGCAGGCCGGATACAATTCCCATTCAAGTTTAAGTCCTTTTTTGCGGATCGAATCGATGGTATCCTCCGGCTGGATTTGAAATGCCCGCTGCCCGATGATCGGCCCGGTATCTTCGCCGTAATCGATGAAGTGAACCGTACACCCGCCTACCTTGCAGCCATAGAGGAAAGTATCGCCATATCCGTCGACGCCGGCAAAAGACGGGAGCAGGGCCGGATGGATATTCATAATCCGGGGCTGCCTGCGGTCGGTATTGATGCGGTCGATAAAATAGGGGGTTAAACTGCGCATAAAACCGGCTAAAACCAGCAGATCGAAAGGATAGGCTTTAATGGCCTCCAGGAGTCTCGCTTCTGCTATGGCACGGGATATCAGGACTAACCTTATTTTGGCAGGATCATCCGGCGCGGTATAAAGCGATTGTTTTGCCAGCACATCATTAAAATCGAAATCATCCGGCGGTACTGCTTTTTCAGGTTCTTTTCTCGTCTGCGCGATGATTGATTTATAGTCGACGGCAAATGTCACAATATCGTTTTGGCGCGCCCTTGCCAATCCGCCGGCGTCAGGATTATCCGATCCGACAAAAACCATTCGACCATCGATGTCACCGCGCCGGCAGGCATCGATTATGGCCTGCAGATTCGTGCCGCCACCCGAAATCAGAGCTCCTATTCGGATTTTTTTAGTCAATTGGATTCCTCCCCGCTGGATTTTTGGAGCCTTTCAATTGAAAAGATGTCAGTTGAAACGAAAAAAATGCCAGAAATCAACAGGTAAATCAAAGCCTAAATAAAAAACATAAAAATTTCAAGCACCAGAATATAAATTCGATATAGCTCACATCGACCAGGTTGAGAAAGGACCAGGTTTTATAAGTTTGTATAAAAATCGTCCATGGTTGACAATAGAGATTGCCATAACTATAATGGTCCAATTGTATCATTTTACCTATGAAAGGATGTAAAGTTATGGCAGAAGGAATCATGGAAATTGACGACGGTAATTTCGAATCCGAAGTGTTACAATCCGACAAACCGGTGCTGGTCGATTTCTGGGCACCCTGGTGCGGACCCTGCAAAGCCATCGGACCCATAGTAGAGGATCTTTCAAATTCATTCGGAGATCAAATCAAATTTGCCAAATGTAACGTAGACAATAGTCCTGTCACACCCGGCAAATTCGGTATTAAAGCCATACCCACTCTCATTTTCTTCAAGAAAGGTGACGTTGTCGAACAAATCACCGGGATGGTTGCCAGATCAAAACTGGAAGATGCCCTCAATAAATTGCTGTGAATAATTGTACTAAATCATGCCAAACAAGCCCAGTGTTCCGCTTTTCGGCAGGGATTTTTAAAAACTTGCGAGTGTCGCACGTGCATTGCCGGGGAAAAGACCTCAAACGCCTCATTGTTGTCGGAATCATCATCTTGTTCGCCGGCTCCGGTTGCTCTGCACTTAAAAAAACATGGAACGCTATTACAGGCAAAGAAGATACCGGATCCGCCCAACAGCTTGCCTGGGATGGGATGGATGCCTACGAAGAGGGTGATTACAAAGACGCCATCGAGTACTTCCAAAAGCTGAAAGACTGGTACCCGTTTTCCAAATATGCCAGTCTGGCGGAACTGAAAATAGCAGACGCCCACTATCATCTGGCGCAATACGAAGAGGCGATCTTTGCCTACGAAGAGTTTGAGAAGCTGCATCCGCGCAACGAGGCCGTCCCTTATGTGATTTATCAAATCGGGCTTTGTTATTACGATCAAATCGATACAATTGATCGCGACCAGACACCGGCCCGCAAAGCGCTGGAAACCTTTCAGCGATTGAGCAAACAATTTCCCGCTGATCAATATGCGCGCAGTGCGAATGAACATATTCCTAAATGTTTAAAAAGTCTAGCCGGTAATGATTATTATATCGGTTTATTTTATTATAATTCCAAACACTACGGGGCCGCCCTGCGACGATTTATGTCAGTGCTTACCAAATACCCCGATGTGGGATATCACCAGCAAGCCCTGCAATACGTCGCGAAATGCGAAGCCTCGCTGGCTGAAGAGTCCGACGAAAAGTAAAAAAAGTCTTTACACCTGCCCGCTATTGTTGTAAAAAATGCTTTTTTACCAAAATATCGATTTGAATCAAGGAGAATAATCATGTCCAGGATGTGTGAAATATGCGGCAAAAAACCCATGGTGGGCAGTAATGTCAGTCACGCTCACAATGTCACCAAACGCCGATTCAACCCGAATTTGCAGCGTGTGCGTGCGATTTCAAACGGAAAAGTCAAAAAAATGGATGTCTGTGCCAACTGCATCAAGTCCGGGAACGTCGTTAAAGCGCCCTAACAATTGAATATTGAAGATTGAAAATTGAAGATTTAAGGTATGCTGTCTATTTAGAAAGATAAAAATTCCAAAAATATTCAATCTTCATTTTTCAATATTCACTTGCTAGCCCACCCGTTTAACGTCCTGCACCAGCTTTACCTTTCTGACCGCCGACAAAATCTTTTCTAAGTGGTTGGTATCTTCAACGCCGATGGTGAAATAACTGTCGACCATCTTGTTTTCGCGGGTCTCCGAACTGGCATTGAGGATGTTGGCACCGAACTTACTGATATTGCCGACCACATCCGCCAGCAATCCGACCCGATCATGGGAGATAATCCGAATTTTAACCGGATACGTCTCATTTTTTTCCTGATTCCATTCGACCTCGATCTGGCGTTCGGGATTCATGCGCAATGCATTGATACAGTTGGTTCGATGCACCGTCACACCGTAACCCCGGGTGATATAACCGATAACCGGATCACCGGGGACCGGTTGGCAACACTTTCCGAACCTTATCAGAATATCATCCACCCCTTTGACGAGCACCCCGGCCTTGAGTTTTTTTTTGCGGACTACCCGCCCGACAAGTTTGTTAAAGATCGATTCCTGATCTTCTTCGGGTTCCAGTTTGGGGGCAAATTTCCGTACGACCTGAAGCGGCGTAATTTTACCGTAACCCACATTGGCCACAAGATCATCAATTGTTTTAAACCCAAAATGAGCCCCGATCTCCTCCATTTGCTCGGTTTTGGCCAGCGCAACAAAATTCAGCTTTTCTTTCCGAAAAGCCTTTTCAAGCATTTCCCGGCCCAGGGTGATGCTGCGTTCTTTTTCCTGGGTCTTGATCCAGTGCCGGATCTTTGAACGTGCTTTGACGGTCTTGACATATTTCAGCCAATCTTTGCTGGGATGATGATTCTTGGAAGTCGTAATTTCAACAATATCCCCTGTCCTCAATTCATAGGTCAGGGGGACCAGTTGACCGTTTACCTTGGCACCGGTGCATTGATTACCGACTTCCGTATGTATCATGTAAGCAAAATCAACCGTCGTGGCCCCGCGCGGCAGGGTTTTGATCTCACCGCGAGGCGTAAACACGTAGACTTCATCCTGAAATAGATCGATACGCACGTTTTCGAGAAACTCACCCGGATCGATAAAGTTCTCCTGGTTTTCTACCAGATTCTGGATCCAAGCAAATTTTTTGCTGATATTCTCATCGATCCGCTTACCTTCCTTATAGCTCCAGTGCGCGGCAATGCCGGATTTGGCAACCCGATCCATTTCCCGGGTGCGAATCTGGATTTCAATGCGCTCGCCAAAGGGCCCGATAACCGTGGTATGCAAAGACTGATACATATTGGGCTTGGGACGCGCAATATAATCCTTAAACTTGTGATCGATCGGTTTCCACATGGAATGAATCAGCCCCAGGGCTTCATAACATCGGGAAATGGAATCGAGGATAATGCGAAAAGCAATGATATCGTATATTTCTTCGAAAGGAAGGTTTTGGGATATCATTTTATTATGTATGCTGAAATAATTTTTATTGCGCCCCAATACCTCACATGCCAGATTGGCCGCCTCCATCTTTTTCTGGATGTAGTTTTTGACGGTTTCCATATATTTTTCGTGCTCGACTTTGGATTTGGCCACCAGGGTCTGGATCTGGTTGTATTCATCCGGCTGAAAATATTTAAAGGACGATTCCTCCAGCTCGTTCTTTATCCAGTAAATACCGAGACGGGCGGCTATGGGTGCATAAATGTCGAGGGTTTCCCTGGCAATTTCTTTCCTCTTGTTAACTTTGTGGAATTGCAGCGTGCGCATATTATGAAGCCGGTCGGCAAGCTTTATCAGAATAACCCGGATGTCATCGGCCATCGCCAGAAACATCTTGCGAAGGCTTTCTGCCTGGCGCGCGCGGGAACTGTGAAAAGAAAGGCTGCTGAGCTTGGTGACACCGGAAACGATAAGCAGAACTTCAGGCCCGAAGAATTTGTCGATATCCGCCGGATCGGCATTGGTGTCCTCGATCACATCGTGCAAAAAACCGGCGGCCACACTGATGACATCCAGCTTCATATCGGTGAGTATTCCGGCGACCTCCAGCGGATGGGAAAGATAAGGTTCGCCGGACAGACGGACCTGTCCTTCATGCACTCTGGCAGAATATATATAAGCGCGCTC
>Ga0307426_1001560_pt1 | contig 15004 bp, 17 predicted proteins | sample SalMarWE160340MG_FD_202165 | JGI IMG/M metagenome (GOLD analysis project Ga0307426, IMG submission 202165) | Salt marsh sediment microbial communities from the Plum Island Ecosystem LTER, Massachusetts, United States - WE1603-40 | ecosystem: Environmental > Aquatic > Marine > Intertidal zone >... | reverse complement strand
TTGATCGTAATATATCTATTGTTTCATATAGTGTCAATAAATATTTTGATCATATGCTCAAAATTATTCGCAGCCGAAATCTGAAAGATCTTGCCCGGGAAAAAAGTGAACACAATGCTAACAATCAGAGCGATATTAAACTCGGGGTTAAGACTTTGATCTCTTTGGCCATATTTTTGAGATATGATATCAGCGGTTTCCAATTATAGTAAATATGCAAAGATAGGAATATCCCTCTGAAAAATTCCGTGGAGAATCTTTGAATATCCGGTCACACGCCCTTACCCCGAATTCAGGCAGCAGACCGCTGCCATAGCTTTAGCCGGCTCAGGGAAAACCCAAAATTTAGGAGTTGATTTTTTTCTGTGCCGTAACGCCGAATTTTTTCATCCGGTTCCAGACCGTGACCCGCGAAATTCCCAAGATATCGGCCGCCCGCGACTGGTTGCCGCCGGCACTTTCGAGGGCCTCGATCAGCTGCTTCTTTTTCATATCGGTACGGCTGAGGAGTGGTTTTTGGGTATTTCTAAAAGAGTTATGGGCAGCGTTTAGGGTCGGCGGAAAATGATAGGGCTGAATCACTAATTCCTGGCAGGTAACAAAGGCATACTCAAAAACGCTTTTTAATTCTCTGACATTGCCGGGCCAGGCGTATGACATCAACAACTGCATGGCATCATTGGAAATTCCCATAATTTTTTTATCGTTTTTAAGCTGAATTCGGCGAAAAAATGAATCGGCCAGCAGCGGGATATCTCCCACCCGTTCTCTTAGAGGCGGTACCATAATCGGTATGACGTTAATCCGGTAAAATAAATCCTCCCTGAAACCGCCCTGCTCCACCAGTTGTTTCAGGTTACGGTTGGTAGCGGAAATAATCCTTACATCGATATGAATCGGCCGGTTGTCACCGACGCGTTCGACGACTTTTTCTTCCAATACCCGCAGCATCTTGACCTGGGTGGATAGGGGTAAGTCGCCGATTTCATCCAGGAAAATGTTCCCACCCTGGGCTGCTTCAAATCGACCCTCACGGCTGCGATAGGCACCGGTGAAGGCACCTTTGACATGTCCGAAAAGCTCGCTTTCCAGCAGTGACTCCGTTAAGGCGGCACAATTGACCTTTACATAGGGCTTTCGTCTGCGGGCTCCGGTATCATGAATGGCCCTGGCCACCAGCTCTTTTCCGGTGCCGCTTTCTCCGAAAATTATCACCGGCGCATCCGAGTGAGAGGCATTGCTGATCAAATCAAACACCTGCTGCATGGGCGCTGAGGCTCCCAAAATTCCGTGAAAACCGTCTTCAGTCTTCAGCTCACGGCGAAATGCCTCGATCTGGGTATCTTTTTCAATCAGCTCCGTGATGTCGGTCATGGTCTCGACCGCTCCCATATCCTTGCCCTCGGTATCATGCAGCAGGGACGCATTTTTCAGCACATGGATATAGGTACCGTCTTTTTTCATCAAGGCGCACCTTCTCATACTTACCTCGCCCGTTCTAAAAAGGCTGCACCACTTTTCACCTTTGCGTTCGCGGGCGATCTCGCAAATATTGCAGTTGAATATCGTACAGAGTTTTCCAATAAGCTCTTCATCGCTGTAACCGGTCATGTTTTCCAAGGCTTTGTTGACAGAGACGATGGTACCGTCAGTGTCCACGATCATGACACCATCCTGGATGGTGTTGACCACTGTCTTCCAGTATCTGTTTAATTCCTGTTCAATCATGCTAAATTTCTCCTGTTAAAATTTTAACATATGTCAATTAGACATGTTTAACACTTTAACACTTTTCAGACAATCTTTTTTTGCAAACGCGCCTAAATTTCTCGAAATTGTGTCGATGGTCAATTGCGCCATCGACAGATTTAACATGTTGTAATTACGCATGATGCCATTAGCGATTCATTTTAAAACTCTTATCCGGTCTGGAATTTTCAAATCATCTGGCATTGAACTTGCTCAAAGGAATCTATCATAGTTCAGAGTTATCTGTTTGAGGCAAGTCATGCTACACAAACTTGATCTACGCGGCGCCATCATTCCTTTTTCACTACTTAAAGTGATCCAGGCGCTTAAACTGATGGATCCCGGTGAAACTCTGGAAGTCTTTTGGAGCGATCCGGATACGCCGGCAGATCTTTTCAAAGTGTTACCGGATTCAACCTATGAGATGATCAGTCTGGATGAACTGGCGGATCCCCAACCCTCATATCGATTAACGCTGGTAAAAAAGCAATCAGATAAAACCAACCAAGGAGGCTAAAAATGACGGATTTAAATTCAATCGAAGTTTCAAGCACGGTGGATGCCAGGGGCAGCGCCTGTCCGGGTCCCCTGCTGGAAGCCAAGAAGGGCATCGGCAAAGTTAGAGTGGGTGAAGTGCTGGAAGTCTATTCCAATGATTCGGGTACCCGCACGGATATCCCGGCCTGGGCCAATAAGGTCGGTCATGAGTACCTCGGCGTTTTAGAAGCAGCGGGTTACGATAAACATTTTGTTCGCAGAAAAAAATAGGTGGCAGTATGACGACCCCGCAATTCACTGCCGATGAAGGAAAAATTCTGATCCTGGCAACAGAAACCTGTGCCTATCCCGGCGCCAACTCAGTCGGGCAGGCCCATTCGAGTTATCCGGCCAACACCTATATATTGAGGGTCAGGGCGCCGGTTCTGTTCCCTGAGCAGTTCTACCTTGACTGTTTTAAAAAAGGAATCAGCGCGATTATTATCATGTCCTGCGGTGAGGAATGCCCATACGACGGCGCCTATCACGCCTTGGCCAAGCGCCTGGACCGGGTTTACCCCATGATGCAGGCGCATAACCTGGATATCCGCAGGCTGCGTCTGACAGCCATCTGCACGGTGTGCAATCGGGCCTTTCTTAAAACGGTCAATGATATGAATGCCCTGATTCAGGAGCTTGGGCCGCCGCAGTACAGGGAGGCGGCCTAATTCTTTGTCGAATTTGATTTAATTCGGGTGATGCCGGCGGGCAGCCGCACGCCTGCGGCACCCGGCATGTACCTTGCTAGTCTGGAGGAAAGAATGGCAAACTTAAATGTCATGGAATTCGATGCCATCGTTGTTGGCGGCGGAATCGCCGGTTTACAAACGGCATTGGACCTGGCGGATCAAAATTTTAAAGTGGCCGTGGTGGAAAAAGACGCCACCATTGGCGGTAAAATGATCCGGCTTTCCAAAGTTTTTCCCACCCTTGATTGCGCCAGCTGCATCACCACACCCAAAATGGCGTCAGCTGCGCACCATGACCATATATCCATTTTTACCTATTGCGATGTGAGCGCCATCAAGCACGATGGGGATGGTATCGTTGCCTCCCTGACCCAGCGACCCCGCTATGTGGATGGGGATAAATGCATCGGTTGTCGCCAGTGCGAATATGGATGCCCCGTCTATGTGCCGGATGAAGAACAGGGGGGATTCACCCTGCGCAAAGCCATCCGCATTCCCTTTTCGAATGCCATTCCCCAGCTTGCGATTTTAGATGCTGAAAACTGCTCGCTGTGCGGAAAATGCGCCCGGGTCTGCCCGACCCAGGCGGTGGACTATTTTCAGCAGCCCGAAAATTTTGTGATCAAGGCCAAAACTGCGGTTCTGGCCACCGGCTTTAAATTGACCGACCCCGGACAGAAAAAAGAATACGGACAGGGTCAGGTTGAAAACGTCATTACTTCCATGCAGATGGAGCGTCTGCTGGCGCCTCACGGCCCTTATCAACGAGTCATGCGGCCTTCCGACGGCAAGGAACCCGAATCCATTGCCTATGTGCAATGTGCCGGCTCCCGGGATAAAAGCCTGGGGGTTTCCTACTGCTCACGGGTTTGCTGCATGTATGCCATCAAGCAGGCCATGCTGCTGTCCGGATCTTTGCCCCTGGCGGACATTACCATTTACTACATGGACATCCGGGCCTTTGGCAAAGGCTATGAGCAGTTCTATCAAAATGCCAAGGCCATGGGAATTGAATTTGTCAAAGCCAAGGTGGCCAAAATTTCCCAGGGCGAAAACCAGTCTGTTCAATTGCGTTATGAAGATCAGGAAGGCCGGGGCGGAGTGCTGACCCGGGACCACGACCTGGTGGTGCTTTCCCTGGGAATGGTGCCGGAATGGAATCCGGCCGGGATCTGTCCGGTGTCAACCGATGCGGATGCCTTTATCAAAACCATCATGCCAAAAGTTGCCCCTGCGCTGACCGACGTCGAAGGCATATTTGTAGCCGGTGTAGCGGCCGGCCCCAAGGATATTGTGGACACCATCGCCGAAGCCGGAGCGGCTGCCATGGAGGCATCCAATTATTTATTCCAATTAAAGGAGACAGATGGCAGAGAACAGAAGACAGAAGAAAGAATCCAAGCTGTTGCAGCCGGGTGACCTCCAAATCTGTCATCAGTCATCTGACCTCTGATCTCGGTCATCCGACTTCTGAAAACAGGAGCTTATTGCATGTCATCGAAGCCCGAAAAAGAAGAAAGCGCTGAAAAAAAGGTTGGGGTGTACATCTGCCACTGCGGGGGCAATATATCCGACCATGTGGATGTTCAGCAACTGGCGGAAAATGTCAAAGACCTTCCCGGGGTGGTGGTCACCCACACCAACATGTTCATGTGTTCGGATCCCGGGCAGGAATTGATCCAGCAAGATATTAAAAGCGGTAAAATCAACCGGGTAGTGGTGGCTTCCTGTGCCCCCAGTCTCCATGAACTGACCTTTCGCAGCGCCATCAAACGAGCCGATATGAACCCGTATCTCTACGAGCATGCCAACATCCGCGAGCAGGTCAGCTGGGTGCATGACGGCGAAAAAGCGACCCACAAAGCCACCGGTCTGGTGGCGGCCGCAATTTCAAAATCCAAACACCTCGAGGCCCTGGATCCGATTCGGGTGGATGCCGCCAATCACGCCACCGTCATCGGCGGCGGCGTGGCCGGACTGCGGGCGGCGCTGGATCTTTCCCGGCGGGGTATCGAGGTCGCTTTGGTAGAAAAGTCGCCTTTTCTGGGGGGACAGACCGCCAAACTCGACAGATTGTATCCCACCGGGGAGAAGGCCGGAGAACTGGTCAAACAACTGGCGGATGCGGTTTGTGCGGAGGCCCGCATCAAGGTGTTCACCTGCGCCGAGGTGATTAAATCTGAAGGCTACGTGGGCAATTTCAAAATAACCGTGAAAAGACGACCGCCTGCATCACCGGCTGATCTTGCAGAGCTTGATATGCTGGCCGAACAAAATGCAGGGGTGGGTGACTTTGTGCCTTTTGCGGGTTATTTTCCGGCCGCGATTGCCGCAGATACTCACGAAACCGAACTGGACAGCGGTGTGATTGTTTTTGCCACCGGCTTCCAGCCATATCTGCCGCGCAAGGGTGAATACGGTTATGATATTCACCCGCAAGTCATTACCCTGGCGGAATTGATCCGGCATATGGCCGCCGGGACCTCCGGCGGCGACACGCTGAGCATTGAGGGAAGAAAAATCCGCAGGGTTGCCCTGATCCACTGCGTGGGAAGCCGGCAGATTCCGGGTATTCATGAAGAGCGCCCCGACGGAACGCTGAACGAATACTGCTCGCGTACCTGCTGCACGGCAACATTGCAGGCGGCCTGTGAAATCAGAGAACGTTATCCGGCCACCCATGTCTTTGAATATTATCGCGATATCAGAACCTATGGCCGCGGCCAGGAAGAATATTATGAGCGGGCCGGCCAAAATAATGTGACATTTTTTCGCTTTGAGCCGGATAATCCTCCGGCAGTCGAAACCTCTGAAAGCCCTGAACATCCCTTAAAGATAAAAGTTGTCGACACCCTGACATTTGGCGAGGAAATCGAGGCCGAGGTAGATCTCGTGGTGCTGGCGGTCGGTATGGAGCCCCATACCATCAGCGATCTGGTGGACATGATGAAACTGCCTACCGGAGCCGATCGTTTCCTGCAGGAAGTCCACCCCAAACTGCGGCCGGTGGAACTGGCCAATACGGGAATTTTGCTGGCCGGAACCTGCCAGGCGCCCATGGATATCGGTGAAGCCTGCGCTGGGGCCCAGGCGGCCTCGGTCAAAGCTTCAGCGCTGCTTGCCAGGGGCTATGTCGAACTGGATCCCTTCGTAGCCCACGTCGATCCGGATCGTTGCAGCGGCGCCGGCAAGTGTGTCGAGGTGTGCCCGATTGATGACGCCGTTACCCTGGTGGATATGGAGATAGCGGGGCAACCCGTAAAGCGCGCCCGGGTAAACCCGGCCCTGTGTACCGGATGCGGTATTTGTGTGGCCGTCTGCCCCGATAATGCGGTGGATATCAAAGGCTGGACCCTCAAACAATATGAGGAAATGGTGGATGCGATTGTTGCGGCATAGGGCATAGGGCAAAGCGCAGAGAGCATAAAATAGATAGAATACCACAAATCATCAATTTTCAATCTTCAATCTTCAATTCGGGCTCGTCCGGGTTGGGAGGTTAGCATGAGCGAGAAAAAAACGATGGATAAGGAGGCGTTGAAAAAACTGCGCGAAGAACGCAGGACTTGGGTGGAAAACGCCAAGAAGTCCATCAGCGCCCAGAATCAAATCATCAAACAAATTAAGGCCCAGATTGCCGACACGGCCAAAACTATCCCTGAAATCGCCCAGGCGACGGATATGCCGACTTCACAAGTTTTACTTTATATTGCGGGACTGAAAAAATATGGCATTGTGGTCGAAGGCGATAAGGATGGAGACTATTTTAAATACTGTTTGGCACCTTGAAAGCGGTATTTAACTTAGCAATTCAATGGAGACATATGATGAGTTCAGCTGTTAATCCTGATTTATTGCTTCACCTGAAAAAATTTGGCGTCAATGATGCCGCCGCCTGTTTTAATTGCGGCAACTGCACGGCGGTGTGTTCCCTCTCATCGGAATCCGAACCATTCCCGCGTAAGACCATCCGGTACCTGCAGCTCGGGCTGGACAACAAACTCATGCAAAGCACTGAGCCCTGGTTGTGTTATTATTGCGGTGACTGCAGCGATACCTGCCCCCGTCAAGCCAATCCCGGCGAGGTGATGATGGGACTCAGACGTTATTTGACCTCGCGCTACGACTGGACGGGAATTTCGCGCCTGTTTTACACCTCCAAGGCATTTGAAGTGCTGTCTATTCTGGTGGTGGCTGCTCTGGTGGGGTTGGCGTTTTATTTTTTTCACGGGCCCATGCTGACCGACCGCGTAGCGCTCAATGTGTTTGCGCCCAACACCACCATTGAGATTCTGGATCTTATTTTGCTGGCAGTGCTTTCATTTTTTCTTTTAAGCAATGCCTTTCGAATGTCCAAAGCGGTGATGGCCAATCCCGGCGATCCAATCCTCAACGGGGGCTCGATATTCGGAATTCCCGTGCAGGCGTACCTGCGCGAAGCCAAAGAGTTTGTGGTTCAGTTTATTACCCAGAGGCGCTTCGATACCTGCGGCACCCGCTCCCAGCGAACCCAATGGATTGTCCATTTGCTGATCATGACCGGATACTCCATCGTCTTTTTGCTGGTCGTCTTGGGAATCCGATGGTTTCAGCGCGATGAAATTTATGCCCTCTGGCATCCGGTGCGGTTGCTGGGTTACTATGCTACCTTTGCGATTTTATACGGTGTTTCTTATGCGATCATCGGCCGGTTAAAAAAGAGCAGAAGTGTTTATCAGCACACCCATTCGACGGACTGGGCCTTTTTAATTCTTCTATGGCTTACCACCTTTTCCGGAATTCTCATCCATGCTACCCGGCTGCTGGAGCTGCCGCTCACAACCTACTACATATATGTAATTCATTTAATGATTGCGATCCCCATGCTGGTGATCGAAGTACCCTTTGCCAAGTGGACGCATCAGCTCTATCGACCACTGATTTTATATCTGATGAAAGTTAAGGCAAGTGCCGTCCGGACCGAAGCCTAATTTGATTGAATATTTTAAGATACTAGAAAGGAGAAAACATGGCAGAAAATAAAGAAGAAAAAATACTGTATATCGGCACCTGTGCCGGTGAGGATCCTGAAAAAGCGGCCATGCCGTTTGTGATGGCCTGTGCGGCTTTGGCCATGGACATCAAGGCCACCGTCGTTTTGCAGGGAAACGCTGTGTACCTGGCACAAAAAGGGTACATTGACAAAATGCTGCCCGGTGGGGGCTTTCCTCCCATGCGAGAGCTGCTGACCAATTTAATGGAACTCGGCGGCGAGTTAAAGGTCTGTGTGCCCTGCATGAAAATCCGCAATATCGAGGAGTCTGAATTGGTTGCAGGATCAAAAACAACCGCCGCCGGAGCTTTAAATATTGAGGCCATCGAGGCCAAGGCCGTCCTGGTGTATTAGATCCGGGTAAATATATATCGGAGTGTTGGAGATCTGGAGTAATGGTTAAAAGGTGGGTATCTTTTTAACTAAACTCCAATACTCCATCACTCCATTACTCCACGCTCGAAGGACTCAAGGATTTTAGGTAATCTTGAGAAAAACCTCTTTTGGGTTTTTAATTCCAAACCCAAATAGACAAGGTGAGGCCAAAATGGAACCAGCCACCCACTACAAACCGCCCAATCGTATTACCGATCTGGTAACGCTCAAAGAACAGGGATTTGAAGTCGTCTGTAATCCGACCTTTGAAATTTTGCCGGTCGACTTTGCCCATCGGGATAATAAATACCAGGCATTTGTTTTTCTCTGCCGCTTTATAGGCGGCATTAATGGACAGGATTACATGTTCAGAAAATGCTATGCACGCGGCTGTCCGCACAATCTGTGTCCCCATGTATCCCAGGCCATAATGATTGCCAATCGGTACCTGCAAAGAGATTACAAAAGGCTGACGGATGCCGGTGTTCAGGTGAAACAACGCCTGTTCACGTTAGCGGATATGGTCGTAAAATTCGATGAAATGAAGGAAGAACGCGCTCCCCTGTTGGCGCTTCACGACTATATCAATATCGCCAAAGAAGGCAATGAAGTCGCGGTGGAGATGGCCTTGGAGTTTGTCCCCGGAGTGGAGCATTTTGCCAATTACAAAAACCAGCAGGTATTTTTAATGGTTGATTTCTCTATTACGATCCTGGGCAAAATCCACCACTATGAGCGCTGCCTGGCCTGTTACGAGGCGGAAAAAGAAAAGCAGGAAAAGCCGCAGAAGATCGATATCGCCAATCAACGCTTGAAGATCCTGTATAATGAATTCGACCAGGTGTCGATAAAATACGAAAAGCGTTTTTTCGGTTAACCGGAACCCGGACAACCGCGTATCATTTGGATGATTATTCAATTTTGAAACGAGGTGCCATAATGTATGCATTGATCTATGACGAATTTGATCTATCCAAGCGTGAAAAAAAGGTCATCTCTGTCCACAAATCAAGAGACAATGCCGACAAGGCTCTGAAGAAACGGCAGCGTGAAAGAGGCAAAAGAGTCTGGGAGTGCAACACCCGGATTGTATGGGTTTATGATCAAGCTCGCGCTGGCGATACCATTAAACCAAGCGCTTTTGACACCTGGGCTCCAGGTGAAGAAATCCCCGCGGGAGATCGGATTCCGGATGGGGATTGAATGAATCTCCCCGTGGTTTCTGCCTGAATCTATCAAATTAGAAATAATTATCTAAGGTAACCCGGAGCGGCGAACCTTGAATATTTGAACACTTACAAACTTATTAGACCCTTAACGCTAAAGGAAAAACAATAGTGCACGCTACGATTCAAAAACCCATTGAAGAGATTGTCAAATTTATCAAGCCCGGTGAAAAGGTGTTCGTTGTCGGGTGCAACAATTGCGCTTGGAAATGCCATTCCGGTGGCGAGGCGGAAACCGAGAACATGGCCAAGCGCCTGATCAAAAGAGGGATCACGGTTGTGGGGTTTACCGTACCGGGACCCCAAGGGATGTCCTTTTGCAAATTGGACCATACGCGCAAAGCATTGATGGAAGATTATGCCGACCAGGCCGAAGAGGCGGATTCTTTTCTGGTTCTCGGTTGCGGCCAGGGCGTCCATACGGTCATCGATGCCACCGACGGCGGGATGGTGCATCCCGGATGCGATACCATCTTCGGCGGAGAAACAGTATCCGAAAGCGAGATCAACGAATACTGTTCGCTGTGCGGTGAATGCATCGTAGAATACACGGGGGGCCTTTGCCCCTTAACCCTTTGCGCCAAAAGTCTTTTAAACGGGCCCTGCGGCGGTGCCGAAAACGGTAAATGCGAGGTGGACAAAAATCGGGACTGCGGATGGATATTGATCTACGAACGGTTGAAGAAGCTGGGTCGTCTTGATCTGATAAAAGGCTATATGGAACCCAAACACAATTCAAAATGGGCGCGTTCCAGAACTCTGACCGTAAGTCCCCATGAGGCGACATTCTGTTCCCAGGGAATCCGCGTAACCGTCAGCAATCAAGATTAAATGTCATTTGATATTTTATGTCAATAAACAGGGATAAAACATAGTGAAATAAACTGAGCTTTTTAATAGGGGAGAATTCGTCATCACCGGTGAGGTCGGGCCGATAAAAGGGTCTGTGCCCAGGGACAAGAAGATCGATCCCGCATGTGTCAAGGAGGCGGAGGTGCTCAAAGGCTGGGTCCATGGGGTAAACGTCACCGATAACCAGAGTGCCGTGATGAAACTGGGATCCCTGGCGGCCTGTGTCAAGCTGAAGGAAAACGGCCATGAACCAATCTATCAGCTTTCCTGCCGGGACCGCAATCGCATCGCCCTGCAGTCTGATATCCTGACTGCCTATTCGCTGGGAATCGACAATATGTTGCTGCTGACCGGTGACCACGCCAGTCTGGGGGACCACAAAGATGCCAGAAATGTGTTCGACCTCGATTCGGTGCAGTTAATTAAAATAGCTGCGGGGCTTAAGCAAGGCCGTGACATGATCGGAAATGAGATTCTAAATCCACCCGATATGTCCATCGGTGCCGTGGTCAACCCCAATTTTGAACCTCTTGATTTGCAGCTGATGAAGATGGAGAAAAAAATTGAGGCCGGCGCCGAGTTCTTTCAAACCCAGGCCGTGTATGATGTCGACGTCTTCGAAAGATTCATTAAAAAAGCCGAAAAATTAGGACGGCCTATCCAGGCAGGGGTTGTTTTTCTCAAATCCCCCGGTATGGGCAAATATATGAATGCCAACGTTTCCGGGATCAAAGTTCCCCAGGACTGGATTGATGAGATCGGTTCAGTCGAAGCCCGGAATCGGAAAAAAAAATCAGCCGAAATGATGGCCAGATTCACCCGTGAGATCAAGCCAATGTGCCAGGGCATCCATTTTATGCCGTTAGGATGGTCCGATGCGGTTGTTGAAGTAATCGACGCCATCAATGGCGATGCTTTAAAATTTGCCCATGCCAAGAGTGCTTAGATTTGGTGAGATGCTTTTGAAAAGGGCGGTCGCTTGATCAGCAGCGCCGCCCATTTGCAAATCGGACTTTAAATTCATTAGATGGATAACGCCAGATGAAAACCCACTACCGGCTTGCGGGCGGTTTTTCCCGGACAAGTTCTTCCGGAGTCATAGTCCAAAACGGCTGACCGTCTTTGGTCAGACGTACCTTGAACTCATAGTAATTCGCTTTTTCTATTTTGGAGGCCATAAACACATCTTTGCCGGCAACTTCAGCCCGGCAACCCTTGATTTTTACCCGATCTCCCTTTTTGACGCCAATATCTTCAGGTTTCGTAAACCAGGTCGGACAAATATGAACATCAATCAGTCTTCTTCCGTCTTTTACGACCATTATGGTTCCCAGCGACATCCCCGGCATCGGAGCCTCCGTTTTGAAACCGACCACCCAGGCTCGAAACTTTTCAAATTTGCCGACATCGTAATGTTGGTTGTAGGGATCGTTTATCCCCCAGCCCTGCATATCAAATTCTCCCGCTGCGCCAATGGATCCGTTTATCATCCCTGCCGCCAATAGGAGTGCTGTCAGCACTAACATATAGTGATTGTATTTTTTCATAGACTTATCCTTTTTTCAACCCGGATGTATGGTATGCCGTCCATTCCCTGACCAGCCAAACGTCTATTTCTTATTGTCTCTAGACGTCGATTATTTTTATAATAGCTGATGTGAGATCATCCTCCTGCTCTCCCTTGCCGCGGAAATCTTCCACCGCATCCAGAACAGACAGCACAATCGTCCGAGCGGATTCTCTGGAATTGGTGTGTATGACCTGTTGCAGTCTTTCTTTGCCGAATAATTCTCCGTCAGAGTTAGTCGCTTCCCAGATTCCGTCGGTGCCCAGGAAAATGATTTGCCCGGGTTTGATGTCACAGGATGAAGCCGTATAAACCGCATCCTGGGAAATGCCAAGCGGCATTCCATTTCCGTCATCCAGGCTGCTGAATGAATCGCTGTCAGAGTCGTACAAAATGGCCGGATCATGTCCGGCCCGCACCCAGTCCATGCGATTCTCACCACGGTCAATACGGGCCAGGGACAGTGTCATGAATTGCGCTGAATCTTCAACATCCTTTGCGAATTCCCGGTTGACATCGGTCACGATGTCGCCCAATGTCCCAGGCATTGTCGCCCGTAACCGCAAAAATCCCCGGGCGGTGGTCATCAAAATAGCCGCCGGAATTCCATGACCGACGACATCTCCGACCGTTACGCATAATTGTTCTTTTTTCCCTTCATCAACACAGAGGTAATCAAAATAGTCTCCGCCGGTCTCGTCACTGAAAAGGGTCATCCCGTAAATATCCAAACCGGGAATCTCCGGTGGTGCTCCGGGGAGAAGGTTTTTCTGTATTTCTTCGGCAACTTCCAGAGAGCGCCGCATGCGGTAATGCTCCTTGAGTTGGGGCCCGATACTGTTGAAAATGTATCCCAGATTTCCAAATTCATCCCTTGAATCAATTGACACCCTGGCTTCAAAATCACCGCCGGATAGTTTCCTGGCGGCAGCGGATAGCTGCGCCAGAGGTTTGGTAACCGTTCGTGAAAATGCAAAGGCAACCACGGATGCGAGCAATATTAAAAAAAACAGAAAACCGGCCGTATAATTTTCTACTTTGTTGAGGCGGCGCTGGATGGATTCCAGGATCGGATGGTCTTCCAGATTGAGTATCTGATCCCTCGGTACAATGAACACAAAGGCACTGCCCTGATGCATTAAAGGTCCGTAGGCCCAAAAACTCATGCGACCATTGAAAGGCATTTCGCGTATGTGGTATTGCCGCCTGGCAATATCTTCCAGCATAGCCCGGAATTGCTCTTTGTCGGATGAAGTCAGCCATTGGGATCGGTGTTCCGGTTGTGGTGCCGACGGCAAAATTTCAGGGGGTTGTGCCGACGCCAATATTTTTGCCCCGGCGGTACCGGCAGTGGATCTTAATGCCAGCGTGCACAGATAGGGCGTGGTGCCGGCAGGCAGTTCGGACATTTGAAGCGCCTGCTCCAGTAAGCTGTTTAGTGAAACCAGAAGGCTGGTCACGCCAAGAACACGTTCCTCTTCCGTCAAGACCGGGTAGGAGACGGCCATAACGGTCTGCCCGCTAATTGGATCAACATACGGCCTTACGGCCTGGACCAGGCCGTTGCCTTTTCCTGAAACGCGGATCGATACCAGACTTGATTATAAATATCGGAGGTGCGGCTATTTTCATGAGCGCAGGGATAAACACTGAAGACGCCGTTTTCCAAGCCGAAATACTGTCGCAAGATCAGATTGCCGAGATATTGAGAAACAGCCTGATAAATTGGTATCATCCTTTTTAATCGAACAATGTCCGATTTAACATCGGCAGCATCTACCGTGGGGGGTACTGAAAAGCAAGATCCTCTTTCGTCAAAGGCCATTTCATCGGCATTTTTGCCGGGTTCAACCGGCGCACCGGAATGGGGATCAATGATTTCGTCTGAAATAGTGCCGGAAGCGTCCGGCACCGGGGAAGGCTTGCTTCGATTGTAGGATAACAGCTCTGTTTTAAGGATGCGTCTTACCTCAAAGGTCTGGTAAAAGAGGGCCATTTCTGCCTGTTCCCGGCTAGTTCGGATAACTTTCGAGTAGTCGTCTATTACCAGTTGCAATCGATGTCGGGCATCATCTATTTGCTTTCCTTTGACCTGTGAGATCAGAGCATCGGCCATCAAGTGCACGTTTTGAATGCCGAATGTCCTCAAACTGACAACGGGAACAATCGAAACCACAAGCAGTAAAATCAACAGTTTCCAGCGGAATTTCATCCATCGTCTCCCCGGGTGAGATAGGCTTTTTCAAATTATTTTAACCTCATACCAGCGGCGCATGCCTTCTCCGGTATAGTGAAGGCTGTTCGTGAAGAAAGATGTCACGCAGGGTTGAGCCGATTCACCGGGTGATTCAGCTAGCAGAAAGGCGCTTGATAGTAAAATAACGAAAATTGCACCGGCAGTGGCTATGCTTATTCTCATGACACCCCTCCTATCTTTAAGGCTATCGAACGGTCTTCATTAAGGTAACCAAAGGATATGTCGCAACTTCATTCCATTATTTCCTGCTGAAAGCGCGACTTATCAACGCGGGTGGCCACAAAAAACACAATTTTTATAGAAGTTATAGAAATTCCAAGACGTCTAATTAGCTCTCGATGAGTATCTTGGCTTGCGCCAACAGCAGTGATTTTAAACGGTCCAGCGTCACCGGATAACCCTGTATGGGAATCCCCATCCAGTCCGAATACTCTAAGAATTCCTCGGGTTGCTCAGCCATATACTGGTCCACATAGCCGATGCCGTCCAATACAATCGCACCACCCGTATGCCGGGGAAAATTTTCGTTGGCCAGGCCTTTGTCCCAACCCTTGAAGACATTGTTACGAAATTTGATCCAGCCCGGTGTCATCCACCAGACCTTATCTCCACCGGCTATTTCTTTGGCAATCAATTCGCGTTCGGCTTCGCCGGCGATCATGTCCATGCAATGGGTCGCCTGGATTCTTGCAACACCGGGACCCTGTTCTGCAATGATTT
>Ga0307426_1001559_pt1 | contig 15011 bp, 18 predicted proteins | sample SalMarWE160340MG_FD_202165 | JGI IMG/M metagenome (GOLD analysis project Ga0307426, IMG submission 202165) | Salt marsh sediment microbial communities from the Plum Island Ecosystem LTER, Massachusetts, United States - WE1603-40 | ecosystem: Environmental > Aquatic > Marine > Intertidal zone >... | reverse complement strand
ATGTAATTTCTTGTTCTGACGTTTTATATTTTTCAAAATATTTAATCAACATTTTTAATTTTAATGAGGGGATTGGAAATACTAAAAGTACTTCGGGTATGAAGCTCATATCGTCAGAAATGATAGAACTACATTTCATTCCAATTAATTTTCTCACGTCTTCTGGAAGTTCATGAGGATACCAAAAATTGAACTTTGGTATATTTGATCCATTTAAATCGATGTAAACTATAGCTGATGAATATGTCGGTATCATTCTTGATTAATACACTTTTGATAATTCTGAAATAATTAATCTGATTAATTTAATACTAGCATATAAAAGATACCATTCAAATGATATAAACCATGTGATTTAAAGAATTCGGCTTATGATTAAAATTAAGATATTTAAAACGAGATTTATGGTAGTAAAAACTCATTAGAGCTTTTATTTATCTTAACCTTAATTTTCACTTTTCGATTTTATAATTTAAAGAAAAAACTATTATAAGAGTTGAATTTAATATGAATAATAGAATCATTAGAATTGGGTGATGAAATGCTATTCTCAGAAAATGAAATAGAGAATATTAAAATTGAATTGAGTAAATTAAAAGATAGGGTTGTGCTAAAGTTATTCACAGACTTTAAAACCCAAGAAGATGGTACAAAAAAAAGAATGTGCATGGCTTGCGAGGGGACGCATAACCTATTAAAAACCCTTTCAGAACTTTCAGATGGAAAATTGGATCATGAAGAGCTATCAACTGAGGAGAATAAAGAAGAAATAAAACTTTATAACGTGAATCGCATTCCTGCAATACTTTTTGTTGATGAAAATGGCAAGGAAATTCTTAGATATTCAGCTTATCCCTCGGGATCAGAATTCGTACCTTTCCTTAATAGCATACAGTATTTTTCTGGAGTGAGACCTTTTTATACCGATCAAATTCAATCACATCTCAAAAAAATTCCTCAATCAAATATGAAGATTTTTATCACCCCAACGTGTCCATATTGTCCTGCAACAGTACCAGTTGTGACTTTATTTGCAATTGTGTCCAAAGGAAAGATAACAGCTGAAGTAATTGATGTAAACTTGAATCCAGATATCGCGATGAAATATCAAGTTCAAGGTGTACCTCACACGATAGTGAATGAAAAAGAGAACATTTATGGAATGTTTTCACCTCAAGATTTATTGGATAAATTGACAAAAGGACAAAGAGATTTTGGAGGCATGTATGCCTAAAGAAATTATAAAAGGGGTAGAATAAATTGTCTCAAGATGATAAATATCGAGAAATTATCAAACAAGAAATGGGTAAGCTAAAAAAACCCGTGAAGTTAAAAGTATTTACATCTCAAAGTGCTCAACCTGATGGAACAAAAATAAGAGCTTGCATGAATTGCAGTCAATTCATGTCTTTATTAAGAGTATATGAAGAAAATTCAAATGGCATGTTAACGATTGAAGAATTATCTATTGATGAAAATCCAGAATTTGCAAAACGTTATGATATTCAACGTGTTCCTACTATTTTGTTTGTAGATGAGAATGGTACCGAATTTATTCGATATTTAGCAGCACCTCAAGGTGCTGAGATCCAACCATTTATCCAAGCGATATTTACATTTGCGGGGATTCCGAATTATTATGAGGCTACAATTAAACAGAACTTAAATCGAATTGAACCTGCTACAATTAAAGTCATGATAACAAATACTTGCCCATACTGTCCGTCAGTTGTTTCTATCTGTAATCAATTTGCATTAGCTTCTGGAGGAAAAATAAGGACTATAATTATCGATATTAATGCAAACCAGGACATAGGACAATATTATGATGCATCGGGAGTTCCGTATACAATTGTTAATGATCGGAAGACTTTAGTTGGTATGATTGGTCCCAATGAGATTATACGGGAATTAATAGGAGGAAACATACACGTCCAGTATTAAAGCGTCATTTTTTAAACTTAATGAAGTGAGAAAAGAAATGCCTATATCTTACGTTTTTAATAAAATAATCAATAATGAGATGGTAAAACTAACAAAACCAGTAGAGTTATCACTTTTTTTGGATGGTAATGCTGTGGATAATGAGAAGATAAGATCAATACTCAAAATATATGTAGAAAGTTCTAAGGATTTACTTTCAATCAAGGAGGTCTCTAATCCAATTATTTCTAGGAATTATGATATCAAACACTTCCCTGCCATTTTATTTATTAATACTGATGGGAAAGAAATAATTCGCTATTTAGCAAAACCATTTGGTGCTGAAATTCGTCCTTTTATTGAAACATTAATCACGTTTTCAGGGGACCCAAATTATTATGAATTGGTAATTAAAGAAAATATAGAAAAGATTAAACCTTCAATTATCAAAGTGATGATTACAGATTCTTGTGCATATTGCGCAGAGATAATAACTTTCGTAAATAAATTCGCAATAGCATCAAATGGTAAAATAAAATCAGTTATCATCGATATCTTGGCACATTCAGACATTAGTGAGTCGTTTGATATTTCAAGCGTTCCTATTACAGTAATAAATGATAAAAAAACATTTACTGGAATGGTTGGACCAGATGAGGTTATGCAAGAACTGATAGGAGGAAATTGAATTGTTTAATATTGATATGGATAGTTTAGATTTAGACAAAACATATGATCTAATAGTATTGGGTGGTGGACCTACTGCGATAGCTTGTGCAATTTATGCCGCTCGATTCGCTTTAGACGTATTAGTTGTAGGTAAGATATTTGGAGGATTAATCGCAACCACCGATATTGTCGAGAATTATCCTGGAATCACCTCAACAAGCGGTCAAGGGTTAATGGAAATGTTCAAAGACCACATGAACTCATTGAGTATCCCTTATATTTCTGATGAGATTAGAAGCATTGAAAATGCCGGAAACTATTATATTTTGCATTCATTTTTTCAAAAATTCAAGACAAAGTCGATCTGTATTGCTACGGGTTCAGAAAGGCGAAAATTAGGAATTCCCGGTGAGGCTCAATTTGCAGGGAAAGGAGTCTCTTATTGCGCTACATGTGATGGTCCTTTTTATAGAGATAAAGTGGTTTGTGTTGTTGGAGGGAGTGATTCCGCAGCAAAGGAAGCCTTATATTTAGCTCAAAATTCAAAAAAAGTATATATTATTTATCGAAGAGAAGAAATTCGAGCAGAACCTATAAACAAGAAAAAAGTTTACGAAAATGGCAAAATTGAAATAATCAATAACACAAACGTGGTAGAAATTGTTGGTAAAACAAATGTAAATCATATAATTTTTGACAATGGAAAAGAATTAGAGGTTGATGGGGTTTTTATTGAGATTGGTTCAATCCCTAATTCCGAGATTGCCAAAAGAATAGGAGTTAAGACAAATGAAAAAGGAGAAATCTTCATTAATAGAAAGTCTGAAACCAACATACTAGGAATATTTGCTGCGGGAGATGTAGCAGATGCTCCTTTTAAACAAGCGATTACAGGGGTTGCGGAAGGAGTTATTGCCGCTTACTCTGCATTTGATTATATAAAGGATGTAGATATTGAATACTAAACTGTCTTATTGTTTGGAAATTGGGATTAATTTCAATTATGTGCACTCCAACAGCAGATAAAATGACTGTAAAGAATCTCAAAATAAAATCCTGTAACTCATAGCAATCTTATTTGGTCTAAAAAATCATCAATAAAGTATATATTTTCGGGATCTAATAAATCCATCATCTGCTGAGATAATAGTTTTCTAAATGACCATATTTCAACTTTTTTATTTAAATCTTTTAACTTTTTGACTACTGGAACAAAATCACTGTCTCCGCTTACGATGATTATCGTATCAACACCTCTTTCGTAAGCAGATGATATTATGTCAACTGCCATCAAGACGTCTATCCTTTTTTCTATTTTCTTCCCATTAGGAGCTACTTTAATTGCTCGTGTCTTTAAATTATACCCCATTTTATTTAGAGAACTAAACCACGCTTTCTCTTTATCTCTAACAGGGTACATTAATCCAGTATAAATATTAGCTTCAAGTAAATTTCTTTGTCTTTTAATAATTTTCTTTAACTTACTGTAATCACAATGAAAATTTAGAGATTGAAAAGAATGAAACAAATTACTATTGTCTATATAAATTATTATATTTTCTGAGATCATTTATTATAAAAAATAAAAAAATAAAAAAAGTTATTCAATATTCACATCAAAACTGTGAAATTCTGGTTCTTTGAAAGGTACTTCTATTTTTAATTGACCATTTTTTAATCGCGCTTTTGCTTTATCCACTGCAATTGGACAACAGACAGCATATGTTCCAATATAGATTTTATCTTCTCCTTCACCTTTGATAAAAAAAGAATCCTCTTCCATCTTTAGCTTTATACTTTCTTTGTCAATGCCAGGTAAGTTTATGTCAATGAAATATGTATCGTGATTATCATTTGGATACATAAAGATTTCCGGAGAAACATATGTTTTTTCCTTTTCTTCAGTCATTTATATCACCATCAATAAAATTATTCGATTGGAACTTCAACTGCATCTTCCATCGGATCTTTAAAAGGAATATCTATTTTTAAGATCCCGTTTTTGTACACAGCTTTACTTTCTTCGGCTTTAACTGGGCAACAAATAGCATAGCTTCCTACATAAACAGTATTTTCAGTTTCTCCTTTGACAAAAAACGAATCTTCATGAACTTTTAACTTAATAGTATCTTTTTCAACTCCCGGCATGGTAATCTCAAAATGATAATTCTCGGTTTCATCATCTGCCCACGAGCAAACATCTGGAGAAGAAACAAACTTTTCTTTTTCTTCAGTCATATATATCACTTCCTATTTATTTTTTAATTTATTTTCAACACTGAATGAGGAAAATTGGGCATATTAAAACTTCTGATAATGAAATATAAAAATTATGAAGGATCCAGTTATCACTTAAAAGAAACTTGCAGTAAAATTCAAGAAATTAAAAATTAAACAAAGGGATATTTCCTTCATAATAGAGCATTTCACCGTCAAAACTAATTCTTACTGTGATTAATTGAATGTCATTTGATCTTGCATCAGAAAGTTTTCGAGTAAATTTGGGATCAGTATGTTGATTTGGACTAAAGAATTTTGCTTCCCTAAAAATTAAGAATAAAATAATCCCTCCATGATCAATAATTTCTTGGACATGCCTAACACCCCGTTCGGTAGGGGCATCGGGAAACAGAGCAATATCTCCTTTTACCAGGGTAACCCCTTTAACTTCAAGAGGAGTTCCATCTAAAGTAAAATCTATCCGACTTTTTCCAATAGAAACCTCTTTTTTTATTTCTTGCACATCTGAGAAATTTGGAAGTTTTTTAAAGAGTTCCATCGCAATTTTGGAATGTTGTGCTGTATCAATTAACACCCATTCATCATCAGCCTTCACAGCACGCAAGTAGTAATCAAGCTTTCCCCTAGATTCGTTAAACAAAACTTTTCTTCCTTTAACTAATAATTCAGTGAGACGCCCTGGATCGTGAACGTGAGCAATATAATTTTTCGTATTATGCATTATTTCGCTCACAAATCAATTAGGTCGCTTACAAAAGATTCCTTCATTTAGATCAGGAATTTTAAAAAGAGGAAGATGCTCAGGTTCCATCAATTTCCTAAAGAATATTCTTAAAGCTTATTAAAAGTAGTACTTTTTAAAAATTAAAAGATCTTGTTATATAATATAATATGAACAGATAATAATTTTAATTAGCTAGAATTTCTTGATGAATAACGCAAAAAAAACAAATACAATCGAAAGTTATAAGTTCCATCACATTGATACAAGCAAATGTGGTGCGTGCTCGTCGTTTAGTTGTGAAGAAGCTTGCTTTCGGGGGATTTATGAGGTTATTAATAAAGATACTGAACCAAAATGCGTGGTGGTAGAAGATCGTGAAGAAATGTGTGTAAAATGTCACATGTGTACAACCGCGTGTAAATTTGAAGCTATAACTATTGATTAACGTAGTATTTTAAAAACATTATAATTTTTGTCTCTAATTTTGAAAGTGAGATTGTTATTTATAGTTATAAATGATGAGCAATTATTCAATTCTAAGGAATATATATTTTTGAGATAATTTTATGATTTCAGAAAAATTAAAGCTAGATGATATTGATCGACAAATAATAACACTAGTTCAAGAAAACCCTAACCTTACTCATACCCAAATTGCCGAAAATATCAATAGGAGTCAGCCAACTGTTGGCATGCGCATTAAAAAGCTAGAAAAGGAAGGTATTTTACAATTTCAACCAGGTATTAACTTTAAGATAGTAGATCTTTTCCTTGCTACTGTCGAAGTGAATACGAGAAAACCAGAAGAAATTATAGAAATGGCCAAATTTTGCCCCTTTATACTTAATGCGTTCAGATTAAGTGGAGATCATAATATATGTATCTTACTTGCGAGTTCGAAACTTGATAAATTAGATAAAATCGTAAATTATCATTTTCGCAACAATCCAGATATTAATTCATGTTCAATGGAAGTTGTTACAGAAATTTCGAAAGATTTAATCTTACCTATTGACTTTGATTCAGAAAGACACACTCCTACATTAGAGGATGGTTGTGGAGAGAAGTGTAAAGTTAAGATTGCCAAATCAAAAGGATTAGTATAATAAAGATAAGCATCTTATGAATTATTCTTCCTCTTCCTCAGCCTCAGCTTCTACCTTAGCTTTATTAAACTGATATTTTGGAAGGTTCACATTTAGATTACAATCAGGACTGCAATTTAAAGCGTGAAAATCGAATTTTTCAATTTGGAAATCGATAGGTACAACAAAATCATGAACCGATTCTATTAGAATATTGGTTTTTACGTTAATGACGTTAGGATCCTTTCTAAAGCATACATCTACTAATTTTTCTATTGTTTGGAGATCAGTCGCTGCAATAAAACATAATAAGTTGAATTCTCCCGAAATTTTAAAAGCATGATTGATAAAGGGACAGTTTGATATCTTGGTGACTACGTTTTCTACATCTTTTGTAGAGATGAAAACTATAGCAGTCTTAATATCCACTTCCTTAATATTAAAACCAACTTGTTTTGTTAAGAGATTCTTTCGTTCAAGCTTTATTATTCTCGCTCCTACTGCTGGTTGAGATTTGTCAATCTCTTGAGCAATTTTGGAATGAGTAATTGACGGATCTTTCTGAATTTGCATGATAATTTTCTTGTCATCCTCATCTATCCCTAAAAGTTCATTAAATGTTTTTTTTATCATTCTCGTAGACCTAGAATAGAATTTGAAATTTAAACCTTCTCCCTAGAGAACACAGTAAATATAAGGTTTTTTACTAAAATTCATTCTTTATAAGACTAAATGATTTCTAAATTATAAATGATTTTTTAAAATTAATTTAATGAATAATCTTGTTTAATATTCTTCTTAATTATGTAAAACTAAATAACGCTTGAGAAGATATTCAAGATTATAATAAATCTTGTATAACCAACGAATCCAAAGAGAAAATATAATGGATTTCCTTTCTCTCTCTCGGGAAGTAGCTCTCGAAAAATTGTATACATTATCACTCCTGAGATAAATGAATATAATACGTATAAAGCTTCCAGATTTATTGGATAGATAACTTCAAGTGTTAACCCAATCAGTACACCTAATGGAACTGCGCAAGAGATTAAAATCCTTTTTATGGTATTTGGAGAAATTTCCTTAATCTCACAAATATCTAAATCACTAAAGATAATGGGAGCTTCTGATCGCTGATAAATTACAGTTCTAAACCACGCAAAGAAGAAGAATAAGATCCCTAGTATGATAGTGTTGGGGATTAAATTATCATTCAAAAGACCTACAATAATTATTCCAATTAGCAGATAGTAGGTAAAGTTGGTAAAGAATCTAAGCTTCCTTAGATCTTCGCTGACACGAACTTGAATTTTCAATTTGTACCTATTAATTTCATTTTGATACTCTATTTCTTTTTCATTTAGCGTACTAAGAGTTTGGGCAATATCCTTTAAAGCAAATTCGTCTAATTCCTCATTATTAATTTGATTAGTTAATACATGTTCCATATTTTTTTCCACTTGTTCCAAAATTTTTTCTTTTTCCATTAATTTTCTCATCCTTTTTTGAGATTTATTTTCTACTTTCTGTAGAATCAATTTTTCGCTCACATGAACGAACACAAATCCAAAAACCGCAAAAAGATACTCAAAAATTACTAAATTAAAAGAATTTTCTGGAAGAACGACCAAAAAAAAATATGCAACTGAAATTCCGCCGATAAAGGAGACATAAAGGCGTGGATGTTTTTTCTCAAAGAATTCAGTTATAAAGAATAACGCTGCTAATATTAAAGAAATTACAACTGTAATCAAGAAATCAGTTATTATTATCAATAATTACCCTGAATATTAAAAATTTTATAATTAACATAATAAACCAAAAAATTATAAACCTCAAGCTAATTTTCTTAAATATCATATTCTATTGTTAAGAAAATGCCTGATTTTCTAATTATAAGTAGTACAGAAGATATAGCATCAATGAATATACGTAAAAGATTATTATCGTCCTCTCAGTATCATTTCCACAAGATTGACTCTTTGTGGCACGATAATATTTTATATGAATTTTCAAGATTTAATGAAGAAGAAAGAAATTCTCAAATAGAAGCAAATAGAATATATTTAGGTTTAACTAATAATTCTTTAATCCATTTAAATGATCTCGAATTGAATGAAACGGAAATTAATTTCGATTATGTTATTTTCGCAAGTCGCCATAGATCAAAAACGTCACGACCCGCATTACTAGTACATTCTACTGGAAATTGGAGTAATGAAGCAGAATATGGAGGAAATCCTCATGAATTATCAATTACTAGTGCTCTACTTCGGAAATCAGGATATCTATCATTACTTTTCATTTCTCAAAAAGTAAAATTAGAAAAATTTGTGATTGATGTTGAGGTAACCCATCATGGTCCAACTGTTTTAAAAAAACCATTAATTTTTATAGAATTAGGTAGTAGTGAAGAGGAATGGACTAATATTTTTGCAGCTGAGGTCGTAGCTAATAGCATAATCGAAACTATTTTGAGATTTCTTCAATATAAGGAAAACAAAGACCATAAAATTGGGTTAGGATTTGGAGGAACTCATTATGCTCCAAATTTCAGCAGGCTAGAGAAAGAAAACAACATAGCTTTTTCATTTATATGCCCGAAATATTTCATTAAAGAGTTAGATAGATCCATGATTGATCAAATGATTGGAAACACGGTTGAAAAGATTGACTATTTTGTTATTGATTGGAAAGGAACTAATTCAGAAGAAAAACAACATTTAATACATATATTGAACGAATATGAAATCCCTTTTAGAAAGACTAAAGATTTCACTTGATTATATAATTATGTGTTATTTTTTTCTTTTGAGTAATATTTTATCAATTTTTCAATTACTTGGTGAGATGCAATATATCCTTGAGTCGCTGCGCCTTCTAAAATACTATTTAAATATTCGATTTTTTCACCAATATGATTAATAACAGTTACGTTTAATTCTCGAATATTATAAAAGCTCCTCCAAATTCCAGTTGGCCAATCTATCAACGGTCGGAGAAGTGTATTGTATTTCTCTTCTCCTTCCTTGCTTAATTTTAATTCTTTCGTAATATTGTAGATGTTTGAATTTCCCTTTTTTTGTTTTTGAATAAAACCATCCTTTTCGATTTGGTTTAGATATTCCCTAGTATCAGTAAGAGTTAAGTTTATTCGAATCTTTTTCATATTTTCCATTATTTCCGAGTCTTTTAAACCTCTAAAATCCTTTACTTTAATCATCAAGTAATTTCTAGCTAATATGTTGTATTTCAATGGAACTGTTTCATTATCTAGCATATTATATTGCACGAGATTTCCCAACAATGTGAATGCTACAAAATATTTAAGAACCAATTGATCTTGTTCTGAAAAATTCTCTTTAAATACATTTGAGTCGTTGAAAAAATGGTGATATAGTGTTTCTAATAATGTTTTGATAGTATGGAAGCAATCCTCAAATGCTACTTTAAGGGTGTTTAAAACATGGATTCTATAGTTATTGTCTTTCAAAAAATTGTCTTTTTCAATAATGATTGGACGTATAAGGTGTGGATCTGGATTGAATTGAGCAAAAATGAGATCCCATTCTTTTTTAAAACGAAAGGATTGAGTTTTTGCGATGATAGAAAGTTTGTAAATAACATCATATAATTTTACTAAAAATTGATCTTCTTTTATATCAGTCATACAGTTTTACCTTAGCTTTAAAAAACACAATTATAAATGAGATTAATATAAATTAACCTTCAAAATTTATTAAATTTGCATTCATTTATAGAATAATAAATTAATATCTTAATATGGAAAATCGATCTTTTTTGCTCGATTTGCCTTAAATCATTATCTTGAAAATTGAACATGTTGCTGTAGCATCCAATTCAGAAGTTGAAAGTGATAATTTTTATAATAATTTACTCAAACTCCAAAAAGTCAAATCATTTACCGTTTCAAAAGAATTGATGAATAAATTTTTTGGTGTGTATAAAGATCAGCAAATTATTCGCTATTCTAATAAAACAGTGAGTATAGAGGTTTTTATCACCAATGAGAACGATAAATCAATTGATAATTTCACTCATACTTGCATAATTGTGGAAGATCGAGATAAATTAGTGGATGATGCAAGAATAAAAGGTTATCCCGTGATTAAAGTACCTCGGGAAGATAGTAATAATTACTACTTATTTATTAAAGATGATTTTGGCAATTTATTTGAAATTAAATCACAATAAACTTTTTTAGAGTGAATGGCTTTACAACCAATAGTGCTAAATGCAAATTATTTAAAACTGGGTAATTGAAATGCCCAAATCATACAAATGCAAATTAATGCTACTAGGAAGCTCTGGTTCTGGTAAGACTTCATTTATAGATGGAGATATTAATAAAGATTGGTCAATCGGTTTATCATTTAAATTAGTAGAATGTTATGCAAACGAGAATGATATCTATAAATTTTTAATTTGGGATTTAAAGGATCACCCTCGCTTTCATTTCATGTTTAAAGATTTTTGTCGTGGAGCAAATGCAGGTTTACTTTGTTTTGATTTAACAGATAGAAATTCTTTCATTGCATTAAATTTTTGGATAGATTTACTAAGAGAAGGATCTGGTAATATTCCAATAATATTAATAGGCACTAAAAAAGATTTAGAGAATATTGAAGTATATGATCGGGAAATTTTAGATTTAGTAAAAGAAAAGAACTTAGACACTGTCTTTTTTACTTCAATTTATGAAGAAAATGATACAAAACAAGAAATTTTTAAGTACATTGTGCAAAAGCTCGATCCTAATTATCCCCTCTCCAATTTTTCAATTATCCCTAAAGAATTAGAAGATGAGGAATTTAAAAATTTTGTTGATGAATTCTCAATTTGCCCTATATGCAAAACAGAATTACATTATAACACCTTAAAAGCTATATTTTTTAGTAAAAATACTAATTCCATAATTATTAAAACACAATTATTAAATTTCTTAGAAGAAAGTGCCAATTATGAAGGCCCTCAATATAAAAATGTTAGAGTTGGCATTCCTTGTTGTAGATGCTATAAAGAAATATTTGAGATCGAATAAATTATATAATATGTGAAATTATAATTTAAGATATTAAATTGGCGGGAGTGAACCAGAAGCTTTAATTATCTCCATGTGATCGAAGGCTAATCTGAAATTTATTACTTTATCAAGAGGAATTATTTCAAGGGATTTTGCATCATCCTTTGCTCTTGGAATCTCCTTTTCTGAAACAGGAACACACAAAAAAGAAACAGAAATATTATGTCCCCTTGGATCTCTTCGAGGATCGGAAAAAACACCAATTAAATTAAGAATTTTCACATTGATATTTGTTTCTTCATAGGCTTCTCTTATGCATGCTTGTTCTACGGTTTCACCTATATCCACAAACCCCCCCGGTAAAGCAAGCTCTCCCTTAAAAGGAGAATTTTTTCTACGAATCAAAACAATTGAATTCTGCTGAAATATAATCACAGCGTCAACTGCTACTAATGGAGTAGATGGTCTTGGCATAATTAATCATCCCACACGGAAGAACCTAATAAGTGTTCGATACGCGATCTTCGCGGTCTGACAAATTTTGTTCTACTTGATTTTCGTTCCAAAAGTAGGGTTCTTTTGAGATTTGAAGAATCCACAAGATTAACTTCTAAATCACCTTCATTCAATATTATATGATTAAAACTTGGATTATCATCAGCTCGAACTTTTTGAGAAGTTGAAGTACCACAATAAAGAAAAGTAGTTGGACCAATTACATAAGCATGTGGTACGTGCCTATGTCCCATTAATACTAAATCAAGCTCAAATAATTGCGTAAATTCAAGTAATTCACCAGCGTCTCTCACAGTTGTAAATTTTTGTCCAGATAAAGGAACGGGGATTAAATGGTGATGAAGTGCTAATATTCTATTTTCTAAATTTTTATCGAACTGTCTCCCACACCAATCAAGCTGCTCATCACCACATTCACCATGAGCGATGTCATCTCTAGCGGTGCAGATTCCTACAATTATAGTATCCAAATCTTCTAATATTAATCGGGAACGACGTGGTCCAATAATTTTCTCAAAATAGAGTAAACCTGAATTTTTTGCGTCGTGATTTCCAGGGACTGCTAAAAAATGAGTAATGTTTCTTATTCTTTGAATATAGGGAAGGACTGAGCGATATTGGACAACTCTTCCTTTATGAATTATATCTCCAGTACAAACGACAACATCTGGGGATACGTCTTTAATATATCCAATAATATTTTCCATTAATTCAGGAAGGAATTCCGAACCAAAATGCAGATCAGAAATATGGATAATTTCAACCATAATTTACACCAAAATATTCAATTTTTAACATTTTTAAGATATCTTAATACTTGTAATTACCAAATCTTCACAAAATGAATATCTAAATAAATAATATTAAGCTCTGAATTTAAAATATTTGTAGTTTTAAAAAATAATTATTAATTACCTTAATTTCTTATGAAAGTATACTAGACTCATCTTGCTAAAGATCCAATAATTTTGTTCTAAGATAATTGCTAATCGTGCTAACATCTAATGCGTTATCTTTAATAAATCCTTGCCCGTAATCAGAACCGCCTCCTCCTTTACCATTAAATTGTTCAGTGCACGATTTGATAAATTTCCCCATATTAAAGACTTGATTATTATTAGCACTTTTTCCTAACATGCCCATTAATGTAATCCCTTCATCTGTTTTGTCAATTAAAAAAATTATCAAATCATCTTCTTTGTTTACTATTTTAGCACTAAGATTTTTTAGATCTTTTTGAGACAAGTTTTCTATTGAATGAAAAATTACTCTATAATTCTTAAATTCAATAGCATTTGTTAATAAATTATCAATTGACGATTTATTTAGAAGCGAAGTAATTTCGTTTAACTTATTTACGGATTCTTTCCATTCATTGTATAATTTTTCTACTTTTTGGAAAATTAATTCATTTTTTGTTTTTAAAACTTTAGATATACGAGTTATGAGATCCCCTTCGTAGTTCTCTTTAGAATTCAAGATGGTGTCTTCCATATTGTATTCACCATTTTTAAGAGATTTATTAACTTTTTTCCATTTATCCAATAATTCTTGAATTCTCGACAGTAATTGAGTAGATTGCACGCCAAGTAAATCTTCTAATTTGTACAAGATTGTTTCTTGTTGTTCTTCAAGTTCATTTGTTGCTTTACCGGCTGTGAAAGTTAATCTAACCACTCCATCTTGAATTTTTTGGGATTTAAGGATTTTAATTCTTCCTGTTTCTGATGTATTATTCAAATGAGTACCACCGCAAGCTTCAACATCTACTCCTGGAATTTCTACAATCCTTATTTTTTTACCAGGTACCGCTCCTCCTTGGTAGATTGTCATCCCATATTTTTGTTCCGCGTCTGAGCGAGGCATGAGAGAAAGATTAAGATCAATTGCTTGGTTCACTATTTCATTGGCTTTTTTCTCTATTTCCTTTAATTTGTCATAGGGAACATTATCATAGTGGGTTATATCTAAATGAGATCTTTTCAATGTTTTTTTCGCACCTGCTTGATTAATATGATCTCCTAAAATATGACGGGCAGCCGCATTAACTATATGAGTTGCCGTATGGTGTTGTGATAATTGTTTCCTCCATTCTTTATCTACCTCGATTTTAACGGTATCTCCTTCTTTAAATTTAGGTTTTTTAGATAAGACATGAATGATATTACTACCTTGCTTAAACACATTATCAAATTTTTGACCGTTTATAGTCCCAACATCATGTAACTGACCTCCTGAAGTGGGGTAAGCAACTGATTGGTCCAGAATTACCATGTTATCAATAATTTTCAAGACTTTTGCTTTGTTTGAAGTGTTTTTATAATCATAATAGTAAAGAGACTTAGTTTCTGGAATCCCCTTGAGATCTAACTCAATTTCTTTATCCGTAGCTTGAATTTGTTCTTGTTTTTCGTGCCTTTCTACCACCAAACTATAAAAATTATCGGGGATTTTTATGTTGCGACTAAACTTTTTCGCAGTTTCTTTGACCATTTCAGGATTAATTCCTCTCGAATCGTATATTTCGATTAAAGACTCTGTTGAGATATCTCCTTCAGAAAGTAATTTTTCTAAAATTTTGGTAGCTTTCTTTTTTGTTTTATAATATTTTTCTTTTTCTACATTTAGAATTTCTCTAATTTCATCCAAATGCTCAGAAACTTCGGGAAATAATGCCTTTAATTCTTCCGCGTGCCACTCACAAACATCAGCAATATTTATATCCCAATTAAATTTATCGATAAAGGTTATGGCTCTTCTAAAAATTACTCTAAGATTATATCCACCTCCCACGTTTGAAGGGAGTTTA
>Ga0307426_1001558_pt1 | contig 15026 bp, 14 predicted proteins | sample SalMarWE160340MG_FD_202165 | JGI IMG/M metagenome (GOLD analysis project Ga0307426, IMG submission 202165) | Salt marsh sediment microbial communities from the Plum Island Ecosystem LTER, Massachusetts, United States - WE1603-40 | ecosystem: Environmental > Aquatic > Marine > Intertidal zone >... | reverse complement strand
AATAAACAGTACCGTCGTTTTCAGCTTTTCCTACACCCGAAGCAGTAATTCCTGCATAATCAAACGGGTTTGAGCATCCAGCGCACCAAACGGCTCATCCATTAATAGAACCGACGGCTCATTGATCCAGGCCCTGGCAATCGCAACCCTCTGTCTCATCCCGCCTGACAGTTCATGGGGATAATGATTCTCGAAGCCCTTGAGCCCTACCAGATCAATGTATCGCTTGGCTTTTTCCGTATATTCTTCGACCGGCACATTATTCATGCGCGGTCCAAAAGTGATGTTCTCGGTAACCTTCAACCACGGAAACAGCGTCGGCTCCTGTAAAACCACCCCGCGATCCAATCCTGGTTTTTCGATCGACCGGCCGTCTACAAGCACCTGCCCTTCCGTGGGCTTGTCGAAAGAGGCCATCAAATTGAGGGCGGTGGATTTTCCGCAGCCGCTGGGTCCCAGAAGGCAGATAAACTCCCCCGTCCCTGCAGCCAGGTTAAGGTCTTCCAATGCAACCGTCCGGTTATTCTTGCGTTTGTCGCTGAAGATCTTTGTAACATTGATAAATTCGAATTTGGAATTCTGCGCCTGCATGGTTCGACCTTTTACCTGAAGTTTATCCTTTCCCCATCCAGGGAACCGCTCTTTTCTGAACCATAACGATCAGTATATCCAACAAATAACCCGTGGTACCCAAAATGACAATTCCGAGTAAAACGATATCCGTGCGCAGATAGGAACTGGCATTCAGCACCATCCACCCGATGCCCGAATTGGCGGCAATCATCTCGGCTGCGATGAGGGTGGTCCAACCGATTCCCACCCCCACCCGCATGCCCGTGAACAGATCGGGCAACACACTGGGAAGAATAACGTAACGAAAAAACTGGTACTGGTTCACACCCAGAGCCCTGGCGACACGAATCCGGTTCTCGGATACGTTTTTCACAGCGGCGGCCGCACTGACAATCACGGTCAGCAAGGTGGCCATAAAAATTAAGACAAACTTCGAGGTCTCCCCGATGCCGAACCAGAGAATCACCAGGGGAATAAGGGCCAATTTGGGCAGGGGTCTGAAAAATTGTACGAAGGGATCGAGTATCGCGTTGATCACCGGAAAAAACCCCATCAGCAAACCAATGGGGATTCCAATAATTCCTGCTATGGTAAAGGCAACCAGAGCCCGCGCCAGGCTGACGAGAAAGTGAATCTGGAGGGGAATCTGACGGTATCCGACCGCCACCAGCTCTATGACGGTTTCGATCAGCTCCTGCGGCGACGGTAGAAAAAGAGGCTTGATCCATCCCAGATACGTCGTCAAAAACCACAAAAAGACCGCAAACGCGACGGCAAGCATGCTGATAAAAATTTCCTTGGCGCCCTCGAAGTTGAAAATTTGCCAAACTTTCTTCATCGAGTTTCCTTCTCCTTAGGGTTCGCGAAAAAATAAGTTTGCTTCATTCTTCCCGCGAACAGCGATGGAATAATGGGTTGAAAGAAAATGGATCAATCTTCATTCGGGCAAGCCCGGGATGCACGTCTACAGCGTTATAGCAGATTACAGTAGGAAGGCAGGCAACTATCCCGCCGCCAGCGGGAAGTGCCTGCATGCCTTGCAAACGGACGCCTCGAGCTTGCCTGGTATCAGAAACAAGCAGATAAAATGCCTGTCGTGCGACCGTGCCTTAATCTCCGCTGACAACTTTCTCCATGAATGTCATATTGTTATACGGCCCGAAACTTTGTGGCAGGTCTCTTTTACGAACGTCTCCCAATTCAACCAGAAAAAGACCCACGTCCATCATGGCCTTGGTGATGGCTGCCTGCTCCGTCGTCTTTGAATTTCCTAACCATTTGGTGGTCAATTGCTCTTCAAACGGCGGAAATTCCAGTCCGGCCAGCGTATCGGCCGCGGCTTCATATTTCTGATTCAAATAATCTCCGATAAATCTGGCCCATTTTGCAGGATCACTCTTGTAAGTCTTCACATTTTCCTGAAAGACTTTCAGAAATTTGACGACCAATTCCGGATGTTTATCGGCAAACTCTTTTCTCACCACGTAATTGTTCCAGGTGTAATAGCCGTCTTTGCGCAGTTCGCCCGTAGCAATGAGCTCATGCCCCCCGTCTGATTCCATCTGGTGCGAAAAAGGCCCCCAAACGTAGGCCGCGTCAATGTCTCCCCGCTTCCAGGCAGCCAGCATTTCCGAAGGCTTCAAACTCAGCAGCTTGGTCTCGGCCACATTTACTTTATAAACCTTCAGCGCAGCCAGCAGCGCGTAATGGGCGGTTGAGCCCGGCGGGTAACCGATTTTTTTACCTTCCAACGACGGAATATCGGCAATTTCCTTTCTAGCGATCAAGCGTTCGCTTCGTGCGATCGCACCTGCAATCGCAATCTGATAAATTTCGACGCCCCGGGCGATAGCAGCGACCGTCGGGCTTGAACCCAAGCGGGTGATATCAACCTCACCGGCGCCCAGGGCAGAAATGGCGGCGGCGCCGGAAGGCCACTGCAGCCATTCAATTTTAACACCCATGCCCTTTTCGTACATCCCATTGGCTTTACCGATGACCCAGGGTCTGGGGCCGCCGAACCATCCCATTTTAACCGTCATGTCCTCGGCCGACACCATCGGACTCCAGGCCCATATAATAAAAAGGCTCATTGAAATGACAATCAACACAAAACGAAACTTTTTTTTATGTTTTTATGATTCAGGTCTCCTTTCCGTTTTTTTTGGTGGGTCTAAGTAAATTCGCAGCTGTGTGATGGTACGGGGTGAAAACAGCAACATTCGGTCTATCAGAGATCCCGATGGACAGGCCGGATGTAACTTAGGAATAAAACACAGGTTGCAGAAGGTTACCAGTTTTTATTCTCAATGGATAAATGTGTGATATGTCCAACTTTAATTGTCAATGTATAATGGAACAATAATTTCCATAAGCCGCCGCAATCAATGCTGATATAGTGTTAATGGAGTTGTGGATGTCATGAAACGCCGATTTTTGACTTGACATCCGCGAAAAGGTATACCAAAATCAAACTCCTTCAAAGTGGTATATGCGCACCTTGTATCTCGAATATGCGAAATGCCGTCCGGTTTACCACCTTACTTATCCCGAAATCCCGCCCCGCCTAAGATCTGAGCGGGCACTTGAAACCGGGTTCGCGTTTTTGACGACCTACCTGGTATCGATACTTGATGTGGAGGGCCATATGGAAGACCTGAAAACAAGAACCAACGGAAGGAAGCTACTCGTCCGGGAATACCGCAGGAAGTTTCAAACCCGCGAGAACCTGAAATATTACTCCCCCAAAGATTACCGGCGCGCAGAAAAAAAATATATCAGATTTTGTCTGGCTACCGGCAAATGCTAGCAACGGAATTGTTTCATTCCGATCTTTTGCATAACACGTTGTTAAGCTAAATTCGAAGCGCTTGACACCTTACCGAAGCCCGCATAATTTCTCACTTAAATTCCACAGTTTTTTTCGGGTTTCAGGGTCGTATGCTATTTCGGCGGGACGTGTTTGCCGGTTGTCTTTGAAATATTTTCCGGTCATGGTTGCAAGCCCCGGTGCAGTGGCCAGATAAACCAACTTGCGTGAGCCTTCGGTGACCGGACTGCCGCCGCCGAAGTTGACTCTGAGCAGCTTGGTGTCGATCACGCCGGGGTGCAGGCAGTTTACGGTCACTCCCTGGTCTTGGAGTCTTTCAGCCAGCTCATATGTAAACAATATATTGCAAAGCTTGGACTGACAGTAGGCCTCCCAACCGTCAAAATGCCGGGGCTCGGCGAGGTTGTCGAAATTCAAGGACGAGCTGTGGACCATGGAACTGACATTGATGATACGACTCGATGCGCTTTGGGTTAACAAATCCAGTAAAAGAAGGGTGAGGGCAAATGCGGCCAGGTAATTGACGGCAAAAGTCATCTCATAACCGTCGTCGGAAATTTCAAACGTATTCATGGCCACACCGGCATTGTTAATAAGCACGTCCAGTCGGCTATATTTTCGCCGGATCTCCGCGCCCATGGTGCGGATCTGATGCAATGACGACAGGTCCGCAATGAAAAAATCCAATTGGTCGTTTCCGGTTTTCTGTTCTATCTCCTGTAAAACCTGCTCGGCCTTTGACTTGTTCCGGCCATGCAGGATAACCCCGGCTCCCATTGCGGCAAGCTCAAGAGCCGTTTGTTTTCCAATTCCGTCCGTCGATCCGGTTATTAGTATGGTTTTATCGTCCATTTTCGGTTCGTGTGAATAGAGATAGAGTATCAAATCTTGATCAGTGATTAATCGGGTTTTTATAATCAAAAATCAAGACATGATCCCATTGTTTCATTGAATAAGGGTCAGCAAATTATTCGAAAATCCGCATGCATTAAAAGCTATTCACAAAAAGCGTTTTTCCTTGTATCGTTTTTTAACGCTTCCGCATTCTGCAAGAAAGCCTCTTTTTCGAGTTCCATGGGTGTCACCGGATCTCCAAAAAAATCAAAAGGTGGTCTAGTTTGTTTACCACCCAGTTTTTCTATGATTCCAACGGTTTTGTCTCTCGCCTCTATTATGATTTTGTCTGTAACGCCAGTGAATAAAGCAGTGATTGATTCAACCGCCATGCTTTTTCCTATTCCTAGACCACGGAAGTTTTTATCTACTGCAAATCGCCCCCAATGCCACTTCCCAGACTCCTTCCAGACTGCCACTGCACCAATTACATCCTCGCCAACCCTAACGCACCACCATTTCGGACTTTTGCTTTTCGATAATGGTACAAGATGGCTTGGAATATTCTGCTCACTCGAAAAAATTTGTATGATCAATTCCATTGCCGAATCGAAATATGCATCCCGGAGAGGTTCAATTCGCACTCTTTTGGGGTTTGTTGCGAGATTATTCCGAAGAGCGGATAAGCGTACGAGCCTCAATGCTTCGTACACCTTAATCCAAACTTTTTCGTCACAGTCGGCGAGAAGATTCTCAACCGTGCTGTTCGCAGATTTCTCGGCGTGACTCATAGCCAAAGTTCCCGATGGGCGAATTTCGACGTTCCTCGACCTTTTGTCTGCACTATTACTCACGATGCGGAGGTATTCTCTTTCGCGCAGAGCACTCAAAGTTCTACTGAGTGATGCTTTGTCAAGGCCAAGCTGCATTTGCAACTCCGCAAAAGGTGTTGGCCCATTCTTGTTTATATAGCTAAGGATATGTGCCTGGCTGAGTGTCATTCCCGAATTCAGGCAATTGCGGTTCAGCAATCCTAACTCGCGGACCAAATATCGAAGTTCTGTCCTTATCCGTGCAGTTGGTGTCATGATGATGATCCTGTTCTGTTTTCAACTGCACATGAGCTACACCATATTATTGATACAATCAACAATTATTATTGATACATTAAATTGTTTATTTCGCATAAGTAATTAAATAGATCACATCCTTTTCAACGCCGTATATTTCCATCACCCGCTATTCCGACTTTTCATATGATCGATTTATACCGATTTTGCCTCCGGCTCCGCTTCCAGCCCGCAGGGCTTAAAGGCCGACTTCCGGCTCGTAGAGCCCCTACAGCTCGGAGAGAGGGGGGAGCCTACGCCTCGGAGATAAAAAGCTGACCGTGCCTGCGGTGGTGGCGATTAAACGAAACCGCATATCCGGTGAGCAACCGTCGCATTAAATGCGCAACGCCTGCCGATCCGCTGCGCAACAAAAAATGGGCATGATTGGACATAAATACCCACGCATAATAGATGCTCTGCGTTTCCGGAACCAGGCTCGACAACCGCGCCATAAAATTTTCGCTATCAAAATCATCCTTAAAAATCGCCCGGCGTTCAATCCCGCCAATAATAATATGATGCAGCACACCGGGTGCATCCAATATTGCTAACCGTGGCATAATTAACCGATAGCACTGATCCGCGATGGGTCAATTTATTTATGGACGTACCCATACGCTCATATATCTGCGTTTAATCCTTTGAGTGACTAGCTATTTCTGATACTTTTCCATCGCGTCTCTGTTGAGTGTCACGCCGATTCCAGGCCTGGTTGGAATGATGATGCTGGTGGCGCTCATCTCAAACTCTTCCGTTACAAGTTCCTCGCGGAGTGGATTAGGGCTCCTGTCAAACTCAATTAATGATTCCTCAGGGTTAAGCGAGGTCGGGAAATGAGGCATGGCAGCTTGCAATTGCAGGTTGGCTGCAAGCCCGACGGCAGTGCCCCAGACATGTGGAATGCATCGAATATTCCAGGCAGAGGCAAGTGCGATGATTTTTAGCATTTCCGTATAACCACCCGCGCCGCATGTGTCTGGCTGAATAATGTCGACTGCCCTTCTGGCAACTAAGTCCCTGAAGCCATATCGCGAAAACTCGCTTTCCCCGGCAGCGATCAAAAAGCTCACTTTATTTTTCAGTTCCAGATAGCCCTGGATATCTTCCGGCGGCATTGGTTCCTCAAGCCAGTATATATCGCAGTCTTCAATCCGTTTTGACAACCAAAGGGCGTCTGCAGAGTTGTAGGCACAATTGGCATCCAGCATCAGTTTCGGTTCTGGGCCGATGGCTGATCTGACAGCTCTGATCTTTGCCAAGTCATCGGCAAGCCCAAAACCAATCTTAAGCTTCATCGCATGGTAGCCGCTTGCCACATAACCTTGCGCCTCCTCGATCAAGGCTGCGGTTTGATCCTTTACTTTTACGCGTCGATAAAGACCTGTCGGGTAGGTTTCAACCTTTTTGCGATAACTTCCTCCTAAAAGATCAAAAACCGGTGTATTGTAATACTTTCCCTTAATGTCCCACAACGCGATATCTATAGCGCTAAGCGCCTGAAGCACGACCCCTTTTTGACCTTCCATCCGGGTCGCCGTATAAAGCTTATCCCACAGCCGATTGATGTCCTGGGGATTTTCACCTACCAGAAGATCGCGAAACCGGCTGTCCACAACCGCTTTGCCCGCTGCAGGGGAAAATCCAAAAGCTTCCCCGATTCCAACTATGCTCGAATCCGTAAAAACTTCGACGATCAGGGCCACTCTTTTGGTCACAACGGCCTGGGCCCATTTAAACTGTTTATCTACGGGCAAATCGGCCTCTAAAACATAACTCTTAACATCTACTATCTTCATATAAAAACTCCCCATATTTTATTGAAATTGGCAGCAAAATATTGGCCCAGTATAACGCCCGGCCTGCCGGGTCGCCCATTACGATAAAAGTTATAATTTTATGGGCCCCTATAACACAGTTAAATGAAGTAAACAGATTTAGCGGGGCAGGCAGCTATGATTTCCGTTTATTTTTCAACGATGTCGAGCTGCGCGAGCCATAGATGATTAAAAGCGCTTTTCTGGGCATATACCGGTTCTATTACTGAGCTTGCTTAAAACCACTTTTTTGCCATCAAAAAGGTAGTTCTAAGACCCTGAACAACCCCTCGCTAAACACCTATTGCATGAATTTTCAATAAGTTAACTTGGTCCGACAAGCATTTGCCAATTTTCAGTTTTAAACCAGTTTCCGCTTGGCTGAATCATCAGCCATACAGGTTTCATAACAGTTTTTTTAATAGCGGACCCGTCAGCTTTGGCTTGCCCACCAATTGGGGGACCCATCTGTTCAGAAGATAGATCAACGGGATACAAAACGATAGACTGACCACGGTTATTGCGGTGCTGACCAGTAAAATAACCAATGGCGTTCCCGGCATGTGTCCCACTACCCATTCAGCCATCGGCGGATTGAAGTAATGATAAAATATACCATTGAGGCACATTAAGATCAGGGTATTTTGGCCCATCCAAGTGACCGTCCTCTGGGCGGGGATAGTCCGAGCTATTAATAAAATCATCAAGGAGCCGGCGACTGCGGTCAGGGGGAACCAGATAATATGTCCATGCGAGGATAGGAGAATGGCCACGGCATCAAGTTTCGGAAAACTGAAAAGACCACTGTTTAATCGATAGGTAAAAAGGACGATGAGAAACATGACCAATGCGGCAGGCAAAATTATCTTTGATGATTCGGTTTCCTGTAAAAAACGTTTGCGCCGCATATAGACGCCGATCAGATAAAAAGCATACATGGTGATGGCTTCGTGGATGAAAAGATAATTCCATCCAACCACTCTTCCCTTGGTCAGATCGACAATATCGAATTTCCAGTTGAAGACAAATCCGACCACATAAAAGACGACAATGCCGATCACTATTTTAGCATCGGACTTCAGCAACCGAAAAATCGCATAATGGACAAATTCTACAGAAAAGATGATCAACAGAAACCACGACGGCACACAAAACATGGGGATTCCGAATATCGTGCTCACCAATCCGTCTATATATCCTTTTACGCTGGGCAGTTTTAAATGAAAAAAATCGCCGGGGAATATTGCAGCCATCACCATGAATAGAACTGTAAAAAAAACAAATGGCAGTAAACGCGATAACAAACGATGCTTCAAAAATTTTCCAAAGTTAAACGACAAGTCCTTTTCATTGGCCACATAACCAGCCAGTATGAAAAAGACAACCATGTGAAACGAATAAATAAATTTGTATTGCGCGGCAGCCGTTGGATTCTTCAGGTACATGACCCGTTCAACAAAGTGACCGTAAAATACTAAGTACATGGCTAAAAACCGGGCAATATCAATGAATAGAATGCGATCTTTTCCATATTGAAGTTGCAAAGAAAAATTCTCCTACAATTGTTATCGTATCAGTGATGGCATTATCAATCGGACAAATTAACTGGGAGAGCTGATCACAATCGGGCATATTAAAAATGACCTCGTTTCAAGCAAAATCAATCAAGTTCTACTGCAGTACCGGAAGACCACTCATAAAGGCTATGGGGGACAAGAGGGACGTCCGTTCCATTTTTCTATTTTGCCGGTTTTGTTTTTATGAGGTGTGATTACCAGAAATCAGTTATCCAGCATCTGTTTATGAATTTTGTCAACCTCTGGCAATTCTCTGCCCAGACTAACCGCTTTACTCACCGTAACCGCACTGATGCCCATTGCCTTGGAAACCTCGGTACATTTATATCCCAATTTGCGTACCGCAATATAACAAAGCACTCGGCGCGCTTCTGTGACGGGTCGCCCTTTGCTGGCTGACTTTAAATTCTCAGGATCGATTTTGTAACAGTGCGCCACTTTGTCGATGAGCGCCGGCAAGCTGATAACACTCACCTGCAACCGATATTTTTCCTCTAATTGCTCTTCGGCCTGCTTTAACACCCGCTGGACAAAATCAGACGAACCCAGCAGGCGTTCATCGCCTTTGATGCGAACCCCGATATCCCGAAACTCCTTAAGCTCAGCCCAACCCCCAACCGATCTTAACAAACCGCCGCCAACTAAATCCGGACGCCGACCCTGGGCGACACCTTTGGCAACAAAACTTTCATAAGCCCGGCGAGCTTGTCTTATGGACTGACCAAACAATTTCAAAACATACTCTGTATCCTGAAAACCGGCTTCAGCTTTGCCCATCAGCTCTGCGGCAATGGCTTTGGATCTGCAAATGCTCGGGCTTCGCGGAGGAATATCAGACCATAGAAATAAAGAGAATTTTACCCAGTACGAGGGCTTTGCCACCTGGAACCTGCCCTGGTCATGGAACTTGGCTGCTAACTGGTCACTGACCACATACATAGAAGCAAACGCCGGTTTGTTGAAAGGCGGCGGTGAATCGGCCTTCGTGGGTTCGATCGGACCCGGCCTCTATTTTACCGGATTCAATGACAAAATCAGGATTCTCATGGGTGTCAATCCGACAGTAATCAGCAAGCATGCCTATGGGGATGAAGACCTCGGAGGACCCATTCAATTTACCTCACATATCGGTATAGATTTTAATTTTGTCCGGCATTTTGCCATTGGTTATCGCTTCCATCACATGTCCAATTTTGTTTTCTACGACCCGAACCCGGGCTTAAATCTGCACATGCTTGAAATCGGTTACCTTTTCTAAAAAGAATATAATCCCACAGGTCAAGGCGAAGATCCAACAGCTGCTACCGGATGGCTTCATATCTGCCTTTACGTTCTTTTTTGGAAAATACAATCTGCCAGAGGTGGTTGCGCCTGGCTCGAAAGCTTCCGGCACAGGACAACAAATAATAGCTCCACATGCGGTAAAAAGTTTCATCATAAACGCTTTTTAATTGATCCCAATTATCCGATAGATTTTTATACCAAGCCATCAGTGTGCGATCATAATAGTGGCCGAAACTGTGCCAGTCCTCCAGCACAAACAATCCTTCTGAAGCAGCACTGATTTGGGAAGCTGAAGGCAGCATTGAATTTGGGAAAATGTACTTTTCAATCCAGGGATCGGTGGTATTGGTTGAGGTGTTGCCACCGATCGTATGCAACAAAAACAATCCATCTGAATTCAAACATCTGAGAACCGATTCCATGTACTTACGGTAGTTGGGCAGCCCGACATGCTCGAACATACCAATGGAAACAATCCGGTCAAAACGCTCCTGGAGATCACGGTAATCTTTCAATTCGATGTTAATCGGAAGTCCTGCGATCCGTTCGCGGGCCAATTTGACCTGCTCCCGGGAAACAGTGATGCCAACCACTTCAACGCCATAATTTTTTGCTGCATAAACAGCAAACCCTCCCCAGCCGCAGCCGATATCCAGAACTCGCATGCCTTCTTGGAGCATCAGTTTGCGACAGGTCAAATCGAGTTTGGCATCCTGGGCAGCGTCAAGGTTGTCGGCTTGCTTCCAGTATGCGCATGAATAGTTCATTTGCCGATCCAACATGACGGTGAACAGGTCGTTTCCGATATCGTAATGCCGTCGACCGATTTCAAACGCTTTTTCCCGAGATGTTTTTTGAAGTAACCTGGCTTTCAACCCAGCCCACAAGGCCGCCCGGGATGCCCGCACTTTTCTGTCCAAGCGAGCGCCCATGACATGATAAAAGAATTGATCCAGAGCGACACAGTCCCACCAGCCATCCATGTAGCTTTCGCCTAATGCCAACGAACCCCTGGCCAATACCTCCGGAAAAAAATCGGGGTTATGGACATGGATGTCAAAAGGTTCTGTACCGTCAATTTGTATTCCGGCGGATTCCAATAGCTCTTGAATAAGGCGTTTTTCTCTAGAATTCTTCATTCACTCAACTCTTTTTGGGTTGGAAAGGAAAAGATCGATTGTTGAAGATGAACAACAATTTATCCGGCGGGGGCGACCCTGTCAAAGATAAAATGTCAATTAAACCAATTTTATACCTGAATTTTGCCCGTATTTTTACTAACCATGAGTATGAATATATATGAGTCGGCTGCGAGATGCGAAGTTAGCGGTAAAAAATTCAGGCTGAATATTTTCCATACTGGCAAAAATTTGTATTCTTGGTTGATTTGTTATTCCCTATAAGTTAAATATTGCTTGTTAAATCAAGAAAATAAAAATCTATCCCAATTTGTTTACGATCAATTAGGGTTATATATATTGGCGAACTTAATGCTCCTTCACGATTCTCTGACTAAAATCTTTCAAACACAAGAATGCCTGGGAAATAAAAATGCCGATTGATTTGTGGTCGCTATATGCGCTCATGCTCAAAAGTCGTCTCTTTGAAGAATCGGTCACTCAACTCTGGAAAGACGGCTTAATCTCGGGTGAGATGCATCTTGGAACCGGTGAAGAAGCAATAATCGCCGGCGTCGTAACACATTTAGGCGCCCATGACGCCATGGCGCTTGATCATCGTGGAACCGCAGCCCTGCTTATGCGCGGAGTCGATCCGATCCTTATTCTCCGGGAACTGCTCGGCAAACCGGACGGGTTGTGCGGCGGCATGGGCGGACACATGCATTTGTTCTCAAAACCTCATCTGGCAGCTTCCTCCGGTATCGTCGGGGCAGAAGGACCTGCAGCGGCTGGTTTTGCTCTGGCAGCTCAGTATTTGCATCCAGGGGCGGTCACGGTTGCCTTCTTTGGCGAAGGTGCCATGAATCAAGGGATGCTGATGGAATCCATCAACCTGACCGCCGCCTGGCGTTTACCCGTGGTGTTCGTCTGTAAGGACGACTCCTGGTCCATAACTACCCAATCAGACACAGTCACTGGAGGAGATTTAAATGATCGCGCAGAGTGGTTGGGGGTACCAGGGGTTTTGGTCGATGGACGCGATGTAACCGAGGTATGGGAGGCCGCGCGCAAGGCGATCGCACGCGCTCGGGCCGATGAGGGACCGTTTTTTTTGCGCGCGCGGTGTGTTCATTTCGAGGGACACTTTTTAGGCTACCACTTGATAAGAGCTGTGCGTAATCCTCTGCGTGAAATGCCGAAGATCACCATACCGCTCACACAGTCTTTCTTGAGCGCCTCGGGTGCGTCATTTCGCGAACGCGTGGGGGGTCTGAAATCAGTTCTCTCCGCCGTCTTATCAACACTGCGTGATCCACGCAGAGATCCGAATAGCGACCCTTTGAGGCGGACTCGCAATACGTTGCAATCAGACAGTGCGCGTTTGCAGGCGCTCGAAGATGATACCGAGCGCGAAACGGGCAATATCATCGCATTGGCCATGGAGGAGATGGCGGCGTCATGAAAAACATGTTCTTCACACAGGCGGCGGATGATGCGCTTTCTCAAGCCATGGCTGATGACCCGCGCATTGTGGTTTTCGGTGAAGATATCCCCTTGCTGCGAAGAGACCTTCTTGTGCGTTTTGGGTCCAAACGGGTCAAGGGAACCCCAATCAGCGAGAGCGCCTTTTTAGGGGCGGGGGTGGCCGCTGCCATGGCCGGGTTGCGCCCGGTTGTCGAAATGTATATGGTTGATTTTCTCGGCGTGTGCATGGACGCGCTGCTCAACCATGCTGCGAAAGTGGAAGCGTTTTCCGGAGGCAAATGGACCGCGCCGGTTGTGGTGCGCGCGCCCTGCGGCGGTGGTTACGGTGATGGGGGACAACACGAACAATCCTTGTGGGGATGGCTGGGCCACATTCCCGGGCTGACGGTTATCGTTCCATCCACCCCTGCAGATGCGGGTGGCCTGATGTTGGCCGCTTTACAATATGACGGACCCGTCATTTTTCTAGAGCACAAATTACTGTCTGAAACCTGGCTGGAATTCCTGGGGTCGGGAGGCCGCCGCAATGTCGCATATGACGTCCCCGCCGAAGGGACGCGAGGGCCCGTGCCCGGCAAATGGGAGCCGCTGCCTATCGGTAAAGCGGTGCTCAGACGTGAAGGCACCGATGTTACCGTTGTCAGTGTCGGAGTGGGAGTACACCGCGCCTTGGAAGCCGCAAAGATTCTGGAAAAAGAAGAAATTTCAGTGGCAGTGATGGATCTCAGAACTGTCGCCCCGCTCGACAAAACGACACTCTGTCAATTGGTTGCTCAGACCGGCCGCCTTCTTGTGGTCGATGAGGATTATGAAGGCTTTGGTCTTTCAGGTGAACTGGCGGCAGTTGTGTTGGAAGCGGATATTTCGGCCAAATATGCCCGTGTCTGCACCCAAACGACAATACCATATGCCAGAAGCATGGAAGATCAGATATTGCCGAATGTTGAACGCATCAGAAAAGCGATCATCGACCTTCTATAGCCGACTCGAATTACCCGCGGCTGAGTTAATGTTAATAGTATACTCGATTAAACACTCAAGTTTATCAATATTTTTCCCCTCTAGAATATCTGGAATCGGTTCAAGCTTTTTCCCGTGAACCGTGAAACAACTTCTTTGAGCAATCATTCGTTGATCTTGATATGTTGCAGGTATCGCAATTGGTAAATCATACCCTTCATAGTCGAGCAAATTTTCATTCCTATTTTCCCAAGCTAGTGCAAAATTCTCATATCCTGGTTTTGGATTATCAACTCTTGGTGACCAAGAAATTGGGAAATTCAAATAATCTGTAGCTATCCCCATTGCTAATTCATTTAAACGATGTGGATTCAACATATATACTCTTGGCTTGCTCTTTTTTCTATTTATTGCAAAATATAGCGCAAATAGCGCGCCTTCAGTCCAATCTAGTAGGCGTGTGGGAACACCATAGTGTTGGGCGAGAAAAAGCCATTTATCCGTTTCTCCGCGAATAGGTGTATTTGCAAATCCACCAGCTTTTCTTCTGAATGATTGAACGAGATAGTTTTCTTGCTCAGTAGTGTAGCCATCTATCTTTGGACAAAGTGCAGCATCCTCTCCTGATTCACCCCTGAACCAAGGTTTCACACGATCATCCCCCTTTTTAAGATCTTTTTTAAGAATCTGTATAAATTTAATAGTCGATGTGATCATCTTATTGAATCCCTAACTGTTGCATTCACCGGCCGCAAGAAAAACGGGCTTAGGCAAAAGCTATTGAAACATAGGCGTTGGAGTACTTGAAGAACGCCCAGTGTCTTGCGGGCAGGTGCAATAGCTGGTTCGATTCCGATTTCCAGTAAACAATGCCTATTCAGATCGGAGGTGAAACGAATCAATCCAATCGGAGGTGAAACGAATCAATCCAAATGTTGAAAATAGCCTCCATCGTATCATAGTGCTGTTTAGTGTTTGTTCTTATTTCTATAAAGTATTCTAGACCATTGTAGTAAAAATCAATAAATCTGTGAGTAACTCCGCTTTTGGCCTCTGCTAATGCATCAACGGCCTCAAATTTGTTTTCTATTTTTTGTGTCCTTAAATGCCATAATTTCCAATTGCGCTGTTGTGCTTTTTTCTTGATCTCACAAGACAGTTCAGATGGCGTTCCCATACCTTCTTGTCCGACGTTAAAGAACCTAACTCTAATAAAAATACTCTGGTTGAAAGGAATAGGCCAAAACATCCAATATCCTGTTTTCTTTTTAACATGAGACCATCTGTCAGGGACAACAAAAAACAAATCATCAATACGGGCTTTCCTGTAATGAGGATTTCGGGAAATTTCTTGTAGCTGCAATTCAACTTCACCGTTTAATAAGCATGTGGCTACGAAATTAGATGAGTCGTGAGAGGCGTGTCTCCTAATATCT
>Ga0307426_1001556_pt1 | contig 15049 bp, 13 predicted proteins | sample SalMarWE160340MG_FD_202165 | JGI IMG/M metagenome (GOLD analysis project Ga0307426, IMG submission 202165) | Salt marsh sediment microbial communities from the Plum Island Ecosystem LTER, Massachusetts, United States - WE1603-40 | ecosystem: Environmental > Aquatic > Marine > Intertidal zone >... | reverse complement strand
GCGAACTCTCCGGTGGACAACAGCGCATGGTGGAGATCGGGCGCACCCTCATGTCTGATCCCCAAATGCTGCTGGTCGATGAACCGACGGCAGGCTTGTCCACAAAGCTTTCAGAAGAAGTTTACCGGATGCTGACGGATCTTCGCGACCGGGAGGGGCTCACCATACTGCTGGTCGATCAGGAAATCCGCAAAGCCCTTAAAATCTCAGACTACGTCTACGTTCTGGAACTCGGCCGCAACAAATATGAAGGACCCGCCGCGGAGTTCACTGATTTGAAAAAGGCCTTTTGGGTCGGGGGATAATTGCCGCTGCCCCGGTCCGGAGACTTTTACCGCCTCCTGCTATATGTAGTAGTCAGCCAAAAGTTTCATTTTCCCCGGCCCTTTTCAATTTCCTCCCAGCAGGTCCACTGACAATCGGCGGGTTTAAGATCCATCAATTTGGGGTTGTTGCAGCTGATGCTGTTTGCAACTAACTGGCCGTCCTCTTCGCGCCATTCGACCAGAAGCTCGGCGTCGACTTTTTCTTCCGGGCATTTAATCCGGCATTTTTCCCAGCGGGATTGCTGTTTCACGGATTTACCTCCTATGAATTCGTTGATTGGTTGATTGGGTTGACTGAGTTTATTGAGTTTGTTGGGATTATTTGGTTGATTGGGTTGACTGGGTTAATAAGTTGATTGCGTTGAATCGGAATTGATCTTGCCAGTTTCCGAAATCTGCCCCGGTTTTATCTCACCTTCCCACCTTCTTACCTTCTTGTCCTCTCACTCTCTCACCTTCCTTCTGTCATCTGTCCTATGGTCTCAGCGGCTGCGCTTTGCGCTATGCTCTTTGCCCTACACGGCAAAATTCCGACTTCCGACTTCCGCATTCCCACATCCGACTTCAATCTATTCCCCCAGGTAGGCTTTCTTGACCTGCTCGTTTTCAAGCAGGGCAGAGGCTTTGTCGGTCAACACGATGCGGCCGGTTTCCATGACATACCCGGAGCCGGAGATGGTCAGCGCCATGTGCGCGTTTTGTTCGACCAGAAAAATAGTCACGCCGCTTTTGTTGATTTCAAGGATCGTTTCAAAAATTTTTTCTACCAGTTTCGGTGCCAGTCCCAGTGAGGGTTCATCCAGCAGCAGCAATTCGGGGCGGGACATGAGAGCCCGGCCGATGGCCAGCATCTGCTGCTCGCCCCCGCTCAATGTTCCGCCAAGCTGGCGCATGCGGTTTTTCAAAACCGGAAACAGATTGAATACCCATTCCATATCTTGTTCGATTTCAGCCTTATCCTTGCGCAGGAAAGCTCCCATCTCTAAATTTTCGCGGGTGGACATGCGCGGAAAGATCTGACGTCCTTCAGGTGTTTGCGACACGCCGAGGGCGGCGACTTTCTCGGGACGCAGTTTTTGGATCGGTCGGCCTTTGTATCGAATTTCACCTTGAGAAGCCGGCTGCACGCCGAAGATGGTCATCAGCGTTGTAGATTTTCCGGCACCATTGGCGCCGATCAGACAGGCAATCTCACCGCCGGGAATTGAACAGGATACGCCTTTCAGGGCGTGGATGTTGCCGTAATAGGTATGAACGTCATTGAGCTCCAGAATTGCCAGGGTATTTGCCATAACGTCAGTCCTTGGGTTTTTTCTCATTGGCTTCGTGTAATTCGCGTCTGCGGCGGGATGCCGGAATAAGTCCTTCGGGCTTGATGATCATCATGGTGGTCATGATTCCGCCGAATGCCAGCATGCGGTAATTTTCCAAGCCCCGGAAAAGTTCAGGGGCGGCGATCAGAACGAAGGCGGCGACAACAATGCCGGGGATGCTGCCCACCCCCCCGAGCACAACGATGCACAGCACGATGCAGGATTCCATGAACAGAAAAAAATTGGGATTGGTGTAGCTCAACTTGGCGGCAAAAAAGGCTCCGGCAACCGAGGCAAATGCGGCGCCCAGGGCATAGGCCAGCAACTTGATCCAGGTGGTCGGCACACCGGACAACTCCGCCGCCACTTCATCCTCGCGGATTGCGATCCAGGCCCGGCCGACGCGCGAATGGTCCAGGCGCCGGACGGCGATAATGGTCAGGATGGCGATTGTTAGGATAAGATAATACAGGGCCGGCAAGGATTTAAGATAGTAGGCCGCCCAGGCGAATCCGTCTTCCGCAAAGCTGGGATAATACAAAGCGGGCCGCTTCATGCCGAAAAGGCCGTTGGGTCCGGCGGTAAGGGAATCCCAGTTGTTGAGCACCAGGCGCACAATCTCACCGAAGCCCATGGTGACGATGGCCAGATAATCGCCGCGCATCTTCAAGGTCGGATAGCCGATGATGCAGCCGACAACCATACCCAGGACAATGCCGATGGGCAATGCTGCCCAGAAGGACACCCCGTAGGTGAGGTTCAGCAGGGAATAGGTGTAAGCCCCGACGGCGTAAAAGGCGATATAACCTAAATCCAGCAATCCGCACAGGCCGACTACGATGTTCAATCCCAGACCCAGGCAGACGTAGATCAGGCAGGTAATACCGACATCGATCATGTAGTTGTCGGCAAACAGCGGGAAAATTGCTGCCGCCGCCAGCAACCCGCCCAGCGTGTAGATTCTGGGGAAGCGATTGATTTGTTCACCGACACGCTCTGTCAGAGGCGTTTTTCGTTCGGCTTCAACTTTTTGCCGGCTGCGGAATATTTTAACGCCAAAGTTTAAAACGAGGACCGCCATAAAAACGCCCAGCGTCTTAAAAGCCCGGCCGGGTTCGAAAGTCGGGCTTTTGAATCCGAGCATGGGAATGAGCAAAATGGCCAGGAAGAAGCCGTAGACAACGAGTTTTTTGAGTTCCTGCCGTATCATCAGACGCGCACCTCCGTAGAGCTTTCACCCAGCAGACCGGCGGGTCTGAAATAAAGAACCATAATCAGCACGGTGAATGTCGTCACATCTTTCCAGGCACTGGGCAGGAAAGCGGCCCACATCACTTCGATGCCGCCGATAATCAACCCCCCCACCATGGCGCCGGGAATCGAACCGATGCCTCCCAGTATGGCCGCGGCAAACGCCTTGATCATGAAAATAAACCCCATGTCGAATCGGACCGCGCCGTAATAAAGACCCACCATTACACCGGCGGCGGCGCCCAGGGCCGGACCGATCATAAAAGTAATCCGAATGGTTTGATCGATGTTGATCCCCAGGATCCGGGCCATGGTTTTGTTCTGGGCGGTGGCCCGCATGGCCTTGCCCAGGCGCGTGCGGTGGACGAACAGCTGCAATCCGACCATCAGTGCGATGGCAAGAATGATGATGAAGATCTGGCCGTTCGTGATTCTGGCGCCCATAATCTCGATGCTTTCAAGGCCGAAAACCTGGGGATAGGCCCGATCGGAAACCCCCTGGCTGAGCATCATGCCGTTGGATAGGAAAATCGACATGCCCAGCGCACTTAAAAGCGCCGACAGGCGGGAGGATGTCCGCAGGGGTTTGTAGGCCACATGTTCCAATGCAACTCCCAGAACGGCCACATAAGCCATTGCCAAGCCGAACACGATAATCATGGTGAGGACAAAGTGTGTGTCCACAAATCCGATCTGCTGCAGGGCGGTCAGGACGATGACCCCGATAAAGGCGCCGGCAGTAAATAACTCACCATGGGCAAAATTGATCAGCTCGATGATGCCGTACACCATGGTGTAGCCCAGTGCAATCAGGGCATAAATGCTGCCGAGAAAGACGGCATTGATTATCTGTTGAAGTAAAAAAGAGGACAGATCCATTGGGTTTGAAATCCTTTGTCCTATAAGGACAGACCGGGTACCAACGGCACCCGGTCTGGTTTACTGATTACAGATCCTTGCCGGTCATCGGATCCCAGTAGGGTACAAACTTATTGTCCTTGACGATCCAGACGATGTGGGCCAGTTTGCGGTCACCGTGTTCATCAAACTTGATGTCTCCGGTTACGCCCGACCAGGTGTTGTCGCGTATGGTTTTTTGCAGGGCATCACCCTTGGTGGTGCCGGCTTTTTCGATGGCGGCCAGGGCCATCATGCCCGCGTCATACGCAAAGTAGGCGTAGGTGCCGACCGCGTCGACCTTCCACATGGCTTTGTAGGTCTTGATAAACTGCTCTTTTTCAGGTGTTTCCGGGGCCTTGGCGAAGGTCAGGTACACGCCTTCGGCCGCCGGTCCGCCGACTTCCAAAAATTTCGGATGATAGACAGCGTCTTCACTGATGAAGATGTTGTTCATGCCCAGCTTGCGGGCCTGTTGAATCATTTTGGAGCCTTCGGGCTGATAGACACCCATGTAAATGACATCGGGATTGATCCGCTTTAACTTGGTCAGAACTGCGGTAAAATCGCTGTCACCGGGAGTAATGTACTCATGGGCCACGATTTTTACCTTGTTTTTCTCTTTGGCGAATTTGGTGATGTTGGCGGTCAGGCCGGCGGTGTAGGTCTGCTTGTCATCGATCAGCGCCAGGGTTTTGGCTTTCAGCTTGTTCTCGATAAACTGAACCGTTGACCAAGCCTGGACGTCGTCTCTGGGCGGCATCCGGAAGAAATACTTGTAGCCCTTGGCCGTCAGACGCTCGTTGGTCGAAGCCGGGGTGATTTGCACGATCTTGGCTTCCATCAACGGTATCTGGGCCGGTTCGGTGGCCGAGGAACAGTAGGCGCCGATGACAACATCCACGCCGCTGTTGATCAGCTTATTGGCGGCCATGGTGGCTTTGCCGCCGTCACAGGCGCTGTCGCCGGGGATGACTTCAACCTTATCATAGCCCTTAACCGGTCCGTAGACGGCTACTGCCGTTTTGACACCCTGCAGGATGTCCGTGCCGTCCTGGGCGTAGGGCCCGGTCAGGGGGCTCAAGGTACCGATTTTCAAGGTCTCGGCCAGGACCAGGCTCTGAAAACCCAGAATCAAGGCTAAACTTAAAACGAGAATACCAACTTTTTTCATGATACTACCTCCTTCTTTAGTTGTTGTCCTTTTTAACAGCTTGACAAAATACCCAGGATGTATAGGTTTTCCGGGCATAACATAATGAATCCGAAATACGAACATCGAAATACTTACCTAAATCAGCCAAAAAATCTTACGGACAAAGCCCTAGTTTTGCGTCTTGGCGCCGGTTCCCAGGTAGGCTTCAATAACTTTTTCATTCTGCTGGATTTCCTTGGGTGTTCCTTCTGCGATTTTTTGACCATAATCAAGAACGGTTACGATTTCCGAAATCCCCATAACCAGGCGCATGTCATGCTCAACCAGAAAGATGGTCAAACCCGTATCCCGCAGCTTGATGATCAACCCCATCAGTTCAGCGGTTTCTCTGGGATTCATGCCGGCCGCCGGTTCATCCAAGAGCAATAATTCCGGCTGCGTGGCCAGTGCTCGGGCGATTTCCAGGCGCCGCTGTTCACCATAGGCCAGGTTGGACGCGTAATCGTTTTGATGCTTTATCAATCCGATAAAGCTCAAAATTTCCTGGGATTTTTCGGTTATTTCTCTTTCCTCACCCTTTTCACTGCGCGTTTTCAGCAGCGCCCGTACCGCACCGCTATGGGTGCGGCAGTGCATCCCGACCTGAACATTTTCAAGGACTGTCATGGATTTGAACAGCCGGATATTCTGAAAAGTCCTGGCAATCCCCTGGGAAATGATTCGATGGCTCCTTAGGTTGTTTAGGTTTTTACCCTTGTAAGAAATTTTACCGACGGAGGGGGGATAAACACCGGTAATCATGTTGAACACAGTGGTTTTACCGGCGCCGTTGGGACCGATCAGGCTTAATATTTTGCCTTCGGGCACCTTCATGTCCAGCTTGTTGACCGCCAGCAAACCGCCGAATTGCTTCGAAACATTTTCCAAAATCAGTTCAGCCATAACACTCGACCCAGATTATCTCCGAATTTACAATTACCTAACCCGGACAAGCCGGAACAGATTGCCACAAAGGCACCAAGACACAGAGGGAAATCTTTGGTTAATATTCTTCTTCGAGTCTTTGTGTCTTGGAGGCGAAAATGTTTTTTCATAAATTGCAAAGAAATTACAATTAAGACTAAACAATCGAACAATCGAACTGCTCAAATATATCCGGAGGAGATCGTTTTGGTCCGTTTTCTTTTTTTCTGATAAAAGCAGAGGATAGAACGGCTTTATAACCATTTAAAAGCGAGATTGTCAACTCAGTTTCCTGAATTCAATTTAAATTAATTGGGACTGTTCAGTAATTTTCGCTGTTTATCCGCGTTCCAGAAAGTTTTTGATCTGTTCGGCGTTTAGGCCCGCCAAACCCATTTTCTGGAGGTTTCTTCCCTCGTCCCAGCAATTTTTTCCTATGATCGCACCGCCGATTTCGATCAGGGCGTTCATGATGGGGGTACCGACGCCCACCGCCTTACCCAGACTGGCCCAGGCCACAAGACCGTACGGAATATCTTCAGTTACATAGCGGTTTTCCAATGAGTCCGGTCCTTTGACCGGCGTCAGCCCGGCACTGCCGTTGAGCGATTCCCAGAGGCTTCCTGGGGGTCCATAGCCGGACTCGACCATCATATCCACTCCGGTCGGCAAACGAATGCCCAACCTTTCTCCAATTTGCAGCCGTTCCCGGTCCAAGGATTCCATCACCCTGACCACCGACGGCGTCATGCCTTCCTCGTACATGTAAAATTCTCCGTGAGACCTTTCGATCCGACCGGCGTTTAGCAGACTGCCGGCAGGATGCAGCAGCGGAGTTAGATGACCGAGTCCGGTTTCAACCACGGTATTTTTGAGAGCAAACGGATAAAGCCCTCCCAATTTATCACTGACCTGACGGCCGGATTGGCCGGGAACGGCAGCCAGACCGCATACTTTCCTGATATGAAATGTTTTCACCCGTCCCGGACCGATCAGACGGGTTGCAAACGGCAGCCCGCCTGTTTCGGCGATGATTATCTCCTTTCGATTCCCGCAGGAACGCAGTGTTTCCCGAAATTCGAGAGCAGCCAGGGTTCCCGGCATAATGACGACCATCTGGTGCGGCGCCAGAATGGGAGCCAGAATCCGGCCATAGGCAGAGATGGTAAAACCGGGAAGCGGGATAAAAATGATTTCCACTCCCTCCACCGCCTTGCGAATATCGGTTGTGACCAGGTTCAGCGTTGCCGTACCGCTGCCGGCCACCCCGGAGATCTCAATCCTGCGGGTTTCGAACACCTCCTTCATGCGGCCTGCAAATTTTTCCATTTCGAACATGTTGACGGTCAAACCCTTGAGAGTCAGATCCGCCGCGATTGTGTGAGAACCGTTGCCGCCTCCCATGACGGCTACCTTCATCGATTGCATGGTTGCACCTCTACATGATTGAATATTTTCGATTGAAATATTGAATACTTAAGCCTCCGGCTCGTAGATCCTACGGCTCGGAGAGGTATTCTTTCGAGTATAAAAATGACGGAGCGATACGCGGCGCACACGCCGCGCAAGCGCTACGCGAGCGACATTCGCAAATCTTCAATTTTCAATTCTCCGCCCCAGGCGGATCCCGGGTTAGGGTGAAGCGCTTAAGTCGGTTGCTTCCATCAGGGGCAATACGGTTCCCAATCCCTTTTTGACAGCGCGCTGAAAGATTTCTTTTGCCAGGGCCACATCTTGAATCGCCATGCCGTAGTTGTGATCGATAATACATTCGCTCTCATTTTCTCGACCCGGTATATTGCCGGCGACAATTTCTCCCAACTCCGCATACAAACCGGGCAGCGATTCATAATAGCCGCCTTCTTTTTCCTGAGCCTGCCTGAACTGGTCCCAGTGGTCGACGACAAATTTGTCGGCCCTGGCAGGGGTATCCTTCTCCCATCCCCGGGTATGTACCGGTAAAATTAAGGCGCCCGGCCGAACCCAGCTCCGCTTAAAAATCGGTTTCGCCAGCTTCCCGGTTGCCGTCACAATTACATCCGCTTCATTAATTGCGCGTTTGGCCGATTCGGTCTTCTCAACGTCAAATGGAAGCATTTTCCGCATGCTTGTGACAAACTGCTGCAAGATTTCTTCATTTATATCAAAAACCTTAATAACTTTTATCTGCGGCAGTACTTCTTTCAAAGCCAGAACATTGGCGCGTCCCTGAACCCCGGCACCGACAATGCCGACAACCTGCGCGCCTTTTCTCGCCAGGTACTTGGCGGCCACGGCTGAAACCGCCCCGGTCCGTGTTTGCGTGATCCAGCTGCAGTCCATGACGGCCAGGGGTTTGCCGGTATGGGTATCATTTAAAATCATCAGGCCGATTATGTTCGGCAAGCCGTGCTTGTAATTGCTGGAAAATCCGCTGACCCACTTGAGTCCGGCCGCATGCATGCCGGGCAGGAATCCGGGCATGGCATGGATAAACGCGTCCGGCTGAGGATGAACCCCCGGTTTCGGGGGGTTTTCAAACCGTCGCAGCCCCTGTTCTCTGAACACCGCTTCAGCAACAGCAATGGCTTCCGGCATGGATATTCCGACCTTGATCACGTCTGCGCGTGAAAGATATAAGAATTCAATCTGCTGCATTTGGTTTCATCCCTGCTCCTTGCGCATCATGGCTGGAATAAATCAAGAAGTTTTTCGATGTTGGCCGGATCGGCGATGCGTTTGTACCTTATTGTTTTTTCCGCGTGAGCCTGGATCAGCTCAGGCGCCGTTCGGCGTTCATTGAGATCACAAAGCTTGGTTGCACCCCACAGACTCCAGTGCAGTGAAACCAGGGGCTCTCTAATTTTCACTTTTTCCAATATGAGATCAAGATTATGTCCGCTCAACCGGGCATAGTGTTGCAGGAAACGCTTCCTTTCCTCGGAATCCAGCACAATTGGCGAACACCATAGCTGGGCGGGTTCAGACAGAAAACAGCAAAGATCATAGGAACGGTCATCCACCCGGGGCTTTTCCCAGTCGATCAGTCTCAATCCTGCAGGTGTCAGAATAAAATTATCAAAGGCGACATCGGTATGATTTAAACTGTCCGCCGTAAACAGGCTGCTCCGGGCTGCAACCACCGGGGCCGCTTCTGCCAGCAGTTCTCCGGCGAGGGTGACGATTTTATTATTCGCGGTCTTTTTAGCTGTATAGCCAATGAGGTCATTGCGGGCCAGTTCATAGGTTTCCGTTAGCGGGTTCTGCCAGGTTACAAAGGGCATCCCTGCCGGATTGAGTGCATGGATTTTAGCCAACAGTTGAGCAACCTGTGTCAGATCTATTTGTTCAAGGGACAGAGGGGGGCCATGCAAATACTCTTCAATGAGAATATCAAATTTAAAATATTCACGGCCGGCGTCGAAATGAAAGGCCTTGGGTGCGATGCTGTGGCCTGCTAAAAAATTTAAAATCCTGAATTCATATTCGACCTGATTCAGCAGCCCACTTTGCTGTTCGATATTAATGCGAAATATGAATTCTTTTTTATTGACTTTGACATGAAAGTTAAGATTGTACGAACCGGGGGTCATTTCCAGGATTTCGATCGATTCGGTGTTGTCGACACCCAGCAGGGCAGGCGGCAGTTTCCTCAGATAGTGTTTGATCGTCTGGGAGTCGTTCAACATCTGTTTCGGTATGTCTTTAACCATCTATAACCACTTTCATATCGTTTGCCGGACTTGTGGATTTTTTTCGGCTTATCCATAACAGCACTCAACATAGGATGTCAAAACAATATGATGTGAGCATTTTCATTTCCATTTTTCTCTGCGACCTAAGTTGAGCTATTCCAATACGAAGATTAGAAAAATAACCCGTTCTTTGCGGGCGAGGATAAACCTCGCCCCTACCCAAGAGGCTAAGGGCTCACTCAAAAATAACTTTACATTCTTTACGCCGATGCATTCCATCTGGCTGTTTTATAGGGCGATGCATTCCGTCCGGCTGCGTTGCGAAAGCTCGGAATATCCAGATATTCCAGCGTGTTCGCGCCTTGCCGAACTGGCGCCTCAACGCCTTGTGAACTTATTTTTTCGTGAACCCTAAGCAACGTATGGTAGGGGCGGGCTTTACAGGCTGTCCAATAACCTCGGAAAATCCGATAATTCCCTCCCCATCGACGGGGGAGGTTTACCCGCCTTTGGCGGCGCCGGAGGCGACCAGGGGTTAGGGTGGGGGTGATAAAATAGAAGTGGAATCAGCGTCTTATCTATTCACCCTCCCCTTAATCCCCTCCCGTCCAGGGCGGGGAAAACTAGTTGTTGGACAGCCTGTTTACGTCCGCCCGGACCGGGTACAAGAACCTGAAAATCGCTCAATTTAGGTTCGAGTTGTAAGCCCTGTGAGCCGGAAGCAGGACCAGGATTCTTTACTTGACTGCAGTCGAGGGATATTGCATATGCGCAAAAAACGCCATGTGAAAAAGCTTGACAGCCGACATGATCATTAGTATCCACAAAAGGATAGGAACAGACAGGGGGTTGGACAATATATAATCTTAGGTTGAGCGTTTCCCGCCCGGGATTCAACGTTCAGGGTTGATAAACCCCAAACAGCTCGCATTAAAGGATCCTTTCTTCATCGTGGCTACATGGCCTTTTCACCCAGTGGGGTATGTCGGGTATTCCGGAATTTGGTCAATGCTGTAGATAGGGTCCATCGGTTGTAATCTTTAAACCCTGAACCAGGAATCCATCCGGTTAGGTATCCATTGGTGGTAGGTGCCTAACGGGGTTTAACCTATCAACCGAAAAGGAGGCAAGCCATGTCAGAAGAGAAAAAAGAAGAGGGAATCTCACGTCGTGATTTTATGAAAACCGCGGGGATGGCCGCCGCCGCAGGCAGTGTCCTGGCTATGGGACTTCCCAAGAATGCTCACGCGGCAAAGACATTGAAGATCGGGTTCATGGCGCCTTACACCGGACCTGCCAGCCGGACGGGCGATATGCACCGAATGGGTGTGGAGATGGCTTTAGAGGATGCCCGGGCAGCCGGGGAGATCCCCGTCAAGGTCGATGGCAATACCATGGATATCGAGGCCGTGTGGGTTGACAGCCAGTCGAGTCCGGAAAAAGCAGTCAAAGCGGTGACCTTTGCCATCAATCGCGGGGTCAAATTTATGGTGACCGGCTGGCATTCTTCCGTTGCAATGGCTGTCATGGACGCCGAGGCGCCCTTTAAAATCGTCCATATCGGCCACGGCGGCGAATCCCAATACATCAATTTCAAGATCAACGATGATCCTGAGAAGTACAAAGGATGGTTCAAGGGATGGGCTTCTCCTCCGATTTACGCGGGGCTCTATGGCCCACCGCTGAAGTATTTTATGGAAAAAGGACTCTGGAAGCCGAAAAACAATAAGGCCGGAGTTATCGTCGAAGACACGGATTACGGCCGCGGTTGGGGTGAAGCGCTGGTGGTGAGCCTGAGAACGGCCGGTTTTGACGTGATGCCTTACGATGTCAACGCCATTGATGAGACCGAATTCACCCCTTTGATTACCAAATACAAGGCCGCAGATGTCTCTGTGATTGCACTGACCCAGACCGGCGGCGTGCCTATGTACAATCTCATCAAGCAAATCCGTGCCATGGGCCTCAAAGCACTGGTTATCGGGCATGGCATGACCTGGACCGGAGAATGGTATCAAAATACCAAGGAGGCATCAGACTACGTGCTGTGCATGGATTCGCCCTATGCCATCAGCCCTGAGCAAAAAGACTGGTTGAAACGCTTTAAAGCGAAATACGGCGAAGATGCGTCGATTGCCCCTTCGGGCCAGCCCTATGACTACACCCGGTTGGCCATCAAAATCCTCAATGAGGTCGGGACCCTTGATTTTGAAAAACTGACCTATTACATCCGCGAAAAGGTCAAATATAAAGGCGTCTGGCAATTCTTCGACTGGGCGACCTACAATGATTTTTGGACGGATTTCTCCCAGGAAGGCACCCTTCATCAGCTTTCGCGCAATGATGTCCGCACGGGGGACTTTATGAAAGGTTTCTTCTTTCCTCTGGTCCAGATGTTCAGCGGGCAACCCAAGATTTTGTGGCCGACATCTTTGGCTGAAGCGGATTTCAAGGCGCCGCCCTGGGTCTAAACTTCATTCTCGAATCATTTTAAAACCGGCACGCTCTTTGAGTCCGCAAGCCTTCTGAAAAGGGGCTTGCGGACTTATTCACGAATCAAACCCGGGGTTCGGTTCTTCGGGAAGAACGCGGAAAGCGCTTTGAGCGTTCAACGCAGCGCAACATCCGATGGTTAGGTAGCCAGTTGACCGGATAATTCGTTTAGCTTTCTTCCTGGAGGCATCCTGAAGTCACCCCGTCTGCGGAGGCGGTATCACAAGGTGCGAGATGGTCTTTCTGGAAGTCGTTCAGGTGCATAAAAAGTTTGGCGGCATCCCTGCGCTGCAAGGCGTCTCTCTCAATGTGGAGCAGGGTAAAATCCACGGCGTCATCGGACCCAACGGGGCCGGCAAAACCACGTTGTTTAATGTGATCAACGGGGTTTACGGTGCCGATGCGGGCAAAGTCATTTTCAAAAACCGGGAGATTACCGGACTCAAAACGAATCAAATCGCCTCCAGGGGGATCGGCCGGACCTTCCAGGTTGCCCGGATCTTCAATGAAATGACGCTGATGGATAACATGATGGTTCCCCTGATTCCCAGGCGGATTTCAAGAAAGAAGGGTGAGAAAAAAGCTTTGGAGCTTCTGGAGATGGCGGGGCTCAGCCATCTGACGGAGCAGCTGGCCGTGGAAATTTCCGGCGGCCAAAAAAAACTGCTGGAGTTCATGCGAACCATGATGGCGGACCCGGAGGTGGTTCTGCTGGACGAGCCGTTTGCCGGGGTCAATCCCGCTTTGATTGAGCGGTTGATCGAGGTCACCATTGAGCTGAACCAGACCCGGCAGAAGACATTTCTTCTAATCAGCCATGATATTCCCTCGGTGATGAAACTGTGCAAAAACCTGACCGTTCTTTCAGCCGGAACAACTATCGCCGAGGGAGAGTCGGAAAATGTCCGGCATGATCCGGCGGTGATCGACGCGTATCTGGGGCATTGATTATGACTCTCGAGGTCAAACATGTTACTTCAGGCTATGTGAAAGAGGTTCCGATTTTAATGGATGTCAGTTTGGTTGCCATGGAAGGGCGCCTGACCGGCATCATCGGGCCCAACGGGGCGGGCAAATCGACCCTGCTGAAAACCATTTACGGCTACCTGCATCCCAGACAGGGTGACGTTTTTCACGACGGACATTCGATCAAGGGACTCAAGCCGGATCAGATGCTGGGCCAGGGGATTGCCCATCTCATTCAGGGACACAGTGTTTTTCCGGCGATGACGGTGGAAGAAAACCTGGAACTGGGGGGCTGGATCATCAAACGTGACCGCCATGCTCTCGACAAGGCCCTGGATGAGGTCTACCAAAATTATCCCGTTCTTAAGAATAAACGCAAAATGGCGGCCGGCGCGCTTTCCGGAGGTGAGCAGCGGACACTCGAGATCGCCCGCCTCACCATGACCCATCCCCGTGCCATCCTGATCGATGAACCCTCGGTGGGATTGATGCCGAAGCTGGTTGACACGGTCTATGAGGAAATCGTCAGATTGAAGGAATTGGGATACACCATTTTAATGGTGGATCAGAAGGTTCATAAATGCCTGGATGTGGTCGACTACATCTATGTACTGCGCCTGGGGCAGAACAGCCACCATGGACCCAGAGCGGAATTTGTCGACAGCATAGAGGATATTATCAAGGAGTGGATATAGGAAACCTTATGGATCTTAGTATTTTTATCCAACTAGTGGTTTTGGGTCTGGTGAGAGGTTCGATGTACGCACTGATGGGCGTGGGCCTTTCCCTGATCTTCGGGATCATGGAGATTGTCAACTTTGCCCACGGCGAACTGTTTATGATGGGCTGCTACATCATGTATTTTGTGGTCGCCATGCTGGGTTTGCCCTTTCCGCTGGGTATTTTGGCCTCCGGGATCGGGCTATTGATTGTGGGAATCATTCTGGAGAAGGGCCTGTTATCCACCCTCCGCAAGAAGGCCGGTCGGGAATGGCGCATGGATTCCTTTGTTCTGACCATCGGCCTGATGGTGATATTTCAGAATCTGGCGTTGATCATATTTGGTTCCATTCAGCGCGGAATTCCCAATCTGGTGGCCGGGCAGTTGGTCATCGGGGATGTCGTCTTTATCTATGATCACCTGGTGATTCTGGGCTTGGCGCTGTTGACGGTCGGACTGCTCTGGTATTTTATCAAATACACGCGCCTGGGCAAAGGTATCCGTGCCACATCTCAGCACTCGGAGGCCGCCCAGACGCTGGGTATCGATGTCGGTCGGATGTATGCCGTGGCCTTCGGCATTGGAGCGGCCCTGGCCGGAATATCCGGCGCGCTTTTGATCACCCTTTTTCCTGCCAATCCCAATGCCGGTATGGGTCCCGTATTAAAAAGCTTTGTCGTCGTCATCCTCGGCGGCCTGGGCAATATCAAAGGAGCTATTGCGGCCGGAGTTCTGGTGGGACTCCTTGAAGCCTATGCTGTTTTCTTTCTGGCCGGCGGCTGGCAGAATGTGATTGTCTTCTCCATTGTCATCGCCGTTCTTGTATTCAAACCATCCGGACTTTTTGCCCCTTCAGGAGAGCGGCCATGAGCTTACTCGGCAGTCCCCGGAAAGGAATGAACGCCTCCCGTTACATTAAAGCGGCTTTAGTTCTGGCTTTTTTAATCGCCGTCCCATGGATTTGGCGGGAAAATCGGTTCATCACAACCATTTTTATCTCGGCGCTCATGTTCGGCATCTGGGGGGTCATGTATGATCTTCAAATCGGTTACGGCGGACTCATCAATTTTGGATTTGCCGGATTTATTTGTGCCGGCGCTTATGGATCTGCTCTGGCCGCATTGCATTATGAGATAAATCCATGGTTTGGGATGCTCATCGGAGCGACGGCTGCCGGCGTTTTGGGCTTTCTGACGGGCGTGATCACCCTCAGACTGCAGGGGATTTTTGTAGGGCTGGCCACCTGGTTTCTGGCCGAAATGCTGCGTCTGACAATCTCAAATACACCC
>Ga0307426_1001553_pt1 | contig 15069 bp, 14 predicted proteins | sample SalMarWE160340MG_FD_202165 | JGI IMG/M metagenome (GOLD analysis project Ga0307426, IMG submission 202165) | Salt marsh sediment microbial communities from the Plum Island Ecosystem LTER, Massachusetts, United States - WE1603-40 | ecosystem: Environmental > Aquatic > Marine > Intertidal zone >... | reverse complement strand
GCCATCTGCACGTGTTCGGCATTGCCCTGGTAGTAGTAGCCGATCTGGTGGTTTATCCGGTGAGGGGGAAAGACCGGCACCTTCTTGCCGGACTTGATTTCCCTGCCCCCGATGAACATCGGGATTTCGACAATTTTGGAATAGGCTTCATCGAGTGCTTTCTGCAACTCCTCCCTCTCCGGGGAGCCGGGCCGGTACTCCAGTATCGGTTCGTTCACGGCCCTGGGTACGAATACGGTTTTATCGGACATATTCAGGTGAATTAAACAGGAAATGGTTTAGCCAGTAGTTAAGATCAGCTGCTAAATTAAAGGATAATCCCCTCAACAAAAATGATAAATAGCATGTGTTAAAAAACAATTAAATTCCAGTATGACTATTTTTATTTAGTCTAAATAATTATATATTTGTGTCAGAATTTAAAACATTACAGCAATGGCATTCAAATTACCTGATCTCCGATACGATTTTAACGCACTGGAACCTTACATTGATGCAAGGACCATGGAAATCCACCACGACAAGCACCACGGCGGCTATACCAGCAAACTGAACGCTGCCATAGAGGGAACGGCACTGGAGGGACAGAGCATCGAACAGATCCTGTCCGGGGCCGGGAGCCACGGTGCCGCGATCCGGAACAATGGTGGAGGGTATTACAACCACAACCTGTTCTGGGAAGTGATGGGTCCAAATGGCGGGGGAAAGCCTGCAGGTGCACTGCTGGGCGCCATTGAGAAGGCATTTGGAAGCTTTGATGATTTCAAAACAAAGTTCTCGGACGCAGCCGCCACGCGGTTCGGTTCGGGCTGGGCCTGGCTGGTCAAAACCGGCAGCGGACTGGTGGTCACATCGACCCCCAACCAGGACAATCCCCTGATGGACGTTGTCGAGGTCAAAGGAACTCCTTTACTGGGACTCGATGTCTGGGAACATGCCTATTATTTAAAATATCAAAACCGGAGGCCCGAGTACATCGAGGCATTCTGGAACGTGATCAACTGGAACGAGGTTAGCAAACGATTTGTTTCATGATTTAGTTATTAGTTATTGGTTGGTTGAAAAGGGGTTGCCGGCAACGGCAGCCCTTTTTTTTAAAAAATCCACCTTCTGCCAGAGGTATTTTCAGACAAGGCGCCTAACAAAATTTGGGAGTCTTCGGAATGTCAGAACGTCGCTGAATTCTGCCTGCAGCAGAATAAGGCTCCTTTTCTGACAATTCCTCAGACAGGGTTCCCAAATTTTTCAGCGCCGGTCTGGAAGATGCCGATGGCTGGTGGATTTTACGAAGTGGATGCCGCTGCCTGCTCCACCTCTTTCATGACGCGGAGGAGGTTGCCGCTCCAGAATTTTTGCAGGTCGGACCTGGAATACCCTCTCCGGAGCAATTCTAGGGTGATGTTCGGGAGTTCTGATTCGTCAAAGCAATCTGCGAGCCCGGCGCCCCCGTCGAAGTCAGACCCGAAACCGACGTGATCTATCCCGATCAGGTCCACGATGTGGTCTACGTGATCACAGAACTGCGAGACGGTGGCAAGCCGGGGAGGGAATTTCTCATCAAGCGCATACCATTCGGTGAATAAAAGGTTCCGGGTACTGTCGTCCAGCATTTCCCAGTCCCCGTATTTATCCATGACCGCCTGCCTGGCGGAATCCCTCCCGGGGTAAGGTTCTGTCTGAGCCGTGTAATCGCTCAGGACACAAAGTTGTATAACCCCTCCGTTCGCGGCCAGTTTCAGGAGCATGTCATCACTGAGGTTGCGGGGATTATCACAGACTGCACGGGCATTGGAATGGGAAGCAATAACGGGAGCGGAACTCATTTCGATCACATCGTAGAAGGCCTGGTCGGAGATGTGTGAAACGTCGACCATGATCCCCAGCCGGTTCATTTCAGCCACCACTTCCCGGCCGAATTCACTGAGTCCCCCGTGCTCCGGTCCCCCTTCATCTGTGGAAGAATCACAGATGTCATTATTGCTGGTATGGCAGAGCGTGATGTACCTTACGCCCAGGCTGTAGAACCTGCTGACCATGGAAAGGTCACGTGCAATGGGAAACCCGTTCTCCATCCCGATATAGACGGCCTTTTTACCCCGTTTGTTGATGGCCCTGAGATCGGAAGAGGACAGTGCAATCTCGGCATACTCGGAGTTTCTAACGACCACGGCATGGATGGAATCGAAAATTGCCAGGGCCCTTCCCCTGGCGTATGTATTCCCTTCGGGTGTGCGTTCCCGCTGCGCCACGAACACGGCAAAGAAAACCCCGTCGAGTCCCCCTTCCTCCATCCTTGGAAAATCCAGCTTGCCCCCTCCCCTCCGCGGATCGGAACGGACGGAGAGATCGGTGCCCGGACGGAAAAGCCTGAGTGGAGTATCCGTATGGCTGTCCACGGTCAGCAATCCCATGTGCAGTTTCAGGGCTTTCGCCCTTCCGCTTTCCCCGGAATAATCCGGTTTGCAGGAATTAACAGCCAGAAGGGCGGAGATCAGGAGAATGGAAATTGTTTTACGTGTCATGGGAAGCACATTCACTGGTAAATACTAGTCATTCCTGTCCTTCCCGGGCGCCTGTAAAGGATCCTTCCCCGGCTGCCCAAGATCGGAGGGGGCGAAACGTTCGAGTATGCCCTTATCGTCCACCTCCTTTGAAAGGGCTGCAATGGTGATGGTAGGAACATCGAAAAGATCAAGGACCATGAGGCCGTCCAGTGCATTATTGAACTTGGGGTCGATGTTGAATCCGACGATCTTCCCGTTCTGCTTGAGGTATTTCTTCAGCAGCACGGGCATGTTCTGCTGTGCCGTTTCAATGTCCTTTATAATCCTGTCCAGTTTGTTCAGATCGCTTGCCGATTCGATCAGGATATCCGTATCCAGGTGGTGGAGGGAAACGATGAATTTCTTGCGTGGGCGGATGTACCGTGCAATCTGATCATTGTAATAATATTCCCTGATGAACTTGATGATCAGTTCCTTGGAGAAATTTGAAAAACGGTTGCTGATGCTCACCGGTCCCACCAGGTAACGGTATTCGGGATTCTTCAGCAGGAAGTAAAGGATGCCCTTCCAGAGCAGAAATAGCGGCAGGGGTTTACGCTGGTATTCCGGGATGATGAAGGATCTGCCCAGTTCAAGGGACTGCGTCAGGAGATGATGCAGTTTCCGGCTGATCCGGAAGAGGCTCTGAATATAAAAACCCCGCACCCCGAAAATGTCCATGATCTCCTGCCCTTTTCCGACGCGGTAGGCACCAACGATTTTCCGTTTCTCCTCATCCCATATGAACAACTGGTTATAATACAGATCGTACTCATCGATATCCATCTGCCGGTTGGTACCCTCCCCGACCTCCCGGAATGTTATCTCCCTCAGCCGGCCGATCTCATTCATGATATTAGGGATCTCAACTGAAGGTACACAGATCACAGAAAAATCCTCTATCCTGAAGAGCTGGTAATTCCCAATAATTTTGGAGATCTCCGCTTCAATCAGGTCGACCGGCACCGGGGCAATGATTTCTTCCGCCTTTTTGAGCTGCCGGGGACTGACCTTGAAGAATTTCTTTACCTCAAGGGAGGTCCCCAGAGCATAGGTTAAGGTCCGGAGGTATCTCCCGTAACGGTTGATGCCGCTGAATTCATTCTGTTCCCTTACCGGGATGGGAGTGCCGATCCGGATGTTGATCACCCGTTTCCTTTTATTGAATAATTCGGTCGGCAGTTTGACGGTCTGAAGCTTGGGATGGATGCGACCGAGAAAATGGAAAAGCCTGCTGTTTTTCCCCTGGAAATAGACCGGGACAACAGGTACCCTTGCCATTTTCAGCAGACGGAGGGTACGGTACTGCCACTGCGGGTCGGTAACAGCCTGGATCTCCTCGTCAAAACTCGACACTTCACCGGCAGGGAAAATTCCCATGGCATTTCCGCTTTCCAGGTATGCCAGGGCTTTCTTCAGTCCGCTGAAACGGATATTGTCCCCCCCGGGACCTTCGGGTCCCTCGAATTCAAACGTATGCCCGGCCACCGGTTCCATGCGCCGCAGCAGGAAATTGGGCACGATCCGGTAATCCGGCCGGATGGTCCCGATGAGTTTTATGAGCAGGAGCCCGTCTATTCCCCCGAAAGGATGGTTCGAAACCGTTATGAAGGCCCCTTCCCTGGGGATCTTCTCCAGCTCTTCAGGCCGGACCTCGTAACGGACACCCAGCTGTTCCATCATGGCATCTATAAAATCGATCCCGGTCCGGTGCTCGTTTTCCTGGTAGATCTTGTTGATCCGCCTGAACCGCATCAGGAGCATAAGGAATTTAACCGCACTCTCACCGGCGAACCCGTTCATCTTGGCAGCCTGGAGCAGTGCATCTGTATCGATCAGTTTCATGCCTGTAAAGACCGTGTAAATCCAGCCTTAAAGATAAGGCAAAAATGTATATGCATCCTGATAATTGATCCAAAATTGTCCGGGGATCGCATGTTACCGGACCACCCAGATCGAGATGATAACCGCAAGTCCGAACAGGAAGACCACGGACCCGGTGATCTTGTTCAGCCACCAGATGCTTTTCAGCCGGATCTTCTTCCTGAAACGGTTTGCGATGGAGGCAAGTACGAACCACCAGAGGATGGCCCCGCCCGCAATGCCTGCAACCATTATGGAAAGTTCGAATATGGAAAGCAGGTCGTTGGCTACCTTGATTGCTGCCATGATGGCAATGAATAGCAGTATGGCCATGGGATTGGACAGGGTCAGCAGGAAAACCGAGACAAAATCCTGTGAAAGCCTGGTCCTGTTCAGCCGCTGGAGCCTTAACTGCTTGACGGGATTAGTACTGAAGATCCTGTACCCGATGTAGAGCACAAACAGTCCTCCCAGAATCTGGAAATAGATGTGCCTCTCCTCAATGAAATTGATGATGATCGATAGCCCGAAACCGGCAATTACCGCAAAAAGTATGTCGGCCGCCGCGGCCCCCAGTCCGCTAATAAAACCCGACATGTAACCCTTGTTCAGGGTCCGCTGGATGCACATGATCCCGATGGGACCAAGCGGGACGGACACCAGCAGGCCGATGATTATACCTTTTATGAAAATGGCCGGGATCATTTCTTAGCTGAATAAAACGTTAGCCAATGCAAAATAAATAATAATCCTTACAAAATGCTAAAATCCCTATATTTGCGTCTTCAGTTTCCGGGAATGCAGAGAATACAGCTTGAAAATAAATCCGTGCAGTGGGCTGTCCTGCTCTTCCTCTCCCTCATCTGGGGATCTTCATTCATCCTTATGAAAAAAGGCCTGGAATCCTACAGCAACATGCAGGTAGCGGCATTCCGGATCTTCTTCAGTTTTATCTTCCTGCTCCCATTCATCATCCGGCACATCGGGGCAGTGAAAAGGGATAATATCCGGTCCCTTATTATAGTGGGATTTGTAGGGTTTGCCATACCGGCGGTCCTTTTCACCAAGGCCCAGACACGGATCGACTCCTCCCTTGCCGGCATGCTTAATTCCCTGACCCCGCTTTTTACGCTTGTAGTTGGATTGCTGATCTACCGGAGCCCGGCAAAGTGGATCAACGTGGCCGGCCTGCTGATCGGGCTTGTCGGGGCACTTGGACTGATGTGGCAGGGGGACCTGAGCGTATTCCGGGGGATCAACCTCTTCTCCCTGTTCGTTGTGGCAGCAACCCTCTGCTACGGCATTAATGTGAATGAAGTCAAATACAAGCTTTCCGGTCTGACCAGCATCCAGATCACCAGCCTGGCATTTCTTTTCACGGGTCCCATTGCAGGCATATACCTGCTGATGACGGACCTGTCCCCCGCCTCCGCAATACCCGGCCACCTGCTTAACCTCGGCTACATCGCCCTGCTCGCACTGTTCAGTTCCGTGATCGCGGTCATTGTCTTCAACCAGCTGATCAAGCAGACCACTCCCCTTTTCGCGTCCTCGGTCACCTATATCATACCCCTGTTCGCTGTCATGTGGGGGATTGCCGACGGGGAACAGGTCCGACTTCTGCAGCTCGCATGGATCGGTGTGATCATGGCCGGTGTCTGCCTGGTGAATAAATAGTTATATTTGTTCATCCGGTGCCAATCATGAAATCACGCCTCATAAACCTTTCCGTTCTCAGCGGATTACTGCTGATCCCGGCCTGGTACCAGTTTGGAACGGGACTCGTATTGCTTTTTGCCTTCATCCCCCTGCTGTCGGTTGAGGACTACCTCTTCGAGAACAAAACCGAACACCGTCCCCACAAGGCATTCCTCTACGCGGCTCTGGCCTTTTTCATCTGGAACGCCGGTACCACCTGGTGGCTGTGGAACGCAACCCCGGCGGGGATGTTCGTAGCCTTCACGATCAACACACTCCTGATGTCGCTGATCTTCTGGTTATTCCACATCACCCGAAGGAACGCGGGCTCTTCGATGGGATACGTTGCCCTGATCGCCTACTGGCTGGTTTACGAACACTTTTACATGAACGGGCAGATCAACTGGCCCTGGCTGAACCTGGGCAACGGATTTGCCAACAATATCCGCATCATCCAGTGGTACGAATACACCGGATCATTCGGAGGAACCCTATGGGTCCTGCTTTGCAACATCCTCGGATATCACCTGGTCAAGCATGTGATCCGCCATCACAGCATGAAAGGACATCTCTGGAACACCGGCATACTGGCCGCCCTGGTCCTCGTTCCCATCCTGGCATCCCTCATTATTTTCAGCAGCTATAGGGAGAAACCGGATCCCAGGGAGATAGTTGTGCTCCAGCCCAACATCGATCCCTACCAGGAAAAATTCGGGGGAATGGCCATGATGCAGCAGATGGATATACTGCTGCGCCTGGCGGATTCACTCGCTACGGGAACAACGGATTTCATCGTGGCCCCGGAGACCTTCATCAACGATGATGTCTGGGCAGACGATCTGTATGCCAACCGCAGCGTGGAAAGGATCTACGAGCATCTGTCCAGGTATTATCCCCGGGCCACTTTCATTGTCGGCCTGACGTTTTACCAGTTCTATTCCTCAGCAGCGGAAAAAACCCCGACCGCCCAGGAGATCAGGGGAAGTGGCACTTATTACGACAGCTATAATGCCGCCCTTCAAATTGACACTTCGCGGATACCGCAGGTCTACAAAAAATCCAAGCTCGTTGTCGGGGTTGAAACAATGCCCTATACGCAGTACCTTGGTTTCCTGCACAGGCTGACCATCCGGCTGGGGGGAACCTTCCGCAGCCACGGGACACAGGAGGAAAGGTCAAACCTTTACACCCGGGGCGACAGCATGGGCATTTCCCCGGTGATCTGCTATGAATCGGCCTTCGGGGAATACGTCACAGACTACATCAAGAAGGGTTCCGGGTTTATTTTTGTCATTACCAACGACGGCTGGTGGGGAGATACCCCCGGATACAGGCAGCATCACTCGTATTCCCGCCTGCGTGCCATTGAAACCCGCAGGAGCGTCGCCCGGTCCGCCAACACCGGTATATCTTCGCTCATCAACCAGAGGGGAGAAATCCTGCAGCGGACGGGCTACTGGGTACCCGCTGCCCTTCGTGGCACCCTGAATGCCAATGACAAACTCACCTTTTACGTCCGCAACGGGGACTACCTTGCACGGATAGCCTACTTTTTTTCCCTTCTAATCCTGCTTTTCACCCTCACAAGGCTGATCACCGGCCGTAAAAAATAGTCCATGATCATCATATGGACGCATAAACATGCAACCCTGCTTCCATTTCCCTGTCATTAACTACTGAAAATACGAACCTTACATTGGCTGCGGTTTACCAGGACATACACCGTGAAATCATCGAACTAAGTAAAGAGGGAAATCCAAAGGCTCAGTATCAGCTGTATAAACTGTATTCCAAGGCCATGTTCAACATTTGCATACGCATGTTAAACAACAGGGAAGAAGCCGAAGATCTGCTGCAGGAATCCTTTACCGATGCCTTCATGAAGCTGGGAACATTCCGGTATGAATCTTCATTCGGGACCTGGATGAAAAGGATCGTCATCAATAAATGCATCAACAGCATCCAGAAAAAAAAGGTTGACCTGGTCCTGTCCGAACAGCAGGTGGAGGCAGCGGATCCTGAAGAAACGGTTGATTACAGCAGGATCGAAATGGACGTCAGGAAGATACATCATGCCATGGAGGAGCTCCCGGACGGATACCGGGTAATCTTCAGCCTCTACGCCATGGAGGGGTACGATCATACTGAGATCGCCCAGATCCTGGGCATTTCCGAATCCACCTCAAAAAGCCAGTACCTGAGGGCAAAACAGAAAATAAGGGACATAATCGATAAAAACCATGAAAGACCGGCTAGAACAATTTATCAGTGATAACAGGGGGCAGTTTGATCTGTACGAACCGGACGACAGGCTCTGGGCAGGGATAGAATCGGGTATACGGCAGAAGAAAACGCTGCGGATCGGTTGGAAGGGACTTCTCTGGCGGGCGGCGGTGGTGGTACTGATTTTCGGCGCATCTTTCCTTTTGCAGGAGTACCTCCATCAGCGCAGGGGGATGATCTCAGAAAGGGAGCAGACGAAGATCCTGAGGGAGATCCCGGAACTGGAGGAAGCGGATATTTACTATACCGGACTGCTCGATGAAAAGCTGCGCCTGCTTGAACCGCTGATCTCTGAACATCCTGAGCTGGGGGTCAGCCTGAACCAGGATCTTTCCGAGCTTGACAGCATTTATCTTGAGCTTCAGAAGGACCTGAGGGACAACATTGCCAACGACGAGGTGGTCGAAGCAATGATTCAGAATTACGTCCTGAAAATCCAGATCCTGGAGGACCTGCTAAAGTGTATGGATGAAACTTCAAAAACACAGGAAGATGAAAGTTCAGCTTACGATATTTAAGATGATCCTGACGATCCCCTGCATCCTGACGGCGGCCGGAATGCAGGTCCGGGCTCAGAGCTATACGGAAAGCCAGAAGATCGTCCGCACGTTTGAAGCTGGACCGGAAACAAGGCTGGACCTCACGAATAAGTACGGGACGGTCCACGTCATCCCGTGGAAAAAGGACTCGGTCCGGATCAGTGTTGATCTTTTTATCCGGTCCACCAGCACCTCCCGGCTTGAAAGACTCAAGAATGACGTCGATTTCGAATTTACCGGCACCCGGTACTACATCATAGCCAATACCCGCTTCGGGTCCCCCGGCAGCAATTTCTTCTCGGATCTGAGGGACCTATCCGGGACCATTATCCCCAGCAAAAATGAGGTAAAGATCGACTATACCGTACAGGTTCCTTCAGGACTGAACATCAACATTACCAACAAGTATGGCGATGTTTACATCGATGACATGAAGGGAAGCGTGAGCGTTAACCTCTCGAACGGAGACATCAAAGCCAATTCCCTCATGGGCGAGACAAGCATCAGCCTGAACTTCGGGAACGGGATCATCAACCAGTTAAGCAATGCCAGGCTGAACATTTCCTATGCCGACATCGAAATCCAGAAAGCCGGGCAGCTGAAGATTGACAGCAAATCTTCCAGGATCCGCATCCGCGAGGTTGAGATACTCAAAACCGTTTCGAAAAGGGATAAATACACGGTCAGCAGGATCGGCAATCTTTTCGGGGAAAGCTGGTTCTCGGATATCTGGCTGTACCGCATCGACGAGGAGATCAATTACACTCCGTATTACGGGGCGCTGAAGGTGGATTCGGTCCCCGACAATTTTTCCAACATCAACATCAACACGGAGTTCACGGACCTGAACCTGGTCTTCAGCAAAACAGCCAGTTACCAGCTTGAAATTCTCAGGCATAACGACGTCATACTGCGCCTGCCGGATGAATACGGCGAACTGGAGGTCATCGACCAGGACGAGGATGCAGTCCACCTTAAAGGCATGGTCGGTCCCGCGCACAATCCCTCCTCCAGGGTCAAGATCACGGCACCCAAAAAATGCATCATCAATATACAAACAAGGTAATCAAGGCATAAATATTAAAAACAATGAAAGCAAGAACATCCATACTTATCCTGGCTCCGGTGATGCTGGCGCTTCTCCTTACAGCCTGCGAAAATTCATACTTCTCCTGCCTGCGGGGGAACGGGATCCTCGAAACGGATACACTGGATCTCGGCGAATTTACCGGGATCGTAACCGAAGGGGATTTCGAGGTCTTCTATATCCCCGACACCGTCTACTTCATGGTCCTGGAAACCGACCAGAACCTGATCCCTTACATCCGTCGCTGGGTAACGGGGAATACGTTTTACGTGGATAACGGTACCCGGAAATGCCTGCGCTCCGAATACCCGATCCGCATTTTCGTGCATGCCCCTGAAGTAAAACTCATGAGGCTTGCCGGATCGGGGATGATCAGTGCGGAATCCGTTTATACCGATGAGCTGGACCTTCAGCTGGAAGGTTCCGGGGTGATCGACATCAGGGGAATTGATGTCCTGCGCCTGCATGTCCTGATCACCGGTTCCGGGGAGGCCGAGCTCTGGGGCAGGACGGATGTTGCCGGTTATGCCATATCAGGATCGGGCACCATCTCGGCACAGAACCTGCAGTCCAAAATCTGCGTTGCAGATATTTCCGGTTCGGGAACAATTTACTGCAATGCTACAAAAACCCTTGAAGCGGTCATCTCCGGGAGCGGGACCATTTATTACCGGGGCAACCCTCAGGTCAGCACAAAAATATCGGGTTCTGGATCCGTTAAAACACTGAAATGAAACAAACCATCCTGATCGCTTTACTGTTAATATCCCTGAAGGTCGCGGCACAGGACCACCTGAGATCAGCAGGGATACGGGGGGGACTGACCTCCGGGCTGACCTTCCGGGGCTACCTGGATCCGCAGCTGGCCTATGAGGGAATCATGAGTTTCCGTGAAAACGGTCTTCAGTTCACCGTCCTGCGGCAGCATTTCCAGTCCACGCTGTGGAATATCAGTGACGGATTTTTCCTGATATACGGTTACGGGGGACACCTGGGATTTACCAACAGCCATTCATACGAGCTCCTGTTCCGTACGGTCCACAATCCGGACAGGAAATTTTCGCCGCTGCTGGGACTTGACGGGTACCTCGGCATGGAATACCATATTCCGGGTATCCCGGTCCAGGTAGGAATCGATTACAAACCCTTTTTCGAACTGTCCCTGTACCAATATTTCCAGATGAGTGCCTGGGACCTTGCATTTACACTGAAATACAAATTCTAACATAACCCAAAATGAAAAAAGCAATTGCCTTAATGATCTGCATTTCCATGGCCGTTCCTGCGCTGAAGGCACAGGAGACGGATTATGCGAACGACGAATTCAAAACCCTCTTCGGGGACCGGAACGTTTCCTACGGCGGATACGGGGCCCTGACAATCAATTATTCACAGATCCATTCCATGGATGCCATCGTGATCGGCGCCAGGGGCGCATGGATCATCGGTCATGGGATTGCACTCGGAATGGCGGGTTCGGGCTTCATGAACGACTACTCCTGGAATGAGAACCTGGCAGGGGGCAGGAATGTCAACCTGACCGGGGGATACGGCGGACTGCTGATCGAACCCATCATCCTGCCCAGGTTCCCTGTACACATTTCGATCCCGGTGCTCATCGGTGCGGGAGGGATCGCCTATACCTCGACCTTTAATCCATACCCCTATGATTCCCAGGATTTTGATCTGATGGTGGAGGATGCAACCGGCTATTTCCTGGTCGAACCGGGCATTGAGGTCGAACTGAACGTGGTCCGTTTTTTCAGGCTGGCAGTCGGCGGATATTACCGCTTTACCACGGACATCCAGCTCTACGATACCCCAGGGAATGTAATGAATGGCTGGTCGGCGGGCATCACGCTGAAATTCGGTAAGTTCTGAGCAACCATTACACCGGCCAGCAGGTCACTGATCGAGATACATCTGTATGTATTTCCGGTCAAGCTCCTCGGAATCCTTGTAGAAAGTTCTCATTTCAGCCAGTTTTTTCTGCAAATCCTCCACGACCCCGGCGTAGGCCGGATCGTTGAAGACATTCTTCATCTCATTCGGATCCTTCTTCCGGTCGTAGAGCTCCCACTCATCAATGTCATAATAAAAGTGGACCAGCTTGTAATCCCTGGTAACGATGCCGTAATGCCTTTTCACCATATGGACGGCGGGATACTCGTAGTAATGGTAATAGACGGCATCACGTTTCCATTTCTCCTCTTCCCCGCGGAAAAGAGGGATCAGGCTCTCCCCCTGCATATCCGCTGGTGCTGCCACACCCGCGGCCTCCAGCATGGTCTGGGCAAAGTCGAGGTTCTGTACCATCCGGTCAGAGGTACTGCCTTCTGCAATGATACCCGGCCACCTGACCAGGAGTGGCGTCTTGAAGGATTCGTTATAGATAAAGCGCTTGTCGAACCAGCCGTGTTCCCCGAGGTAGAATCCCTGGTCGGAGGTATAGATGACAAGGGTATTTTCCGATAGTCCGCTGGCATCAAGATAATCAAGCAGGCGGCCGACACCCTCGTCCACGGCCGCAATGCAGCCCAGGTAATCCTGCATGTAACGCTGGTACCGCCACTGCATTTTTTCCCTGTCGGTCATTCCCGGGTACTTTTTAATGAATTCCTCGTTCATTGGACCGTAGACTGCGTCCCAGGCCGCCCTCTGTCCGGGATTCATCCTTCCCACCTCGCGTTCAAACGCTTTTTTGTCCCATCCCGATGCATCAGGGATTCCCAGCTTATCCATTACTTCCGGGTAAATCTTTGAATCCCCGGCCCAGTTCATATGTTTCAGCAGGTTCATTTCCGCCTCTTTTGCCGCCGTACCCCTTCCTTCATAATCATCGAAAAGTGTGGCCGGCTCCGGGAAGGTCTTGTGGATGTATTCCCGGTAATGCCTTTCGGCCGGGAGCCATTCCCTGTGGGGCGCCTTATGCAGGTAGGCAAGAAAAAAAGGTTTTGACCGGTCCCGCTCCCTGTCCAGCCATTCCAGGGTCATGTCCGTGATCAGGTCCGTGGCGTAGCCTTCCATGTGTATCATTCCCTCGTATTTCGTAATGAAATCAGGATTGTAATAGTTCCCCTGTCCCGGAAGGATCCTGAACTGGTCGAATCCTTTGGGATTGTTCCCGAAATGAAGCTTCCCGAACATGGCGGTCTGGTATCCCGCATCGTGAAGCAGCTGGGGAAAGGTCACCTGGGTGGTGTCAAAGGGAAATCGGTTGTCGATCTTCCCGTTCAGGTGGGAATGCTTCCCGGTCAGGATCACCGCCCTGGAGGGTGCACAGATCGAATTGGTCACGCAGGCATTGGTAAACAGCATTCCCTCCTTTGCGATCCTGTCGATGTTCGGTGTCCTGATCAGGCGGTCGCTGTAGGCAGAGATCGCCTGGTAGGCATGGTCATCGGACATGATGAAAATGATGTTGGGCCTTCCGGTCCCTTTTTTCCCGCTTGTCCCGGGTGAACAACCGGGAAGGAAAAGACCGGCTGCCATGATTGCAAAGGTTGACAGGAACAGGACGGTTTTTTTCATTGTTTTTCCGGTAAATATAACATAAAGTCAGTTTTTGCTCTGCCCGGTTTTAAGGGAAAATGGCCAGACTGCGAGACGGCCGAAGTGCTTACAATTTTACTAACCTGTTCTTGTAAAGATTTTTGGACAGGTAGCAGATGCATATTCCCGTGCCTTTCCAGTAATCATCCGTGTCACTTTTCATCAGTTGCATGTGCAGATGCGGCCTTTCCGACATCCCGGAATTACCTGCTTCTCCGATGGGATCCCCTCCATTCACATATTCCCCTTCCTTAACTTTGATACTCCCCTCCTTTAAGTGACCTAATAGGAAATAGTACTGTTCCTTTTTCAGAACCACCGTGTTGCCGGTATTGTAGGGGTACACCCCCGAAAAAGGCGTGTTGTCTTCTATGTTATTGATAACTTTTATAACCGTCCCATCAAGGGGACTGTACAATTTCTCCCCGAAGATCGGGTAATCGTCATTTTCTTTTGGCAGGAAGGTTTTGGATCCTCCGTATAATTTCACAACATCCGTGGCAAATAACATGGATTTGCTGGTATGTTTCTTTCTGTGGACCCTGGAATGGTAGTGGTAATTCATCAACCGGCTGATCCTGGAATTTCCTCCGTCCGTTACCAGGTAGTTGCCCTGTCTGAAAGGAAACTGAATTTCGACTTTTTCTTTTTCGTTTTTAAAAACGACAACGAAGATGCTGCCCAGGATAAAGATCAAATATAATTGCAGCAAAGCCCAGACCGATAACCAGAAATAACCCGGCATCGCCACATCACCCATTGTTAAAGTTACTCCTGAGGATACGAGGATCAACAGCTCGGTAAACACAAAATAGATCCATTTGAACCGGTTCGTAAAAAATTCCCAGTACCCGGCCAGCAGAAGAATGATCAGGAAGGTCTGGGCAATGAAAATGACCAGGAAGTTACCCTGTTTAACCAGAAAGGATGCCAGTACAATTCCTGGCATTAATGCAAGGTGAGTTACCAGTAATTTGATCATTATCTGATATCTCTCTTTCATACCTCTGAAGATGATTCCCGGCTTTTAGGAACAGGACAAAAGTCGATAAAATTTTCGTGCCCCGGTAAATTTTAGATGAAATGCTGGTGAAAGCTTAGTCCCTGAACTTTTCGAGGCCTGAATCGAGCCAGGCGGCAAAGGCCTGCACGTCGAGGTTGTGTCCCCTCGGTTCGGCCAGGGGCTTGCCATCGGGATCTACCAGAACGTAATACGGCTGGGTATTGGTGTTGTAATGGGTGATCTGCAGGTCCAGGTTTTTCCTGCCTAGTGTTTTCTTGACCTTTCCGTCAAATTCGGACGTGAACCATTCCTCTTCAGGGAGTTTCGTCCGGTCATCCACGTAAAGGGCAATGATCAGGTAATCGTTACGCAAACGGCTCAGGACCGAAGGATCTGACCAGACCCTGCCTTCCATTTCCTTGCAGTTGCTGCAGGCATGTCCCTTGAAATCAAGCAGGACCGGCAGGTTATGCTCACGTGCGTAAGACATGCCCTCGTCGT
>Ga0307426_1001550_pt1 | contig 15098 bp, 15 predicted proteins | sample SalMarWE160340MG_FD_202165 | JGI IMG/M metagenome (GOLD analysis project Ga0307426, IMG submission 202165) | Salt marsh sediment microbial communities from the Plum Island Ecosystem LTER, Massachusetts, United States - WE1603-40 | ecosystem: Environmental > Aquatic > Marine > Intertidal zone >... | reverse complement strand
TGCTCTAGCGGTCGGCGATTTGCTGCCGCCGGAAAGCCACTTCGTAAGCCGGCTTGGGATCAGCAGGGGAACCTTGCGTGAAGCCATGCGCGTACTTGAGGAAGAAGGTGTGGTAAGACGCAAACAAGGCATCGGCACCCTCATTTGCGATGCCACGAACCCGATCCGCAGCACGCTGGACATCAATGAATCGGTTTCGGAAATGATCCTTGGCAAAGGCATGAAGCCCGGTTCAAAGGATACTAAAATTGAGAAGATAAAGGCCGACAACGAATTGGCACAAAGACTCAATTTGAACGTTGAAAATCCCCTTATTTCTCTAACCCGGGTGCGAACGGCCGATGAAATACCGGTGGCATATACGATTGATTTTTTGCCGCTGGGCCTAATTCCGCAAACTTTTTTTCAAGATTTTATTGGCGGCTCTCTTTACACCTACATGGAAGAGAAATTGGGTATTGAGTTGACCAACAGCATGCTGCAAATCCAGCCGACTAGAGCGCCGAAGGCCATTGCTCTCAGCCTGGACGTTAAGCCGGGAACCCTTCTGATGCTCCTCAAACAAACCGATACGAACACCAGCAATAAACCCGTCCTTTACTCAGAGGAATATTTTGTTGCCGACCGGTTCGCTTTCACTGTCTATCGGAGACGCAAAAAGAGTTTATAATGTACTGATACCAAGTCATTTTGAATTCAGATATCGCCTTAGATTTTTTACAACCTAATATTTTATATCAATGGTTCAAATAAACGAAAAGGAGGGCGAAGACATGAAAAAGTATTTATGTTGTTCGGTCGGTATTATCATGGGTATCCTATTAGCCGGGTCGGCGGTGGCGCTAGCCGGGGAAATTACGGTATACACCGCGTTGGATACCGACGATGTCAAAGTTTACGTGGATACATTTCAAAAGGAAGTGCCCGATGTGAAAGTCAACATCTACCGGGTATCGGCAGGGAAGCTGGGCGCCAAAATCCGGGCCGAAGCCCAGAACCCGCATCATGATATTATCTGGGGCTGGACCATCTCTGAAATGGAGAGACCCGACATAGTGCCCATGATTGAACCTTATCAGCCAAAGGGGATCGAAAAAATCAGCCCCAAATTCCGGGACCCAAGCGGCAATTGGTTCCCCACCACAGGATATTTTGCGGCCCTATGCATCAATACCGACTTGCTCAAAGCAGCTAGTTTGCCGATGCCTGCCAGCTGGCAGGACTTGACTGATCCGGTTTATAAAGGACACGTGGTAATGCCAAACCCACTGGACTCCGGCACGGGGTATTTGCAGGTTGCCGCATTCGTGCAAACCATGGGTGAGGAAAAGGCCTGGAAGTATTTAAAGGCCCTGGATCAAAATATTGCTCAATACACCTCATCCGGTTCCAAGCCCTGCAAGCTGGCACGGGACAGAGAGTTCGCCATCGGGATCACCTATGCCTTCGCTGCAGTGAAAATCATTGACAAGTTCATCGAAACCGGCGTGGATGTGCCCATCAAACTGGTTATCCCCAGCGAAGGTGCGGGATATGAACTGGAGGTGACGGCATTGATGAAATCCTCCAAAAACAAGGCGGATGCAAAAAAGTTCCTCGACTGGCTGTTGTCGGACACTGCTATCAATCTCTACAATGAACTGGCGGCTATGAACTGCATCACCGGCACCAGCCGTTCAAAGCGGGCCCAGCAGGCACACTTGCCGACCGATGTAAGTAAGGTTTTCGCCGCCGTGGATCTGAAGAAGTCGGCTCGCGATAAAGAAGCGATTACGGCCAAATGGAAGCAAGAAATATACGACAAACGCGAAATTCGATAGGTTGCTGTTTGTCTGCGCCGGAAGAACACATTTGGGTTTCTTCCGGCGTGATCCGTTATCACAGGGTTGGGCATGATGTCATTTATGACCCTTCAAAACGTTACCAAGCGCTTCGATAAGACCGTCGCCGTCGACCGCATCAGTTTAGAGGTCGAGGAGGGAGAATTGGTCTTCTTTCTTGGACCCTCCGGCTGCGGCAAAACCACGCTTTTGCGGGTCATTGCAGGGCTGGAAATTCCCGACACCGGCAAAATTTTGTTGCAAGGAAACGACCTGGCTTTTAGACCCGCGCGGTTGCGCAACTTCGGTATGGTGTTTCAGTCATATTCATTGTTCCCCAATATGACATTGGCCCAAAACGTATCCTACGGTCTCGAGTGCCACAGATGGACGAACGACGCCAAGCAAAAGCGAGTAAAAGAGCTGCTGGGCATGATGCATCTGGAGGATCACAAGGACAAGTACCCGAGCCAACTCTCCGGCGGTCAACAACAGCGTGTGGCCCTCGCGCGGGCTCTGGCGCCCAATCCTCTGGTGCTCTTACTGGATGAGCCGTTATCGGCGCTGGATGCCAAAGTGCGCGCTGAACTGCGCGGCGAAGTGCGTGACCTGCAGAAAGGATTCGGCATTACAACGGTCATGGTCACCCATGACCAGGAAGAAGCCATGGAGATGGCCGACCGGATCGTTGTCATGAACCAAGGAGGAATTGAACAGGTAGGTACATCGACGGACTTGTACTACCGTCCAGCCAACATATTTGTAGCCCATTTTCTGGGCAAAATGAACAGGCTGCGTCTGGACCGACCCGGGCTAAACCCGCCGACACTGGCGGGCCGCCGTCTTTGCGGGGCGGGCGATGAGGGCCGGCAAACGGCGTCCGTGTATGTAAGGCCGGAGGCGGTCGAGATTCTGAAAGACTCCCGACCGGGCACCAACCGCTTTGCCGGACGGGTGATCAAAACTTCTTTTTTGGGCAATCTGACCCGAGTTGAAATGGAAGTGGCCGGGCAGCCATTAGCGGCAGAACTCAGATATACGGGAGCTTCAAGTTTACAGGCTGGTGAGGAGGTAACGGTCTACTTTCCTCCCGAAGCCATATTAACGATAGTTGATTCCCAATGACCTCCATGATGAAAGCATCAAACCCTGCGACACTATTGATCTCTCGGATAGACGATCGAAAACTCTTGCTGGTCTTCGGCATATTGATTTCGGTATTGCTCGTCCTGTTCGTTGCTTATCCTCTGTGGTCTATTTTCAGAATGAGCTTTATTTCTCCCCAGGGAGGATGGAGCTTGAGCAATTACGTACTATTTTTCTCCGAGCCGCGCTTGGTCGGAATCGTCTTCAACACCTTTGCCATGACCATTACAACCACGATAATAACCATGATCTTGGCCTATCTGTTTTCATATGCGATGGTTCACTCGGCCATTCCGTTTAAGCGCACCTGGATCTTGATTGCATTATCCCCTCTTTTTGCCCCCTCCCTGATCCATGCCTTGGGATTTCAGTTCCTGCTCGGACGCAACGGGCTGCTCAACATGGCCTTCAATCTCGGCTTCAGTATCTATGGGTTTTGGGGTCTCGTTTTCTCCAACACCCTATATGCTTTCCCACATGCCGTATTAATCCTACGGTCATCACTGGCCTTTGCCGACCAGCGAATATATGAATCGGCAACAATGCTCGGGGCTTCCGGTTGGCGCATTTTCCGGACAGTCACCGTGCCGGCCAGCCGCTACGGCCTGATGTCCGCTGCCTTCATTGTTTTCGCGGTTACCATCACCGACTTTGGCAACGCGATCATCATTGGGGGCAACTACAAGGTCCTGGCCACGGAAATCTACACTCAGGTCGTCGGCCAGGCCAACTTCAATCTGGGTGCGGTAGTGAGCATGGTACTGCTCTTTCCCACGGCAATTGCCATCGGCATGGAACGCTGGATCACCAAACGGCAACCGGCTCTGGTTACGGATAAGTTCGTACCATTGCGGGTAAAACCCCGTCGCGCCTTCGACGCCATAATGTTGGTTTGTGTGGGACTGATATGCACGGCAATTATTACGGTGATCGGGATTGTCATCTACGCCAGTCTTGTGCGACTGTGGCCCTACAGTATGGTGCTCACCCTGCACAATTATCTCGAACCTGAGTTGCAGAACGGTTTTGAACCCCTTCTCAACAGCATTTGGATGGCACTGATGACGGCCATACTGGGTGTTTCGGTCACAACGCTGGCCGCTTATGTTGTTCATAAAATGTCGGGCCGGTTCAGTCGCATTCTTTATTTTTTCTCAATCCTGCCCGGGGCCGTGCCCGGGATGGTGCTGGGTTTAGGCTACATATTCGTGTTCAACAACCCTGCTAATCCCCTGGTCTTTCTATACGGAAGTCTCCTGCTGTTGTCGATCTGCACTTCGTATCATTTTCACGCTCAGGGGTTTTTAACCGCCATCACAAGTTTTAAACAGGTCAGCGCGGTCTTCGACGAGGCTTCGGCGATGCTGGGTGGAAGTATCATCCGAACGTTGCGCAAGGTTACGCTGCCGATAATTTGGCCGTCCCTGGTGCGGTCGAGCGTGTTTTTCTTCATGCAGGCCATGGTCACATTGTCGGCCGTTATTTTTTTGTTTTCTCCTGCATCCACGGTCGCCTCGGTGGTTGTGGTGCAACTGGAAGATTTTGGCGATATGTCCGCCGCCGCCGCTTTTGCCACTTTGATCATGCTCAGCGTAATCGTGATGCTGACGACGCTTCAGGGACTGATGCGTCTCATTGGTATCCGGAACATTTCGCTTATCGGGTAAGCTAGGGTATAAATATTATCTTTTTAAGGTGACTGCACTGCAGTTAGACCGATGTTAAAGGAAATGGAGCAGATAAGAATAATCAAACATGAAAGGTGAATTATTATGAAGCCCGAATTGATTGTCATGCTGACTTACAACGACAAAACAGTGGAAAATGCGTTGGAACTTTTTAACCGGATGAAGGATACGCCGGTAATCCATTGGGGTTTTAAGGATGTGGGGCTTCCGCCGGCGGAAATGAAAAAAGTTGTCGACAGCATGAATGCAGCCGGCAAGACCACTTATCTCGAGGTGGTCAGCCTCACCGAGGAGGAAGGTTTAGCCGGCGCCAAGCTGGCGGTGGAATGCGGTTTTGATATTCTGATGGGAACCGTTTTTTTTGATTCGATCAATGACTACTTGAGCGACAAGCCGGTGAAGTACTATCCATTTCCGGGTCATGTCCACAGCCATCCAAGCATTTTAGACGGCACCATCGCTGAGATTGTCCAACATGCCCGGGATATGGAGGCCAAAGGGGTGGATGGCATGGATTTGCTGACCTATCGCTACACCGGCGATGCGCCCAAATTGCTTCAGGAAGTTGTTAAGGCTACCGGTGTGCCTTTGGTCTCGGCCGGCAGTATAGACTCTTTTGATCGAATCGCCGAAGTTCGCGATACCGGAGCCTGGGGGTTTACAATCGGTACGGCGTTTTTTGAAAAAAAGTTTATCCCGCAGGGTTCATTCAGGGAAAACATGATGGCGGTTTGGGACTGGCTTCAAAAGCACGGGCGGCCGCAGTGAGACCAGCAAGGGGGGGGGTCACCGAATTCCTTGACCAGTGAAGGCTGGATCGATGATCCAAGAGAACGCCATACAAAAGCGGCCTCTAGATTTGTAAAATTCCTTGAATAAACAATATATTTGTGCTGAGCCATCAGACAAGTGCACTACTTAATAAGGTAGGTAAATGATGGAACTGGGGGATCGGATTTTTTATTCGGTGCTATCTTTAATTCTGATCGGGCTTTTTTGGTTAAAATTCATCGAACCTAATGGTTTATCCATTTATTGGTCTCTGATCGCCTGGGGAGGTGTGCTTTTTTTTCTTTGGTTTTTTAAACGATCTCGTCCTTGAGAAAGGCTGAGTTGCATTGGCAAAGATTGAAATTAAAAATTTGACAAAGAAATTCGGCGAGGCTGTCTTAGCGGTCAAAAATATAAGCCTTACCATCGAAGACGGTCAATTCTTCTGTTTGCTGGGGCCGTCGGGTTGCGGAAAATCCACGACCCTGAGAATGATAGCCGGCCTAGAGGAAATCTCCGAAGGGGAAATTTGGCTGGATAATGAACTCATCAATCATGTTCCGCCGAAGGATAGAAATATGAGCATGGTTTTTGAAGGCTTTGCTCTTTATCCCCATCTTTCCGTTTATGACAACATTGCCTTTCCGCTGCGCATACGCAAACTTCCTGCAAATGAAGTAGACGACCGGGTGCGCTCGGTCCTGAAAATCATAAATTTAGAGCCTTTTGCCCACAGAAAACCGAATCAGCTCAGCGACGGTCAAAAACAAAGGGTCTCGCTGGGCAGGGCTCTTGTTAGACAGCCCCGGGTCTATCTATTTGACGAACCGATATCCCACCTTGAGGCGAAACTACGCGAGCTGCTTCGGGAAGAGATCGCCTCTTTACAACGCAAATTGGGCGTGACCACGGTCTATGTTACCCACGACCAGTACGAGGCCCTCACCATGGCCGATAAAATCGCCGTCATGGACAACGGTGATATTAAACAGGTCGGCTCTCCCAAGGAACTTTACAGCAGGCCATCTAATGTTTTTGTGGCCGGATTTGTCGGAGAGTTTCCGATGAATCTGCTCAAGGGGTCGATCCATACGGCAGGCGACAACATCCGCCTGATCGGGCCTTCCCTTAGCCTTTCTCTGGATCAGAAAACGCTTGCCCAACTTGAAAAAAAGGGCTGCCGAGGTGAAGTGATTGTCGGTATCCGGCCCGAGCATCTGGCAGTGTGCGATCATCAAATCGACGTTAACTATATTCGCGCACAGGTCATGGCCGTGGAACCCTATGGAGACTGCTCCGTTATATTTGCCGAGACCCGGGACCATGTTGTCCAAGCCATCACTGAGTTTGAAGCCCAGGTGAAACAGAAATCGATATGCTTTGAGTTAGACATGACAAAAGTTCATTTTTTCAACTCCAAATCAGGCGAGAGCGTGGAAGAAGAGCATGGCTGAAGTTATTCTGAGAAATGTCTGCAAAAATTTTGGAAAAACAGTGATCCTCAAAAATTTAAGTTTTGAGTGCCCGGACGGAGAATGCTTGTGCTTGCTCGGACCTTCTGGTACCGGCAAAAGCATGACCATCAAACTGGTCGCGGGCATCGAACCACTGACAAGTGGTCAAATCTTTATCGGCAACCGCCTGGTAAACAAGCTTGAACCCCGGGAAAGAAATGTTGCGGTTACCTTCCAATCATTCGCACTGTATTCGCACATGTCCGTATTCGACAATCTGGCTTTTCCCCTGCGTGCGCCCATTCGCACTCAGCGCTTTGCACCCGTGGAAATCAAAACAAGAGTGAAAGAAGTAGCCGGACTTCTAGGTATCGGAGAACTCTTGCAAAGGTATCCGGCGCAGCTCTCCGGGGGACAGCGGCAGCGGGTGGCACTCGGCAGAATGATGATCAGAAGGCCGTCGGTCTTTCTGATGGACGAGCCCATCGCACATTTGGACGCTAAATTCCGCCACTACATGAGAGGCAAACTGAAAGAAGTACAGCAGGAATTAGGTATTACCACGATCTATGCGACGCCTGATCAATTGGAGGCATTGACCATGGCCTCCAGGATAGCGGTCCTAAATTGGGGCGGCAAGATTGAACAAATAGGATCCCCTTTTGATCTTGTCAATGATCCCAAAAACAAGTTTGTCGCCTCCCTTGTGGGAGATCCTTCCATTAATATCCTGGCAGGCGAAATTTTTTCTGAGAATGGAAAATTGACTATTCAGTCCGGGAATTTTTCCCTTCACCTTCCTGGTATCATCTCCAAAAAAATTGCCAATAAGAAATACACAAACAAGGTGGAGATAGGAATCCGCCCGAACCATATTTCGATAAATAAAAACGGGGTCGGAGGCGAAGCAGGATTCAAAGGGGAGGTTCTTCTATTCGAATACGCAGGCCGATACGCGATTATCCTGGTCAAAGTCGGCGAGGACGTAATGTTGAAAATCAAAACGGATAATCCAGACCAAAGATTTGCCACCGGCGATAAAGTCGATCTCTTCTTTGATTTCAATCGGCTTTTTCTCTTCAATCCCCGTACCGGTGAGAGGCTGTTATAGTTGCGAGAGGAGGTTTAGGATTTATTGTTATCATTTCAGCCGGTAATGGGAGCGAAAGGAGGTGATGCTACCAGTTAAATGCAGTTTAGCCGTTGATCCTTAAATTAAAAGAAGAGAGGAGAGGAGAAATGGACAAAAAAAGATTTACATTTCAAAAGGCATGGTTGGTCATCCTAGCCTTATTTTTATCAGGAACCATGGCAGTTTTTGCCAATCTGCGGATGAGCTACGCCTGGTCTTTAGAGGAGGCAACCAAACCTTACCGTGGTAAGACCTTGCGGATGATCGGCGAGAGTCTGCCCCCTCTGGAAGCGCTTGAGAAAGTAAAATCGGAATTCGAAAATAGAACTGGCGTAAAGGTGGTGATCGAGCAATACGGCCATGAAGAAGTTATCGAAAAGACAACGGCTGACTTTGCAGGGCAGACGGGAACATATGATCTCATCCTCAACCCGCATCGTGAAATAGGGCGCTATGTGGAAAACAACTGGATCACGCCGATAGAAGAATTCATGAGTGACCCCACCCTGAGAGATCCCGGTTTCGACGTCAAGGGTAAGGCATTTGTTAATCAGTTCTGGCTGGAGGAGACCTGTGCCTACCAGGGAAAGATGTACGGTCTGCCTTTTCATCAGATTTCCATGTATCTGTGGTGGAGATACGATTTATTGGAAAATCCCATCGAACGAGCCGATTTTACAAAAAAATACGGCTATGAACTTCCCGCACCTCCGCTCAACTGGAAAGAGTATCGGGATGTTGCGGAGTTCTTTACCCGCAAAAAGGGAGATAAATTAATGGGGCAGCCACTGGATCGTAAAATGTATGGGAATGTTGTTCAAGGAGGACGTCATGTTTCCGCATGGTACTGGTTTTTGAATGTTCTTTATTCTTTCGGTGGCCGTGAAATGGACATTAAAAGAGGTGATCAGTACGGACCAGTGACGATAAACTCACCCGTAGCTGTCCAAGCGCTTCAATACTGCGTAGATATGCTGCAGTTTTCACCGCCGGGATCCACGACATATACATGGGATGAGGCCCAGGCAGCACAGCAACAAGACATTGCGGTGCTGGGCATCCAGTGGGATGATGCCACCTGGGCGGTGGAGGATCCCAAGCAGTCGAAGGTGGCCGGAAAGATGGCTTTCTCTGGAACCCCGATAGGAAAGGAGAAGATGACGCAGGTCGAGGGTTGGAGTTACTTTATCCCCAAGAGTTCCCAAAAACCCAAGCTGGCTTACCTATTCATTCAATGGAAAAGGCACAGGTCGCTCAGCAATTGAGCGGCGGGGAGTCCGGGCTGATGTCCACCTATAGCAATCCCAATGTCCAGAAGATTCCCTATGTTCCCACTGCGCTTTATTTGAAATCGAACGAGGTGCTTTCGGTCCGAAAATCTGGAGCTAAGAATGGAGTCGGCGTCCCTGAGACATTTCTGAAGGCTTCAAATCCGGTGAAGGGAAACACGGAGGTGAGCTGGGTACCGAAACCGACATTTCCGGAGCAGGAGCAAATTGTCGAGGCCATCACGCTGGCCGTGAATGAGGCGCTTACGGGCGAAAAGACGCCCCAGCAGGCCCTTGACGAAGCGGCAGCACGGATGAAAAAAGTGCTTGGCGCCAAGGCAAAGTAATCCATGAAATTGCAGGTGCTCACCTGTTTTATGAGGCAGCTGAGCACCTACTTAAAACCCATACTCAACGGATAAGAAAATGGACCCAATCACTATGGCGGAAGAAAAGATAGATATTTCCAGAGACCCTAAGATGGGCTTGTTTCAAAAAATGAAAAGAACGCCATGGATGTGGATGCTGCCAGCACTCATTCTTCTGGTCGTGGTGGACATTATTCCTTTTATCATCGCCATAAACTATAGTTTCAGAAATTATAATTTTTCCGATCCGGCCAACAAAGGCCTATGGATTGGGCTGGATAACTATAGAGCCGCTTTAAACGATGGGTATTTATTCGATAGCCTGCTTGTCACCGCCAAATATCTCTTTCCGGCGGTTATGCTTCAACTGCTTCTCGGACTCATCATTGCCATGGCTCTCTCCAGAGGCAGCAAAGGACACAAATATGTGATTCCCTTTCTCGTTTTACCAACGATTATCGCTCCTGTGGTGGTCGGCCTTATCGGCATTCTTAACTTAAACACGGAATTTGGCCTGATCGGCATCAACCTGCTGAAGCTTGGCCTCGTCACCCGGGCACCCCTGGGCGACCCATCCCTGGCCTTGCTCACAGTAATTTTGGTCGACACTTGGCAGTGGACCCCTTTCATCGCACTCATTCTTCTGGCCGGACTTCTTTCTTTTCCCAGGGCTCCTTATGAAGCGGCACAAATGGACGGGGCTTCCGCTTGGCAAACTTTTAGGTTGATTACGTTACCCTTGCTTAAGCCCTATTTGGTGATTGCAATCTTGATCAGGGCGATCGACGCCTTCAAGATCTTTGACATCATCTACATCATGACCAAAGGCGGACCGGGCCGAACCACCGAAGCATTGAGCGTCTATGCCTATCGGATTACCTTTCGGTTTTGGAACCTCGGATATGGAGCGGCCGTGGTTCTGCTGATCTTTTTAATAAGCATGATCGCTTCGATGGTTTTCTTCAACGTAATTACCCGGCAAAAAAAGGTCAGCACCGAACTTGTTTAGAATTGGGGGGAATAATGGGCTTGTCCAAAAATAGACTCAGGAACTATATCACGGGATTCATTATTATTGCGGTTTTGGTTGTGAACATTCTGCCTTGGCTGTGGATGTTTCTGGCTGCTTTCAAGACCCGGGTCGATTTGCTGAGTACGAACCCGATCTGGGTTTTTAGACCGACCTTAGAAAATTTTCCAGCGGCATTTATCGATCATGAGTTCCTCAAATATTTGACAAACTCCGTCATGATTTCAGCCGGCGCGGTCATCCTTGCCTTGGCTGTAGGAATTCCTGCCGCCTATGGTTTTTCCCGTTATCGAGTTATGGGTCAGAAGCACATTTTTTTCGGTATCCTGACAACCCGCATGGCCCCCCCTATCGTTTTGGCCCTGCCGCTTTACATCCTGTTTGCTAAAATGGCAATCCTGGGAACCCACATCGCAGTGATTCTGGCACATTCCACCTTTACTCTCTCATTTGTTATCTGGATGATGAAAGGCTTCTTTGATGATCTTCCGCTTGCCGTTGAGGCTGCTGCACTGACTGACGGCTATTCCCAATTTCAGGTCTTCAGAAAGATCTCCCTTCCTTTGGTAAAGCCCGGCATCGTTGCCACAGCACTTTTTTCGTTTATCTTTTCATGGAATGAGTTCCTATTTGCGCTTGTCCTCGCGGGCGAAAGTGCCCGCACCCTGCCTGCCGCCTTCCCGGGACTGGTAACCCCCCATGGAACATACTGGGGACAAGTGTCGGCCGCGGGGGCCGTGGTGAGTATTCCCGTGCTCATTTTGGTCTTTATATTGCAGAAACACCTGGTGAGAGGGTTGACTTTGGGCGCGGTCACTGGTTAATGGGGAACCCTGTTTATTTCATACCTTGAACATTGGCTTAAGGCTTTCGAATAACCGGCCGTAGGAGGAGTAGGCTGCATCGTATAGCTCAACACGAGCCGGGTCAGGTTTAATGACTGTTTTCCCTGCAACCCCTGTCTCGGCAGCCTCAACAAGCATGGAGCAGGTTTCCAGATCAGGTTGGATCTTTGCCGCCACTGCAGCCAGCATGGCCGCCCCAATTGGCGAAGTATCCAAATGTGTCGGCACCGCTACGGGTACTCCGCTGATATCCGCCCTGATCTGGCCCCACAATCGACTTTTGGCACCACCGCCGAGCAATAAGATAGACCGAACGGACACCTGCATTGACCTGAGGCGTTCAAAAACGTCACGCATCGCAAAGGCACAGCCTTCGAGCACGGCTCTCGCCATATGGGCTGTGCCGTGAGCCGGCGTAAGGCCGTAAAAACACCCCCTGGCCGATTCGATCCACTGCGGCGCCATGGCACCTGACAGGGCCGGCAGGAATAACAGTCCCTCACAGCCGGCCGGCGCCGATTCGGCCAGACCGACCAATTCCTCGACGCCATTCAGCCGGAAGGTATCTACAAACCATTCCAGCGCCCCACCGGACAGCCAGCCCGGATTTTCTATAAAATACGACCCGCCGAAATAGCGGTGCGTTTCCACCAGGCCTTGATGATCGATTTTGGGACTTGCATCCAGGGCGCCTACGACTTCAGCAGTACCCAAAACACAGGCCATTCGACCGGGCTCAATAAGTCCGGCACCCAACGGCGTGGCGTAATCATCACCCGTGCCAACGGCTACCGGAATGCCCTGCGGCAATCCGCTTAACGCGGCACCTTCCGCGCTGATTTCTCCGGCCGGGTCCCAGGCGTCCCTTATTACAGGAAGTTGGCGGCGGTCAAGGCCGAATGCTTTCAACAATCCGGTGGCATAATCACCTTTTTCTAAAGAATACAACATGCTGGTGGAAGCCAACGCATGATCGAATACGTGCGCTCCGGTCAGGCGAGACACCATGTAGGACACCGGCTGGTGGAAACAAAGATCTGTGCGGTTTCCAGGAAGGTTATTCAGGAACCAACGGATTTTGGCTGCCATGTGGCCGGCATCCATGGTTATACCGGTGATCCGGCGTAATTTTTTGGCATCAATGCCGTTTATGGCTTTCAGTTCCCTGTCGGCTCTGCGATCCATCCAAATGAGGCAGTTGGATACCGCCCTGCCGTCAGGATCTACCGGCAGGCAGCCGTCAAGCTGACCGGCGATGCCCAGCGCCCGAACTTCAGTAGAAGTAATGCCTGCGTCAGCCAAGGCTGAGGCAACAGCTATTCGCAAGCCTTTTTCCCAGAGTGCCGGATCCTGTTCCGCCCAGCCGGGTTGGGGAAAGATGGGGGTGTAAGGATAGGCGGCTTCACCCAAAAGCCTTATGTTTTGATCGACGACAACTGCCTTCAGGCTTTGCGTACCGATATCAACGCCAACAATCATTGGTTTTTTTAGCCTCTTTCAATAATTTTTATTGAAAATAAAAAAAGTAGTTGGGTATTATCACAATTATGAAAAAAAATTTAGTCGTATTTGACATGGACGGCGTTATAATGGACGTCTCCGCATCCTATCGGGATGTGGTGCGGCATACGGCCGAACTGTTTTTTCAGCCGGCACAAGGGGCGGAGAAATTGCCGGATCCGCTTTTTGAATTGGCCGATCTAGCCGCTGTGAAACAAAGCGGGGGGCTCAATAATGACTGGGACCTGACTTATTTGGTGATTAAGCTGCTGTTCTCTCTGGCGGACAAACCCCCTATCCATGCAAGCCGGGGCCCCTGGAACCGGTATCATGAAAACATCCGCCGCTGTGATGCGGCACCCATGGCCGCCTATTTGCGGTCAACGGATAAACCGCTGGTAGCGTTGCTCAAACAGCACAGCAGGCTTGAAAATGAATTTCTCAAAAGCCTCCACGAGGGTGATGTCGGCAGCGGCAACATCATCAAACAGATATTTCAGGAAATCTACCTCGGCGCAGATCTGTTCCGTTCGACCTACAACCTGGATCCTGCCGTATACCGGGGGGCCGGCTTTATACTGCGAGAAAGAGTGCTTATCGACCGGCATATTCTGGCTGAGCTTTCAAAAACGAATGTGCTGGCCGTTGCCACCGGCCGGCCTAAAGCCGAAGCAGAATATCCGCTGAAACATTTTAAATTAAATCAGTATTTTTCGCTGACGATGACGCTGGACGACTGTCTCAAGGAAGAAAAACGAATTCTCGCCGAAAAGGGCCAGACCGTATCACTGAGCAAACCCGATCCTTTCATGCTGAACGCGATTGCAAAAGCATGCCGGGAAACGTTTGCGCACTGCTATTACATCGGCGACATGCCCGATGACATGCTGGCTGCTGCCCGATCCGATGCAAAATATGAAGGAATCGGCCTGCTGTTGTCGGCATCGGATAAGGTCAGTCTCAGAAGGGAGATGATCCGGGCCGGCGCGGATTATATTGTCGACTCTTTTGATGCTCTAAGACAAATTACCCTTTGACACGCTGCAAAGCTGTCTTAACATTTGGATCATCCGGATGATCAAATAAAGGGAAAAGCCTTAAATGATTGCAGTGGCATACAAGCGTGCCAGCGAGCGATTCGAATTAGAATCTCCTGTTATGATTGAAGATTTTATAACGGGCTTCAAATATAATGGAGTCATCTACAATTACAGCGCTGATGGTGTCTATCTGGAATCGGGTTATGCCCCGCGACCGGGACGCAAATTGCGCCTCCATGTCAACGGCGCCCCCGATATTTTTACCATTCCAACTTACCTCGCCGAGGTCAGATGGCGACGGTCCTTGCCTGAAAATACAGCCCCCTATGCGTTTGGATTCGGTTTGAAATACTGTTGATACCTGAATTTTCACGAAAGTAACGGTAGATGATATTCGAGATCAACCACCCGCAATTGTCTTGAGTCGATAATTGATGCTCAAAAAATTCAGGAGATTTGTTCACTTATGCTGACATTCCGGGCAAATACCGAAGAAATCCATGCGGTGATTGAGGATGCGAAAGCCGGTTTCCCGAACGAGTTCCTGGGTTAAATCCTGCAGCATGGAAAGATCCGGATCGATAATTTTTTTACACCGGGTGCAGACCAGATGCGGATGGGGATACGGTTTGTTGCCGTCATAGCGGTTGCTGTCGTCGCTGAAACCGAGTTCAAGTACTTCCCCCAGTGATTTCAGCAGAGCCACGTTTTTATAGACGGTTGCAAGGCTGGTGGTTGGAAAATCGTCTTTGACCCGGGCATAGATCTGCTCAACACTTGGATGGCCATCACTTGCAGCCAGAACTCTGAGAATCGCCAGCCGCTGGGGCGTGATTCGGTGATCGTGCTTGCGCAGTTTTTGAACCATCATTTCCAGGCGAATATCAGAATCTCCCATACTTGGTAACCTTTTCTGAAGAAGGTTCAGTGTTCAGGGTTCAGGGGTCAAGATTTATAAGTCAAAATTCAAGGGTATCGCTCAAATTTAAACATTAATTGTTTTTGGAAAATGATTATTAACAACTAATATAATACA
>Ga0307426_1001548_pt1 | contig 15109 bp, 16 predicted proteins | sample SalMarWE160340MG_FD_202165 | JGI IMG/M metagenome (GOLD analysis project Ga0307426, IMG submission 202165) | Salt marsh sediment microbial communities from the Plum Island Ecosystem LTER, Massachusetts, United States - WE1603-40 | ecosystem: Environmental > Aquatic > Marine > Intertidal zone >... | reverse complement strand
TTGATGATTAAGTGCCCCTGGTGCTAAGTGCCCCTGGTGCTAAGTGCCCCTGGTGCTAAGTGCCGATAGTGTAGAAAATTTACTGTTGACGATGTTCTTTTTGTCTGATATACTCCTCTTTACTTTTGTACATCGTTATGGTGAGAATGAATAACGGTATTTTTGCAGGTGGAGCTGATATGGTTGGTGTGGAACATGCGCTGAAAACAATTCTCGATAGTACCACCGTTATGCAGAATGAAACGCTTCCCTTTCGGAGTGCCTCTGGTTGTACCCTTGCAGAAGACGTGTATGCGGATATCGATATACCTCCTTTCAACAAGTCAGCCATGGATGGGTATGCAATCCGAAGTCGTGACAGTTTAGAGGGTACAACAGATTTTACGGTTACAGGTATCTGTGCGGCAGGCTCAATTCCCGAAATCGGCATCGGCCCTGGAGAGTGTATGAAGATAATGACCGGGGCTCCCATTCCCGAAGGAGCTGATGCAGTGGTTATGATCGAAAAAACGAAACTCCTGTCCCAAGGCCGTGTTCGGATAAACGGGCCGGTTGTTGTCGGCCAGAACATCTGTAAGAGAGGCGAGGATATCGGGCAGGGAGAATGTGTTCTTCGAAGCGGATCGGTTGTTACTGCTCCAGAAATTGCGGTTTTCGCTTCTGTAGGAAAGACAGAGGTTTTGGTGGTAAAAAGGCCGTCTATTGCAGTGCTCAGCACCGGAAGCGAAATTATTGAGCCAGAACAAAAGCCTCCGAACGGAGCGATACGGAATAGTAACGGACCTATGCTTTCGAGCCTTGCTGAAAAACTCGGGTGTCGTGTTGAATACCTCGGTATCGGCCGTGATGATATGGATGAGCTTCGCACTCTTGTGGAAAGGGGTCTCGATAAGGATGTGTTCCTCGTATCCGGCGGCGTTTCGATGGGCGACTATGATCTAATACCGGAAATTTTAAAAGAGGAAGGAGCGGATATTTTTTTTCACAAGGTGCGCATAAAGCCGGGGAAACCTTTGCTCTTCGCTCGAAGGGGAGCATGCAGCATCTTCGGTATTCCCGGGAATCCTGTTTCCAATTTCACTACGTTTCATATGTTTATCAAACCTGCACTCCTGAAAATGATGGGAAGAAAGGATTATATGCCCATTTTTCTGCATGCTTCAATTGAGGAGGATGTACATCGAAAGGGACCGAGAACATATATAATGCCTGGTCGCTACAGGGTTCAGGAGGGTGTCCTAATGGTACGGCCGTTCAAATTAAACGGCTCTGCGGATATAGTGGGCTGCAACGGATGCAATGCACTCGTACTTATTGACCGCAGCAGAAACAGTATTCGGCAGGGAGAGACGGCAGAGGTGATGCTCCTATCGTAAGCGGTGAATATGATGTTATTCGGTGGATTATCGTCCGGATAATACCGCTGGACAGCGGCATTACATGTAATCACCGCTGTTTGTATCTTCAAATGAAGACACAGAAGGTTTGAGGAGGATTTGCTATGGATGAAAAAAAGAGAGCAGTCGATGGGTACTCGGTTGAGCTTCATGTTAATGGAAAAAAGATAGGGATGAATCCATTTGTCCGTGCGGTGTTTTTCAGCGTTGTCACCGGCATTGTCTCGAACTTGAAGAAAACGGAAGGTACGGAAGAAATCGTCCTGAAAATTAGGCGATAGCAACTTAGCAGCTCTTCCAAGTAACTTCTCGCGAAGTTACTTACAGATACTCGGTCACGAAATGATGTAGGCCACTTCCAAGTAACTTCAGTTATCTGTGATACCGAGTCCCGGGAGGATGCATCCTTTCAAGGATCGGCCGTGAAAGGGTTCAGGTTGTTTTTTAAAAGGACAATAAACGTGAAGTTCGACCTGAATAAAATACAAGGAGAGCACATGTTATGAAAGGCTTTACACATATAGATGAAAACGGAAACCTGCGTATGGTTGACGTTGGAGATAAAGCGGTAACGAGACGGGTCGCAAAAGCACACTGCATGGTTTTGATGAAACATGCGACCTTAAATGCGATTACCGAAGACAGGGTAGAGAAGGGCAATGTATTTGCCACAGCGCAGATTGCCGGTATTCTGGCGGCAAAGCGGGTCGGCGAGCTCATACCGCTGTGCCACGCCCTTTCTCCCGATCAGATTGTTGTTTCCTTTGCTCCGGATATGCAAAGAGGTGTTCTTGAAATTACCGGCATGGTTGGGGTGCATGCAAAGACAGGTGCCGAAATGGAGGCGCTGCAGGCTGTGTCTACTGCTGCTTTGACTGTTTACGACATGTGCAAGGCGGTGGACAGGGGTATGTCGATTACGGATCTCGAGCTCCTTGAGAAAGAGGGAGGCAAGAGCGGCAGATGGCAAAGAAAATAAGGGCAGCCGTACTGACGGTAAGCACCAGGGCAAGTGGGGGTGTGCGTGAGGATACGAGCGGCCCTGCTATTTGCAGCTTGATACTGGAGCGTATTGGTGAGGTAGTCGACTACTCCATTGTCAGTGATGATTTTAACGAGATTCAGGCAGCGCTCATACGGCTCTGCGATACAGTCGGGGCGGATGTTGTGTTTACTCTCGGCGGTACCGGGCTTGCACCGTCTGATGTTACTCCCGAGGCCAGCCAATCGGTGATTCAAAGGCATGTGCCGGGCATTTCAGAGGTCATAAGGGCAAAGAGTCTCGAGAAAACAAACCGTGCAATGTTGTCAAGAGGTGTTGCAGGAACAAGAAACAAGACCCTGATAATCAATATGCCGGGAAGTGAAAAAGCTGTCCGGGAAACGTTTGAAATTGTTCATACGGTGCTCGAACATGCTGTTGAGCTTATTCATGGGGAGGTCGAGGATTGTGGAAGATCGGGAGGTGCTGATGAAACTAGTTGATGTATTCGGCAGGAAAATTGACTATCTGCGGCTTTCGGTCACCGACAGGTGCGATCTCCGGTGCAGGTACTGCATGCCGGCAGGGGGCATGGATTTTATAGAACACAGCCGAATACTCAGTTACGAACAGATCGGGACTCTTGTTCGAGCCTTTGTCGAGCTCGGTATTCAGAAGGTTCGGATTACCGGAGGCGAGCCGCTTATAAGAAAAGATATAGATCTCCTGTTCAATACACTCGGAGCGTATGTTCCTGAACTGACGCTCACGACAAACGGTACACGTCTAAGCCGCTATGCTTCCGTACTCGTCGAGTCCGGGGTCAGACGGGTTAATGTCAGCCTGGACACCCTCCAAAAAGAAACGTACAGGTTTATTACGGGCAGGGATTCTCTTGCCAGTATGCTCGAAGGTATTGAGACAGCGGGGAGATACGGATTGACAATCAAGCTCAATACCGTGGTGATGCGCGGGGTGAACGATCATGAGTTGATTGATCTCATTGCCTTCGCAGGCTTACATGCATGCGATATACGTTTTATTGAGATGATGCCTCAGGAACACACAGGCGATTTCTGCCAGGATGCCTTTGTTTCCGCCTCGGATGTGCAAAAGATAGTTTCCGAAACGTTTGTACTGTCTCCAATACCGGCCGGCGGGTCTTCCACGGAGGATCTCTATCAAATCGACGGAAGTCCTGTGAAGGTCGGGTTTATCAGCCCTATGAGCCACCCCTTCTGTCATCGGTGCAATAAATTACGGCTCCTGCCGAACGGTATGCTGAAAACATGTCTCTTCGGTGAAGAGGATATCAATCTAAAAGAGATGCTTGAAGATGGCTTTTCTATTAACAAAATAAAAAACGAGATACGGCAGGCCGTTTTAAAAAAGCCCGCAGCCTATCGGTTGGATGCCGGTAAACGTGATTTGATTATGCACAGGACAGGAGGCTAGGGAGATTCAAAAGTGAAGAGAGGAGAGATTGTTTCTATAGCTATCAGCGCCGAAAAGGGTATGAAGAAACGGTGCGTACAGTCGGCGGTTCTACTGGAGGACCGCGGGATTGAGACGGATGCACATGCGGAGGGCGGATTACGGCAGGTGAGTCTTCTCATGGATGAAAGTATCAAGAGAATGAAGGGGAGCGGGGTATCTGTTTCATACGGGGATTTTGCAGAGAACATCGTGACGAGGGGAGTCAACCTGAAGGCACTTAAAATTGATGACAGGATATCCATCGGAAAAGAAAGCGAGCTCGTTGTTACCATGATCGGAAAAGAGTGTGCGGTACCGTGCAGAATCTACTACGATGTGGGGTACTGCATCATGCCAGAAGAGGGGATATTCTGCAGGGTGGTAAAACCCGGGACAATCGAGGTGGGTGACCCGGTGGAAATCAGCTGATTTCTTTCCGTATTAATTTCGATATTCAGACGAAGGCAGAACTTGTTCTTCCCAGCAGGCTGATCGACACGTGACGAGCCGCGGGTTCAGCTCCACTTCTCGGGAACCTCTTCAGGCAGATAGTGCATTATATACTCGATACAATCAGAAACCGAATCAGCGACATGGTAAAGGTTTTTATACTTCTGTTTGATAAAGTCTTCCGTAACCGCTTTTTCTATCCATTTAATAAGTTCGTCGAAGAAATTATTCGTATTTACAATCACCACCGGCTTGTTGTGAAAGTGAAGCTGCTTCAGCGAGATAACCTCTAAAAGCTCATCGACCGTGCCAAATCCGCCGGGAATTGCGACAAACGCATCGGATATATCTCTCATGATTCTTTTCCTGCTGTCCATCGTTTCAACAACAATAGTCCTGTCGGCGTCCTTGAATGCCAGTCTCCTCTCATAAAACTTTTTAATTATAATGCCCGTTACCCGGCCGCCGGTGCTTTTTGCAGACCGGGCCACATCTCCCATAAGCCCGAGATTCCCGCCGCCGTATACGAGAGTATACCCATTTTCGGCAATGTGCCTGCCGAGATCACCTGCGGTTTCTTTGTACAATTCCGAAACCCGTGTACTGGAGGAGCAATATACGCATATAGATTCTACTGTTTTTCTATCCCTGCTGTTCATAGTTTTTCTATCACCTCTCGAAGGATCTCTTAATCGGGTGTAATGGTGGTGATCGTTCCGAGCGCCGAAGCAGGATGGTCAAAATACTTCTCGTTACCGATAATGACAATGACTATGTTTTCAAGATCGAGGTATTTCTGCGCCACAGCCAGGACCTGTTCCGGCGTAACGGATCGGATGTGCTGGGTGTAGGTTTTCAGATAATCCGCCCGAAAACCCCTGAAGTCTAACAGCATCTTCTGAAGAGTGATCTGCGTGCTGCTCGAAAAAGCGAAAACAAAGGAGTTTACTATCGAATTTTTAGCGAGGTCGAGCTCTTCTCCGCTTATTTTATTTTTTCTCATTTCATCCATGACTTGCAGCATCAGTTTTGCTGTTTCAACGGTCTTTTCTGACCGTGTCTGCGCGTAGGAAAACCAGAGGCCGGGGTACACGTAGTGTGATGTGTCGAAGTAGCTCCCGACGGAATATGCGAGTCCTCTTTTTTCCCGCACCTCCCTGTACAGCCGCGAAGTAAAACTGCTCTCGCCGAGTATCTCCCGCATCACCCTGAGCGGGAAGTAATCGGGATGATCCGGGGTTCGTTTCATACCGTAGTAACCCATGAGAATGGTGCTCTGGTTCATGTTTTTCGGGATGTAGAGGACAGCCGGTTTTCCACCGGTTTGCACCGGACGGAATGTCGGGAGGGTCGGCAATTCTACTTCATTGTTTTGCCAATTTCCGAAAAATGTATTGAGCTCCTGAATGATTTTATTTCTTTTAAAATCCCCGGTAACTGCAAAAACGAGGTTGTCCGGCTGAAAGAGCAATCGGTGGCTGTGGAGCAGGTTCTGTCTGGATATAGATTGTATGCCGCTAATTTCCGGGTAGGATCCCATTGGTTGATTTTTCCCGTACATATATGCCGGAAAGTACCTGAACGCTATGTCGAAGGGATCCTCATTTCTCCTTCGTATCGTTTCGATTTCCCGGGCCCTGCTTATATCGATCCTGTCCTCTTTAAATACAGGGTGCATGAGTATATCGGCAAATATTTCAAGACCCTTCGACATATCTTCGGAAAGGGTTTCGAGTGTTGCGAGTCCGTACTCATCGTCGAAATCGATGTTGATCGAAGCAGCCATGGATTCCAGTTCATCATCGATGTAATCGGGAGATTTTGTCGTGGTGCCGCCGGTCCGCATACCATCTGCGAGAATCGAAAAAAGCCCGGCCTTCTGCAGTGGTTCGTATAAAGTCCCCCGTTTAACAAGCACGTTCATGGTAAACAGTGGGAGTTCGTGATCTTCAAGGAGGTATACCGTTATACCGTTTGAAAGTTGTGCTCGTTCGACCTCCGGAGGATTGAATTGAATTTCCCTGAATGTAAGCTTTTCAGGTTCGATGGCGAAAACACTGAGTTGGGTGAAAATAAAGATCAGGATATAGAGCTTGATTAAAGTTTTTTTTCGCATTTTTTATCTATTCTCCAGGGAAGCCACCATGCGCCGCACGCAGGGCGTCCATTGTTTTTCAATCTGCAGTCTTTTTGACGAGTGACGAAACGGTCCGGTTATTTTTACTAAAATATTTCTGCGCGACCCGCATAATATCCTGCGGCGTTACGCTGTGCATTTTCTGTTTCCAGGTAATTGCGTATTTCCAGCTGCCGGCCGTCCCCTCGAAGTAGGCAATCTGCCGTGCCATGCCGCTGTTTGAGGCGAGCGAGCGTATATACTGCGCGTCGATCTGTTTTAAAACCCTTTCAAACTCCTCCGGTTCGACAGGATTTTTTTTCAGCCGATCCAGCTCCCTGTACAGTGCCTGTTCGGCATCTTCGACGGTATGCGGCGGTCGTGGTATGGCGGAGAGCACGAACAGGTTGTCGTATTTTTCACCGGGAAATCCGTTTGAAGCACTCACCGATACTGCAATACCGGTTTGAACGAGGTTGTTATACAGCCTCGACGTTCTGCCCGATGACAGGATGCCGCTTATCATATCAAGGGCGTAGTTGTCGGGGTTTTGAACAGCAGGTTTGTGAAAGCCGATGAGCACCATCGGCTCCGCATCAAGCTCTACCGTGATGCGTTGTTCTTCTTTCTGCGGCGGAAGGGGTGTAATTTCAGTGACTGGTGCCGGACCGCCTGAAATATCTCCGAAATACTTCTTTACAAGCAGGAAGTCTTCGGTTGTATCGATATCCCCGACCATAATTATGACGCAGTTGTCCGGTGTATAATGGGTTTTAAAAAAGTTTCTCGCCTTTTTTACGCTGATCCGTCTGATGTCCTCCGGGAAACCGATTGTCGGTATTCCATAGGGATGATGGTCGAATGCGGCTAGCAGAAACTGTTCGCGGAGTTTTCCGAACGGGTCTGTGTCGACGCGCATCCTCCTCTCCTCAAGCACCGCCTTTCTCTCCGTATAGAATTCCCGAAGCACGTAGTTCTTGAGCCGATCAGACTCGAGCAGAGCCCATAGCTCTATTTTATTCGAGGGCAGCTCAACGGTGTACAGGGTATAATCCTTGGCCGTCGAAGCATTAAAGCCACGCGCCCCGTTTTTCATATAGTAAGATTCATACTGGCCGTGTATAACCAGCGCACTCTCTTCTGCCTGCAGTCGTTTCAATTTTTCTTCAAGGTCTTTGATACGGGTCTGATTGGCGGAATCCCCCTTTGCCCGTTCGCGGTCGAGTGCCTCGCCTGTTTTATCGATTTCCTCGAGAATAGGTCTTTCCTGATTATAGTCCCGGGTACCGATCGTATCGGTGCCCTTGAAGAGCATGTGCTCGAGCATGTGGGCTGTTCCGATTGTGTCGGTTGTCTCGTCGGCAGACCCAGCCTTAAACAGAATATACAGAGCAACGACAGGTGCATTATGCCGCTCCATCATGAGGACTTTGATTCCGTTATCGAGCCTTCGCTCTATGATGCGGTCTTCCAGGTTCTGTGCGTAGGTAAAAACCGGAATAAAGAGCAGAAATAAGAAAGCTGTCAATCTTTTATAGGATCGTCTCACATAAAAATCCTTACAACGATGTTGTCCGTATATTTTACATCTGAACACTGCCATTTGTGCGAGTGGTATGCATGCCCGTAAACGTACGCACATGATTAATCCGGTTATGCGGGAACCACCCCCGCTTACCTATTGCTGAAAACATGCCGCGTACCGAATGCAATATAGCTCCATACAGTATACACTGTATAGTACAATACTACCTTTAAACCAGAGTGTGTTATTTTTTTCAAATTATGAATGTTTCATACAAACAATCAAAATAAAAGTTTGTTATTACGAACAGTATGTATTAGGGTGTAATACAGGAGGCAAATAATGAGAAAAGCTTTAGCAATCAGTATTACAGAGGAACTGGAAAAAGGAATTAATCAGCTAGTTAAAGAAGAAAATAATTCGAAAAGTGAACTTATAAGAAAAGCTATCAAAGATTATATATATTTTAAAAAGTTAACGAAGCTCAGAGAAAAAATGATGCTTAAAGCAGTTGTGAATTTAAAATATATTCTTTACTTCAATCATATAAGCAGGAGATGTTTTCACCCAATACGAAAACCTTTGTCCGGCTGAACAATTAGGAGCTGTAATAGCATACATTTCATGTCCCGAACAGTCTCTGATAATATGTTTCATAGGATGCCCGTATTACTTTGTACTGCCTGTGGGTCCTGCGGTTGTAGTCGATTCGTCCGCTTGCCGAAACAAACTGCTGAAGTTTTTCCGGGGAATCGACAATCTCGAGTGCCCTCAGGGCGAGTAGAACAGCTCCCCATGCTGCAGCATACCTTTTTCCCGGTTTCCAGAGGCTTCGGCCTAGGAAATCGGCGGTGACCTGCATCCAGGTCGGTGAGTCTAAAATACCTCCCGTGAGCACAAGCCTGTAGTCATTGCCTTCACTGAGTATCCGGTACAGCGTCGATATCCTGTATGCGATCCCCTCCATAAGGCTGCGGAGGATGTGCTCCCTCCCATGACTGAATGTCATGCCGATGACTGCGGCCCGAGCATCAGGATTGTAGCACGGGCTCCTCTCTCCAGCCATAAAGGGGAAGAAAAAAAGCCCCTCGGATCCCGGAGGCACATTTCTTGCCGAGGTTTCGATATAATCGAACACTGTCCGGGAATCTTTCTGAAAGAAAGTATCGGAAAGCCATTTGAATACGTTGCCCGCATCCTGGATCACCCCGCCCGTAATCCAGAACCCGTCCAGCAGGTAGTAGCACCACATCCCTGTTTCGATGTTTACAGTCGGCTTCGGCTCGATCTTTCGCAGTGCTGCACTGGTACCGACCGTAAGGCTCATGCCGGTATCATCGAAGCCGATGCTTCCGAGGTGGGCGAGCGGGCCGTCTGTTGCACCCAGTATGCCTGGCGTTCCCTCCTGGAGTCCCATTTTCAATGCGATCTCCCGGTTCAATCCGCCTGTACTGTCCACTGGTTCGGCAACCTCAGAAAAAAGGCCGGTGTTAAAGCCAATGTCGGCGATGAGGTCTCTGTCCCAGCCCAGCTTATTCATACTCCAGACGCCGGTGCCCGACGCCGTTGACCTGTCTATGATAAATTTACCGTACAGATGGTAGAGAACGTACTCCTTTATCGATATAAATTTATATGTCTTTTTCAGGATACCCCCCGCCTCCTGTTTGAACCACAACAGGCGTGCCGGGTAGTACATGGGATGAATCGGGCAGCCTGTGCGTACATATACCTCGTTGCTGTCTAGACGGCCGGAAGAAAGCTCGTTACTCTGCTGTTTGGCCCTCATATCGTTCCACAGGTGCGCGTGGGTAAGGGGCCGACAGTTTTTATCGACCGGAAGCATGCTGTGCAGTATCCCGCTGAATACGAGGGCACCTACATCCTGAGGATGAATGTTCTTCGTCAGGGCGGACACCACCGAAACAACGGCACCGAGCACATCATCGGGGTCCTGCTCGGCGTATCCCGGGCATGGGAAATAGCTGGGGTATGAAAGAGACGCGCTGTCCGATACCTCGTCGTCGATGTGGTCTTCATCACCAGTGCGGTCCTCACCAGAAATACGGTACAAAATTCCCTTTGTGCTTGTCGTGCCGATGTCGAGTGCTATAATATAGGTGCCTCTTTTCATATCATTCATGAGGATATACCATAACAAGCTGTAGCACAAGAGTATATGTAATTATTCGGACGGTGCACGCCCGGGATTTATCATTCAGATGCTTTCATCCGAATAATGCAGCCTGTGGAAACCACGGAACTGTCATATACGTCTTGGGAGTAGGGCAACGTATGGAGCTGTTCCGGTATGGGAAGGGCTAGCCGGTATCTTCTAAACGAATCATATCGATGAAGCGTAAATGTAACTCTGGAGTGTGGATTATGAGTTATCTCGAAGAACTGTTCGGGCTGCGCGGTAGACGCTCTGTTATTACAGGGGGAGGCGGGGTGCTTGCCGGTTTTATTGCCGGAGCGTCGCTCAGGGCCGGAGCAGGGGTTTCGCTCTGGGGACGCGGCCGTCAATCGATTGACAGTGCGTATAATAAGCTTTTCGCTCTGCTCGAAGATACATCGAAAGACGACCCGCAAAGCCGTATCCATCGATTTATTGTTGATACGGCAGTCGAGAATGATGTAAACCGGGCTTTTAAATCGACACTGCGGGAATGGGGGATGCCGGATATACTGATAAACGCGGCAACAGGGGCAAGGGATCCTTTGTAAAAACTGATGTTGGCCTTTTTGAAGAGATTCTTCGCCTGAACTTGTGTGCAGGGTTTCTTGTGCCGACTAAAATCATTGTAAGCCGGTGGATTGAAGAGGGTGTGAAAGGCACGGTGATCAATATAGCATCTATGGCATCCTGCAAACTGCTTTCAGGCATCTGAGCGTACGATGCTGCAAAAGCGGGGGTTCTCAATTTAACGAAGGCATACGCAAAAGAGTTTGCTCCCCACGGAATACGGGTCAATGCCATTGCTCCAGGATTCTTTCTGGGTAAACAGAACCGGACGTTTTTAATAGATGAAAAGACGGGGAAGCTCACTGAAAGGGGAAGGACGGTCATAGACCGTACACCATTCGGCAGGTTCGGAAAGGGCGAAGACCTTGAAGGGGTGGTTCTCTTTCTTGTAAGCAGTGCTGCATCGGGTTTTATAACCGGAGTAACACTGCCTGTTGATGGTGGCTACCTCGTATCCTAAAAGAAGCTGTTTCAGGGAGGGTGCATCATGGTGTTCGGAACCGGAAGCAGGGAAAAAGACATACAGGAAGATGAGGTTCGCGCGATACTGCGGGAGGGAATACCCGCGCGTCTCATAAAGGGGAAACGTATACTCGTTTTGACCCCGGATGCCACGAGGACCGCGCCGCTTCCCATGATGATAAGATCGGTCCATGATATACTGAATCGTTATGCGGCACGAGTGGATTATATGATTTCCCTTGGAACGCACAGGCCTCTCAAAGAAGGAGAAATCTTAGACCTATATGGGATTACACAGAGGGATAAGAATACAGTATTCAGTAAGAGCGATTTTTTTAACCATCGATGGCAGAGCCCCGATACCTTCAGGAGAATCGGACAGCTCAGCGCACAGGAGATAGAAAGAATTACCGGCGGCCTCTTTCGGGAAGCGATTGATGTCACGATAAATAGGGCAATATTCGATTACGACCTCGTTCTCATTCTCGGCCCTGTGTTCCCCCATGAGGTGGTCGGGTTTTCAGGGGGGTACAAGTACCTGTTCCCCGGCATATCGGGCGGGCAGTTTTTGCATTTTTTTCACTGGCTCGGCGCCGTTATAACCTGCATGAATATAATAGGAAAAAAGCGTACACCGATTCGAGAGCTCCTTTCCAGGGCAGCACAGTTTGTGCCGGTGAAAATATACTGTATCTCCATGGTGGTGACCGCAGACAACAGGCTTGCTGGGCTCTATGCAGGAGAGACGGATGAGTCGTGGGAGGCTGCTGCTGACCTGTCCTCACAGCTTCATATCGTATACAAAACAAGACCGTTCAATCTCGTGGTTGGCAGGGCCGCGGACATGTATGAGGAGCTGTGGACTGCGGGCAAGGTGATGTACAAGCTCGAGCCGGTCGTTGCCGAAGACGGCACACTGATTATCTACGGAAAGCATGTGAAACAAATATCCTATACCTGGGGAAAACAGATCGAGGATGTCGGCTATCATGTGCGCGATTACTTCCTCTCACGGATGGACTCTTTCAGGCATATTCCGAAAGCAGTGCTCGCACACTCGACCCATGTGAAGGGGGTCGGCACCTATGAGAATGGGAGAGAAGAGCCCCGCATTCAAGTGGTTCTGGCCACCTCCATCCCCGAACGGCTCTGCAGAAAGATCAACCTCGGATATTTGACCCCCGGTGATATCGATCCTGATTCATATAAAAATCGGGAGCACGAGGGTGTTTTATACGTGGATAATGCGGGTGAAATGCTGTACAGGATTGAGGAGGGGGCTGGTCACACTTTCGAGTAGCCGTCGATAAACTCTTTTGGTGAAATAATTTTTATTCCCATGTAACTTTGAATTGCTTGAAAATGGCTATCTCCCGTTATTCAGAAACGTATTAAAGGCCCAACAGGTTTTTATGTTCAGGATTGATCCTCTACAGGTACTGGCACAGTAGATACTATTTTGCTTAGTATGCTCTCAGCGGACCGTCCCCTTAATCGTGCTTCTGTCTTGACAATAAGACGATGGGCCAGAGCAGGGACTGCGAGGTGCTTTACATCATCCGGTATCACGTAGTTTCGCCCTCGAATAGCTGCCAGAGCCTGAGAGGCATGGTAAAGGCCCAATGAGGCACGCGGGCTCGCGCCCAGTTTAATATCTTCATGACTCCGCGAAGCTCTGGTGATGGCAGTAACGTAATTATTAACCGATTCCGCAACGTACATCTGACCGGATAATTCTTGAATCTTCAGCAACTCATCGGTTTTTAGTACGCTGGTCAAGCTGTCCAGAGGATTGGAGCGCTGGAATCGAGACAGAATCGTTCCTTCCTCATCCTTAGTAGGATAACCCAGCCCAATCCGGAGCAAGAAGCGGTCAAGCTGTGCCTCAGGCAGGGGGAAAGTACCTTCCAGCTCAACAGGATTTTGTGTTGCAATAACCAGAAAGGGCCGTGGCAGCGGCATTGTCTCCAGGTCCACGGTCACCTGCCTTTCCTGCATGCACTCCAGCAGACTTGACTGTGTCCTCGGAGTGGCTCGATTTATTTCATCAACCAACACAATGTTGGCCATGATCGGGCCCGGTCGAAATTCGAACTCGGAGGTTTTCTGATTATAAAAGTGGATCCCGGTTATATCTGAAGGAAGCAGGTCCGGGGTCGACTGTATCCTTTTGAAACTGCAGTCCAGCGATCGGGCAATGGCCTTGGCGAGCATCGTCTTCCCTATGCCCGGCACATCTTCAATTAGTATATGTCCCTCGCAGAGTAAAGCTACCAAAACGAGCTCAATGGTCTCTTTCTTGCCCACAATTACCTCACCAACATTGTTCACCAATCTTTTTGCTGCCAGCTGTATAATCGACATCGCAGGTTTTATTTCCGATTCTGCTTTGCTCACGTTAACTTTCCTCCTTGCCGGAAGACTGCTCGGCAGATGCTCTCTTCAGGCGAGTTTGTTTTATTCTATGCCAGGACCGGCTCAGGTTATTCAGCGTGTCTCCCGTCGGGAGTAAAACACCGTAGCGTGCCATGACGTATTGCTGCGTAATGAAATTCAGGTCTATAGTTGCATCCGGGAGAAGGCTTTCCAGGGTGCGGCAGTACTCGTACGGAGTCTGCGAAATATGCCGGGGGCAGCCATGCTCTGCTGCCCAGTGAAGCAGCTGCCGGTAAATCTTGCGTATTGAGACCACCTCAGGAGATACTGCTCCCTCTTTATTTCTCAAGCGGAAAAAAAACCTCAATTTAAGCAGTCTGAAAAACAGGTACTTCAATAGTCGAAAAAAATCTGTTTTGAATGCACCGGGCATTGGCTCGATCTCAGCATCGGCCATGTCGGCCAGCTTGTGACGCAGCCAGTAAAATATGTCGGATGTGATACGCCACAGGGCAAGGAGAGCCATACCTATACAGAAAACGCCTATTGTAAAAAGGAGACTGCTTCGCAGCCACTTCGGTATAGCCAGAGGCTTACCCTGTTCAGGATTTATCGGCGGCATGCTCAGTACAGGCGGCAGTTTTCCAGGCTCTGACTGCGGAAAAAGTCCGGCCAGAAACTGGATCACTTTCAGAATCAGTCCACAAATCAGTCCCCAGGCCCATTTGAAGGGTGTCCAGAGTAGCTGTAGTAACTCAGGTGTTACCATGAGAGTAATAAGAAAACCCATAAGAAGAATAAGGCTTATACTGATAAACAAAAGCCCTGGCCAGGGCCATCGATTATGTCCGGAAAACCTGGTATTCTCAAAAGCATGCGCCACTGATATGCCAAACAGGGCGAACAGAAAAAAGATCAGGGCTGCGGGTACCTGATTGTCTGGAACGGCGTTTATCCGGGAACCTGCAAAAAATATCAGCACGAGCATGATAAGCCCGAACTGGAATTTTCTGAGCATCATCGGGAAGCTGACATCACGAGAGGCAAGCCGTTGACCCAACCACCAGATAATGCCGGTGCTCAGAAGAATGAGAAATTCCGGTTTGAGGCTATAGATCACATGAACTATTGACTGTGGTATCGAGAGGAGCCAGGCTGATTCTGAGAGCGGTATGTCGGCGTATAGCTGCACCTTTACAATAAGCAGCATGCCAATTACCCAACCCAGCCAGCTCACACCCAGCAGGCAAGCTCGGGGCCATCTCAATCGCCCCAGCAATCTGTTGAAGAAGAGAGAAGCCGGATACAGGGCCAGTATTCCGGCGATGGAAAGGTGATCGCCAGCTGCTTTGTTATTTAACAGGGCTATCAGGACATACAGCCAGCAGGCCTCCATGCCCATTACGGCAAGATATAGAATGCCTCGCTTCCAATCAAGCTTCATCCGTTTTCCTCTGTACCGATGACGGCAAGATCTCCAGGTTGCCTGACTCGGCGCAAGGCGATTGCGCCTGGAAGTTGACCTTCTTCTTCATCAGTAACTTGAAGAACCAGCATTTTGTGTCCGCTTTCTTTCAGG
>Ga0307426_1001547_pt1 | contig 15111 bp, 16 predicted proteins | sample SalMarWE160340MG_FD_202165 | JGI IMG/M metagenome (GOLD analysis project Ga0307426, IMG submission 202165) | Salt marsh sediment microbial communities from the Plum Island Ecosystem LTER, Massachusetts, United States - WE1603-40 | ecosystem: Environmental > Aquatic > Marine > Intertidal zone >... | reverse complement strand
TTGAAACAAATCCAATAAATGCTTTCATGAAAGGGAAGATTAAAGTTGAGGCTAAAGAGAATGATAAATTTAAAGTCTTGATTCTTAAAGAGTTAACAGATTTGTTATTGGAGTTTTTAAATTTGTAATATTCTGCAATTAGCAGTTAAGATATCTTGTTTATTCCCATTTCTGCTTTTCTCCACATAATCAATATTATCTTCATTAAGTTTTTTGGAGATTTCAATCATATTAAATCCCCATAATGTAAGAGGTAAGTTAAAATAACAAGAAACTAATTAAAATTTATCTTAAATATTCTATTTATTTAAATAAATTATTTCATACCAAGAGCATGGGGACAGATTTTTCTGCAAGTATTGCATCTCTTTAACACATAACCTTTTTCGTGTTTGTAGATCGAATGAGATCGACAGAGTCTTTGGTTTACCGTTTTTCCATCTAAAGCTTTCATAGGACAGGAATTTAAACAAAGTTCACAATCTTTTAAGCAACCTTCGTATTTAACGATAGGGTCACCTAATAACTCAATGTTTACTAAGATAGCTCCAAGTTGGATCATATTACCATACTCATTATTAATCAAAAGAGTGTTTTTTCCTAAAACTCCAAGTCCTGCAAGATAACCCGCGTGTCTTAATGATAAGATAGCTCTTCCATATAATCTATCTGGCTCCCAATATTCATAAGGATCGTCAGTAGGAATTGGAATTGCACCTATACCTAGCTTTTCTAATTGTCGCGTAAATTTAATTGTTAAACTATCAACTTCTTGAATAATTACACTTCCAAGATGAGAATATGGAACAAAACTAGAAGCAGAAAAAGAACTATATGGAATTGTTTTTGCAAATACAATGACAGACTTACATTCTTTATAAATGTCCTTAGGTTGAAATCCATCTGGAGCGTCACTAAATCGATCAGTTGGAGCAATACCACATAAATCAAATCCTAAACTAAATGAAATTTCCTTTATTGAGATTGAATTCAACATTATAGTTTTTCCCCTTTAATTTCTTCTTCATATTCTTTTCTTTGTTCAGATAAGTATATGGGTTTAGGGACATCCCACCATCCAACTGCTGGACTCCCAGTAAAAGGATAAACTCTTTGAACTTCGATTTCTATTACAGCAGGCTTATTAGATTCAGCAGCTCTTTCTAATGCGGGTATAATCTCTTCCATCTTAGAAATTTTTTCAGCATGGCATCCAAATGCTTCACCAATTTTAGCAAAATCAGGAGAATATGAATTTCCATGTGTATCTTCAAATGAAGTGCCATAACCTCGATCTTCACCAAAGGCTGCTTGTTGTAAGTCCTTTATTGCTATCCATCCATGATTATTGAGAACGATAAAGAATATGTTATCTAATCCAAGTTGCACTGCCATTGAAATCTCAGAAATTGTCATCATAAAATCTCCATCTCCAACGAGAGCTGCAACTTGACAATTGGGATTTCCCTTATCTATAAGTCCTAATTTTGCGCCAATTGCAGCGGGGACACTATATCCCATTGTTGAAAACCCTCCCGCAGTTAAACATGTTCTGGGTTCATAAAACTCTAGTTCTTGTAAAATTTGAGCTTGTACATTTCCCGAGCTGGTTACAATGACCGCGTCTCTATTGAAAAATTTTCTTATTTCTTGAAGTACTGTCGAGATCATTACAGGTATTTTTGAATCATCCTTATTCTGATTGATAAAATCAAACCATTTCTTTTTTTCCACTTGAATTTCTTTGAAAAATTCTGACTTTTTAAAATCTTTTGTGAATCCCTGTAAATCTAATTCATCATTTAACTGTTGTATACATGCTTTGGCATCTCCGATAATTCCTACTGATACAGGATAATTTTTACCTATTTCATGAGGATCAATATCAATTTGTATTAAATTTGTCGGAGGTATTGAAAAACTCACTCCATCTCTATAGGAGCTAGCAGTTTCGTCTGCAAATCTGCAACCAATTGCTATTAACACATCTGCTTTTGATGTCATCGAAAGACCTATTTTTGTTCCTTTCGAGCCAGTTGACCAACAAAAAAGAGAATGATCATTTGGAAAAGCATCCTTTCCCATCATGGTGACTACAACCGCAGCACCAATTTTTTCTGCTAATTCTTTTACTTCATCATAAGCATTTGAGGATACAACCCCACCACCTAATAATAGAACTGGACGTCTTGCTTCTTTAAGTAATTTAACTGAATTCTTGATCTCTATTGGATCACCTTGTATACGTGCCATTGATCTTCTTTCTAGTGGTTCAGGAATTTCACAATCGATCGCGTCAGCTTGTACATTCATTGGTAGATCAATATGAACAGGGCCTCTCCGACCAGTCATCATCTGATTAAATGCTCGTTGCATTACATTAGGAAGCTGAGATACTTGACTTATTTGCCAAGAACGTTTAGTCACAGGTTCTAAGATTCTTGGGAAGTCAGAATCTCTTCTTCGCTCTATTTCCTGAAGAACTCCTTTTCCACGCATGTGCGTGTGGGTGTCACCAGTTAGACATAATACAGGAAATCCATCAACAAAAGCATCTGCTAAACCAATTGCCGTATTAATTGCTCCTGGTCCAATCGACGTGACAACAGCTAAAGGTTTTCCAGTAATTCTGTAATATCCAATTGCGAGATGTATTCCACTCATTTCTTGTTTTGGTTGAATAAATTTGATTTTTTCTTTATCTTTAAAAAGAGCGTCGACTAAGGGTAAATTGCCATGTCCTGGAATTCCTGCAACATGTTTTATCCCTTCTTTAATTAGGTATTTAGAGATTATTTCTCCTCCAGTATAGATAGGCATTTTTAACTTCAATTAATTTATTGATTTTAATTAAATATAATCCAATAAACTAAAAATAGATTTTAGTTTGTTTATCCATGAAATAAAAACAATATAATAAATATCTACTATTTTTCTACTACAAATATTTAAATATAATAGTAGATATTATAATAGTAGGTGAGTTTAATATGCCTAGAAGTATTGACAAAGAAAAATATTTACGCATACTTGAAAGACTTGAAAAAGCAGAAAAACAATCTTCGATTGTAATTGATGAAAAATGCTCTTATGGTACAATTTCAGCAGCTAAACAATGGGATAAAGAAGGAAGACCTTCTACTATTATAGCTTCCTCCAAATCAGTAGCAAATACAACTAGAATTATCTTTTCAATTCCAACCTTCTGGCTCGACCTATTAAATGAAAATATTGAAGCTGGGATTTGGATGGATTATTCTGATGCGATCGTAGACATAATTCGCACACATTTCCGAATAAGAATGGATTCATATAAATCACCTCATGGGGATGTTCCCACTTTTGTAGATAAAGGCGAGAATTTTAGAAAAATAAGGGGGAATATTCTTAAAGAATTTAAAAATAATAAGAAATAAACTATATTGAAAATTCGATATCCCTCACTTTTTATAAGTAAACATCAAGAGATAAATACATACATTAAATGATTTTTTTCAATTCTACTTAGCTGAAGGATACATGCCGTCTACCTTAGAAAAGATACGAGTTTTAGGAGAAAATTCAAAATACGATATATGTGCCAGCACCGCTTCCAGTCGTACAGATAAATATCCAAAACTTTTCGGAATTTCGAAAAATTGGGTAGGAGCTGCGGCTAGTGCTGGAATTTGTCACTCTTATACACCTGATGGTCGTTGCATGAGTCTGTTCAAAACCCTCTATACCAACAAGTGCATATATAACTGTAAATACTGTTTCTCACATATATGTAAGCATAAAATGAGTTTTACTCCAGAAGAGTATGCCCGTACATTTATGAAACTGTATTCGATGAATGTAGTAGAAGGAGTATTTATTTCATCAGGAGTATTTGGTAGTGCTGATGAAACAACTGAAGAAATGCTAGAAGCAATACGACTACTTAGATTCAAATATCATTTCCAAGGATATGTTCATTTTAAATGTTTACCAGGTGTAAGTCAATCCCTATTAAAAGAAGCCATTACGCTTTCGGATCGCATTTCAGTTAATTCTGAAGCCTCTACCAAAGAATTTTTATCCGAAATCGCGGAACAAAAAGATTTTAATAATGATATAATCTTGCGCCAGCGATGGTTAAAAGAAATTAGAGTAAAACATAACTTAGACACTCTAAAAATTATTAAAGATATGAAAGAAGATAGTCAAGTTAAATACCAAGAAATGATGATCCAAGATCGCCGTGAAGATGGATATAAGAAATTTCGTTGGGATGGAGCTCCAATATTAAATAGCGGACAAACCACCCAATTTGTCGTGGGGGCTGCCTATGGAGAGACAGACTTTGATCTTCTTAAACAAATTGATTGGGGCTATCGTAATATTGATTTACGACGAGGATATTTTTCTTCATTCATTCCTATTGAAGGAACTCCTCTTGCTGGACAACAAGCAGCTTCACTTTCTAGAGAACATCGATTATACCAAAGTGACTGGTTATTAAGAATATATCACTATAAATTGAATGATTTAAAAGATATATTGACTGACGATGACAACCTACCCAAAGGTGATCCAAAGATCTATCTCGCAAAAAAATATTTTGAAGGCCGCCGCCCATTGGATCCCAATATTGCGTCATACAAAGATTTAATTCGAGTCCCAGGAATCGGACCTATCTCCGCTAAAAGAATAATTAATTTGCAATCAAAAAAATTTGAATTTAAGAAACGGGAAGATTTGAAAGCAGTGGGAGTAGTATTAAAGCGAGCTGAACCTTATTTATTAATCAACGGAAAAAATCAAAGAACGCTCGACCATTTTACACATATATCTCCAGAAGAAAATTCATGGAGGGAAATCGCGTGAATGAGGATAATGTAAAAAAAAGGGATCCATTGGAAGTTGTTGGTTGTGCAAAAGGATATACCAAAGAAGAGTTATTATCAAACCTGCCTCGGCATAATAAATTCTCACGATTGTTAATAAAACAGATAAATTCAATTCCAGAAGTAATTTTTCGAAATTCTGGTACTCCTCTTGCAAAAAAAATTAATCGAATGATGCGTGAAGTGACGACAGAAGCATATCGTGCAAAACAATTTACGCGAACTGAAATAAATAATCGGGGAGTCCTCTTTGGAGTCGTAATGCTCAAACATCGAGTAGTTGATCGTGTTTTAGAATATTTTCATGAAAGATGGCCTAAATGTATCATTTGCTTATATAATGAACATTCCCAAAAAACAAGCACAATTAATGAAAAGGGAATAATTCGCGAATATTACTCTCCTTTAAAGGAAGTTGTAGACAGCATTAGTGAGAATAGACCAGTAATTCGTTATTTTGATGATATTCAATTTTCCGGAGAAGAAATCTTTGAAACGTTATACAATTCGCAATTTATTTCTGAACGGGAAAATATTCCATATTTTAAAAAAATGATACCTGATGTATGCTTTAACTTGCCTGGAATGAGAGATAGCGTTGAGATACGTTTTCGAAAGAAAACACTAGATAAATTTCTCTGAAAAAAAAATTTCTCTAATATTACTCAAAATGAATATTTATAATATAGAATCACGATATTAAGTTCGATTTAAGTAATTAGGTTAATAGGGCCTACTTTTAATAAAGCATAAAATCAAACTTTATATGAGGTGCACTTTTTTTCTCATATAAGCTCGTGTGAACGTAAAAGAAAGAGTGAGAAAAATCGTGGCGTTAAAGATTATATCTTTTAGTGGAAAAGGTGGCGTGGGCAAATCTACATTGCTGGTACTCATGCTTAAACACCTCATAGAATCGAAAAAATACAAGAATGTATTAGTTATTGATGCAGATCCAGATGCAAACATCGGAGACATTATCGGTGAAAATATTGGATTCAAACAAACAGTAGGGGGAAAAATGACAGCCCTTAAAGATAAAATTCAGAAGAGACAAATACCACTCGAAGTTTCGAAAGATCAAATAATAGAATCTGAAGTCTTTGACACTTTAATAGAATTAGACGATTTTGACTTGTTAGAAATGGGACGCGGAGAAGGAGAAGGTTGCTATTGCAGTGTGAATAACACTCTAAAGCGGATAATTGATGTATTATCGAAAAATTACGACATCGTATTAGTAGATGCTCCCGCGGGATTAGAGCACTTTGCTCGCAGAACGGGACAGGACGTGACTGACCTCGTTATCGTAACGGATGCGAGTAAAATGGGATTTCACACTATGGAAAGAATCGTCGAAGTAACCAATGAAGTCCACTTAGATTTTAAAAACATACTCGTTATCGGTAATCGTTTTCCCGAAGATATGAAAGATTTATTGACAGAAAAAGTTAATAGTATAAAAGATGTTAGGGTAAAATTTCTGGGCTTACTCCCTAACGATGAAGAAATTAGTAAAATGAATTTATTAGCCAAGAATTTGCTAGATATCTCTCCTGAAAACAAATTTTACAAATCAACAAAAGAGCTTTTCGCAAAAATAATCTAATTTTAATCTGATATAAAATAAGAATTTAATTGTATAGAATGCTTTTAAATCGTCTCTAACTATATTTTAAGAATTTCTTAGATTTTAAAGGATGTATATATAGATTTCTTATTTTAAGATATCATAAATACATAATTATTTTGACGAATAAGAAGAATTTGAGTGAAAATTGAGTTATGTTTGTTTATACATTGGCACGATTTTAGAAGTAAATTCCTCAAGAGTAGGTGTGAATTCATCTTCACTATTGATTTTTCCCAATTCAAGCATGATTTGTCTGGCTAAAAGCCAAAATGCGACTCCTAATGCTTTTTTACCTCTATTATTGGCAGGTATGGCTAGATCTATTCCTTTAAGTGTGTCATCAGTATCAAATAATGAGACTATAGGAACACGAGCTAATTTTGCTTCTTTTAAAACTACTTTATCGGCATGTGGATCAACAATGAGGACAACTGAAGCGTCCTTTATGTAATCATCGATGATTGGATTAGTAAGGGATCCGGGTATGAATCTAGTAGTAATAGCTTTACAACCTAGGACCTTACAGAATTTTTTTACGGGTTCTTTTCCATATCTTCGTACAGAAGTGACAATTACTCGTTCGCTTCCTTCTTCAATATATTTACTTAAAAATTTAGCCGCTATCTTTAATCGTTCATCTGTTTTAGTTAAATCAATAACATATAAACCATAATTAGTTTGCCTGTAAACAAATCTTCGAGCATCTCCAGTTAATAGTTTTGTTCCGATGTGAATTCCACAACTCAGATAAAGTTGCTTTTTTTCTTCATCTTTATCGATAATTTTATCTGGTTCTTCAATATCAGCGTCTAAATCTTCAGTATCAAGTAATTCTAATTCTTCTTCTAAATCTAAATCATCTTCGAAGTCTTCTTCGAAATCATCAATGAAACGCTTGCCAAGAGGTTCTTTAGCCTCTTTTTCTTGAATTTCTTCTTCCTTCTCCAGTTCTTCATCTTTCTTTTTCTTTCTTGCCAAAGTAGAGACCTTGTTGTTAATGTTTAAATTTGTCTATACAAAAAAAACCTTAATTAACATAAATAAAATAACATAATTTTAATATTTTATCAATAGATATCTTCTAAAACGGCAAGAACTAAAGAATTATTAAATAGTAGTTATTATAATAAATAATATTTTCTCATTAGTATTCACATTAAAAGATTTAACCGCTTACGGAGAATAAAATGGTCTCTTATCGATTAGTGATTGGAATTATAGTTGGAATCTGTTTTAGTTTCTTAACAGTATTTTTCTTTAACATGGACAATGTGATCCTTCGTATTGAATCATATTTGGGCTCCGATCCTTTAAAAGTAATTATATTGATGATTGGTGCGAATTTTGAATTTGATATTATCTCATTTTTTGCAAATAATCCTGGATTTCTCGAGATCTTCAGTCCCCAAATCCTTGCTAGTATCTTTATTGGATATGTGAGCGGAACCATAGTAAAAGGAATTAAGAGAAGTCTAATAGCTAGCAGTTTAGTGGTAGTTGTGGATTTCTTGATTTGGATGTTATTAAGCGTTATTTCTGGAGAAGATTTAATGGCATTATTTCAAGGAGCTCAATTAAGTGCAACAATTGGAGGCGTTTTAACTGGAATGATCGGAGTTTTAATCGGTGGATTTTTAGGGGGATTAATTACCGGTCCATTTGAAGAAATTTAGATCTGCTTATAATCCCTTATTTCTTCAGTTTTTCCTAATTTAAGATTAACTAAAACTTAAAGTACATACTAAATTATATTTTACAATGGAAGAACATGAACCATTACCTACCAGTGATTTTGCTTTTGAATTGCTTAGGATATTAAAAGTTCCATATCAAGTTCGCAAGCATTCAATAAAAGTAGCTGAAAAAGCATTAGAAATTGCAAATATGATTAAAAAAAAGAAAGTAGACAAAAGTTTAGTTGAAGTTGGTGCTCTATTACACGATATCGGTAGAGCGAAGACTCATGGCTTTAATCATGCATTAATAGGAGGCAAGATTTTAAAAGAGCGTGGTCTGCCTAATCAATTAGTTAGAATCTGTGAAACCCATATTTTGGGGGGATTAGATAAAGAAGATGCAAAATTTATAGGTTTACCAGAAAAGGAATACTTGCCTATTACATTGGAGGAAAAAATAATATGTGTTGCAGATAAACTCACTGTAGGTACAAAAGAAGTCACGATTGAGCAACGATTTAATAAATGGTTTTCTAAATATGGTAAAACTACTCTTCTATTAAAATCAAAAGAAAGAACTGAAAAAATGCAAAAAGAGATAGAATCTTTAATGTAATTTCTTTTTCAATTCATCTAATATTCCACCTTCTCATAACATTGTATTGAAAAATTCGGGTTCCAATTAAGTGAATTTTAAATAGTGATCTGCATAAAAATATATTATCAATTTTCTTTTTGAAATCGAAATTCAGTTAATTAGGGTGAACTTATGAACACTTATGATTTAATAGTTGTTGGTGCGGGTCCTGGAGGGTCAATGGCTGCAAAATATGCAGCCGATTTGGGATTAAAAACAATTTTCTTTGAACGTGGGCGTAAACCTGGTGAAAAAAATTCATCTGGATGTGGTTTAGGTCCTCGGATGTGGAGAGATTTCCCAAATATGATGAAGGAATTAACACAAGAAAAGTGTCCTTCCATTAGAGCAGGTTCTGCAGCACGAAATTATTTCGTCAATCAGGAGGGTATTGTTGCTGGTTATGTAATGGCGCGTCCCACGGAGTCAGTATCGTATGAACCAGCAAAAAGTTGGATTACGATGAATTGTTACCGAAGTGAGTTTGATCCTTGGATTGCAGAGTTTGCTGTGAATGCAGGTGCTGAACTAAAAACATCAACATTAATTACTGATCTCTTGAAAAAAGATGGAAAAGTGTGTGGTGTAATTGATGAACACAATGATAAGTATCAAGCACCTATCGTTATTGGAGCTGACGGAGCAGTTTCGATGATTGCAAAACAAAGTGGATTAAGGACTAAATGGGCACAGGATCAAATTACAGTGGTACCCCAATATGATTTTCAAGCAAGCCCTAATAATATTGATGATATCATGGGGGATGAAACTCTAGCAGTATGGTGGTCTGCCATTTTTCCAGCTTCTTATCAAGTGTTCTTTCATGATGGTTTTCATCAAGGTCTTGGCAATTGGTTAAATAAATGGGATAAGAATCCTCTATTTTATCTAAATCGCGTAATAAACCTCAAGTATTATCAAAGATTATTAAGAATATTGAATGCCAAACCAAGAGAACTTCAATCTCACCTTCTTCCATGGTTAAAATATCCATATAGCACGCACACTGATGGAATTATCTTAGTGGGCGATGCAGGAGGATTTCCTTGTCCACTTGAAGCAGAAGGGATATATCCCGCAATGGTAACTGGGAAAGCTGCAGCAGAAGTGGCAGCAGAGGCAATCACCTCTGAAGATTTTTCAAAAGACTTTCTCTCAAAATATGACAAAGTATGGAAACATACATCTATCGGTGAAGAATTCGAAGCTGGAGAAGAATTATATAATATTTGGAAAGCACTCCCTTTCAGTCCACAAGAAACAATGACTTGGTTTGTTCCAATGTTTATGGAGGTAATGGGAGGAATTTATGATTGGTCTCAACCACATGCAAAACGAGTTCGACAGATAGCATCACAAATTAAATCATACATGCCTAAAGCTCTACCTTTCATAATGAGATATGTCTTTCCACTTGTAGCTAAAATTTTTGAGGACGATCTGGATAAAATAATGGACCCTCAGAAATTAATATCTGCACTTCCCAAGTTAATGGATTTAATTCCCAAGAAAAAAAAATTAATGAGGGATGATACGTGAAAACCAATGGTTTAACAAAACATATACCTGGCACAGGGGATTTTATATTCATTGATCAAAATAGATGTAACAGATGCGGGCAATGCATTCTAGTTTGTGTGGTTAATTTATGGCGTAAGATTGATAATATTATTTCTATTTCAGAAGATTATAAAGAGAAATGTTTAGAATGCGCAGCATGTTATCAAGTTTGTGAAGCTGATGCCATTAAATTTCATTATCCATCAGGCGGAACAGGAATAATATATGAAAAAGGGTAAAACTCAGAAGAGAAATCTAAGATGAAAATGCTTGATTAATTTGATTGTAATTTTTGTTTTAGCTGATTTAATATTCCACCAGATTCCAGTATTTCTTTCAAAAATTGAGGTAACTTTTTGTACTGAATATTAAGATTTTTTGATTTATTGAAAATTATCCCATTTTCAATCGAGATTTTTACTTGATCTCCATCCGAAAATAGTGCTTCATCCCAATCACATTTGATTGCAGCAATTCCATTATTAATAAGATTTCGAAAGTATATCCTTGAAAACGATTTTGCAATGATGGCCTTTATCCCGAGAATTTTAAATACATTTACCGCTTCTTCTCGGGAACTTCCAGTCCCAAAATTATATCCGCCTATAATTATGGATCTCTGAGCAATTTTTTGCGTAAAGTCAGGATCAATAAATTCTAAAACATGTTTGGTCATTTCATTAGGATCTCTCATTGTCAATGTATAGCTAGGTACGATATCATCAGTATTAATGTCGTCCCCTAAAATATAAATCGTACCCTCAATATTTTCCATTATTATAGCACCTCCCGAGGATCAGATATTTTTCCCTTTAAAGCTGATGCAGCTACGGTTGCTGGTGATGCTAAGAAAATTTCAGATGTGGGATCCCCCATCCTTCCAATAAAATTTCGATTTGTGCTACTAATACATCTTTCATCGGGTCCTAACACACCTAAGTGACCACCTATGCATGCCCCACAAGTAGAATGCGTAACAACAGCACCAGCATTCAAAAAGATTTCAATTAGCCCTTCTGCCATAGCGTTCATAAATATTTCTCGTGATGCGGGAGTGATTATTAATCTTGTTTTTGGATGTATTTTTTTCCCTTTCAATATTCTAGCGGCAATGCGTAAATCCTCCATTCTTCCATTAGTGCAACTTCCTAAGAATGCTTGATCTATTTCCTCACCTTGAACTTCTTCTATAGACGCTAAATTTCCGGGATTCGATGGTTTAGCTACTACTGGGGTTATACTTGATAAATCATAATTTAAGTCATTCTCGTATTCCGCTTTTTCATCTGGTTTTACAAATTCATAAGTTTGAGAGGTCCTATTTCTTAACCATAATTTGAGTTTTTCATCGGGTAGAAAAATTCCAAATTTAGCACCCGCTTCTACAACCATATTTGCGATTGTCATCCGAGAATCAATTGATAACCAAGAAGAACCAGTTCCATGAAATTCTAGCGCTTTATATAAAGCACCTTTGGTCGAGATTTCTCCAATCATAGTTAAGATGAAATCCTTAGACATAACACCTTTATTTAATCTACCTGTTAATTCAACTTTAATAGATTCAGGAACTAAAAACCATAATTTTCCAGTAGCAAATACAACAGAAACGTCAGTAGCACCTATACCTGTCGAAAGACAATTGAAAGCACCATAAGTTGTTGTGTGACTATCAGAACCAACTATTAACATCCCTGGTCTTGAAAATCCTAATTCTGGTAGAACTTGATGACAGATTCCTTTATTAATCCCCATATTATGAACAAAATTATATTTTTCTGCAAATTTAATACAATCTTGGTGCATTCGTGCTGCGTTAATAGTTGGAGCAGGCACCCAATGATCGAGGATAAAGAAGATTTTATTAGGATCCCAGACATAGTCTATTCCGAGTTTTTCATATTCTTTATTAATTCTTCCTCCTAATTGTTCATGTACCATAATTAAATCAATATCAGCTTCAATAAAATTTCCCGGTGAAATGTTTTTGACTTGACAATGCTTTTTAAATATTTTCTCTGTAATTGTTAAACTCATTATGCCTCACAGTTTAATTCATTATTATTACATAATTTTTCATAATCTTGATCAATCAGATTTATTGCTTTATTTATAACATGGCATGTTTCTTTTAATATTTGAGGATCAACTTTATCAGGTGTATCGTGAATGGTATGAGTATAACGTGCTGCAGCTTTAGTAGTAATATCAATTGCGTCCCAACCCCTTAAATGAAAAGGAACAGCATCAGTATGTGCTCCAGTACTTAAATGAAATCCTTTTATATGCAAATTTTCTTCTCCTGCTGCAATTTCAAGATATTTACTTAACAATGGTGCATTCAGTTTCCGTATTATAGCACCATATGATTTGAAATATTCTATTCTATTCTTTTTATGACAACCACAAGAGACCATATCATTATTTATTGTATATATTCTTCCTTTTTTAAAGAAATTCTCATGATCATCAACAAAAATGCGAGATCCCATTGTTCCTAATTCTTCAGCAGAAAACTGGCAAAACCATAAATTGAAATGATCAAGAGGGTTATTTAAATAATGACTACTTAACCCAAACACGATGGCCATTCCTGATGCGTTATCTAAAGCACCAGGGGATTTATTGTGCGTACTAAGAAACATTAAAAATATGTTAGCTGTAGAAACCAAGACAATTGTGGTCCAAACACCTGATATTGTAATTCTGTAATCAAAATGTATGTTTCCAAATATCATAATTAAGAATAATCCATAAAAGATGCCTAAAGACATTCCTCCAAAAACCCAGATTTTGTAGAAAAAGACTCTCCAATAAGTCTTATAAGTTTGTGATTTTGAATCTAAATGAGCCGAAATTATAATATTTCCTGCTTCATCTTCAGGAAGTAATTTCGCGGGGATTTTTGTGAAGACATTTGTCGCACTGAGAGTTTCTCCAAAATATTCTCCCCAAAATCCAGGTTCTTCTGGATGTTTTAACCCTTTTATAATTAATAACACTATTATTACCATAAAAAGGGTAAACATTAAGCTTAATAGTGCTTGAATATAAGCAAATAATACCAGTATCAAGTTAAAGATTAGATTCAAGCTCATCAATAAAATAATTAAAGTAGTAGAATAAAAATCAGAAAATTCGAAATTTCTCCTCTTTATTTGAAAATCCTTAAAACCGATCTCTTTAAAGGTCTCTATTGTTAATTTGACTGCTTTTTTTTCCCCTTCTGTTCCTGCTAGCCGAGGAAAACTGAATTTAGTTATATATTCAAATAATGTTTCTTTTTTAAAATTAGGTAGTTCACGATGCAGTTGTTCAGAATTTTTATAAGACTCCAATTTGAGTAAAATTTATAGTGTAATTGAAAATCTAATCAGATTTCTAAAATTAAAATAAAAATTTATTTTTTAGTATTCTAAAATCCTTTTTCCTTTAATTTTTTAATAACAATAGTTTGAATATTTTGTTGTACAATTTCAATTATCTCATTTGTATTAACGATATAATATCCTTCCTCTTTAGCTCGGTCTAAATATAGAGTTCTTACTTTATCTAAGAATTTTGTATCTTCAAATTTTTCCAAAATCTCTTGAGATTTACGTGCTAATGATAGTTTTGGATCTATATCTAAAATTATCGTTAAATCGGGGATTTGTGCAAACTTATTAATCTGTTTTATCCATTCAATAGAAATTTCATCGGATTGAACCGATTGGTAGATTATCGACGATTCTATATATCTATCAGAAACAACAATGAATCCTTGATCTAATTTTGGTTTAATTTCTTTTTTATAATGTAAATCTCTATCAGCAGCAAATAGTAAGGCATCGGTACTTGCAGGAATTTCTTTGTTTTTTAGATATTGGCGTACTAAAAGACCAATTTCATTTTTTGAGGGCTCTTGAGTTAAATGAGTTTTTAGACCAAGCATTTCTAAATAACTTACTAACATGCTACTATGTGTGGTTGTTCCCGATCCATCAATTCCATCCAAAACTATGAAAAAAGATTTCTTATTCATTTTTTTCATTCATTAATCTAATACTATAATAAAAATAATGTTTTTTATCTCTTAAATAAATGATTATTAAATAAATAACTTGACCGATTTCTAAATCAACAATCTCGTTTTACTCACGCTTTATCATCAAGTAAAATGAGTTTCCCCGAGACAATTTGCGATATAACCAGATTTATCATGAATTAATCTTCTTAATTTTTCAAGATTTTCATGAACTCATAGAAGTACTTATAAGAATTTTTAAAATGGTTATCCTCACGAGAATATGCCAATCCTTCTTGAAAAATCTCATAAAATTTGCTTTTATCTTTACTTTGTATTATCTTTTTATATTTACTTATAACTTCTTCGAAAAGATCTAGGATTTTATAAAATTCCACATTTTCCATTTGTATTTCTCCAAACATTTCCATTTCTCTTTGAATGATGCTTTCTGCGAACACTTTTTGAAGTAGAAAGGTTGTACCTGTAAATCTTGTCAATTCATTTAAAGGTATTCCCGATTTTTTAAGTAGGGTTAAATAGACAATGTTTACCATATGTGGAACGGCTAAGGTTAAGGCCATAGTCCTATCATGTTCTTCGGGAGTAGTTGTAATGATTATTAGTCCTTCCGATTGGAAAATTGATAATAATTCTTCAATCAGCAAGTTATAGTTGCTCGTCCCTCCTACCTTTAAGGCAATCATATTGTAGTTTTTCATATCTTTTAT
>Ga0307426_1001544_pt1 | contig 15125 bp, 13 predicted proteins | sample SalMarWE160340MG_FD_202165 | JGI IMG/M metagenome (GOLD analysis project Ga0307426, IMG submission 202165) | Salt marsh sediment microbial communities from the Plum Island Ecosystem LTER, Massachusetts, United States - WE1603-40 | ecosystem: Environmental > Aquatic > Marine > Intertidal zone >... | reverse complement strand
TAACTTTATATATATTCTTAAATGACAAGTTTGTCTGAAAATAACATAATTCATGCTTTTCTAAATCCAAAATCAGTAGCAGTAATAGGAGCATCGAAAAATCCATTAAAAGGGGGACATAGAATTGTACAAAACTTAGTTTCAAATAATTTTAATGGGAAAGTGTTTCCGATTAATCCTAATACTAAAGGAGAGATCTACGGGTTAGAATTTAAAAATAGCATCTTAGATATAAAGGATGAAATCGATATCGCAATCTTCTACGTACCAAATCAAGTGATACCAGATTTACTTAGAGATTGTATAAAAAAGGGAATAAAAGGCGCGTTAATTGAAGCTTCAGGATTCGAGGAAGTTGGAGATGCTGGATTGGAACTACGTGATGAAATTTTAAAGATAACGGAGAATTTTACCAGAATCAGAGTTGTTGGCCCAAATTGCATGGGTTTAACTAGATTTGATGAGAGCAGTTCCTCAGAAAATAAAGGAGGGTTCTTTACCAGTTTTGGTGTCTTTTCGGAGTATAATCGTGGAAATATAGCAGTATTGAGTCAATCTGGAATGTTAAATGGAGGTTATCTGATGCACATCTTCTCAAAATACCCTAATATTGGATTTAGATATTCTTGTTCAATAGGAAATAAGATGGATATTGGAGAGAATGAATTTTTAGAGTATTTAATTGACGATCCAACTGTAAATGTTATAGCGATATATCTTGAATCATTTAAAGATCCTCGGAAATTCTTGACATTATGTAAAAAAGCCATGACAAAACAAGATAAGACAATAATAATGGTAAAAGGGGGAACAACCTCATTAGGACAAAAAGCATCACATAGCCATACTGGAACCCTCTCTGAAAGCACCAAGTTGATCAAAGCAATCTTAAAACAAGCGAACGTAGTCCAAGCTAATAGTTTTCATGAACTATTTCAATACGCAAGGACTTTTTCCATGATGTATAATTCTAATAAAACCCTTCCAATCAAGGGAAATGCGACAATGGTAGCAGGATCTGGAGGTGCGGGAACCATCACAGCAGATCTTACAAATAAACATGGCTTATATTTTCCGATTTTAAGTAGTGAAACGTATGAAACGCTTTTAAGCGTATTCCCTGAATGGATGCCTCCAAACCGATTTGGGTTTGTCGATATTTGGCCGGCAATGGAAAAAGCAATGATGAATAATATAGAACCAAAAGTCATCATGGCAAAGGTTTACAAGGCTTTGATTGCTGATCCTGAAGTTGAAGCAATTTTTAACATGCTTTTTTGTTCCAAACTGTATAGAGGGTTCAATGATTTAGATGATATAATTGAGGAGCTTCGAAATGCACCAAAACCCTTTTTTTATTGGTTAGTAGGAGAAGAAAAAGAAGTGAAACGAATATCTAAAATTTTAAGTGCACATGACATTCCAGATTTTCCAAGTCTGGAAGAAATGGTAAAAAATCTTGAAATTTTAGTGCTTGAAGCAAGGCACAAAAAATTTAGAAAGGAATTTACGGTTCCACTATAATTTGATTTGCAATTCTTTTACCTCTCAAAAATGAAAGAAGAGCCGCAATAAAACAAATTATTGTTGAAACAATTAATGCTATTTGCATACCCTTGGTAAATTCCATTTTGACCAACGGATCGGTTATTACAGCTGGATTTGATAATATTGGATTCAATAGGGTAATAGGGATAAAATTTATCAATATTGCACTTAATAACGCTACACTTATGGATTGCCCTACTACACGCATGGTTGAGAGCGTCCCCGCGGCTATTCCATGATCTCTTGGTTCTACTGCATTCATAATTGCTGAATTATTAGGAGACGAGAAAAATCCAACCCCCAACCCCACAATAAATTGGGTTATAATTATGAGCATTAATGGTAAAAATCCAATAACTATAATTGAAAGGATAAATCCCACCCCCATGATAATCATGCCTAATGTTGTTAAGATCCTCGTTCCATATTTATCAGAGAGTCTACCACTTATTGGCGCTACAATTGCCATTGTAATGGCTGTTGGGAGTAACAATAAAGCCGTAAAAGCAGGCGATATTCCTAATATTGATTGAAAATAAATTGACAATAAAAAGCTTATCCCCGAAATCGCAATGTAGTTCAATAAAGCTGCAAAATTAGCAAAAGAAAAGATTCTATTTACTCTAAACAGACTAAGTTTAATTAAAGGATATTTCGTTTTGCTTTCAGTATAAATAAAAAAAGTCATACTTGATATAGAAATGATAAATAATAAAAGAACTTCAAACGAAAGCCATCCCACTCTATTTGTAAAAGTTAACGCTAAAAGAAGAGAAGATAAGAACAATCCGAATAAAACTGTCCCCCGAATATCAAAACTTTCTCCCTTGATTCCTTGATCAACTTTTTTTAATTTAAACCAACCGATAATAATAAGTAAGATTCCAATTGGAACATTAATAAAAAAAATGAGTCTCCAAGAAGAAAATTGGACAATAAATCCACCTAATACAGGACCTATTACTAATCCGGCATAAATGGTTGCCACATTAATTCCTAAGGCTTTCCCGGTTTCTTCACGAGGAAAAATATCTGTTATCATCGAAGGTGCGTTTGCAGCAATAAATGAACTTCCAATTCCTTGAATTGCTCGAAAAATTACAATTATTATCCCTGAAGTTGCAAATGTAGTTAAAAAGCTTGATAAAGTAAAGAAAAAGATCCCGAGGAGGAAGAAAGATTTTCTTCCTTTTAAATCTGACAACCTCCCAAATCCTATTAGAGACACAGCCATTACTAACAAATAAATAATGGGAATCCATTGCACGACTTCAAATGATGTACCCAAATCCTTTGAAATTGAGGGAATTGCAATATTTACAATACTACCATCTAAAGAAGACATAAATACTCCAATAGTGGTTATTGCTAATACTTTCCACTTATATGCTACCATTAGAATAAACTTAATTTTTAAGAGTTATAATATCAAGATTCTTCTTGGTTAAAAAGATTTTTATAATAATTTTTTAGACGAAAAAAGGCATCCTAAATACTTTATAGTAAGTATATTTAAAAATTTATTATATCGTTTCTTTCATTATTAAAAGTAAAATTCAAATAAAATTTGGGGGTTATTACCAATATGAATGATAATATAATTGAATGGGATTTGAGTGATTTTTACGATGGAGTCAATGATCCTAAAATTACGATAGATATTCAAGAGATCACTACCCTGGCTGATACTTTCAAAATGGAAGTTAAGGGAAATCTTCAAGATCCCATGCTTAAATCTGAAACTTTACTTGATTGGTATAAAAAATATGAAAATATTTCTGAAAAAGCGTTTTACTTACAAACTTATTCTAGTTTAATTTATTCAACCAATAATTTAAATGATGAGGTGAAAGAATTTTTTTCAAAAGTAGAGGAATTTACTGTAAAAATTCAAGAAAAATTGATATTTTTCAATTTAGAGCTGAATGGGATTTCTGATGAGAAGTTTAATGACCTAATTAACTCTCCTGAATTAGAAAAATACACAAATGCTTTGAAGAATAATCGCTTAAGAAAACCACATCAACTCTCAGAAAAAGAAGAGCAAATTATTCTAATGAAAGATATTACAGGAGCTAGTGGTTTCTTGAAACTTTACAATGAATTTAAAAGCAGTTTCACCTATGATTTTGAAGTTGATGGCCAGAAAAAAACACTAACTGAATCAGAGTTATTCTCATATTTATATGGGCAAAATAAGGTTATACGCAAAAAAGCGTTAGGAGCTATTGTTGAGAAATATAAAGATAATGAAATGATTTTTACTCATATTTTTACAAATATATTAAAAGATTGGGACTTAGAATCAAAAAAAAAGAATTTTAAAACGCCAATTTCAAGAAGGAATTTAGATAATGAGGTGAGTGATGATATTGTTGAAGTACTGGGAAAAGTCACTTCTGAGAGCTATAGCGTTGTGGAACGATATTATAACCTGAAAAAGAAACTATTAAATCTCCAAGAATTACACATGTCAGATTTATATTGTCCCGTTGGCGAGATATCCAAAGAATACACTTATGAAGAAGCGATGGATCTAATCAAGAAAGTAAACGAACTATTTCACCCCGAATTCAAGGAGATAATTCAAAAAACTCATGAACAGCAACATATTGATGTGACTCCAAGAAAAGGTAAAAATCGGGGTGCATTTTGTGAATTTGGAAAATTAACAAAATATGCATTTGTTTTTGTTAATTTTACGAATAATGTGGATTCATTGTTAACTTTAGCTCATGAATTAGGTCATGCGATTCAAGCATATTACATCCAGAGAGATCAAAACTTCATCAATGTAGGATTATCTCTTGCAATCGCGGAAATCGCTTCAGTTTTCAACGAAATATTGATGTTCGACCATTTAAAGGAAACCGATCTATCCAAAGATGAAAAAGTAGCCTTATTAGCTGTTTTTCTGGAAAATAATTTTTCCACATCTTTTCGTCAGAATGCTTTTTATAATTTTGAGACAAGAGTACACGATTTATTAGAAAAAAAATTGCCAACTACCGAAGAAATTAAGAATATTTTTGCCGATGAGATGGAAGCAATGTTTGGGAATTCGATGACCAATCTCCGTGAAGAATATGCTCCCTATTGTTTTGTGGTCCCCCATTTCCTTCACACGCCATTCTACGTCTATGCGTATAATATGTCGAATTTACTCGTGATTTCATTATATCAATTATATTTAGAGCAGAAAGAAAAATTTGTTCCAAAGTTTGTTAAATTGCTTGCTTATGGGAGTTCTATTTCGCCTGAAGAAATGCTTCGAATCTTGGATATTGATCTGAAAGACCCTTCTTTCTGGAAGAAAGGAATTGCATATTTGGAAGAAAAGCAATCGGAATTAGAAAATTTAGTTGAATACAATTAAAAAAAGCACTTTTTCTTTTTTAAAAAAATAAGTGAATGTTCTTAGTAACTTTTTTAAATAATTAATAAATTTTTTTTATGGCTTTCCATTTCATTAACATAAGTTTTCATTAATACTCATAACTTTAAATCAAATTAAAAAACATGACTGAAAATCAATCTGGCGAAGAAAAAAAACAGTATGATTATTCATTTGATTACATTCAAGGAAAGCTTGAAGGCAAGAAAGATTCATTCGGAATGCTAATGAAAGAGATCATTCGTGCAGGAATATGCACGGAATGTGGAACTTGCGCTGCCGTGTGTCCAGTATTAGAATGGGATCCCATAGTTGGGCAACCGAAATTGATCGGAAAATGTACGGGGTGTGGAATCTGCTATAACCAGTGTCCCAGAACTATAACTGATCCAATTCAACTCATGGGTGAATTTAAGACGGGTTATGTCGGAAACACTAATATTCCTGAAGTTATTGGAGGACAGGATGGTGGAAGTATCACGTCCCTTTTGTGTTATTTGTTTGATGAGCATCTAATTGATGCTGCCGTGGTTACCATGAAAGATCCTAAAAATCCTTGGCACCCAATCGCTCAAATCATTACAACTAAGGAAGATGCGATAAAAGCATCGGGCTCAATTTATTGTCATTCCCAAACCGTAGAGGCATTAATGGATGCTATTAGGCAAGATTATAGATCTATCGCTTTTGTTGGTACACCATGTAATATCGATGCTGTTGATAAAATGATGAGTTCCCCTGCTGGTATGTTAAAATATTTTATGAGAGCACACGTCTTAAAAATCGGACTCTTTTGCATGGATTCGTTCGCACCCGAAGCAATTTATTCCTTTTTTAAAAAAGAGGGCATAGACTTATCCAAAGTAGAAAAAATGGATATCAGTAAAGGTAAGTTCCACATATATTACGATTCGAAAGCTGAACCCGTGAAATCATACACCATTAAGGAACTTGATAAATTCAAATCGTCGAGTTGTAATTTCTGCACTGATTTGACTGCTGAGAATTCAGACATTTCCGTTGGTTCAGTTGGGAGTGGTCCAAAGAAGAATACAGTATTTGCTCGGTCAGGAATTGGTACAGAAATTATCGAGGATGCTGCTAAAAAAGGATATCTCACCATAGAACCTTTTAACGCTATAAACTTAAATGCCGTTTTATTCTTGGCAAAACTAAAGAAGGTTTCTCAATATAACATCCAAAAAAGAAAAGTCTTCATAGTAAGAGATTCTGAAGAGGAACCTCGAATCAAAACGGGACCTGAATCAGATCAAACACCAGTCTCTCCAGCTCTTGGAACTCGAAAAGCCTTAAGTGTATCAAAAACCATAAATGAAGCAACGAAAATACTCAATATTTCACTCACTAATAGCTTGGGTCAAGTTTTGGAAGATATAAAAATAAGGATCGTCAGTATTGAAGAATTATTTGAGAAGAGACCTTGGATAACCACAATAAAGGAATTATTTCCATATGAAACGATCGAAATTGGATATCCTCTGGAAGTCGAAGACGGGGAAATAAAATACGAAAATGTCTTAGTGGAAGCATCTACCGAAGAGTATGGTAAGATTTTTTCAAAAACTTTTAAATTAGAACCACCAGAAAAAAATAATTAAAGTAAATTTTATTAAAAAATTAAATGAAATAAATTATTATAAAAAGCAATAATAACAAAATAGGTGAATTAACGTTAAAATATCATTAATTGGGTTAGGAGGATGCGGAAAAACCTCACTCTATTCCGTGGCTTTTGCTGAGAAGAGCCCCGAAGATAATTCAAATATTAAAAGATTTTGACGTTTTAATATACCTGATGCAACTTCATCAATGGAGATTACTTCTATTATAATTCCAGGTTGTACTCCACCATACCAATTAGAATTTGGTTTTGAAGTTAACCTAAATTCATCACCTACACCCCAGCAATCTGCTATTGATTTATAGAATTAGGAAAAAAAGATTACTTCTAATTTTTTGATTTATTGCGTATACTTTGTCTCGCTTTTGATTTAATTATCGAAATCCTCCCAGTCAGTATAGCGCCAATTAAAATAAATGCGATAATTAGAGTTCCTAAAGAAAGAAAATAAGGAAAGGAAAAAATAGATTCAATTGATCCTATTGCTACGGCCAATAATGCGAATATAAAAAATAAAGGCATACAAATTAGTTCTACTATTATAATTTCAAACATTGCTATTATAAAACGTTTTTCGATCGCTCTTTTTCGGTATTTTTCTTTTTTACTTTTAATCTCACTGTTTTCCTTCTCCAATAGAACAAAATTATCTCTTTCACTCAAATGTTTATCACCTAGAAAATAGAATAATAGATTTAAGCCAATAAGAAAAAATACCTCCGCCGTCAATATCCAAAGGTAATCTCTTTGAGCAAATTCTTTAAAAAATAATATTCCTCCTTCGAAGTCCCCATTCACTTTAACCTCTCTATATAAGACATCCGGTAGAGAAAGAAAACCCCAAAAAATTATTAATAAAATCATTCCACCAATAAAATAACCTAATGTTTTTATATTAATTTTTTTGAGATCGTATGAATAATTTTTAATTTGAAGGAATCTACTTACACACCAATACATAGATGTCCATATGACGAAAACCGATAAAGTTGTAATTATGGTAATTAATACTGTTTCAAAGAGAGGTGGTTGATAATAAGAAATAAAATATTTCATCCCTTTAAGATTATATATAAAATTTAATAATCCTAAACTTTGGGAAAGTATAATAATAATAATATTAACAAAAAATACAATCATAGTCTCAATGAACGATTGCTTCATCTTTATATTCAAAATCACCGGTCTTTTTTCCGGATCTTTCCAATATAAGATAGCTTCTGCTTTATCGAATACAATATTAATCAATAAAAATGTGGACCCAAGTAAAGTGAACATTTTAGCTTGAGTTGGAATGGCAAAAAAGATATTTGAATATGCCGGGACTGAAGCGAAAATGGTTACAATAAATGTAAACATAATTCCACTGCAAATTTTTATGGTTATACCTTTTCTCGTGACACTAATGTTATTTTTTATCTCAATATAGTAATCGTGAGTTTTTTTAGAATTATTGTTTATAATTATCCGCTCCTTCAAGATTATTTTAAGATATATTTGTAATAAAACTTTGGAAAAAAAAATATTAGTATTATTTTAACCTACAATGCCATCAGAATCCATAATATCAAAATAACATAGTAATCATAATTATAAAAACCAATTTTGAATTAAATAGCTTCGAAGTTTTAAATCTTTTGAATAAAAAGTATTTTAAATTTAATCATACAGAATTGCTATTAAAATTAGAAAATTCTGATACTAGATGTATCTTAAGAAATTATTTCCTTAATCTTATTAATTATATTCAAGAATTAAATAAGAATTCTAATAGTTCTACAAAAACACTACTCTATAAATTTATTAATAAATATGATGTTGGTGATAGAGAAGGTTATCAAATTTATGAATTCTTAAAAAGAAATTTCCCTTTAAACATTGATTAATATAATATTATCATTATTTAACATTGTTTTTAACATTTAATATTTAAATTGAATTAAAAATTACATCAATAAGAATATAAATACTTTATAGTAGTATAAATAAATAAAAAAATAACAACAAAATAGGTGAATTAACGTTAAAATATCATTGATTGGGTTAGGAGGATGTGGAAAAACCTCACTCTATTCCGTGGCTTTTGCTGAGAAAAGCCCCGAAGATACCAAAGGCTTAAGCCCTACGATTCTTTATGAAACTCGAAGACATCCCTTTTTAGGATTACAAGTGGGGATCTTTGATTTTGGTGGGCAGGAAGAATATAGGAGGGAATACATGGAAAAACCAGAGATATTTCGTGGGACAGATATCCTTATACCCATTGTGGATCTTCACGATCCTAAGAACTTTGAACAAGCTAAGGAATATATTAAAGGACTATTGGATATCTATCGGAAGAACAATGAAAAACCTAAAATTTTCTTGTTCTTGCACAAATACGACACGGAGAAATATCAAAAAGAATTACTTGATACAAATGTTAATAAAGCAAAAGAAATCTTTTTGGACATGTTTAAGGAATATGATTTCAATTACATGCTAACAAGCATTTACCAACAAGATGAGTTAGCAAAAATATTTCGAGACATCTTGATATCATCCTATTCCAATTTAAAGGAACACGTGGAAAAAGCGGAGGCACAATTAGAGGAAATAAAAGCAAAGATTATCATTTCAGATGTTTCTGGAAATGTTATTGTTCATAACGTTCAAGGAGTTAGTAGTGGCTTAACTCTAAGAGGAGATTTAAGAGACTTCATCAATGCTTGCAATACAGTTAGAGAAAACATATTCATGTCCGATTCTGCAAATTTTAAAGGACGCAACGAGGAAGGTAAAGAAATTGAATTACACATTTTTAAATATATCATTACAGTATTAGTGATGAAATCTGGAGAAATCGATGTAGAATCGCAAAATAAACTCAACGTGCTGTTGAATGACATGAATCTTTTTGCGGATTTAATTATAAGTGCTCACACGGATTAAAACTTTATTTTTCATTTCTTTTTATATTAAACATTAGAATTAAAGCATTTGATCATAAATCTCTAATTTTAAAATTATTAATCTTAATATAATGCTAAATAAAAAAAAAAGTAAGAATTTTGCTTTGGATTTTATTGTCGATTTACAAGTTCTTAAGGCTACAGTAGTAATCTTATTTTTAAATTTCTCACTTTATATGTTTCTCGAATTAAATATTGGACTATATAAAAAATATAAAGTGTCCAATTTATCTTATTTCATAACTTATATTCATACGAAATATTAAATTATTAAGTAAATAGGTGAAATCTTTGTCTGATAATGAATTTTATAGATTATGGAACGAGTTCGGAAGAAACATGAATCTCGTAGCTATATTAACAATTTTAACCCTAGTTACTGGTATTACCGGACTTGTAGCAATAATTTTTGTCTTCATCTCTCTTGGAAACATTAATTTAATTAATTCCAAATTAAAAAGCTTATACCTTTATGATTTTCGTTCAAAAATGGTATCCTCTTTTATTTATAAGTTAATTTCAATTTGTCTTTTAGCTGGAGGCATTGTTGGAATTGTATTTTCAGCGTATTTTTGGACTAATAATGATAATATTGCTGCGTTGATTGTAAATATTATTCTTAGTAGTTCTCCTGCTCTGATCGGGTTAATTCTTTTAATAGTAGGTTTCTCAATTGAAATGAAAGCTTGGGAAAACTTGAAATTTTATATCGAGGAAAATAGATCATTATTTCCAGAATATGTTGTACGGGAAACTATTGAAGGAGCAGAGAAATTAAGAATTGCAGCGTTAATGTACGCGCTTGGATTCTTGGGAATCACGTTAATCATTGGATTCATATTACAAATTATTGGATTCTTTAAGTTAGCGAAATTCAGTAATATGAGTGTTCCTGCATATATAGAAGCACCAGTAGTTCCTCAAGCACCAATTCCTCCTAGAGCACCAGCACTTCCCCAAGCACCGAGTTTACCACAACCAGTTTCCCTAAATGTTGCTTCAAGTATAAATCGAATTGTTGGTATACGCCCTAAATTCTGTCCTAATTGCGGTGCTGAAATTTTAGAAGGTGGAAGTTATTGTCCAGATTGTGGGTCTTCAATCTCTTAATCATATATTATTTTTTTATTATTTTATTCAACTCTTTTTGAAAATCTATATTTGAAAGTATTCATCTTCTTCAAATGTAAGCTAACGATAAACAAGAAGATTAGAAACTGATTTATTTGATAAAAATTTCATTTTTATGACATATTATGGAATGGTTTAAATCGCTTTTAACAAGAAAATTGGCAGAAACGCTAGATGATTTGAAAGATGAGTCTGATTATATTCAAATGAGACTTCCTGTAAAAAAAATTACGGAAGAATTTGAACATAATTTAAGAAATATGGCTCAATATAGCGTTTTGCAAGCCAATATAAGAATTGCAACATTAGATGATATTGAAAGTTTCATGAAATTGCATGAACAAGCTTGGAGATCAACAAACATGCGATACAAACCATTTTCGAAGGAATTATTAATTGAACTAATTAATGACCAACACATCGTTTTTTTAATCGCTAAAGTAAACGGAAATGATAGTGGTTTTGCTATCATGTATTTCACTGGAGAGAATAGAGAAATAGGGATTATTACAGCTCTTGGTGTAGTTCCTGAGCTACAAGGAAAAGGATTAGGAACAATACTTGTTATAGAGATTTGGGATTATTTTAAAAAAAACGAGGCTAAAGAATTGCGATGTAGAGTGGAGCAAGATAATAAGAAGGCTTACAGGTTCATCAAAAGTCTTGGTTTTGAATTAATCAATTGATCGATTGAGATGTAAGTAAAATAAAGATAAGAGGGTGATTAAAATGGGTCGTATCAAAGCTTTTTTTATAAAAATGTACGGTGATATCATAAATCTTTACCAAAAAGATATGGATTTCATTCAAATGAGATTGCCAGTTTCTCACATTACTGAGGATTTTGAAAAAAATTTAAAGAATAAAATTAAGCATTCCTTTATTAATGCTGAAATACGTGAAGCAACAGGAGTTGATATTGATCATTTAATCGATCTTCATGATCGTGCTTGGCACTCCACTCCAATGCCTTATAGACCCCTTACTAAAGAAAAATTATATGAAATACTAAATGACAAGAGCGTTATTTTTCTCATTGCTAAAGTAGAGGGTAAAGATAGTGGTTTTGCTTTGATTTATTTCACCTCTCAGGACAATCTTGTAGGTGTTATTGCAGGATTAGGAATCATTCCAGAATTACAAAGAAAAGGATTGGGAACCATTTTAGCCATGGCGAGCTGGGATTTATTTAAGAAAAAAGGAGTAAAAGAACTTCGTTGTAAGGTATATAAAGACAATAAGGTTTCTTACAATTTTATCCGAGGTCTCGGCTTTGAAGAGTATGATGAGGACTTTGTATCATGGAAAATATTTTAATTCAATTTTGTAACTTAAAAATAAGAAACAGGGATTCTAAACAAAAGTTATTTAAAGTTTTATATTTCCGATCTTTTTCTCATCTATCATCGTGAATTTCGTCGGTTTGAAAAACTTTATAATCAATTATTAATGCTATTAACACAATTTAAGTTACTTCCTTCTTACGGTATAGTAAAATGGATGATCAAGATTCCGAAAAAAAATCAGAAATTTGGCTTAAATATTGCGAAGCTTGCGTAAAGTCTCAAATTGACAACGTAGATAGATCTCAATCTGAAATATGTTGTACCCCCAATAATAAGGATTCTGTGAAATCTTAATTCTTATATTATTTAATTTTCTTTAAAATTTCGGGAAAAAAATTTATTTTCAGTCACCTCTCTCTTACACATAAGATTACTATACAAATTATAATTATCCTGATAACTAATTACTCTCACCCGCAAGGGCTTGATTTAACTTTTAATCACCTCTCTCACATTAATAAATGAAGGATATATGTACATTTACTTCCAATTACCCCCCCTCAATTGATATAATTTATAAATTTCAATTAAATAACAATTTATAATTCTTAGATAGAACCTAATTTTAACATTTTGAATTTTATAATAATCAAGATTATCCATTAATATCCCGTTTAAAAATGAGAATAGGTCATAGATTAACCAAAATATTCACATATTGAAAGAGACGAAATCAATACTTGTTCGTATATATCTCTATATTCACATTTTACAATAAGTTTATAAATGAAAAGTCTTATTTATCTTTAACATTTAATTTATCTAAAACTAAAATCTTATCAATATCTAATGCTAAATACCAGAAAATTCAGAGGAAATATATCCAAATTTTAATGATAGTAAATTTTATCCATTTAAGAAGTACAAGTTGAGATTTGAAAAATTAATCAATAAAAAAATAATAATGAAAAAAGTAGAATTAGTTTTTAGGACCATCGGTGAAAGGACTTCTGACATCGCACTCGAATTTGCTCGAACTAACATTCAGCCATGGAAAATTCACGTAATAAAAGACATAAAACCCTTCACGAGAACCATGGAAGAAATAATGAAGATTGAATATGACCCTGAGACCGAATTCGTTGTTTTTATGGATGCCGATTGCTTGATTTTTGAAGATTTAAGACCTTTTATTGAAGAAAATGAATTAGCTTACGTTGATTGCTACGTACTTGATAAATTTAGGGGATATGTCCACATGGGAGTGCATATCACTAGACGTGATGTAGTCGAAGAAATGAAAAAGGTCTCTCTCTCAAATGAAAACTTATTATACGTGCTAAAACCAGAGACTGCCATACGAAATGTAGCATTAAACAATATGAAAATGAAGAAGAAGTATAAGCGTTTTAAAATATTGCATGATTTTCACCAATATTATGAACACGTCTTTATTAAATGTGCCATTAGAGAATTGAGAAGCAGAGAAGATTATCCGAAAGCAAAGCTCCAATCCGCTATTGATAATTGGAAATACAAAGATAAAGATTTTGTCGTTGCTATAGAAGCGATAAACTACACAAGAAAAATGATACCACATGGCGAATCTTCAGTTGATATAGCAAAATTCATTGAAAATTTACCAAATGTCGCCCGATCAGTCGTTCAAGATTTAGGAATTGAGGAAAAACAGTACTTGAAAATGGAAGTAGTGCAAGATCTAAAAGCGGCATCAAATATTTTGGGTGTATTTGGGGATGATTCGAAAAAAGTATTTTGCCTGGGATTAAGCAGAACGAGTACAAAGAGTTTAACGAAAGCGCTAAATATTCTCGGTATTAATGTAATTCATTATCCCGTGGATAAAGTGACTCATTATGAATTGATTCATGGAAATTATAACTTTACCATCCTGCAGGATTATGATGGAATCTCAGATATTACCATAGCTCCATATTATCGAGAATTAGATGAACTGTTTCCTAATAGTAAATTCATTCTAACTATCCGAGAAAAGGAAAAATGGTTAGAATCGCTTAAACGACATTGGGAAGATAGACCCCCATATGATGATCCTAACCAAACAGAAACACACTTAAAGATCCGTCGGTTTCTCAGGGCAAGCGTGTACGGTGTATTTACTTTCAACAAACAAAGGCTATCCAATGTATACGATCTTCACCACAAAAATGTATTGGAATATTTTAAAGATCGGCCCGAAGATCTTTTAACTATTGATATCACTAAAGGTGAAGGATGGGAAAAACTGTGTCCATTTTTTAATAAACCTGAACTGACTTCTGCATTTCCTCATGTTACTGATGAAGAGGAACTCACCGAACTTTTGTAATTAAAGAGATTACTTTAAACATGCCGTTGGATAAAAGAATAAAGATTTGCTTCATCTCTGGAGCAGCACATTCTGGTTCTACTTTACTTGGATTAATTCTAGGTAGTCATAGTACTGCTTTTTTTATGGGAGAAGCAAACAAGGTTTCTTATTTTTCAGATCCAAATTTCGAAGCTGAAAGAAAATATTGTCGATTATGTGGTAAAGAATGCAACATCTGGAGTAAAGTTGATCCAGAAAAGGATAACATATATGAACAATTACATAATATAACGAAAAAATCTATTCTTATTGATTCTACAAAAAATGTGGATTGGATTAATAGGCAGTTAGAAATCCTAAAAAATACCAAAATAGAAGCACAATTAATTTTTTTAAAGCGTGATCTTAGGGCTGTAATCAACTCTATGGCTCGAAAATATCCAAATAGGACTCTTGACCGTTTGATTAATGATTGGATCATCCAAATTACCAAAACAAAAACATTATATAATCTATTTCAAGGAAAGAAAATTAAAATCTTCTATGAAGATTTATCTTTGAATCCAGATCAAAATATAGAAGACTTATGTAATTTCTTGGAAATAACTTATGAGCCAGAAATGAAAGAATATTATAACAAAGATCAGCATTCAATAGGAGGAAATATTGGTACTCATTATCTGCTCATTAAAGCCAAGAATTCCAATGATGATTGGTTACTAACCGAAAGAAACGAATATTACTATCGAGATCACCCTTTTTCAATTCAGCTGGATGAAAGATGGAAAAGCGAATTGAACTCTCAAGATCAAGAAATTATTCTTTTAAAAACTGGTTATTT